>VFQP010005859.1_pt1 | contig 10446 bp, 14 predicted proteins | sample 3512351 | NCBI WGS metagenome assembly VFQP01 (sample SAMN10412372, study PRJNA504923) | tailings metagenome | isolation source: Relicate 1 Philex TSF1 revegetated site | place: Philippines: Tuba, Benguet | collected 2017-08-29
CCACGAAGCGCGACACCTCGGGTGCAGCGGCGCCCGGATACACCGTGCGAATGGTGAGCACGGGCAACGAGACATCGGGCAACAGAGAAACGGGCAGGCGGCTGAGCGACACCGAGCCCAGAAGCAGGACCGCGAGGATGGCCGCCACCGTGGCCACGGGGCGGCGCACCGCTGCTGCAGCGAGCGACACGGTGGCCCCTACGCGTCAGGCGTCCGCACGCGCACGGGGGCGTCGTGCGTGAGCGTGAGATGCCCCTCGATGATGACCGGATCGCCCGCCTTGACGGGAATCTCCCCCGTGACCGAATCGGGCAGCACTTCGGTGAAGCTGCCGTTGCTGCGGCCGGGCAGTATGTAGGTCCACTGCGCCCGGCCATCGCGAACCACAAACACCAGTGGTCGGCCGTCCCGCTCGATAACCGCTCGTGCGGGCACGAGGCGACGATTGCGGAGCCGCGCCGCCTCGAGCGACACATCGGCGTACATGCCGGGCCTGAGCGCGCCGTCGTTGCGGACACGAACCAGTGCCCGTCCCGCGCGTGTCACCGAGTCCACCAACGGCAGCACCGCCTCGATACGCCCGGGCAGACTGCGTCCGCCCGTGGCGGCGCTGGACACCACCGCTTCACCGCCCACACGAATGAGCGGCAAGTCGTGCTCCAGCACCTGCGCCTCGATGCGCAGATTGCGCGTGTCCACCACGGTGAGCAGCGGCTGGCCGGCACCGATCTTTTCGCCCACAGCCACGTCAATGGCATCCACGGTGCCGGCGACGGGGCTGCGGATGACGGCGCGATCCTGCTCGAATTTGGCGCGCTCAAGTTGCAGACGGGCGCCGGTGAGGCCGGCCTTGTTCATGAGCGCGCGGCGCTGCTCGGGCGTGGGGCCCTGTCCGGTCACAAGTGACTCGGGCACATAGCTCTCGAGAAAGCGCTGCTCCGCCTCGTCGCTGCGGGCCGCGGCCTCGCGCACGGCCAATTCAAACGGATACGCGTCGAAGCGCACCAGTTCCTGGCCCTGCGTGACCTGTTGCCCCGGCCGCACCAGCACGCGCGCGACCGTGCCCGGCACCTCGGCCTTGAGCTTGACCACCGCGTCGCTCCGCACCTGGCCCGTGGTGGTCACGCGCAGCACAAGATCCGCGTCGCTGGCCTCCTCGGCGGAGACCGGCAAGGCGAGGGCCGGGCGTGCGGCATCGGCCGAATCGGCGGAGGCCGACGCGGCCGAACTGTCGCTCGTGGCACTGTCCCCGTCGGCCTTGGCACAGGCCCAGAACGCGGTGACGGAGGTGGCGAGGACAAGCAGCCGGCGCGCTGCGTGGCGGTGGACTGTCAGCACATGACGGGACATGGGGGGCACAGACTTGATTGGACGGCGACGACCAGACATTGGGCGCCACCGGGCTTCCGCGACATAGTAACGTCTGGACGTGGGGGCTGCATCATCATTCTGACGCGGCGCTAGTATCTGACCTTTACGACCCTCGGGATGTCGTCTTCGTCCTGGGTGGTAACCCATGCAGAGCGCCCACGCGCGGCGCCATGAAAGGTCATTTTGGGCACAGGCGGCCAGGTAACGCTGAAGAGGCGTGTACCGTCCGGAGAGTAGACGTCGCTGACTCTCGGAGCGCCGCTGGTCTGGTTTCGCTCAACCCAGAGTCGGCCCTCAAGGTCGAATTGCATATCACGGAGTACCGGCTTCGTTTGGGGAACCCGAAACGGGAGCGAACCAACCGATCTGCCAGTCTCCCTGGCGATTTCCTCGATCTCGATCTGCACCGCTTCGGACTCTTTTTCCGTCAGCTTCGGGGCCACGGCGGCGCCACGAATCGTTCGCAGCAACACACTGCCGGTTCCGTACCACTCGATTTCGTATTTGCCACTCGCCGCAATGGCGTAGCTTCCGTTTGGCCCCAACGCGCGCAAGGCCTGCGACCCGAGCGGTTGATAGTAGGTGGAGGTGGTCGTGACTTGCCGCGTTCGATCACCTTTGCTGACGGTGATGCGAAATGGCGCATCAACGTCGGCGGTGCGTTGACGTAGCCTTTCGGTGCCGACCACCCTACCGCTGGTATCCGTCAGCAGGCGAACAAGCGAAATGCCGAAGGAGCCGTTCTCGGTCGCCCGGTGACCAGCATCGTACAGCCTTCCGTTGTTGTCAAAGAAAAGCGGTTGCCAGAGGTTCACGTCGGGGTGTGCCATCCTGACGGTGAACGCTGGCTTGGCCAATCGCGGTTTGGCGTTTGGTGTCAGATCGAACACGACGTAGCGCATCCCGCCGACATCACGAACCCAGAGGCGGCCCTTCGGGTCGATGGCAGCGCAGCAGTTGCCCGCGAACTCCCCTGGGCCGCCACCTTTTGCTCCGACGCGACCGATGAACCTTCCGTCCGCTCCGAACACATAGACAACAGATTCCGAAGCTTCCGGAACGAACAGTCGCCCCTCCCGATCGACAGCAAATCGCGATGCTCCCGACATCGTCAGCGCGTCGTTGGATTCACTGAGCCACTCAATCGTTGCCCTTCGGTCGGAAGCTTGTGCGTGCAAGGAGCTTGGTGTGAGGTAAACTTTCGCAGCCAGCACTCCTACTCGAGTGAAACGCAGTACAAATTTCATGTTGGTGGTGCTGTGAGCAGAGGAAATTGCCAGTGACAGTCCGTCGTCACTTTACTTGATGCCGATGGAACTCCAGCCGCTGCAGATCATCGGGACCGGAGGTGACGATGTACACGCCGGCGGCCGTCACGGCGCGCACGTCCTGCGTGCTGCGCAGCGTGCGCACGACGTGGCGTCCCGTGCCGGGGTACACCACGTCCCATTGACGAAGGGTGGCGTCGCGGGGATAGTGACGCGGGATCCACAGGGAGCCATCACCACCGGACACGATACCTGACGGATCAAATGGCGGTTTGTTGCGCGGAATGGAGTCCTGCACCACCATGGGCCAGCCCTTCCGATCACCGGCGGTCACGGCAACGACTGGAGCCGACAGGGCCTTGCGGAACGGCGCGCGACCCGACGCGATGGACTCCACGCCATAAGGTGACGCGCGGACCACCACCACCTGTCCGTCCGGTGTCATGCCCCAGCCACCTTCGGGGCGGTAGGGGATGACGTACTGCGCCAGATTCAGTCCGACCTTCACCGGCCGCGTGAGCAGCGGATGCAACAGGCGGCCCAGCGTGTCCACCTAATCGCGCCTCGGGCCCCAATCGCACCAGCGCGGCGCTGGGCGCGGAAGCTCGGTGTGCAAACGTCTTGACCAACAGATGTCCACGCGCGTCGGCCAATGTCAGATAACGCGGCCCGTCTCCGTCGATGTTTGGGAACGGCACCGTGTCGCCGAATTGCAGGCGACCATCGATATACTGGATGCGGCGAAGCACGACATCCACAAGTCCGGTGGAGTCGCCATGCAATGCCACAAGGCTGCGCGGTCGGCGGAACTCACCCGGTCCCGCCCCCGCGCGCCCGATCTCGCGAAGCGGCTTCCCCGTGGCGGTGAGGGCCTGCAGGCGATTTTCTCCCAGATCGAGCACCAGCACACTTTCATCAGGCAACACGCGCACGGAGGTGATAGCGGTGTACTCGTCACCGGTGGTCCAGACGGGCGCACTGAAGGCGGGCACCCGGGCGGCCGCCAAAATCGAGAACGCTAGCAGTCCCGCGATTCGAGACTGGTAAGTCCTCAATCAAAGGACTTGCATCTGGAGATGCGCCGCGTAGCAACTCGTTCTCTCAGCAATCACTACGGGCACCTCTTGGCAGCCACGACCTGAATCATAGGGAAGGGACTGACGCTGTAGCAGAGCAACCGTCCTTGCGCCGCATCAACCTCTACCGTCTTCTGTTGAGCGCTCAAAGTTAGCTGTTTTGCAACAGATTGCTCCCGGACATGGGTGTAATCTCCAAAGCCCTGGTTAGCACCCATCAAGTGTCCAATGATCGCCGATTGCTCGGCACCACGGAATCGTATGGCTACGAGTTCATCAGCTTCGCCGGACTTCCCGCGCTGTAGCAACAATCCACCGCGATCAGCTGCGATGAATTCAAGTGGAATGAACCCCTTCATGCGAGTTGCATCTACCCGGCCACTCGCGATATCTAAAGTCTGCACGAACCCTAGCATACGAGAGGCGACGGACACTCTTCGCCCCCGCGAGTCACACCCGATTGGCCCCTGTACCACGTTGTTCTGAAATCGCCGATGGCCGTCAAGCGGGTGCTGAATTGTGACTGAACCTGCGCTGAACGCAACCACTAACTCCCCGCCTTTTTGGTCCAAACGATGAATCACGGCGCCGTTGCCGTGGTCGCCGTGCACCCACAGCTCATTGCCGGCGTAACATGCGGCCGTGACGTTGAGTTGCAGTTCTTTCGAGGTGGTCATCGTGAGCGAATCACCCACGCTATAAAATGTGACGCGCCGCAGTGCGGGATCGAACACCGCTAGCCGACGCGAGGCGCTGTCGTAAGCGGCGGCTGAGACATATCGATACTCACCAGGCCCAGACCCCACGCGGCCCACAAGCTGACGCCTCTTCCCTCGCGAGTCGAGCAGCTTGAGAAACGGGCCTGATCTCTCCTCAACAATCAAGATTCCGTTCCCGGCAACTAGAAACGCGGCTTGCGGCCTGTCGAGAGTGACACCGATATCGCCTTCACCACCGACCACAATGGTTGCTTTGCCGGTAGCTGACTGTGCTTCCGCTTTCCGAAGGAAACAGCTGGCTAGCGCTGCTAACAACCACAAGAATCGCATACGACAAGTCACAGACGATCGCACCATGCTGGCAGTCCTTTCTTGGGGGGTTACCTTCGCGATTACGTACAGAGATCCCGACACCACACACTTCCTCGCGTTTCTCCTATTGTGCGTTTGCGTTTGCGTTTGCGATCAATTTCGCTTCATGCCGACGGATCTCGTCAAGCCCAAGGAAGCGGGCAACCACAGAATCCCTACCGACCTCAACCATACTCGGTCCAACCTCTACCTCCCTTTCGACAACGACAAGCTGCGGTAGAGTCGGCGCGCCAGGCAAGTCACGCCAGACGAAAGCAACGGAGTGACTGTTGAGCCAATTGCGACCGATGCTAATCTCGTCGAATGCACCCATTTTGTTCAAGAACCTAAGGCCGTCGTTGGTGTCCCAGTCAAGCGCGACACCCAGCGTGGTTGTATATCCGCCACTCCTCAGAGATTGCTCGCGGTAGAAGGAGGCGATCCGTTCGAGTCGCTCGTGCAACTCTGGGTCTGAGCTTGCACCACAAGTGCTAGACCCAATGAATACCAACACTCGATGATGTCCGCTTCTCAGGCGATCTGCCCTTGCGAGACGCGCAGGCCGCTCCCGGATGGCATTGTTCACTTCTTCCATCGACGAGCGCTTAGCTCGCGAAAGAACCAAAGAGGTTACACCGATCAACGCCACGCTAAGGACTGCAAAAGTCAGCTTTGAGAACGCCTTCATCTTGAGATTGTGGTGTGTTTAGTTCTTTATGGTAACTCCGAGACAGCTACCGCCCAACGATCCGCAGCAAACTGTCGAGCTCAACTGCACTCAAGGCCCCAACGTACTTTCTCCCGTTTAGAAGAATTGTTGGAGTGGCCGTTACCCTGAGCCGATCGCCATCCTCCATATCTTTATCGATCTGCTGGTGGCTCTTTGCATCCGCAGTACAACGAGTGTACGTCTCTTTGTCGGCTATTCCCACCATCCTCGCAACGTCTTCTGCCTCGAGGAAGGGTATTGAATCCTGCATCGCGAATAACAGATGATGTACTTGGCTAAAACTTCCGTGCGGAATGGCACACTCAGCAAGAATCGCTGCACCGCGAGCGGCTGGATGTATCTGTTCCAAAGGGTAGTGCCTGAACGAAACACGCAGCGCGCGATCTCCCTTTTCCAGTATGCTCTCTATGTTGCGGTCAAGCGCTCCGCACGACGGACACTGATAGTCGGAGAACACGACCATCGAGACCGGACCAACCCCCACCGACGACGCATCTCTTACGTAGCTTTGCCAATCTCCCACTTTTGCGCCACGTGGCGAAGACCCGCTTGACTCTTGGAAGAATTCTCGGTTGATGGCGATACCAGCGACGACGATCGCCGCGACGCTCGAAAGCACCAAACAGAAACGTTCGATAGACTCACGCATGATGTTCCTTGGCCTTCAAAGTTGGAGCCCGGAGCTAGGTTCGAGGCGAGGTTACTATCGCCTCGAACCTAGCCAGGACCGCGAGAATTAGTTGCAAACCTCTCGACACGAGAGGCCATCGTCGAGAGCTAGCATGGATAGACCCGGCAGGCGGGGCCAGTGCTAAATTCGACCAAGATGCAGTAGTCATTTCGGGCGTACTGGCACGCAGACGCGCCGTTGCAAGCCGTGTTTGCGCAGCCGCCACCCTCTTCAAGATCCTGTGCCCGGACTGACGTTGGCTGAGCTGCGAAAGCGCCCCCCCACAGCGCGAGGTTTACCACGAGAGATGCAACTAGACGCTTGCGAGTTTTCGTCATCGGGTACTCCATGCCTAAGGTGTTAGATACTTGTTTCGTACGCGGAATTGCGACGAGGTACCGCGCCGCTGATGGACCTCGTTGCATTTAGCGTCACGCGAAACCGAGTGAGCGGATGGTGACTGGACTTTCTGCGCGAGCCGCAGCCTTCTAGAACGAATGCTAGAACTCAGCAGTCGTTCACTTGGCACGACGTTCTGGTGGTGTCCTCAGGCAGCGGCATCAGTGTGCACTTACTCGATGCCAAGTAGGTGCACGCGCTACTGCTCGAGCAGTTTGTGTTTGAGCAGGCAGATGGATCCTCGCCCAGGTCCTGTGCTGAGGCGTTTGATCCAGCCAGTGTGGCTGCCATTGTCGCGGTGAACAGGACGAAAGCACCCGTCAACGCCCTTCGGTGAGCTGACTTCATCGGCTTCTCCTTGCTGGTGTGTGGGACTCAATGGAAGTTTCTTGAATCTCCATCCGCATAGGCGCAGCCATCTGGGCCTCGTCATTGCGGATATCGCGATAGTGTACAGTCACTCGACAAGCTCTACAGCCCCCAACTCCGGGGGGTCAAGAGCCGCAGAGGCAATTCTGACTAGGGCTACCGAAGAACGCACACCCAGTTGACAGTACATCTGCTTTAGATGCCAGTCTACAGTGTGCTGCGAAAGCCCAAGACGTCTCGCGATGGCTTTTCGCGGTTCCGCGGCTAGGAGAAGAACAAGAATCCTGCGCGCAGCTGGCCTGCGAGCCAAGTAACAACGAAGACGCTCAACAGCCTCTCGGTCGTTGGATGCCATGTATTCCCTTTACTTTGGTTCTGACTGCCGATCGGCCAGAAGGTGGGCCGAGGCCTGCTCCGATTACTGTGGACTTCGCTTTCACTGTTCATGCATGCGCGGAGAAGGTATGCTTGTCTTGTTGAGTTATCAAGAGAATATCTACATAAGGTATGCGCTGTGACTTGAGCTCAGCTGCTACTCCAGCAGCTCCTTCTGTCGTTGGTCGGCAGGGAATGTGCAGCTTCTTGACGTGACCCCCGAATCCTGATCCGCGCTGCATGTTAGTCCCAGCCCGAAGGGGACGCATGCGAAAGAGTCGGTTTACGTAAGCCCAGATCGTGGCGGTGCTGCACGAGTGGGAGGCGGGGGCGAAGACGGCAGACCTCAGTGCGACGCCACGGCGTTACCGAGCAGACACTGTATCGCTGGAAGAAGAAGTACGGCGGGATGCAGGTGGCCGAAGCGAAACGGCTAAAGGCCCTTGAGGAAGAATATCGGCAACTCAAGCGGCCGGTGGCTGACCAGGCGCTGAATCTCCAGGTGGTGAAGGACCTCCTGGGAAAAAAGTGGTGACGCCCGAGCAGCGGCGGACGGTCGTCGAGCACGCGATGGAATCCGCCGGCCTCTCGGAGTGCCAAGCCTGCCGCTATACGGGCTTCGCGAGGTCGTCGCAGCGGTAGCAGTCGATCAAGGACGATGCGGCGTTGGGCGAACGCCTGCAGACGCTCGCGATCCTGCGTCCGCGGTGGGGCTACCGCCGACTGTATCGGTTGCTGCGTCGCGAGGGCCTGCGGGTCAATCGTAAGCGGGTGCAGCGTGTCTATCGGGAGGCTGGACTGCACGTGCGTCAGCGGCCGCGGAAGCGCGTCGCCCTCGAGCGCGTCCCCAAGCCGGCCATCACCGGTGCCAATCAGCGGTGGAGCAAGGATTTCGTCAGCGATGCGTTGGCCGATGGCCGTCGGTTTCGGAATCTGACCGTCGTAGACGATGCGACGCGGGAGCGTTTGCCCATCGAGGTCGAGCGCTCGTTGCCGGCCGAACGCGTCATCGCGGCGCTGGATCGCGTGGCGCGGTCGCGCGGCTACGCGCCGACCATCGTGTGCAAAAACGGGCCCGAGTTCCGGAGCGAGGTGATGGATCAATGGGCCGATCAACATGGTATCACCCTGGCGTTCATCGAACCGGGCCGTCCGGTGCAGAACGCCTTCATCGAGAGCTTCAACGGCCGCTTCCGGGACGAATGCCTGAACGAACACTGGTTCCTCGACTTGGCCGATGCCAGGGCCACCATTGAAGCGTGGCGACTCGACTACAACGCGGTCCGTCCTCATGGCCAACTTGGAGGCCGAACGCCATACGAATGCGTGGCCTATCTGCAGGACCAACTACACGCAGTACATTCTTGATCAACCATCGGCTAACAGCACCGTTGGACCAGAAACTGGGGTCACGTCAAACGGACTCCGCACCCTCAGGTACAAACACCCGCCCATACTGATCAACAGCAAAGCGTGAGGCCCCTGACATGGTTTCTGCGTCGTTGGATTCGCTGATCCACTCGACCGTCGCCGGTCTGTCGGAAGCTTGTGCATGCAGCGAGTTTGGTGTAAAGTAACCCCCCGTAGCCAGCACCCCTATTTGAGTGAAACGCAGTACGAATTTCATGTTGGTGGTGGTGTGAGCAGAGGAAATTGCCGATGACAGTCCGTCGTCACTTTACTTGATGTCGATGAAACTCCAGCCGCTGCAGATCATCGGGACCGGAGGTGACGATGTACACGCCGGCGGCCGTCACGGCGCGCACGTTTTGGGCGCTGTGCGGCGCGCGTAAGATGTGGCGTCCGGTCCCCCCTGATTCACCGCGCCTTGCACCCCGTACCGCCGACAACCACCGCCCCCTGCGGATACGGCGCCGCGCTGTAGCACAGCACACGCGTCCCGTCCCGATCGAGCTCGGCCTCTGCGAGCAGCCTGATCTTGCCGGAGGCGGCGCCGTCGAACGGGACGACCATCTCGCGAATGGACAGATAGTCGCCATCTCCTCGATGTGTCTTGTCAGTGCGCCCCACGATGACACGGTAGCCATTGGGCTGCTCGGTTACTGACAGGATTTCGTCCGACACCCCCTGCGAGCCCCACTGCACCACCATGGACTGGCCTTCCATGGCAAAGTGCAGAGCCTCGAATCCGGGCACGCGTACCATGCTCACGGTACCCGTTGTGATGTTGATGCGCTGCAGCACGCCGAGCCGTCTGGAGGCCACCACAATCTGATTCTTCGCTTCGTTGCACAGCATGCGCGAAGCGACGACGTGAGACCAGAACAGGCGATTGCTCTGTAATGGATGACCAACCTTGTAGGTGCCCAGCGATTGCGACACGACATACTGGCCGTCGCGAACGGACAAACGGTGCACGATGCCCTGCGTGTCATGAACGCCGCTCACCCACAGGGTACCGCCGAGCAGGCAGGCGGCATCGACTTCGAGCGGAACACTGTGGGCATCGATCAGCGCAATGGAGTCCGTTACGCGGAACCGACTCACCCGACGCAGCGCAGGGTCAAAGACCAGCAGTGCGTCGCGCGCGGGGCTGACGCTGACGGCCGAAATGTGCCGGACTTCTCCCGGCCCCGACCCCGCCTTGACGCCCGAATGCAGCAGTCGTCCGGACGACGACAGCAGTCGCAGGTACGGTGCGCCCGATTCGACCACGACCACCCCGGAGCGAGTCAGCATCATGTCTTGGGGCTTCTCCAACGCCACACCGCGATCCGCCTCCCCGCCAAACACGACGCGACCGACTGGCGTCTGTGATTGAGCGAGCGAAGTGATCACGGCCATGCAGACGGCCACACCGACGGCCGCGCCACCCACAGGCCAATTCATACCACGAGTCTCCCATGTCATACGGCAGTGTACAGGATTGAACGGTCAGCATTCCGCCGAGCCAAACTACCGGTCGTTGGCCAATTGATCCAGCGTCAGGCAGTCTGTCACCAGACTGACACGTTCCTTGCCCCCACCCCCGTCATCGGTTTAGCTTCCCCGGTCTGACGTTTCCAGGTTCATTGGGGCGTCAGGCGGTCCTACCCGGCAATCTTCCGACCGGGCAGCCGCAATGCGCGCGTAGCTCAGTTGGATAGAGCGTCTGCCT
>VFQP010005860.1_pt1 | contig 10446 bp, 10 predicted proteins | sample 3512351 | NCBI WGS metagenome assembly VFQP01 (sample SAMN10412372, study PRJNA504923) | tailings metagenome | isolation source: Relicate 1 Philex TSF1 revegetated site | place: Philippines: Tuba, Benguet | collected 2017-08-29
AACGACGAAAAAAGGAAAACAATAAAACATTCATAACAACATTAAAGTAACAATCATGAAAAAGTTCATTACCCTCACCCTCGCCATTGCCCTGATCGGTACCAGTGCATTTGCCGACAACAACAAACAAACCCGTATCAATGGCATCTATCATTTCAATGAAGCTTATAACTATGTAAGTAATGCGATCTGGAGTACAGATGGCAAGTTCGATAAAGCCATCTTTATGGATAATGGTATCAAGAATGAGGTATTCTATACCAAAGAGGGTGATCTGGTAGGTAAATCTACTCCCTACGCTTTTGATAAGCTGCCCAAATCAGCTTTACAAACCATTACTACTAAGTATACATTCCCAGCATATGAGCTGAGCGACTGTATTGCATTTGAAAATGCCGATGGAGATACTACTTACTTCATCTCTATGAATACAGAAAAGGAAAAACTGGTATTGGAAATCAGCCAGTTTGGATCTGTAAGCGTTTTCTCTAAGGAAAAGAAATAAAGATTATTTTCTCATATACACCCTGATTCGATTTAGACCCGGCCCGTAAGCCGGGTCTTTTTTGTTATTCTTAACAGTTATAACATGGCAAGATCTTGTTGTTCACCGACAAAACAGGTTCAACTACCGAAACCAGTCACCATCGTCCTAAGTACAAGAGAAAAGGGAAGACTTCCCATATAATTTCAAAAAATACACAGAACCCAGTACCAATAAGGGTTTCACGGATGCAACCGCATTGATAGCAACAGCATAAAGCCCTCTCCTTTCAGCATTTTTTAATACGCTCATCACATAGAAGCCTATTTCGGAGCTAGTCCATTAATCTATGTAGCACAGCTAGCGTCATATATACACAACAACGCAAACAAAAAATATTCATAACAACATTAAAGCAACAAACATGAAAAAATTCATCACCCTCACACTCGCCATCGTATTTATCGGTACTACTGCTTTTGCTGATACCAATAATACAGCCAGCTATAGCAGCACTACTAATTTCTATGCACAACACAGCGATGCAGCCGACATTAGCTGGAGCTCTGATGGCAAATTCGACAAAGCCAGTTATATGGAAAACGGCGTTAAGAGTGAAGCCTTTTACACCACAGATGGTGAGCTGGTAGGTATTTCAAAGAATTTCGCATTCGATAAACTGCCTAAATCTGCCCTGCAAACCATCACCACTAAATTTACCTATCCCAGCTTTTCACTGGAAAACTGTATCGCTTTTGAAAATACAGATGGTGATACTACATACTTCATTTCTATGAATGGTGAGAAAGAAAACCTGATCCTCGAAGTGAGTCAATATGGTGCCGTAAGCGTATTTTCAAGAGAAAAAAAATAAGCGCCTCTATAGCATTTATGCTGCGCCCTGAGCATAAAGCCTTCATGTGTTTGTTTCCGGGGGATCCAACTAAAAACTGGTGAACCCTCTAAGAAAACAAACCCATGAAGGCTTTATAGTTTAACACTAACTGAATTGTAACAGCAGAATTGGAATTTGTTAACATAGCATTCCTTAACTTACCGCAGGATTATTACCAAAGGGGCATGTTATGCCCGTTAATATGCTGCGGAACTCACTATACAAATACCTTTTTCTATGCTTGTTGCTGGCCATTGGCTCAGCAGTTTTGGCGCAACAGCAGGTATCAAAGAAGGATTCTGTATTCTTCCTGGCGCAAAAAAAGGGGCTTTTAGGCAAGCTTGGAAAAGCCATTTCCGTAAGTGGCACTGAAGAAGTGCTGAGCATTAATGATGGGGCTATCAAAAACGAAGAAATTTTCAACCCTTTTAAAGGCAAGGTAATTCGCCAGATCAGGGTAGAAAAAAGAGCTTTTTCGAATTCCGTGAATGATAATGGCACCACAGACAGAGGCAACAAAAAATTCATCAATGATGTAAGTGATGCCCTTTACACCGGTACCACCAGCCGTACCGTTCTCCGAAATCTTTTCTTCGAAACCGGAGACACCCTCTACCCTTTTTTAATGGCCGATAATGAACGTTTTTTGCGTGAGCTCACCTATTTACAGGATGCGCGTATCATTGCTACTGTTGCTGCCGATGATACCACTGCCGTGGATATTACCATTCGCTGGAAGGATCTGTTTCCCTTTGGTGGCAGTGCCGAAATTGGATCTGCCAAAAGCATGAGTCTGGAACTGAATGACGACAATTTATTTGGATCGGGCGACCGGATCCAGTTCAGAGGACTGTACGATATGGATAGAAGACCCGACTGGGGATCTGGTATAGAATACACCAAGCGAAACCTTGGCGGTAGCTTTTTGAATATGTCGGTGGGCTATCAAACACATGCCCCTACCTTTAACAGCGGTCGCCGGGAGGAGAAAGCAGTATATCTGAAAGGAGACCTGCCCCTGGTTAGCCCCTATCATTTGTTTACGGGTGGTTTTGAGCTGGCACAACGCACCACCATGAACAGTTACCTGAACGACTCCATCTACAAATCGAGCTTCAAATACAATTTCAGCATTGTAGATGGCTGGATGGCATTGAACCTGGGTGCACGAAAAAGACTCCGCAATAATTTCCAGACAAGGCGTCGTAAATTCATTGGCCTTCGTGGCGTACAAAGGATATTCAATGATATTCCTGAAGAATTCAAGAAAAATTACAATTTCTACTATTGCGATTTGCAGGCAGTGATGGGATCATTCTCCTTTTTTCAGCAAGATTATTACCGGTCTAATTTTATTTATGGATTTGGTAGAAATGAAGATATACCCGAGGGTTTTAACCTGTCTGTTCTGGGTGGTTGGGTAAAAAGAAACCAGGTAGCTCGCCCTTATATCGGACTAGATTACCAACGTGACTACTTTACCAGTAAGAAAAACTATATTAACTATATAGTACGTTTTGGTACTTACTACCGTGATCAGCAATTAGAAGACATTAGTGGATTGGCCAGCATGGAATACTTTACCCGCTTACGGAAAATGCATGGAGAATGGTTTAACCGCCATTTTTTAAGTGCCAGTGTTACGCAGCAATTGCGCACAACCTTTAATGAGCCGCTCCGACTAACCAGCATATTTGGCATACCGGAAATCAGAACCAACAATATGCGCGCTTCTACGCGACTTACTTTCAATGGTGAATCGGTTTTCTATAATACCCGCACTTATTTTGGGTTTCGCTTTGCACCCTTTGTGTTCAGCAATGTATCTTACCTGAAAAGCATTGGGGAATCCATTAAACAAGGAGACATATTCACGTCATTCGGCGCAGGCGTGCGATCGAGGAATGAGAACCTGGTATTTGGCACGATGGAACTGAAAATCTTCTATTATCCAAGAACCATTGAAAGAATGACCCCATGGAATGTGACCTTCAATACTGGTCTTCGCTTTAAATACAATAGCCAGCTATTAAAGAAGCCCGACTTTATACAGGTGAACTAGGCCTTACCAACCATCACAAAACCGGGTATTGAACAACCATTTTTCGTAATTTTCGTTATTCAATACAAACGAATTCAATCATGAAGAAACTATTTACTATGCTGGTACTGGGTACAGCCTTAATGAGCAGTATCCATACCCAGGCACAAGGTGGTGGACAAAAACCACCTGCCAGTCCCCCTGCCACTGCAACAGCCACTACAGCGAGCGGTTTAGGCATTACCGTTAATTACAGCGCCCCTTCACTAAAAGGCCGAACCATTGGAAAGGATGTAGAACCCAAACAAGGTCAGGTATGGCGTGCCGGTGCCAATAATGCCACTGTTATTGAGTTTACCAAAGATGTGACCATTCAGGGAAAAGCCTTACCTGCCGGTAAGTATGCTTTCTTCACACTTGATAATGGTAGCGACTGGACACTCATCTTCAGCAAAAACACCAAACAATGGGGTGCTTTTTCTTATAAACAAGAAGAAGATGTATTACGTGTGAACGTAAAACCAGAAACCACCAAGGATGCCGTTGAGCAACTGAAATATACCGTATCCGATGCTGGTGTGGTATCACTGGCCTGGGGTAACCTGAAAGTTAGCTTTACCGCGAAGTAATCAACTATTCAAACACAATAGCCATGGATGATATATTGTCCATGGCTATTTTTATGCACACGAACCATAACTTTGCAGCACTGGTAAACTTTACCCGGCATTGGGTGTTTTGAACAATAAAATTTCATGGTACAGGCATATAACTTCTTGGCAAGCTGGCAGCTATTTCCCGAAAAATGTGAATTCCAGGAAGGATTGCCTCCTAAAAGCGGTAATTATCGTATTGAATCGACCAATAACGGTCAATCGCTACATATAAGCAGCAACTGGGTTTCCTTAGAAAATGAAGCTTTTTATACACAGTACCAGATCATTCCTAATGGAATGCCGCAGCCATTCGATAATGCAGAACTGGCCGATAGTATTCAGGCCGAAATAGAGAATGCTTCAGCACTGAGAATACTATTTCTTAAAGACGGAGAGCCATTCCTCAATGTATTGCATGAGATCATGCCCAATGGTTACTTGCGCATTACCCAACAAGGTACCAATCAGGACGGTATTGCTTTTAGCAATATCGAAGTGTACCACAAACAAATGAGTGTTCTACCTTACGCTTCTTCTGTTAGCGGCGTTATGATCCGTCCTACCCGCGAAGGCGTGATCAAACACAAGGCTTTAACTGCAATGGAAGAGCAAACCAATATGCAACTCGATCAAATCCGCCAGCAAATTGAACTACTGGCGCGCCAGGCACAGGAGATCAGGAAAAGAAAGGAACTGAGTCTTATGATTTATGAAGCAAAGCTTGGCTTTAAACCACAAATAGGTCAGGTCTACCATTTATACGAAAGAAGAGATGGCACACATACCCTTTCACTTGTAGCCCCTGCAGAATGGGGTGGATCGGGTCCTTTCAAACAATTTGTTTCCTCCGTTCGCCTACTGGCCGATCATACCTGGGTAGAAGTGAACGGCTAACTGTATCTTTATTCCTCAAATACACTTAACTATGGTGATCGATCAGTTATCGAATGCGGGTAAATATTATGCACTGGGAGCAGGTATTCAGCAAGCACTGGTATTCCTCGAGCAAAAAGAATGGCTGAACTGGGAAGAAGGCAAATACCCGATCGTTGATGACCAGGTATTCGCCATTATTCAGTCTTATCATACCAAAGATCCACTCACCGAGAAACTTGAATCACACCGCAAATTCATTGATGTGCAATATGTGGTTAGTGGCGTAGAACGCATGGGACATGCCATCTTACAAGAACAAATACCCAGCCGCCCCTATAATCCGGAGGATGATTACATGTTATTCGATGAACAGCCCGATTTCTTCAGTGTTGTAAGAGAAAGTATGTTCACCATATTTTATCCTACCGATTTGCATATGCCCTGTATACAGCTTGAACAATCCGTGCACGTAAAAAAGATCGTGATCAAGGTAGCTGTAACATACTAGGGCTTCAGCGCAGCAGCCAGCTCTTGTACAGATGCCCTTTTGCGATAATCGGGGTTGAAAAATACATATTTGATTAATCCGTCACGACCTATGATATAAGTAGCTGGCACTGGCAAATTAGCGCCGTTTTCACCATTCACTTTATTGAAGTCGATACCAAATCCCTTGTATCGTTCTACCGTTTCATTGGGAACAGCAAAGTTTACCCGATACGCTTTCATGATCGTCATTTGCAAATCACTCAACACAGGAAAAGAGGCTTTGGTTTTGGAAACTGTTTTCACCACATTCTCCTGTATCTCCGGAGAGATAGCGACTACTGCTGCTCCTTTTGACGTAATAAGTGATAAAGAATCATTCATCTGACTCATTTGCTTATTGCAATAAGGGCACCATTGTCCGCGGTAGAACATTAATACCACTTCTCCCTTCTCTAAGGCCTTTTTCAAGGAAAACTCCTGACCAAGATGATCCTTGGCAGTAAATAAAGGTGCTTTGTCACCCACTTTCAATCCGGAAGGATCCTGGGCAAAAAGCGTAACCGTGCTAATCGATAATAACAGGAAGAGGAAGGCTCTTTTCATAAAGGATGTTTTGAGCTGATAGACGCAGCTAATTTTGACACCTTACAAGCTTTAATAAAAAAATTACCCCAGTCCGTGCAAACTGCCTTTACTGCTAAAGAGCGGATCGATCCTGCGCTCCACGTCTTGATCTCTCACCAACGCAGGGGCATGATGGGGTTTAATGCGGGCATCAATGATTACCGGCCCCGTACAGCCCCAATGTTTCCATTCGGTAAATTCACCTATACCATGAATATCGTGCGAGGGGTTACATCTTGTATAACTCACCCAGAGATAATTTTTTACAGATGCACCGGTAAACGCAGCATCATCACAAACAATTATCTGCGCAACACCTTGCAGTGCTGTTTCATGTCCCCGACTCATCTCCTGCAATTGTTTGATCACCTGCAAAGCTGCTGCTCTTTCCTGATAGGCAGGTGCCTGTACACAAATCACTCCGGGCATGGGCATCGACACAGGGCCAAAACCAGCTAATTGATGGAAGAAGCCTGGGATTTCTGTTACGAGCTGCCGCTTCACTTCACCGTAAGCAGCGAATACCACTTTACTACCGGTATTGAGGCCTGTTCCGGAATAATCCAGGGTATCGATGGTTGTATGTGTATGAAAATGAATATCCCTGCTGGTATCCATTCTTTCGAAAATATATTGAAGAAAAGCAGCTACATCATGTGTATGCAATTGATGGGTATCATCTGCGGTAATAAACAGGAATTTGGCGAGACTAAGCTGTCCGGTACCCAATATATGATTGGCAATCGTGAGCAATTCTGCAGGCTGTCGGGTAGGCATATAGGGTGTGTACCGTTCACTGCCAATAGCCAGTAATAAAGGGTGCACACCTGCTGCATCGACTGCATGAACTTCTTTCACACCCGGAATTTCCTGGGGTATGGCATCGCCTGTAATTTCATGTATAAGCTGACCAAAGCTGGTATCTTCCTGAGGCGGTCGTCCTACCACGGTGAAGGGCCAGATGGCTTGTTTGCGGGCATATACTTTGTGTACACGCATAAGGGGGAAAGGATGTTGCAGGCTATAATAACCGAGGTGGTCACCAAAAGGACCTTCGGGTTTGTTTTCACCCGGATATACTTCTCCCGTGATTACAAAATCGGCATCGGTACTAATGGCATGACCATCGCGGTAGCAATAACGAAACCTTCTGCCACCCAATACACCGGCAAAAGTCATTTCACTGAGCCCTTCCGGCAGCGGCATCACGGCAGCAACAGTATGAGAAGGCGGTCCACCCACAAAGCAACTCACTTTGAGTGGCTGTCCCAACCGATTGGCCTTGGTTTGGTGAACACCTATTCCCCGGTGCAACTGGTAGTGTAATCCTATTTCACGATCGGTTTGGTATTCGTTACCCGTTAACTGGATGCGATACATACCGAGATTGGATTGCATGATACCGGGCTGCTCCGGATCTTCGGTGTACACTTGAGGAAGGGTTACAAAAGCGCCTCCATCCATTGGCCAGTGTTGAATAAGTGGCAGATCGCTGATCTTGATTTCTTCATACAGCACAGGCTTTTGTAGCGGATTGCTGAGAGGCAATGCTTTAAATGCAGCAAGGCCAGCGTTGAGGTGCGCAAAAGGGCGTTTAAGCGCCTTCATGGGATTGCCCTTTAGTTTTACCAGCGCCTGCACCATGGGCAGGGTATCGCGGAAAATAAAACGACTCCGGTCTAGCGTACCGAAAATATTGGAAGCAGCTCTGAAGCGGGAGCCTTTTACCCTTTCAAACAAGAGTGCAGGACCACCAGCTTCATGAACACGCAGGTGAATGGCCGCCATTTCCAGATGAGGATCCACTTCTTCTTTTACCCTAACAAGGTGACCATGTTTCTCTAGGTCGTTCAAACAGGCTTCGAGTGATGAGTAAGGCATAATAGTATAACGTTCAGCAACACAAAATGTTAACCCCGCCTGCAAATTACACAATCGCCTGCCATAAACAGCCATAGGGCATACCGGGAGAATCTTTAATTTTGTACCATGACAAAGCTGAGTGTGAATATCAACAAATTTGCTACCCTGCGAAATAGCCGCGGCGGCAATAACCCTAATGTAGTGAAGGCAGCGATGGATGCTGAACGATTTGGAGCAGATGGTGTAACCGTTCACCCCCGCCCCGATGAACGCCATATCCGTTATGATGATACCCGGGAAATCCGCAAGATTGTTACCACAGAATTCAACATAGAAGGCAATCCTTCCGAACAAAAATTCATTGACCTCGTTCTCGAAACCAAACCCCATCAGGTAACACTTGTACCCGATGCATTAGGGCAACTCACCAGCGACCATGGCTGGGATACTATTCAACACCGTGACTATCTCACCAAAACCATTCAGCGTTTCAGGGAAGCCGGTATTCGTGTATCTATTTTTGTTGATCCCGTGATTGAAATGGTGGAAGGAGCTGCCCTTACCGGCACCGACCGAATAGAACTCTATACAGAAGGGTATGCCACCATTTTTGCCACCGGCGAAAAAGAAAAAGCCCTTGCCCCCTATCTTGCCGCAGCAGAAAAAGCCAGGGAACTTGGATTGGGCATTAATGCCGGTCATGACCTTGACCTGCATAACCTGCAATACCTGGTACAACATATTCCCTTCATTGATGAAGTGAGTATTGGACATGCATTGGTATGCGATGCGCTGTATGTTGGCTACGAGAATGCAGTACAATTGTATAAAAGACAACTAATAACGGGTTCATAGGCTGTATTTCTTTTCTTTATCTTCAACCCATGAAGCTATCCCATCTGGCATCTCTGCTGATGATCATTACCTGCTTTGCCTGCAAGCAGGAGTCGGTCAAGGTATTGCCCCCTGTTCCTACCCAAGAGCAACTGGCCTGGCATGAAAAAGAATTCTATCTCTTTATTCATTTTGGCCCCAATACATTTACCGATAAGGAATGGGGAGAAGGTACGGAAGATCCCTCTGTGTTTAATCCTACAGCGCTGGACTGCCGGCAGTGGGCAAGACTGGCAAGAAAAGCCGGAGCCAAAGGAATTATCCTCACCGCCAAACACCATGATGGCTTTGCCTTATGGCCCAGCCAAACAAGTACACATACCGTAAGAGAAAGTAAGTGGATGGATGGAAAGGGAGATGTGGTGCGTGCATTGGCAGATGCCTGCAAAGCTGAGGGCATTGAAATGGGGGTATACATTTCACCCTGGGACCGTAACCATCCTGCTTATGGTACCGCTGCATACAACGATACCTACATCAGTGCCATGAAAGAACTCATTACAGGCTATGGTCCCTTCTTTGAATTATGGTGGGATGGTGCCAATGGCGAAGGCCCCAATGGCAAGAAACAACAATACGAATTCAAACGTTTCGAAGACTCCGTTCGCAAATGGCAACCCGGACTCGTGATCTTTAGTGATATTGGTCCGGATATACGCTGGTGTGGTAATGAGAAGGGCTTCATTGGACAAACCAACTGGAACCTGCTGGATACGGCAGGATTCTCCCGGGGATTAGGGGCACCGCATGTAGATACCCTTAACCAGGGTAACCGGAATGGCAAACATTGGATTCCGGCAGAGGCGGATGTGTCGATTCGTCCGGGTTGGTTTTATCATGCCAGTGAAGACGACAAGGTGAAAAGCCCTGCCACCCTCTTTAACCTATACCTGGGTTCTGTGGGCAATGGTGGGAACCTGCTGCTGAATATTCCACCCGACAGACGAGGCCGTTTTCACGAAGCAGATTCTGCGGCACTGATGGGCTTTGCCAGCATGCGGGAACAGGCATTTGCAAACGACCTGCTAACAACAGCTACCGTAACGGCTAATAACCAAACATTGACCAAGGGTACGCTCACCGGTGTGCTTCCTGTGAAAGACTGGTACGCAGGTAAAGAAGAGGCAGAGATCATGATTACCTTACCTGAAGCCAAAGCCATGAATGCTGTGGTGTTGCAGGAAATGATTGCCACCGGACAAAGAGTAGCTGCATTTGTGATAGAATCGTTTGATGGGAAGACCTTTCGGGAAATATACAAGGGCAGTACCATAGGGAGAAAGAAGATCGCGCAATTCCCCGCAGTGACCACAGCCAAACTGCGTATCAGGATCACAGAAACCAAGGCACCGGTTCATTTGCGTGCTATAGCAGCGTATCAAATTCCAGTGGTCAACTAAGGGGTATTTGTCGTGAAGCCATCTACACAGTATCTTTACGCCATGACAACCACCACACCACTTGTAGGCATTATTATGGGCAGCGATAGTGATTTACCCATAATGCAAGCCGCGGCAGATATGCTCCAACAATTCGGTATCAGCTTTGAGCTAACCGTTGTTTCAGCACATCGTACACCACAGCGTATGTTTAACTATGCAAACACAGCAAGAGAAAGAGGTGT
>VFQP010005861.1_pt1 | contig 10441 bp, 8 predicted proteins | sample 3512351 | NCBI WGS metagenome assembly VFQP01 (sample SAMN10412372, study PRJNA504923) | tailings metagenome | isolation source: Relicate 1 Philex TSF1 revegetated site | place: Philippines: Tuba, Benguet | collected 2017-08-29
CCCCCTGCTTGGCCGCTTGGCGCCCCCCCCCCCCCCAACCTGGCCTTGTGCAGGTGGTGTTTGGCGGCGTGCTCAACATGCTTCGCCAGGTCAACACGCTGCTGGAGCGGCGATACGGCCTCAAGCACGGCGCCGGCTACTGGTACATCAACGGCGAGGTCAATGCCGACAAGCGGGGCGAGTACGTCAACCGCTTCCAGGACGTCAACGGCTTTGCGGTGCGGAGCTTTTCGCTGCGCTCCCTCTATCCGCGCTGCGCTGCAGCGCACCGCAACGCACTGGGCCGCTCGCTAGCTGAGGCTGGCTGGACAGGGTCATCGGGTCACGCCCTCCACCTGCCCCGCCAGCCTGTGGGAACGGCCGTGGCGCGCAAATTCGCTGCGACGCGTGCGGCGCGCGCGGCGTGGCAAGGCGTGTTTGCCGTGGGCCCCCGCCCCCTCCTCGTGCAGGTGATTGTGCTGTCCATGAAGGCTGGGTCGGTGGGCATCAACCTCACCAGCGCCTGGCGCCTCGTCACGCTCGACGTGAGCAGGCGCCTCCCCCCCGTGTGCTCTCCGCTCCACGCCGCGCACGCACGCACGCACCTGCGATCAGCGTGCGGCAAGCAGCGGCCGCGGGCCCACTCGAGCCTCGGCTGCTGCGGCGCTCGTTGCGCTGCAGTTGACGTGAATCGAGGGGCGAGCGCTGGTGGCGGGCGTGTGCGTGTGGTGCGCAGGTGCCGTGGAACCCGGTGCACATTGCCCAGGCGGCGGCGCGCGTGTACCGCCTGGGCCAGACGCGGCCCACCTTCATCTACCGCCTGCTGTACAAGGGCACCATGGTGAGCGGTCGCCGCCCGGCGCTGCCCACGGGCGCTGGCCTCGCACATGCGCGCGGCGCGAGCTGCTGCAGCCAGGGGCGCGGTTCGCTGCGCTTGAAATCACGCCGGCAGCGTGGCGTGGGCTCGCCGCACGCGGAAGTGGAGAGCGGCGGCGGCGCGGCGCGTGGCTTTCGGGCGTCGTGTGCCACGCGTGCGTGCCTGCGAGCGTGCGTGTGTGCGTGCTCATGTGCGTGTGTGCAGGAGGAGTGCCTGTACAAGATCAACCTGGACAAGGAGGAGCTCATGCACCAGGTGTGGCCACGTGCCCTGCACACGCCCTGGCGGCGGCACTGCGCCCCCCGCCCGCGGCCCACAGCGCGCACCGCACCACGCCTCCCTCCCCCTCCCTCTCCCTCTCCCTTTCCCTCTCTTGCGCGCCTGGGCGGGAAGCAGGCAGGCAAAGCACATGCGAGCCGGCCTCGCGAGCCCCGCCGTGCGCGCTGCCGCCGCTGCTGCTGCTGCTGCTCCAGGTGGTGGACCGCAAGCTGAGCGTGCGCAAGACGCTCGAGCCCGACCGCCGCTACTACACCTGGCAGCCCGTCCCGCGCGTGCCGCGCCAGGCGCTGGCCGACGCTGTGGGCACGCAGGACGCTGTGCTGCGGCGCGTGCTGGCGCTGGACGACGAGGCGCCCTCCGAGGGGGAGGAGGAGGGGGAGGGCGAGGGGGGAGAGGGCGAGGAGGGGGAGGGGGGCGAGGGAGGGGAGGGCGGGCGGCGGGTGCGCTCGCGGGCGGTGCCGCTGCGGCGGCAGGTGGCGCACTACCACCTGCACAACACCATGCTGCCGGACAACCCTTTGGAGGTGAGGGGCGGCGAGCCGCAAGCGCCCTTGCTTTTGCTGGGGCGGGGGTGTTTCCGACTGATGCATCGTTGGCGCCCGTGGACGGCCCAGGGGTGTTGTTCCCCGCGGCAAAAACGACGACGACGCCTGAGCGCTCTCTCAGCGGAGGAGCAGAACAAGGTGTGCCTTGCTGCGCCCCGCAACGCCCACGCGCAGCGCATCCGGCCGCGCTTCCGCGCCAAGCTGGTGCGCGACTTTGTCACGCGCAAGGGCAACGCCGCCGGCGACACGCGCGCGCCGCGCCGCCTCATGCGCCTGGACAAGGTACGTGGGTGTGTTGGATCTGTTTGGACACCTCGGCGGGCCGGAGCCCAGCTACCGGGCGTATCAGATGTGGGTGCGCACGCGCACCCGCCGCCGCTGCCGCCGCCGCCGCCCGCCGCTGGCGCTGCTGCTGCTGCTGTAGTCCCGCGCCCCACGTGCACACGCCTGCGCCTCGCTTCCGTCCCCCCGAGTCCGCTGTTGAGGCCGGTTGGCACCACCTCCTCCCTAAGGCTAAGCGGCGCGCACATGTCAACATGCAGGTCGCCAAGGAGTACGAGAGGGGCGGTGGCGGCGGCGCCAGCGACGCCGCCGGCCTGGGCGGCGGCGGCGGCGGCGGCGGCGGTGCGGGCGAGGCGGATGAGAACTACGCTGACCTGGAGGACGAGGAGGTGGACAAGGCGGAGCAGGAGCTGTTGGCCGAGTTGGAGGAGCCCGACACGCCCACAGGGCAGCAGCAGCAGCAGCAGCAGCAGCAGGGTGGTGAGGGGGGAGGAGGAGGCGGCGGCGGCGACGGCGCGGCGCGGCCGGCGGGGGCGCTGCTGTCGCCTTCGCTGGGCAGCGGCGGGCTGCCGCGCGCGGCGTCGGGCGGCGGCACGCAGGGCAAGCGCAAGCGCGCCGGTGGGAAGCAGCAGGCGCAGACGCCGCCGCCGGCGACGCAGCAGGCGAGCGGGGTTGCGGCGGCGGCGGCGCCGTCGGGCGGCGGCGGGCTGCGCCAGATGGTGCTGAGCTTTGCGCCCGTGCCGTCGGCGGGCGGCCCGCGGCCCATCACCATCGTCAACAGCCCCATGCTGCCCGTCGTGCTGCTGGCCCCGGGGCTGGCGGCGGCGCCGCCCCGGCCAGGCAGCGCCACGCCGTCGCAGCCGGCCACGGCCGCCGGCACACCCGCCGGCACGCCGAGGCTCACGCAGCCGGGCGCCAGGGCCGCGGCCGCTGCGGGCGCCACGCCCGCCGGCACACCGCAGCTGGGCCCGGCGGGCGCCGCCACCGGGCTAGGGCAGGCGAGGCGGCAGGCCGTCACGGCGATTGTCGCCGCCATCCCCGGCCAGGCGTCGCCCGCGCCGTTCGGCTCGCCGGCGGCGGCGCTGGCGCCCTCGCCGGCGGCGCCCACGCCCCAGCAGCAGCAGGCGGGCGGCGCGGCGCTGCCCGCGGCGGCGGCGGCGGTGGCGGCGGCGCAGGCGGCGGCGGCGGCGCTGCTGCCGTTTGTCGCGTCGCCGCCGGGCCTCAGCGGCAGCGGCAACATCCTGGACGCGTATGTGACGCTCAAGAATGCCCGGGGGGCGGGGCCGCTGCCGGGTGCGGCGGCGGCGGTGGCGGGCGGGCAGCGTGCGTCGGGCGGCGGGGGGGCAGGTGGGCCCATGGGCCAGTGGGAGGCGTACCGCGCGGCGCACGAGCAGACGGGTTCGCGCAAGCGTCAGGGCGCGGGCGGCGGCACCGCGGCGGGCGGGGGGGAGGAGGGCGGGGAGGCGGAGCAGGAGAACCGGGCGCGGCCCAGCAAGCGCGTGCACGTGGCGGCCGCGGCGCCGCCCGCCGCGGGCGGCGGGCCGGGCGCCGAGGGGGCTAGGCAGGCGGGGGGCGGAGCTCTGTCTGGGGCGGTGCGGCCGGCGGGGCCCATCATTGCCAACGGCAGCGACGGCAGCAAGGCGTCCTCCCAGGCCACACCACCTGCGAGCAGCAGCGGCGGCGGTGTCGGCGGCGGCGGTGGCGGTGGCGGCGGGTCCAGGGAGTACTCAGCGGCGGACCAGGCGCGCAAGTTTGCAAAGATGCAGCAGAACGTGCTCAGCGGTCTGCTGTCGCCGCCGCCCGCCGGCGGCGGCAGCTCGCAGCAGCAGCAGCAGCAGCGGCAGCAGGCGCCGACGGGCGGGGCGGGGGCCGCCCAGGGCAGCGCGCGCTCCATCGGCGCCTTCACCCAAACCTTGATCAAGTCCAAGATTGACCACGTCGCGCGCCTCGTGTCGGGCGCGGGCAGTGGCGGCGGCGCCGCCGCGCAAGCGCAGCAGGCGGGCGGGCAGACCGGGCCGCCGTCGCAGCGGCAACCACGGCGCGGCGCAGACGAGGAGGAGGAGGAGGACGACGACGACGAGGGCGACGACGAGCTGCACAAGCCGCTGCCTCCGCCGCGGCCGTCGCAGGCGCCGGGCGGCGAGCTGCCGGGCGCCGGCCTGGTCACGTCGCGCTCGGCCGCATCCACGCCGTCAAAGGCGCTGCAGCTGGGCCACGCGGCCGTCCCGCGCGCCGTGCCGCCGGCCACGGCCCGGGCCAGCACCGCCTCAGGGCCCCGCGCCCAGCAGCAGCAACAGCAGCAGCAGCAGGGGCAGCACGTGGCCGTTAGCCAGCCCACGCCGCCGCTGCGTTGGCAGCAGGAGCAGTGGCCTGGCAGCGCGCCCAGCCAGGCGCCGGCGTCGGCGCCGCCTCGGGAGCGCGCGGCGGCACGCGCAGCGGCCCAGCCCGGCACGCCGGTCGAGATGATTGTGCTGGACGAGGACTGACGGCGCAGGTTTAGCGCAGGTTTTTGCGTGCGATCCTTGGCAGGTTAAAGCCGCCGTTTCTCTTTGGTGCAAATTGCGATCAGGACCTCTGCTGCGTTCGGTCTTTACACGAGAGCCATCACCATCCCCACCAACAAAGGTTGTCGTCAGGGTCTAGAGTCATTCAGTGAGCCACAGCGAGTCAAGAGAGTTCGTCACCGCCAGCAAGGTGCTCAGTGCTCACCCTCGCCGCGGCCGAGCCACCCAGGCGCACCGCAAGCCCACCCAGGCGCACCCCCCAAACGGTGCGCTCCCCAAAAGAGGGCGGCCCCCACGCTGACTGTGGGCCACAGCTGTTTCAAGCTTCTCCACCTGCTGCCGGGCGGCGGTGCGCAGCCCTCCCCGCCCTGGCACACCTGCAAGCACGCACCCTCCCACACACAATGCAAAGCGCGCGGCCGGCTCGGGCGCCCTCCCTCCGCTGCTGCGCCGGCGCGCCGCTGCGTGGCCTCCAACACGTCAGCCCGCCAGCCTGTGTCAGGGTCCCCACGCGCGCCAGGTGTGCGGAGCGTGGGAGGCGCCAGCCCAGCTGGGAGGAGAGGGCCCGACGCGTCCAGTCCACCACGACCGCCATCCTGAGGCAGGGCGCGCCGCCGCCGCTGCGCCTGAGCCCGCACGCCTCTGCCGCCGTCCTCCATCGCCGCCGCCGCGCGCCAGCCAGCCAGCCAGCCAGCCAGCTGGCCAGCCCACCAGCCGCCTGACGTGCGCCGGCCGTGCCCCCTCCCCACCCACCCACACGCACGCGTCGGTCAGTGTGACTCGGTCCTGGTGTAAGAAGGGAGTGCGGCTCAGCGCCGCTCCAATCGGCGCCCCTACAGGCCGCCGCAGCAGCCACGGCGGCGGCGGCGGCGCTGCTCCCCGCGCCGCCTCAAGCCTGTGCTGCTCGCCTCTACTTGCTGATGGACTTGGCGCCGCCGCCCTCCAGCAGCTCAATCACGTCGCCCACTTTCGCCACGTAGGGCACCTGGAGCAGCACGTAATACTCGCCCCCCTCAATGAACTGGCGGGCCGGCTCGCCGGCGCGGAGGATGCCCCACACCTGCGTGCACGCATTCATGGAGGTGCACGCGGTCGTCACGTTGAGCCCCGCCCCGTCATGCGTGTTGCTGCGAGCTGCTGCGTGCGGCAGCACACGCACCACGAGGTTGTCGTCCTCGGGGTCCGTCACGCCAATGATGCGCTCCTTCTCCAGGGAAGGCACCACGATGGGGTCGTCCTCGGTGCCAAACTTGTCTTCATACATCCTGCGGATGGTGCGGATGGTGAAGCAGTTCTCTGCTTGCCGCAGAAGATCCTCAGGCGGCACCTGCCCCGCCCCCCGACTGCACTGCGGTGCACCCCGTCGACGACGCTGATGGTGAGGCGCCCACGCCATCGTTGCGCCTGGCCGAGACGTTCGCTGTGTCGCGCTCCTCCTCCCTCGCCGAGGGACTCCTGCTGCGCCGCACGATGGCGGAGGCACGCACCAGGCTTCATGCCACAGCTCCTTGTCCGCGAGCGGCCTGAACTTGCGCTCGGGCTCGTAGAGCCTGCGGCGAGGGCCGGCGGGGCGCACGGCGCCAGTGTCGATCACGACGAGCCCGCACGCTCCCACGCGCAGCCCGAACGTCCCACGCACGCGCGCAGCGGGGCGCGCCACACGCTCGCGCGATGCCGCGCCTGCGATGGCCGCGTGGCCTGCAGCGATCGCTCGGGGTGTGCAGGGGAAGAGGGCCTCTCGCCGCGCTCACTTGACTGGCCCCGCCTTGGAGGCGTCCGTGATGTCTGCCTGCACGCCACAGCTGGTGTGGAGGCTGCTACGGAACGAGCTCGAGAGCTGCTCGCCCAAAATCTTGAAGGCGGGCACCAGGGTCGCCTGCGCACGCACAGGGGCGCATCGAGAGCGCTTGGCCAGCTCCCTCGCCGCCTTGAGCGCGCAGCCACATTGGCCCGCCGACTGCAGGCCCCACTGCAGGCCCCAGTGCGATTGCGCAGCTCCGCCTGCGCTCCCCAGGGTGCTGTTCCGTGCGCGCAAGTGGGCGCTTTCGAGACGGCCCTGCGCCCCAGCGCCAGCGCTGATGGAGCAGCTGCGGCGCCAGATGCGTTGCGGCCGTCATCACCCCCCTGACACGCGGGCTGAGCGGGCCAGCGGCGCGCCGTGGTGACCCCCTCGAGGTCGCGCAAGATTTCTCCGCCACTCGGATCGATGCTCCTCCACGGTCCTGCTGCACGACGGGGAGGGGCGCCCAGCACGCGGAGGCGCACCTGCACGCTGCATGAAGACGCGCTCGCGCCACGCGCCGCGGTGGCCAGCAGGGCCGGCACCAGCTTGCGGAGCGATCGCGCCATGGTCGAGACCAGCGGACGACGCGCGCGCGGCTCGCCCTCACTGAGTGCCTCTCCTCTGTACCCGCTCTATGCCGCTGCTGCGCTCCACCCGCCAGTGCCCCGCTCGCGGGGGCCCAGCGCGATCATGCGAGCCCTCCACAGGGCTTGAGCGCGGGAACTCAGAGCACGAGACGCGCGCCTTGTAGGTGCGCGGTGCAGCAACCCTGCGCCTTGTGCCTGCGCCTTGGCGGCTCGCGCGCGCGGCCCACCTCAACTGCACTCGAACGCCCGCCTCAACGATTTCGCGGGCCATGGAAGGCAGGGCAGCCGGCTGCAGCTGTGGTAGCGGGACCGCAAGGTCCAGGAGGGCGTGGGCCGCATCGCCCAGGGCAGTTCCGTGCGCGCGCCTGCTCGCGGCGCTACCTGCCGAGCCAACCGCACGTGACGTCCCCTGCCCAGCAGCAGCTCGCGGCCCAGGCAGCAGCTCTTGTGCAGAAATTGACCACGGCGGCCGTGATGCCCGCCAATGGCAGGGGCGGCGGCGGCAACATGGCGCGGCGACAGGAGCGGCTGCAGCGGGCGCCCTGCCGAGCTCGGTCTCCACTTCGCCTCAGCAGCAGGACGAGGTCGTCACCAAGGTGCTGCTCGCCAGCTCCGACAGCAGCAGCACCATCTTGATGCCTGACGAAGGCGTTGCCCTCGCGGTGAGTCCAAGGGAGAGTGCCTCTGGGCGCGCTCGCTGCAGCGCTTGGCAGTGCGCGCCTCCCCACCCGCAGCACGTGGCGAGCCCTAGACCTGCGCAGGTGCAGCCGCTCCAGTACCAAGTGACGGTGGCGTACCGCGCGGGCGGCCGCGTGCTCCAAGGCGCGCAGCAGATCTGGGCGCACGTCGGGCACAGCGGGTGGAGGGACACGGTGCGTGGCAGACAGCCGCATCACCTGCGCACGCGGCCAGAGGAGACTGCGCAAGACGTCCGCTGCCGCCTTTGGCCGCTGCGTGTGTCTGCGGGCGCAGAGGGACGTGGAGCTGCGGCGTGCCAGCGTCAGCCACGCGCAGGAGGGCGGCAACGGCAACGGCAACGGCAACCACAACGGCAACGGCAACGGCGCGGCGCTGCCAGACACGCTGCTGTGGGTGGGCACCTACAGCATCCCGTGCGCCAGCCTGCCCGTGGTGACGCACCTCGAGGTGAGCCCTAGCCTTATAGTGGGGGTGGGGGTGGGGGCGGGGGTGGGCTTAAGAGCCCACCAGAGTTGAGATGCGGCCAGTAGCAGGTGGCTGAGGTGGGGCGGCTCGCGTATGCTGCTCAAGGTCGCGGGGCGTGTGTGTGTGGGTGTGGGTGGGTGGGTGGGTGGGTGACTGCGCAGGTGCAGCTAGCGTTCAAGGGGCAGTGGCCCGACGGGCGCGTGCTGTGGGACAACAACGGCAACCGCAACTGGGCGACGGGCGTGGAACTCACCTCGGAGGAGGGCCTCGTCACGTACAACGCCGCGGCGCAGAGCCAGGTGATATTCGTGGGGCGGGTAGGGTGGGTGCCGTTGAGTGGGTGCAAAGCGGAGCTTCGTTCCAGAGCGTGTCCGCCGGCCCCACCAAAGACGGTGGTGCTGCGCGTCTGAGGTGCGCAACGCAACGCAGGTGGCCATCAGCTCGCTGCTGCTGCGCCTGGACGCGCTGGCTGCCAAGCGGCTCGTCACGGTGGAGCAGGCCACCATGCTGCGCACGCTGGCGTGGATGAAGGACTTCCAACTGCTCAAGGCTTACACCCAGGTCAGCACAAGCCCGCGCAGCGGCCCCTGCTGCGTTTGGTGAACAGGTAGCCAGGGGTAGCGGACTTTGCGATCGTGCGCCGCAGGGGAGATTGACAGCGCTCGTGCGTTGCTGCCGCTTGGTCCACCGGGCGTGCAGGCGTGCCAGAGCCCGGACGAGCAGCTGGCGCAGGCGCTGCGCGCGCGCTGCAGCTTCCTCCGCCGCCCCGGCCTCCACGTCGTGCACATTGCCTGCGAGATGGCGCCCATCGCCAAGGTGAGGCGGGGCAGGGCCACAGCGCCGGCCCGCCTGCTTCCTCCAGCCGCCGCGTGGCTGCTTCAAGCTGGGATGCATCAAGAAGCTTTGCTGCTTTGGGTTGGGTTGCTTGGGTTGCTGTGCCTCAGGTGGGCGGGTTGGCGGACGTGGTGACCTCCCTCGCGCGAGCGCACCAGTCCATGAACCACCTGGCCGAGATCATCCTGCCCAAGTACGACTGCATCACCTACGACCACGGTGCGCGTCGTGCGCAACGCGTGCTGCTGCACTGTCGCTGGGCTCCAGCTCCAGCCGGGGCGTCCGACGCATACACGTGCACCCCACCACGCACCTGGAGTCAAGCGGTGGTGCGCCGCTGCAAACGCCTGCGCACGCAGTCCTGGACCTGCGGACCGTGGCCGAGATCCAGGTGCCCTGGGACGGGGAGCTCCTGCGCACACTCGTGTGGAGCGGCGTGGCCGAGGGCCTGCCCGTCTACTTCCTCGAGCCCCACAGCCCGCACCGGTGCGCTTGCGCCCCACCTGCCTTGCCTCCCTGGCGCACTGCTACACGTGTGCCGCCCATGAACAGCCAGCTGGATGCTGCCGCGCGTGCGCTGCCGTGTTGCTGCTGGTCGCAGCATGTTTTGGCGCGGGCAGATCTACGGGTGCGTGGACGACGTGGCGCGCTTCCTCTTCTTCAGCCGCGCCGCGCTGGAGCTGCTGGCCTGGACGGGCAAGACGCCCGACGTCCTGCACGTGCACGACTGGCAGGTGCGCGTGTGTGTGTGGGGGGGGGGAGGGGTAGGAGGCAGTGAGGGATGGGCGAGGGAGGGGACGCGCGATGTGCCGCACGAGCAAGACTGGCAGCGGCGTGCAGACGGATCGAGGAAGGATGCGTTGGTCCCGCGAGCGCAACGCCACCTCAAGGTTCCCCCCCACCGCGGCAGAGCAGCACTGGGCATCGGCGGGTGGCCATGGGGGCTGCGCTGTTCACCGACAGAAGACGGGTGTGTGCCGGTTGCGGGCGCAGACGGCGGCCGTGTGCCCCATGCTCAAGGAGCTGTACCGCGGCACCTCGCTGGGGCGCACGGGCAGCGTGCTCACCATCCACAACATCGCCTTCCAGGTGCGCACCCGCGCTGCTCGTCCACCCCGCAGCGGCTCACCGCCATTTCGTCGCTCGTGCCGCCGCACGTCGGCGCCAGCCCAGCCCAACAAAGCGCAGCCATCGGGGCGCCCTTTCCTCTGCCCCCGCATCTCGTTTCGCTCCCGGAGTTGAGCGTCAGGGCCCACCTTGTGGCCTGCATCATGCTGGCTCTGCGTCGGCCGCGCCTGCTTCCGCACGTCGCGGCGTTCCACGTGCTGTTCGCTGTGCCGCTGCACGCCCAACGCCGCGTCGCCCTGTTGCTTCTGCTGCGCCTGCGCAGGGCCGCGAGTCGCCCGCGCTGCTGGACGTGGCAGGGCTCAACTGGGCGGCGGTCTACACGCCACAGCGCCTGCGCGACGACACGAGCAGGTACCCCTCGTCGCCAGTGCTGCCGGCTGCCCCATGCACGACGCTGTGTCCCACAACCCACGCATTACGCTGTTCACCTGTCGCGTGAGCCTGCTGCTTGGCCCCCCTTCCCCCGGCCCTGCCACACA
>VFQP010005863.1_pt1 | contig 10439 bp, 9 predicted proteins | sample 3512351 | NCBI WGS metagenome assembly VFQP01 (sample SAMN10412372, study PRJNA504923) | tailings metagenome | isolation source: Relicate 1 Philex TSF1 revegetated site | place: Philippines: Tuba, Benguet | collected 2017-08-29
ACCGAGCCCTGCAGCTCCTTGGCGTGCTCGTGGTAGTTGCGGCCCACGCACCAGAGGTTGCGCCGGGGCCGGGGGATAGGCGCCTCCAGCCGCACGGCCGACAGGGCGATGGGCTCGCCGCGGGTGGGCGGCAGGGCCAGTCCCTGGGCCTGGGCCTCGACCAGGGCGAGGGCGCCGCGCTGGGCCTCGGCGGGCGACAGGTCGAAGGGGGTCACGGACCGGGCGTCGGCCGAGACGAGGCCGACGCGGCGTTGGCCCTCATGGGCGAAGGTGGCGATGCGCACGAAATCTCCTGATGGTTTCATATCGGGTACCAAAAAATACCAATTGGTACCAGAGTGGCAATGGTAGGCCGTCATGGGGAAGATTCACTGCGGGAATACCCTGGGGCGCGCCCATGGAACGCAATTGGTCTGGTTTGGTACAGTCCCGCGCATGAGCCTTTCAACCCACCTGCGCCAGACCCTGCTCGACCAGTTCCAGTCCGGCCACTGGCGCGCGGGCGACCGCCTGCCCACCGAGCGCGAGTTGTCCGATCAGCACGGCGTGAGCCGCACCACGGTGCGCAAGGCGCTGCTGGAATTGAAGCTGCAGGGCCTGATCGAGCAGACCGTGGGCAGCGGCACCTACGTGAGCGAGCGCGCGGGCGACCACCTGGGCCGCCGCGTGGCGCAGGACTCGTCGCGCTACACCAGCCCGGCCGAGCTGATGGAGGCGCGCCTGGCGATGGAGCCGGCCATCATCGACATGGCCATACGCAACGCCAACGCGGCCGACCTGCAGCGCATGGACCGCTGCTGCGACGAGGCCGAGCGCGCGACCACGCTGGAGGCCTTCGAGCACTGGGACGCGGAGCTGCACCAGGCCATCGCCGACGCCGCGCACAACAGCTTCGTGGCCAACGTGTTCGAGTTGATGAAGACCGTGCGCGCGCAGGGCGACTGGGGCCAGCTCAAGAAGAAGAGCGTGACGCCCGAGCGCCGGCTGGCCTACCAGGCCGAGCACCGCGAGATCGTCGAGGCCCTGCGCGATCGCGACGCCGCCCGCGCCCGCGAACACACGCTGGCGCACCTGCTGCACGTGCGGCAGAACCTGCTCGGTTACTAGGCCTCTTCGATCACCACCACGCATTGCCCTGCGCGCACCGGCGTGCCGGGCTGGGCGCGCACCTCGCGCACGACGCCGCTGCACGGCGCCTCAAGCGAGATCTCCATCTTCATCGACTCCAGGATGACCAGCACATCACCGGCGGCCACGCGCTGGCCGGGCTGCACCTGCACCTGCCACAGGTTGCCGGCGATCAGCGCCTCGATGGCGCGCTGGCCCGCGGCCAGCGGCGCTTCGTCACCGCTGTCGGCCACCGCCTCTTCGGCCTCGAAGTGGGCCTGGCCTGTTTCGATCCAGCGCTGGCGTTCGGCGTCGAAGGCCGCCCGTTGCGTGGCGCGGAAGGCGGCAATGCCCTCGGCCTCGCGCGCCAGAAAGGCCTGGTAGTCGCTCAGTGACAGCGTGCTGTCTTCGATCCGCAGTTCGTACCGTCCGAGCGGAAAGTCGCGGCGGATGGCCTGCAGTTCCTCCGCGCTCACCGGGTGGAAGCGGATCTGGTCGAAAAAGCGCAGCAGCCAGGGCTGGCCACCGAAGGCCTTGACCTCGCGGTAGCGGTTCCACATCTGCAGCGTGCGGCCCACGAACTGGTAACCGCCCGGGCCTTCCATGCCGTACACGCACAGGTAGGCGCCGCCGATGCCCACCGAGTTCTCGGCCGTCCAGGTGCGCGCGGGGTTGTACTTGGTGGTGACGAGGCGGTGGCGCGGGTCGAGCGGCGTGGCCACCGGGGCACCCAGGTACACATCGCCCAGGCCCATCACCAGGTAGCTGGCCTCGAACACGGTGCGGTGCACGGCGTCGAGGTCTGGCAGGTCGTTGATGCGGCGGATGAACTCGAGGTTGCTCGGGCACCAGGGCGCGTCCTTGCGCACCGTGGTCATGTACTTCTGGATCGCGAGCTGGCAGGCCGGGTCGTCCCAGGAGAGTGGCAGGTGCACGATGCGCGAGGGCACGGTGAGGTTCTGTGCTGCGCACACGGCGTCCCATTCGCCGGCCAGGGTGGCCAGCAGGGCGCCCAGGCTCAGGGTTTCGGGTTGGTAGTGCACCTGCAGCGAGCGGATGCCCGGTGTCAGGTCGATCACGCCGGGCAGGGCCTTGGCCTGCAGCGCCTGCATGAGCGCGTGCGCACGAAAGCGCAGCACCAGGTCGAGCTCGGGCGCGCCGATCTCCAGCAGCAGGTGGGTGTCGCCGCTCAGGCGGGCCACCAGGCGGCGGTCGTCGCTGCCGATGTCGAGCACCACGGGCGATGTGGGGGGTAGCTGCTGCCAGGCGACGGCCTGCGGGCTCAGGGTCTCGCACTCGTGTCGGCGCGCGCGAGCCAGCCCGCGCGCGGTGGCGATGTCCACCGGCACGAAGCGCAGCTTGTCGCCCGCCTTGAGCTGACCGAGCTGCCAGAGATCGGCCTCGATCACCGTGACCGGGCAGACGAAGCCGCCGAGGCTGGGGCCGTCGGGCCCGAGGATCACCGGCATGTCGCCGGTGAAATCCACCGCGCCGACCGCGTAGGGGTTGTCGTGGATGTTCGAGGGGTGCAGGCCGGCCTCGCCGCCGCTCTCGCGCGCCCATTCGGGCTTGGGGCCGATCAGGCGCACGCCGGTGCGGCTGGAGTTGAAATGCACCTCCCAGTCGGTGGCGAGGAAGGTGTCGATGTAGCCCGGCGTGAAGTACTCGGGTGCGCCGTGCGGGCCACAGATCACGCGCAGCGTGCGCAGGGCGGGCAGTTCGGTGCACAGCGCGGCCGGCAGCGTCGCACCCGCGGGGGTGTCGGTCAAGGGCAGCAGGTGCAGCACGTCGCCCGTGCGCAGCGCGCGGCCCGCGTGGCCGCCGAACTGGCCGAGCGTGAAGGTGCTCTTGCTGCCCAGATAGTCGGGCACCTGCACGCCGCCGCGCAGCGCCAGGTAGCTGCGCGCGCCCGCGCCGGCGATGGTGCCGAGCGCCAGCGTGCTGCCCGCTTGCACGAACAACGCGGTGTTCATCGCTTGCACCTCGCCGTTCACACGCACGGGGATGGGCGCACCGGTCACCGCCACCACCGCGTCGGTGTGGAAGCGCAGCGTGGGCCCGTTCATGGTGATCTCCAGACCCGCCGCGCTTTCGGGGTTGCCGAGCAGGCGGTTGGCCAGGCGCAGCGCGCGGTCGTCCATGGGGCCGGAAGGGGGCACGCCCACCGCCCAATAACCCAGGCGGCCGGGCACGTCCTGCACGGTGGTCTGGGTGCCGGCGCTCAGCACCTCCATCGTGTGGGCGCGGTAGCGCAGGCCCTCGAGGCAGCGCGTCCAGGGCGAGCCGCTGGCAAACGGCGCGTCGGCCAGGATCTGGCGCAGGTAGCCGCGGTTGTTCTCCACGCCATAGATCTGCGTGCGCTCGAGCGCGTCGTCCAGCGTGGCGCGGGCCGCGTCGCGGTCGGAGCCCCAGGCGATCAGCTTCGCGATCATGGGATCGAAGTACGGCGGGATCTCGCCACCGGCTTCGATCCAGGTGTCGATGCGCAGACGCCGGCCGTCCGCGGGCGGGAAGGCCACCTGGGTGAGCAGGCCCGGGCTGGGCTGGAAGTCGCGGCCCGGGTCTTCGGCGTAAAGGCGCGCCTGAATGGCGTGGCCCTGCGGTGCCAGCGTCGACGCGAGCTCGGCCAGCGGTGGCAAGTCGCCCGCGGCGAGCTCGATCATCCAGCGCACCAGGTCCACGCCCCACACCTGTTCGGTCACGCCGTGCTCCACCTGCAGGCGCGTGTTCACCTCGAGGAAGTAGAAGCGCCTGGCGATGTCGTCGTAGACGAACTCGACCGTGCCCGCGCTTCGGTACTGCACCGCCGTCGCGAGTTGCACCGCGGCCGCGCACAGCGCGTCGGCCATGCCGGGCGGCAGGTTCGGCGCGGGAGTTTCCTCGATCACCTTCTGGTTGCGCCGCTGCACCGAACAATCGCGCACGCCGAGCGCGATCACGCCGCCCTGGCCGTCGCCGAACACCTGCACCTCCAGGTGGCGCGCGCGTTCGATGTACTTCTCGATGAACACGCCGGCGTCGCTGAAGTTGTTCTGGCCCAGGCGTTTCACGGCCTCGAAGGCTTCACCCAACTCCGTGGCCGAGCGGCACACACGCATGCCGATGCCGCCGCCGCCCGCGGTGCTCTTGAGCATCACCGGGTAACCCACGTCCTCGGCGGCGCGCAGCGCGTGCGCCAGGTCGTCGAGCAGGCCTGTGCCTTCGAGCATGGGAACGCCTTGTTCCCTGGCCAGCGCGCGCGCCGTGTGCTTGAGGCCGAACACGCGCAACTGCGCGGGCGTGGGCCCCACGAAGGCGATACCGGCGGCTTCGCAGGCTTCGGCGAACGCAGCGTTCTCGGAGAGGAAGCCGTAGCCGGGGTGGATGGCGCTGGCGCCGCTGGCGCGCGCGGCGGCGAGGATCTTGTCCACCTTCAGGTAGGTCTGCGCCGCGGGGCCGTCGCCAAGCGGGTGGGCCTCGTCCGCCTGTTGCACGTGCAGGCTGGCCACATCGGCCTCGGCGTACACCGCGACGGCGCCGACCCCGAGTGTGCGCAGGGTGCGCTGGATGCGGCAGGCGATGGCGCCGCGGTTGGCGATCAGGAGCTTCTTGAACATGCGATGCGTCTCGCAAGGGCGGGCCGTCCCGCGGGGGTCGGGTCGCGCCATGGCCGTCCATGGCGGCAGCTAGCAGCTAGTGCTTGCGGCGGGTGGGTGGGTAGCGGTGCGCGCGCGCCTGCAGGCCCTGCAGCAGCGCGCGCCAGAGCGTGCGCATCAGTTCCATACCAGCACCTCCGCGGGGGTGGGGTTCCAGCCGTTGCAGGGGTTGTTGAGCTGCGGGCAGTTGGAGATCAGCACGATCACGTCCATCTGTGCCTTGAGCTCCACGTACTTGCCGGGCGCGGACAGGCCGTCTTCGAAGGTGAGGCCGCCCTCGGGCGTGACCGGCACGTTCATGAAGAAGTTGATGTTGGCGCCGATGTCGCGCTTGTCGAGGCGGCCGTCGTGCAGGCAGGCGCGCAGGAAGTTGTCGCGGCAGCTGTGCATGTAGCGCTTGCCCAGCGCGTAGCGCACGGTGTTGCTCTCCTGCGCGCAGGCGCCGCCCAGGGTGTCGTGGCGGCCGCAGGTGTCGGCCACGATGGTGAGCAGCGGCCGGCCGAGGTTGGAGTAGAGGACGCTGCCGGTGGTGAGGTAGACCTTGTTCTGCCGCCGCAGCGTGCGCTGCGCGTCGTAGCGTTCGCGCGGTGCGTGCGCGTTGTAGAACAGGGTGTCGATGGCCTGGTTGCCTTCGAGATCGAGCAGGCGCAGCGTCTGCCCGGCCTTCACCTCGAACAGGTACGGTTCACCGGCGGGGATCACGTGGCGGAACACCGCGTCGTCGGGCTGGAGGGTGCTGTGGGTCAGGGTCATGGCGGTCGTCTCCATCGCCGTCAACGCAGGAAGCGTTCGGTGTTGTGCAGGGCGCGGTCGTTCTCGCCGCGCGAGGCGCGAAAGGCCGTGGTGATGGCGTCATCGGGGGCCTGCAGCCAGGTCAGTTGCACCGGCTTCGGTGCGTAGCGCGGGTCCGGGTCCATGGCGTGCTGCAAGGCCGTCAGCACCACCAGCGTGTCCATGGGCGCATAGAGCTCCACAAAGTGGCCGGCCACGGAGTGGCCGGGCACGAAGCGGAAGCCGCCCTCGCTGTCCACCACCACCTTGCTGAACAGGTTGACCACCATCAGCAGGTCGGGCAGGTCGAGGTTCCACTTGCCCATCTCCACCAGCAGGTTGTCGTGGCCGTTGCGGTGGAAGCCGTTGCGCAATTCCTGGTAGCGGCCGGCGCCGTACTTCAGTTCCACCTCGGCGGCGTTGAGCACACCGCCCAGGCTGTCGTGCCAGCCGCAGGTGTCGGCGCTGACGATGGCCAGCACGCGGCCCATGTCGGAGTAGAGCCCATGGCCCGTGGTGAGCTTGGCCGTGTGCTGGCCCTTGAGCGTATCGGGCAGGTTGAGGCGGTCGCTCGGGTGCTGCGCGTTGAGCAGCATCAGGCTCACGTTGGCGCCGCCTTCGATGTCGGTGATGCGCAGTGTCTGCCCGCGTTTGAGCACGAAGGAGGTGTGTCCGCCGCCGGGCACGGTTTCCTCGTACAGCGTGGTGCGCAGGGCCAGGTCTTCGTCAGTGTTCATGTTGCAGCGGAATGTCGTAGGTGATGCGCGCGCCGTAGGCCTGCGGTGCGTGCGGGTCGATGCGCACCTTGTCGAACACGAGCAGCCGCGTGCCGAGGGTGAAGCCTTCGCTGAGGTCGTGCGTGACCATGAACACCGTCAGCCCCGTTTCACGCCAGAGCTGCAGCAGCAGGGCGTGCATGTCCTTTCGGATGCCCGGGTCGAGTGCGCCGAAGGGTTCGTCGAGCAGCAGCATGCGCGGGCGTGTGATGAGCGCTTGCGCGATGGCCAGGCGCTGCTGCATGCCGCCCGAGAGCTGGCTCGGGTACTTGTGCAGCGCGTGGCCCAGGCCCACGCGCTGGAGCATGGCTTCGGCCTGCGCGCGCGCCTCGCGCTTGGCGGCGCCGAACAGGCGGCCCCACAGCGGCGCGCGCGGCAGCTCCAGGCCGATCGCCACGTTGTCGAGCACGTTCAGGTGCGGGAACACCGAGTAGCGCTGGAACACCACGCCGCGGCTCGCGTCGGGCTCGGCGCGCAGCGGGGTTCCCTGCAGCAGCAGCTCGCCCTTGCTCGGTTGTTCCTGCCCGAGCAACAGGCGCAGGAAGGTGGACTTGCCGCAGCCCGACGCGCCCACCAGTGCGCAGAACTCGCCTTCCTCCACCTGCAGGTTCAAGCCTTCAAGCACCACGTGGTCGCCGTAGCGTTGCCAGAGGTTGCGGATGTCGATGTACGCCATCAGCGCGCCCCCTCCGCCCAGGGAAAGGCGCGGCGGTGCAGCCAGCGCAGGCCCCAGTCCATCAGCCAGGCGAGCAGGGTGATCCACACCACGTAGGGCAGGATCACGTCCATGGCCAGGTAGCGGCGCACCAGGAAGATGCGGTAGCCCAGGCCGGCGGTGGACGAGATGGCCTCGGCCGAAATCAGGAACAGCCAGGCCGAGCCCAGCATGAGCCGCAGCGAGACCAGCAGGCGCGCCAGCAGCGGCGGCAGCACCACGCGCAGCACCGTGGTCCAGCTGTTGGCGCCCAGGGTCTGCGCCTTGACGAGCAGTTCGGGCGGCAGCTCGCGCGCGCGCTGCTCCAGGTCGCGCGCCAGGATGGGTGTGATGCCAATGACGATGAGCATCACTTTGGACAGTTCGTCGAGCCCGAACACGATGAACAGGATCGGCAGGATGGCCAGTGGCGGGACCATGGAAGCAAGCGCCATCAGCGGCGACAGGCTCGCGCGCAGCAGTGGGAAGGCGCCTGCGGCCACCCCCAGGCACAGGCCGATCAAGGCGGCCAGGCCCATGCCGAGCCCCAGGCGCTGCAGGCTGGCCAGGGTGTCGGTCCACAACAGCACCTCGCCGCTGCGCGGGTCTTCGCTGAAAGCCATGCGCTGCACCGCCTCGGCCATCTGCGCCACGCTGGGCAGCAGTTTGTCCTCGGGGTTCTCGGCCAGTCGCATGGCCGAGCCGGTGGCATAGGCCAACGCCAGCAGGATCAGCGGCAGCAACACAAGCAGCAGCCGGCCGCCCCGCGTGGGTTGGCGGTTGATGAAGCGCATGGTCAGCGGTCTGAGGCGGTCAGAGCTTGCCGTCAACGGCCATGCGCAGGTAGGTGGCGTCGAAGCGCAGCTTGGTGTTGGCCTTGCTGCCGTTCACCGCGCCGCCCGGGAACGCCACGCCAATCGCGTCGGCGCTGCGCGCGCCCTGGCCCAGCAGGCCTTTGTCGAACGAGAAGCGCGACACGCGGCCCATGGTCTCGGGCAGCTTGGGGCTGGTGACGAAGGCCAGCGCTTCGGCCGGCGTGTGGAACAACGCGGTGGTCTTGAGCTGCGCCTTGTAGCCGGCGAGGTCGGTGCCCGAGGCCTTGGCCATGTGGGCGAGCGCGGCCTCGTTGCCGGCCTTCATCAACGCCATCACCTCGAACCAGGCGCCCGTGAGGGCCTTGCCCAGCGCGGGGTTGTCCTTCAGCGTGGCGGTGTTCACCACCATCATGTCGATGATCTCGCCGGGCACCTGGCTCGAATCGAACACGGCCGAGGTGTCGGGCGTGGCGGCGATGGCGGCGAGCTGCGGGTTCCAGGCCACGGCCGCTTTCACGGCCGGCGTGGCGAAGGCCGCCACGATGTCGGCGTCGGAGGTGTTGACCACCTTCACGTCGCGCTCGCGCAGCCCGGCTTTCTCCAGGCCGCGCGCCAGCAGGTAGTGCGACACGGACAGCTCGACGAGGTTGATGTTCAGGCCCTTGAGGTCCTTCACCGACTTGCCCTTGCCCTTGAGCACGATGCCGTCGTTGCCGTTGGAGAAGCTGCTGGCGATGAGGGCCGTGCTGTCCACACCACCGGCGGCGGGGATGGTCAGCGCGTCCATGTTGGTCATGGTGCAGCCGTCGAACTGGCCGGCGGTGTATTGGTTGATCGACTCGACGTAGTCGTTGAGCTGCGTCACCTTGATCTGGATGCCGTTCTTCTTCGCCCACTTGTCGACGATGCCTTGCGCCTGGGCGTAGTCCCAGGGCATCCAGCCGGCGTAGATCGTCCAGCAGACGTTGAATTGGGTTTTGGGGGCGGCGTGGGCGGGGACAGCGGCGAAACCCACAAGTGCACAGGCCAGGGCGGCCAGCGAACGGCGCAAAAGCATGATGGACTCTCCAGTTGATTGACGGACGACTTGGGAGCAGCACCCACCGCCCTGTGGTGTGCCATCTCCCGGGCTTTTGTCCCGCCGTGTAACCTCGACTGGAGGTCGCCAGCTCTCGGACCAGACATCCGCTTGCGCGGACCGGAACCCTAGCCAGCCATTCAGGAATCAGACCGCAAGGTGCTGCCCCCCACACGGACTGACGCAAGCCGTGTGCCAGCAACGAATCGGTGGTTCAGCGCCGGTTTCTGTGCGATCCCGGGGCAGACCGGGCTTGGCATGCACCAGTGCAAGGCACGCCGATGGCCTGCGTGCGTGATTTGGTGCGAATCAGCGCAGACCGCCGAGCACGCCCAGCGCGAAGGGCAGGCTCAGCATGCCCAGCAGCGTGGACAGCGTGACCAGCCCCGCCACGTACGGGCCGTTGTAGCCCATGCGCGCGGCGAGCACATAACAGCTCGAGGCCGTGGGCACCGCCGAGAAGGTGAGCAGCACGGCCGTCTGCACCGGGTCGAGCCGGAACAGCCAGGCCAGGCCGAAGGCCATCACCGGCACGGCGAGGTGTTTGATGGCGAGCACCAGCGCGGCCAGCAGCTTGGCGCTGGCCAGCGTGCCGAACTGCATGCCCGCGCCCGCGGCCATCAGGCCCAGCGCGAGCGATGCCTGGCCCAGGCGGTTCACCGTGGGTTCCAGCCAGGTCGGCATAGCAAAGCCCAGCAGGTTGGCCACCAGACCGGTGGCGGTGGCGATGATGAGCGGGTTGCGGATCAGCTCGCGCCCGAAGCCCTTGTTGGCGTGGCGCGCCATCGGCCACACCGCGCCGATGTTGAAGATGGGCACGCAGAAACCGATGATCACCGCGACCAGCAGCAGGCCCTGCGGCCCGGCCACGCGGTCGGCCAGCGCGAGCAGGATGAAGGAGTTGAAGCGGAAGCCCACCTGCGCACTGGCCGCGTGCAGCCGCACGTCGAGGTGCTTGCCCAACCAGGGCCAGTGCGGCAGCGAGTAGGTGAGGGCGATGGCGCACACCGCGAGCGAGACCGCCGCGCCGACCAGGCTGGAGGCCGCCGAGAGATCGAGCGGGCTCTTGACGATGCTGTGGAACAGCAGCACCGGGAACAGGAAGTAATAGACCAGGCTCTCGACCTGTTCCCACACCGTGCGGTTGAGCTTGGTGAAGCGGCACACCAGGTAGCCGCACAGGATGAGCGAGAAGTCGGGGAAGAGCAGTTGCGCGAAGTTCACCGCGCGAGCATAGCGGCCGGTTTGGTCGATATTCCGGGTTTCCCCTTATGTAATGTCCCGAGGGCGTCAGGGCGACGGTAGTGGGTACAGTCGGCGTTCTTGATTTCGTGAACCCCCCTCAGGAGAACCTCACCATGATGAACCGTCGCACCGCGCTGGCCGCTGCCGTGGCCCTGTCTGCCCTCGGCACCCAAGGCCTCGCACTGGCGCAGGCCTTCCCGAGCAAACCCATCACGCTGCAGGTGCCGTTTGCACCGGGCGGCACCACCGACATCGTGGCCCGTGTCATGTCCGAGCCGCTGGGCAAGGCCTTCGGCCAGAACGTGATCGTGCTCAACC
>VFQP010005864.1_pt1 | contig 10439 bp, 13 predicted proteins | sample 3512351 | NCBI WGS metagenome assembly VFQP01 (sample SAMN10412372, study PRJNA504923) | tailings metagenome | isolation source: Relicate 1 Philex TSF1 revegetated site | place: Philippines: Tuba, Benguet | collected 2017-08-29
ACCTTGCCGTCCGCTTCCCGCTTCTGCAGCCAAAGCGGACAGGCAGAAGAGCGAGCATTGTGAGCTGCGCAGTGAAGACGCCGTTGGGCTGCTCCTCGCCAACATGCTCAGGGGGCGCTCACCGGCATTTGCGCCTGCGGGAGCACGCTGCGCTTGTAGACGGGGTACGTGTTGGCTGACGCTGACGCGCTGGGCGAGAGCGTGCAGTGGAGCGCCCCGTCTTGGGCTTGACTGAAGGTCAGCGACTCGGGCACGACCTTCTGCGCAGACAAGCGCAGCGTGGCACGGGCACCAAGGGTCATGGACAACCCTGACACAGCGTCGCAGGGGGCGCGCTCGCACAACACGGCTCACCTCCTGCTTTGCCAGGCGCGCTTCCAAGTGCGCCAGGCCCTCTGCTGGGTCGACCGTGATGGGCACGGTGCTGCCGTCCTGGCGCTTGATGAGGATGGGCATGCCGCTGCAGCTGCTTGCCATGGACCTGCTCTCCAGCAGCCCCGCCACCTCGCCGACGGGCATGTCGGCCTCCACCAGCTCGGGCACCTTTTGGCTGGGTTTGGCGTGCGCGGTGAGGAAGATGAGCCGCGGCGCCCGCAAGCGCGACGACAGGTACAGCACGACCTGCACGTGTGGTGGGTGTGGTCGTGATTGAGCCCCCTCGGCTTGGGACAGCCTTTTACGGCCTCAGTCTTGCGTCAGGTGTCAGGCAGCATCACGCAGCATCACCCCACCTCGTCGGACAGCGTGTACTCCTGCATGAAGTGGTCGTCGAGCGTCAGGTGGTCCTTGAGGTGCTGGCCAGTGAAGCACAGCACCTGCTGCTGGCAGGGGATGCCTGCGAAGGGGCGCGGAGGGCGACCGGCGCACGCACGGCGCATCACGCTCAATCCCTGCAGGATCAATCGCCGCGCTTCAGGGAGGCACGGTGCTTGCCTTCCTGCTCCTCCAGCAGCTGCTTGAGCTCCAACACCGTCGCGCTGCCGCCCATCTGGAGCAGCCTGCTCTCCCCGCTGGGGCACTGCACGAGGAGCCGCATTTGATCGGTCACGGTTGAAACGATATAGAAGAACCGGTGGACGAGTCGACGTGTGCTCGCCGCTCCGCGCTCCGAGCGGAATGCCGTACACGCGCATGAGGGTCTGCGCGCCGAAGAGAGCGCGCGGAAGGCAGGCAGGCAGACCACGCGACGTCCAGCTTCTTTCTCTACACCTCTGTTCGCTGCCGCGGAGGCCTGCTCGCGAAGTCCGCGGCCGGGAAGGGCACGAAAGCAAGAGGGAGACCTGCGGGCGAGGAGCAGCCATGGACGCGGCCGCACAGGCTGCGAGGTGAGCGAACAAACGTTGCTCTCGCGCTGGTGGCTGCGGCCAGGTTCATGCAGCTTGACCGCAAATGATGCCGTGCTCGGGGACTTCCGCTGTGCAGGGAGCAGCGCGTGCTCGCCAGGCGCAAGCGCATCCAGGAGCGCCTGGCGGCATTGAGGACTGGGGATGTGGCAGGTGCGTCCTGTCTCCGTGTGGCGGGCGGTCATGGCGCGAGCGCTGCATGCCTTGAGCCGCAAGCGGCATCACCTGCGCGTTGGCGTGCAGGTGGTGACGTGGGCGACAAGAAGGAGGAGCTGGGGCGTGGCAAGCAGCAGATCATCGAGAGCAAGCGCAAGCTCTACAGGGTCAAGCACCGCACCGACCAGGACGTCACGTCCGTGCGCACCGGCGGCGATGAACGCGAGCAGGCGCACCGCGTGGCCGAGGAGAACACACGCCAGGTCAGTGCTCCCCCCTGCGGCGTGTGGGCAGAATCCTCCCTTGCCACGCTGCGGGCCGGATGGGACACGGGTGCCCTGACCATCGCCACCACCCCTCCTTCACACACCCACACAGGAGCTGCGTGCCAAGCTGCTGGCCGAGGCCGAGCAGAGCGCGAGGCAGAACGCCGCCGTGGCCATGCGCTGGGCGGACCTGTTCTCCATCGAGGTGCCCCAGGACTTGTACAACGAGATTGAGAAGCAGCGGCAGGCGTGCGAGAAGATCATCGGCTACAAGGACAAGCTCATTGGCGGTGAGCGGGCCTCAGGCCTGGCTGGCATGAGCTGCTTGTGGACGTGTGTGGCCCAGCCGCGCCACCACGTGCTGAAGCCATGGCGTCGTTTGCCTTCCGCGTGCACACTGTGAATGGGCCCGCAGAGATCCGCACCGAGCTCAAACGCAAGGACGACGAGTTTGTCAAGACGCTCAAGCGCCAGGCCGAGGACATTGACACGCTGCTGCAGTACATGAGCCGCCAGTTCGTGGAGATGCAGAACGCGTACAAGGAGGAGCTGGACGAGATTGAGAGCGCCTTCCTGCAGGTGAGGACGGGGGGGAAAGGAGAGGTGTTGGATCAGTGCTGGCGGATCTCTGCATCCACGCCCGCACCCGCTCCTACCTCACTCACTCACGTGCCATCGCTGTCGTTCATGCGCCAAAACGCCTCTCAGGAGCGGTCGGACCTGCTGGGCGGCAACCGCAAGGAGCTCAACGAGCTGTTCGAGAAGCGCAGCAAGCTGGAGGCGGATTTCATGGAGCGCTACCTGGCGGCCGTGGAGAGCTACCAGGCGCAGCTGGACGAGCTCAGGTGCGAGGACGCCGAGGCCTTCCACATCCTCAAGATCCGCCTGGAGACAGACATCCAGAACCTGGAGCAGCACCTCGAGGCCATGCGCGCCACGTACCAGCTCAACACGGAGAAGCTCGAGTACAATTACCGCGTGCTGGTGGAGCGCGACCACGAGAACCAGGTGAGGCCCTTCTGCCCAGCCACTTTGCCGCACCGCGCGCACCACACCCATGCCGGCCACCCACGACCCTCTCCTGGGCGCACACAAGCATGTGCTGCGTGCGTTGCGTGCGTGCGTGTGCGTGCGCGTCGGCAGGCGACCATCAACCAGCAGAAGCGCAAGATCAGCAAGCAGCGCGACATCCTGAGCAGCCTCAAGGCGCGGTACGCCGAGACGGACCGCAAGTACCTCGAGGAGAACATGAAGCTCACGGACGAGTACAAGCGCATCACCGAGCAGTTCAAGGACCTGCAGGGCAAGTTCAGGCACTTTGAGCAGGTGGACACGCGCAAGCACGCCGAGGTGAGCGCCGGCGACGGTCCGGTCGTTCTGCTGGTGCGAGCACGGCAGATGCTACGGCCCTCCTGCTCACGCACGTGCCCCGCTGCACGGGCCCCTCTCTCCCCTGAACGCAGGTGTGGGCCATGAAGGAGGGCGAGGTGGCGGCGCTGGTGCGGCAGCTGCTGCAGGCGGACAAGGTCATTGCCGAGCAGCAGCTGGGCTGGTCGTGGTCGCCCCCAAGCGACGCGCTCTTTGTGCCTTCCTCGGCCGAGGGTGGCGCGGCGGGCGGCGCGGCGGGCGCGGCCGGCGGCGCGGCGGGGCAGGGCGGCGACGGCGCGCAGCAGGAGGCGCAGGACGCCATCAGCGAGGAGGAGGCGGCCCGGCAGGCGGCCGAGCGCGAGCTGCAGGAGCGCCTGCACGACCCGCGCTACAGCGGCGCGCTGGCGCTGCTGGTGGACGAGGCGGGCTTCTTGGTGGAGGCCAAGACGCGCAACATGCTGGAGCGGCTCAGCAAGGACGAGGCGGGGCTCATTGCCGCCGAGAGCATCGTGCGGGCGCTGGGCGTGGCGGACGGCGCCGGCTTCACGGCGCTGGTGGACGCGCTGAGCGCCGACTCGAGCATCGACTTGAGAGCAAAGGTGGGTCGGCCTCTGTTTGGGTGCAGGCACGGCGTGCGTGGCGCACGGCTGGGGCGGCGTTCTGATGCGCAGTGGTGGTGGTGCCGCGGCGTCGCGCAGGGCCTGGGCGCCACGGCGGGGCGGCTCAACGACGGCGACGGGCAGAAGCGGGCCGGCACGGGCGACGCCAACCGGGGGCCGGTGCTGGTGCACCCGGACGACGTGATCCGGCGGCTGCGCGCCTACGTGGAGCTGGAGAACAGCTCCCCGGCGCGGGCGGGCATGGCCGGGCCGTCGCGCGCGGCGGGCGCCGTGCGGCGGGCGGCCGAGCTGGAGCAGGAGTTCTGGGTGCGCATGACGCACGTGATCAACGACAAGGGCACGCGCGTGTGGAACGCGCTGGAGAAGCAGCTGACCAAGTACCTGGCGCTGCTCCAGGCGCGCGCCGGCAGCCTCAGCGACGTCGAGAGCCTGCAGCACCAAAACGCCGAGCTGCGCACGCTGCTCAACCAGTACCTCTCCTCGCGCATCAACGAGGAGCTGCAGATCCCCCCCACGCAAATCATCTGAAATGTGATCCTCTGCGTGTGCTGCTGCGCTGCACCTTTCCCTTTGTGGAAAAAGGCACCTGGCGCCGTCTGTCAGGGCACATGGTCAGGGCTTTCCTGTCGAAGTGCAGGAACGCTGCTAGTGCGGCGGACTCGCAGGCGGCGTGAGGATCAGCACACGTCGCGCGTGCGCGCCGAGGCCTGATCAATCAGCGCGGGCAGCGAAGCAGCGAGCGAGCGTGGCCAGCCCCTTGGGCGGCGAGAAGAGGAAGCTCGCAGGCGCACCGAGAGCGCCATTTGCTGCAGCAGCTTGGCGCGACAGACGTGCAGGTGCGCACTGGCGCGGAGCGCTCTTGTGCGGCGCTCCGTCGCCGAGGATCTTTGGTTTGGCGTTTTGGCGCAACAGGGTGCGCGGCCTCTCGGCAGGCGCATTGCGCGTCACCAGGCTTCGGGCACCAGGCGATTGCGAGCAAGGATCACAGGCGATGCGGGAAAGAGGACCTGGGGAAGCGACCTTTCCTCTTGGCGGCCCGTCGCCTGGGCTGGGCTGCAGAGGCGTGGCGCCCTTGGGGAGCGACCCTCACACGCGTGCGTGCACGACGTCGATGCGACCGGTGGTGCGCGCGCGCGTGCGATTGCGTGCCCGCGCGCAGGCATCTGCCGTGCACAGCCCGCCGCTCGGCCGCCTTCCGCACCCCTAGCGTGCATCAAGCGCAGCGCTCCCAGTGCAGCCGCGTCCTCGCGCCCACACAAGGCGACTGGGCCCTGCCTCCGCAGTCGGAGTGCGGGCTCCAGCGAGGAGAAGATGGACCGTCCTGCTCTGCTCAAAGGCAGCAACAGGCTCCACAGCAGCTCCCTCCCCAGAACTCTCGGCGGCCCGCTCCACCTGCGTCGTGCCGCGCCGCTCGTGGTGCCGCGAGGAGCCGCACCAGCAACAAGCGCTCGCAGCGGCCTCGGCGCGCGTCCGGCGCCCGTCGCGCCGCACTCGTCGCGCGCAGCTCCCGCCGCCCTCCAGGTGCGCCGCAGGACCACAGCAACCAGCGATGTCGGCAGACTGCGGCCACACGCTGCGCAGCAGCAGCAGCAGCAGCAGCGGGCGCAGGCGAGCTTCTGGGGACTGCGCCTGCCACGACCTGATCACCCTTGTGCACCTCGCCGCCCTCGGCGACCGCAGGCGCGGCAGCGGGTCGTCATGCTGGCAGCGGCGGCCGAGCCCATGGACGCGCTGCAGGTGATCATTGACAACGAGAGCGACGCCGAGTGCACCGTCATCACGGTGGAGGGCAAGGACCAGCCGCACCTGCTCATGACGCTCTCGGGCGCCTTCACCACGGCGGGCTTCACCGTCGTGTCGGCCAGCATCACCAGCGACGACGGGCGCGTGCTCGACGTCTTCCGCGTGCAAACCTCCAAGCAGACCAAGGTGCGAGGCTGCGCTCGTCCGTACCCGTCCGCAGCACGCCTCGCCCCCGCCACACCAGCCCGCTCACCGCCCTTGCTGATGCGCAGATCCCCAAGTCCAACTTCCAGGAGGTGCAGGACATGATCCTCAGCATGACGAGCAACAGCAGCCGCAGCGGCATCCCCGCCATTTACGGCATCGTGGCGGCCGCCGAGGTGGAGCGCCTGCGCCCGCTCAGCGGCATGAACGGCGCCGAGGCGCAGAGCGAGGTGCAGTCACTCGAGCTGACGGCGGCCGAGATGGCGCAGGCCGCCGCCGACCTGGTGGCGCGCGAGCGCGAGATCCTGGCGCTCAAGAGCAAGGGCGCCGACGTGCGCGTGCTGGCGGCCAAGGAGACGGCGCGGCAGGAGGCGGCCGCCGTGCTCGAGCGCAAGATGAGCGCCATGGAGGCGCTGCTCGTGTCGCGGCGCACGCTGGCGGCCGAGCTCGTCGAGCCGGCGCCGCCCAGCACGGCGCAGCTCATGGAGCAGATGCTCAAGCCGCAGGCGCGCCCGGCGGGCTCGGGGCCCGGCGCCGGCAACGGCTACGAGATTTTGCTGCAGGGCTTCAACTGGGAGTCGTGGAAGCACAATTACTACCGCACGCTGCAGTCCAAGGTCAAGGAGCTGGCCAGCATTGGCTTCTCGTCCGTGTGGATGCCGCCGCCCAGCGACAGCGTCAGCGAGCAGGTGCCGCAGCAGGGGGGGGGGCAGGGCGCCACGGGGGGTGGACAGCGGGGCGGCGCTTGAGGAGTGGAGTGGCTGCCGTAGCAGGGGGGTGCAGCACGAAGCGTTTGGATACCTGCGGTGGGGGGTGAATTCGGGGGGGCCGCGCTGAGGGCAATGCTGTGTCCTCCGCGTGTGCGTGGCGCGTCCTGGTGCGGCTGCGCAGGGCTACTTGCCCCGCGACCTGTACGACCTCAACTCGCGCTACGGCAGCGAGTCGGAGCTGCGCGACGTCATCAACACCTTCCACGAGCACAACATCAAGGTCATTGCCGACATCGTCATCAACCACCGCTGCGCCAACCAGCAGGTGCGAGGCGGTCTTCCTAACCCTCCCTCCCCTGCACGGCGCCTGCGCCCCCCTGCCCGTGCGCCCAGCGATGACGCGGGCGCTGTGGGTGACGCCGCCGCCGCCCCGCAGCGCTCCTGGGCGGTGGCGGCGAGCGTTTGCTGACGCCGCTCGTGCGCTGCCCTGTGCGCGCCTGCGCAGGGCCCGGACGGCAAGTGGAACAAGTTTGGCGGGCGCATGGCGTGGGACTCGTCGGCCATCTGCAGCAACAACCCGGCGTACGGCGGCCGCGGCAACCCCAAGCAGGGAGACGACTACGCCGCCGCGCCCAACGTGGACCACTCGCAGGTGGGGCGCCGGTGGCGGCGGCCTGGGTGGCGCACTTGACCTGCTTGCGTGCGCCCAGGACCCGTTTGCCGGCGTCCGGCGGTGCCGCCTGGGCATGCCCGTCCACGCAGCGAGCGCCGCGTGCCCGCCGCGCGCCGCGCTCCGCCCTCGCAGGAGCGCATCCGCAACGACATCATCGACTGGATGAAGTGGCTGCGCCACAGCATCGGCTTTGACGGGTGGCGCTTTGACTTTGTGCGCGGCTACCCGGGCCAATTCTGCAAGCAGTACGTGGACGCCACGGTGCCCGAGATGGCCTTTGGAGAGTACTGGGACGCGTGCGACTACACGGACGGAGTGCTCAACTACAACCAGGACGGGCACAGGTGAGGCGATCGCGCTCTCTTCTGGTCCCCCTGCGTGGTGTCCAGGGTGCCCTCCGGGGACGGCGGGGTTGCCAGGGCGTGCTGCGGACGGCGCAGCCACTCGCCAGCCCCACTGTCCCTGCCGGGCTGGCGGACCTGCCGCGCGCTGACCGTTGCGCTTGACCACCCGGCCACCTCTTCGTCGCGGGGTGAACGTGGCGCGGTCAGGGCAGGACGGAGCGCGCAACCTGGCTTGCTGCCTTGCGGTGGTGCCGCCGCCGCCGCCGCCGCCGCCGCGCAGGCAGCGGACCATCAACTGGTGCGACAACACGGGCGGCACCTCTGCGGCCTTTGACTTCACCACCAAGGGCATCCTGCAGGAGGCGGTGAGCCGCCGCGAGTACTGGCGCCTCAGCGACAGCCAGGGCCGCCCGCCCGGCGTCATTGGCATGTGGCCCTCGCGCGGCATCACCTTCATCGACAACCACGACACGGGCAGCACGCTCAACCACTGGCCCTTCCCCAGCCGGCACTTGGGAGAGGGCTACGCCTACATCCTCACGCACCCAGGTGCGCGCGCTCACGGCCAGCGGGGCGCCCTGGAGGATGCACGCGCAAGCACGCCTCCCGCCGCAGCGTCCTCTGCACGCAAACCCGCCGTGAGGAGGGAAGCAGCTGTGGCCTCGGCGTGCGGCGTCGCGCTGATGGGTGTTGTTGTCTGCGTGGTGGCGGTGGTGGTGGTGGTGGCGCGTCTGCAGGCACGCCGTGCGTGTTCTGGGACCACCTGTACCAGGAGCGCGACGGTCTGCGCAAGGCCATCATTGCGCTCATCGAGCTGCGCAAGCGCCACGGCCTCCACTCGAGGTGCGCCTGAAACCTGACCGCGTTCCAGCCTGCCGCGCCCTGCCCCGCCACGGTGCGCTGCGCTGGCCGCCGGGCGCCCCTGACGCGTGCTGCTGTGCGGGCCAATTGGATGGTGGTGGTGGGCGCAGGTCCAAGGTGACGGTGCGCAAGGCGACGGCCGACGTGTACGCCGCCACCATTGACGACAAGGTGGCCATGAAGATTGGGTCGGGAGACTGGTCGCCCAACAGCACGGGCACGCGCCTGCAGGGCCGCGACCTCAAGCTGGCCGTCTCGGGGCCCAACTTTGCCGTCTGGGAGGTGCCCACGGCCTGAGAGCTGCGAGCTCTGGCCGCCTGGGTGCGGGTGCTCGTGGTGTTGGGTGACGAGCGAGAGCGTGTGCGCGTCGCCACCGGCCCTCCTTTGGGCTCTTTGCACGCTCTGCTGCGGCTGTGCGTGTGCTTGCTGGTTAAAGTGCGGTGCTGCAGGCGTGTGGTGAGGCGGGGGGTGCGGTGTGTCGTGAGCGGACTGGAAATGGGAGGGGCGCCCGTGCGGGGGCTGGTCGCCATTAAGGTCGTGAGTCCAGGTGCTGGTGCAGGCAGGACGCGCTGTTCTCTCTTTCCCCCTGCTTCTCCTCCCCCAGTGTAGCGAACGCCAACACGGTTTGCAAAAAGGGTGGCGCTGCGGGAGGCGCTTAAGCATACAAGCAGCAGCACCCAAACACGAGTCCACCACGAGTCACAGGCTCTCCCTCCCTCGCCTCCTCAGGGTGACGAACAAGCGAGAGCAACGCTTCTCCTGCTCCTCCTGCGTCACGGACGCTTAGCAAAACTTGTCAAAAATGGGGGCCACCCAAAGCTGTGAGTAAAGGCCCCCCTTGCGTATCGATACAACCCCCGAACCAGCCAGCCAAGCGACGACGGTCACTGCGCGTCGGTGGTGATGGTGCGGCGCTGGTGCCACTGCTGCTGCTGGCGGCTGAGGCTGGCCGCGCGCACGGCGGCCGGGTCAAACTGCTTGAGCAGGTCGACGCCGTGGTCGGTGCCCCGGGTGGCAAACAGCCGCCGCACGTTGATCAGGCTGAGCTGATCCAAGCTGGCCACCGTGACGTCCGCCATGCGCAGCTGCCACGCCGGCTGCAGGCGCCCCGCCACCGCCACCGCCTTCATGCTGGCCTGCGCAGCACGAAAGCACGCGCCAACACCACGACGACAAAATGAGGCGAGGCAAGGCGCGAAGCGGGACCGGCCGCGGCGGCCTGGGTGTGCCCAGAGCGCCCAGAGCGCACGCGCACAAAGGGCGCTCACGTTGTGGGCGGCCGTGACGCCGTAGGGGCAGGCGTCGAACACGACGCAGTGGTTGGGCGGGCGGTCCAGGCGCAGCGCCGCCGCCAGCAGCGTCTGCGCCTGGCTCTCGTGCTCGTCGTCGACGGACGAGACGAGCGCCTGCACGTGGTCGTGCAGGTGCAGGTGCGCCAGCACCGAGAGCGCCGTGCTGCGCCGCAGGCTCGTGACGGCCGCCACGGGCAGGCTGTAGGACGCCACGAGCTCCAGCCAGCGCTGCAGCCCAGGCGCCGGCTCGGCCGTGTGCACCAGCGCCGCGGGCAGGTGCTTGTCTGAGAGCTCGCTGCTCAGCTGCTGCAGCTCGGCGGGGTCCTGGCTCCACTGGAGCACCTGCGCCGCCTCGTTGCAGTGTGGGCGCAGGAGTGGGGTCAGGGGCTGCGTCAGGACCCCTCCCCCTGCAGCTGCCGGGCACCATGCAAGGCACGCAAGGCTCTCACCTTGGAGAGCAGGTGCTCAGTCGTGCAGCGCGGGTGGTCCTCCAGCAGCTGCTCCCACCGCGCGACGGGCGGCGACGGGAAGCCCCGCGCCTGCGCCAGGCTTGCCCACGCATGCGCCAGCGCGCGCCTGCTGTTGAGCACCAGCCGGTCCAGCTGCACGATGATGCCGTGCGCCGTGTCGGGCGCCTGCGCCACGCGTAGCCGGGCCGCGCCCCGAAATCTGCGCAAGGGGGGGGGGGGCAGCACGGCACATGCGAGCAGGAGCACAGAGTGACTCAGCGTGTTGATCTCTGCTGCTACTCGTAGCGAGAGCAGCCCACACGCCCCCTGCACTGCTGGCGCGCTGGTGCCCCCCTGGCGCCTTTGTGGCCAGGCAAAGGTCGGGATGGGGCTCCACGCACTCGAGCGTC
>VFQP010005865.1_pt1 | contig 10432 bp, 13 predicted proteins | sample 3512351 | NCBI WGS metagenome assembly VFQP01 (sample SAMN10412372, study PRJNA504923) | tailings metagenome | isolation source: Relicate 1 Philex TSF1 revegetated site | place: Philippines: Tuba, Benguet | collected 2017-08-29
GTGATTGCTGAACTCCCAGAGCCGCCCAGTGTCCGAGAAGGAGTCTGCGGAACAGGGGGCGCACAGGGTGCGTGGGGTTGCACAGCGCCAGGCCCACAGGCTCGCTTGGCACAACAGTGAACCCAGCACCAGCACGCTGGAGTCCCCCTTCACCTCTCCGAGCTCTGCTTGCGGCTGTGATGGTGCGATGAAGGCTGGTGGAAGCGCGAGCAGGCTCACCTCCAAAGACCACGAGGAGCGCGTCGGGCAGCGACTGTTGTTGGCTGCTGCGCGCCGCCATGGCCCCCAGCATCAAGCAGCAAGCCAGCGCCGCCCTGCTGCTGCTGCTCCTCGCGCAGCAGCGATGCCGCTTCGCCCAAGTCGTCGCCATCATCGTCAGGACGCAACGCGAAGCCGCTCAGCGGCGACTCCGGTGGGTGTGTATGCTCGCGCTGTGCCGCATGTCGTGTGCCTTCTCTCTGCTCTTCTTCTTCTGCCGTAGCGGCCCGCCATTTGGACCAGACGGAACGGGGCGAGAAGAGTGGACGGAAACGTTTGGAGGCGAGAGCAACACACACACGCATCACGACTTGAGGAATCGCCGCTGCACGTGCCTCCTCCTGCGCTGCCGCCGGGCGCTGCGGTGCCGCCTCCAGGCCTCGCGCATCTGCCGGCGCGCGGGGGGCAGCACGTTGCTGGGCAGCGCGCCGCCGCGCACCAGCGTGGTCAGAATGTCCTCCGCGATGTACACGTGCGCGAGGCTGGTCGGGTGCACGCTGTCCTGCACGCATGCACGCCGGAAAGCGCACGCACCACGCGCTGGGCCTCGCCCCTGCAATCCAGCCTTGAGCCATCGCCACGTGATCCGCCAAGCAGAGAGAGCTTCTCTCACCTGGAAGATGTACGAGTTGGGATCTGGGCACGCGTAATAGGGCAGGCTGCCCTTCTGCGGCGACAGCCAGCGCGCGCACCAAGAGTGAGCTTGGGCCCCACACAGAGCTCCCCCGCACCCATTGCTCAGCTGCCTGCCGGCCGCCTCACCGTGATGTCGTCGCCGGGCTTGTACCGCAGGCACGACTGGCTGTTGTTGTACCGGAAGCCGTACTGCGAGTACGCCCGGATGATGTCGGCCTGCGCGGCGCCCACGCATGGGGGAAGACACACACGCTCTGTCTGGCAGCCGTGGGCGTGCGCGAGGTGCTGGTCGCCCAGCAGGCCTGCTGCACGCGTGTGAGGGAATGGGGGGATCGTCATGCCGCCCTCACCAGGTGGTCGTGCGCGTCCCACAGCAGCACGCTCTGGCCGCGCCCCGCCCGGTCCAGCTTGGCCTGGAGGTCCAGGACGCCCTGGGGTGGCGCAGCGACGCAGAGGCCGCAGCCCGCACGCACACCCCCACGGCGTCACGCGGCCACGCCAGGGAGGCCACGCCACGGGAGGCCACGAGGCCACGCCAGGGAGGTGTGGTGATGTCAGGTGACGCTGCTCTGCGCCGGCCTAAGTGTGGCTCGCCAAGAGAGCGCCCGTCACACGACGAGGTGAGTCAGACCAGCACACACCTGGCGGATGAGGTCGTTGAGGCTGTCGACGACGCGTGCCGCCGTCTGGTTGCCGCGCAGGTCCGGCGTGAGCTCCAGAGGCGCCAGCGTGCCCACCACCAGGTACGGAGGCGCCGCCTGCGGGCCCCACGCACACGCGCGAGCCAAAGGTCAGCCCTGCTAGAGACCACAGCAACGGGCCGCTCCCAGCAGGACGCCACCTGTGCGCGCGTTTCCCTGGGCCTGCATCGCGGCGCTGGTTGCACGGGCGGGCGGGCGGGCGGGCGGCAGGGCTGGCACGGCGGCGCGTGTGTGTGCAGGCTTGAGACGGGGGAAGGGGGCGCCCTCAACCTGGCTGTTGAGCAGCAGCTCTGCGGTCCTGAAGATGCACGACGCGACGGCCTCGGGCAGCGCCGCCAGCTCGCTGGCGTTCAAGTCGGGCATGTCCAGCAGGTCGTTGTGCCCTGCAGAGGGCGTCGCGCAGCACTCTTTTTGCATGGGCGCCCGCACACGCAGAGGCGTGGCGCACTAGGCAGCGGGCAGGTGGGAAGGAGGTTGTCAGCGTGTGCTGGGCGGGCGCGGGCCGCTGCTGCACCGCTGCTTTGCCGCCGCACCTGCCCAGATGAGCGGCACGACCGTCTTGTTCGCCAGGGTGGCGATCAGGGTGCTGTTGGAGTTGAGGTTCACGTCCAGGCTGAAGATCCTGGCCTGCGCGGGAGGGGGCGTTGGCGGGGAGCAGGACGGGCGGCAAGGAAGGCAATGTACGCACTGTCCCGCTTGGGCGAGCGGGGCATGGGGCGTGGGACGCGGCACACCTGGTCGAGCACGGTGGGGATGAGCGTGGTCACTGACCACGACGTCTTGCGGCATGCCTTGGAGCCTGGACGCAGAGCAGGCGCAGCGACGGGACTGAGCACGGCGCGGCGCGTGTCCTGCCGAGCGGGGGATAACCCTCTCCCTCACCTCCCACGGCCCGGTTGATGCTTCGGACGTCCGCCGTCGTGTTGAGGCCGTTGATGTGGTCCTGCCAGTTGCCCGGCGCGCTGGTGAAGCGCCCCTGCCAGTAGAAGGGCGAGCGCGGGATGAGGCCCAGCGTGGCCCGGTACATGTTGCCCACGTCGGACAGCGAGTCTGCGGGGGACGCACGGCGTGGCGCAGGGCGTCCATGGTTGCGTGCCGCGAACACGATGCCCACCACCACCAGGAGGCTCTGTAGTCATGTAAGCTTCTGCCACCGCCGCTGCAGCCTGCTCAGCTGGTGCGTTCTGCGGCGCTGATTGCCGTGCTCTCCGCGCATGCATTGCGTTGACCACCGTCGCGCTCACCTCCGAACGCCACCAGCAGCACCGGGTCCTGCTTCGCGTCGACGTATCCACCGCTCTGCGCTGCTGCGAGCCTGAGCGCTGCCGCGGCGCAGAGGAGTTTGGCCAAGGTCAACATGATGCCGCACGCGGCGCCCGTGCGCAGGCCGATTGTCCGCGAAGATAGGGCCCCTGTGTGCCGCGCGGCTTATTTCTCGTCTGTCTACAGGTCGCCCCGCGCGCCAGCTGTTCGGGTGGGTGAGCATCGACCGTTTGCCAACAGGCCTGCCCCAAGCAATTAGAGCTCTCTCTAATCGTTGCAGCACAGGAGTGAGAGGAGTCAGCGCACATCCGCCACCGCGACGCCCACCCGCCTGCTCAGCCCGCTTCCCCCCTGTTGCGCGAAAAATGGGGAGGACACCACGGCACACGCAGACAGGCGCGCACGGTGCGTGCTCACGCCGTCTTGACCACGGACGCCACCGTCTTGGTCTTGTCCTCGTCCAGCTCCGACACCTGCGGTGGCACGACACAGGTGCACGCACCATCACGGCGCCGCTCATGAGCAACAGGTGCCTCTCCCTCGCGCCTTCAGGCGGCACGCTGCGCCTACATTCCGTCTACACTGTCCTCCCTCCCTTAGCCTGAGCTCCTTGGATCGAGGGACAATAAGAAAGCTTGCGCGGCGCGGCGCGTCAAGCCATGCGAGCGTGCGCACCGCCTTGATGGCGACGGCGAGCTTCCTGGGCACGGCCTTGATGCCCGTGGCCAGCTTGGTGGCGGGCTGCTTGACCAGGCCGGCAATGGTGGCAATGAGCTGCTTCTTGGTGGGCAGCTTCTCCACCGCCTTGAGCTGCGCGGGCGCACACAGAAACGTACGTCCCCACGTGTCCCACGTCCCCACATGGCGCACGCATCCCCGCGCAATCAAGGCTCTGCCAGTCAGCGCAGCCTTGTGCTTTGGTGCGATGATCAGTCGGCGCGCCAAGGCGGAGCCGCATGCCTGAGCGCAGCGATTCCGACCCGCGCGGGGGCGCGCCGGATCCCCAAGGCCGCGGCTGAAGTGCCCTTCCTCCGAATCGAAGACGAGCCCCCTCCCGTCGTGCTGCGTGTCCCTCCCAGCACACACTCACGTCCTGGGGTGAGAGGTACTTGCCGTCCATGACCACGACCGACAGCTCGGTGGGCGGCTTGACCGTCGTGTTCTTGGGCGCCACCTTCTTGGCCTCGGTGAAGAGGTCCTCCTCAAACTTGAAGTAGTGCTTCACCGTGTCCTGCATGCTGTCCTCGGGCACGAACACCCACGCGTTCTCGCCCTGCGAGCGGAGCGGCGGCAGGGGCGGCGAAGGGTGGGTCGCGGGGCCCGCGGCGGCGGCTGCGCTCCAGCGGGAGAGATCCGTTGGGCTGCTCCACGCCAGCCAGCCTGGCCTGGGGCCAGAGCGGCAGGTCCTCCCTCCTTGCCGCTGCACCAAAAGGCGCCGCTGCGTGCTGCGGCTCCCTACCAAGGGACGCACCGTGCACCCCTTGTCGGCCAGCGTGGTCCACTGCCCCTGCGCCTGCTTGACCGCCACCTTCATGAGGTTGTTCTTGCACACGAACACGGTGGCGTTCTCGGGCAGCCCCTTCCTGAACTTCTGCACCGTGGCGACCTGCACAAGGATTGCGGCCCACGACGGAGGCGAGGAGCAGCATCAGCCCCCGGCCGCCAGTGCACGCTTCGAGAGCTCACTCCTGCTGCTGCAGCAGCTCCTCGCGCGCGGCCTCGCTGCTGCTCCTTGGCCCGCTGCTTCCTCCCAAAGTTCAGCTCACGCTGAGCCCCTTGAAGCGCATGCCAAACACGATGGCGCTGCCGTCGAGCTTCTCCTTGAGGTTGGTGACGATCTCCTCCTTCTTTTGCCGCGAGATGGCGTTCGTCACCTGCGCGCGGCGAGGGACCCGCAGCGGGAGCCACACAGCGGGGGTCGAGCCCAGCCGCACGCGCTGGCGCGCCACCCAGAGCTGCGAGGCGTGACGCCCGCGAGCGCTGTCGCAGCGGCCATGCGTGTCCCCCGGTTGCTGCTGCTCCACGGAGGGCGCCGCTCCGCGCTTGCCTGCACGGACGAGAGCCGGCTGCTGGTGGCCGGCCCGAACGGCTTCCTGGACGAGCGCTGCGCCACGCCATTGAAGGCGGCGCCCCTGCGGCAGCGTGGCCAACACAAGCAATGCAGGGCACGGTCGGCCGGGGCTCGTCCTCCGTGCAGGCCACACGGATGTCCCGCCCGGACCCACTGGCCTCGACGAGAAACCCCGCCAGGCGCACCTCTGGTTCGCGAGCATCCTGGCTGCACGCTGAGCTGGTCGGGACGCGCGCTAGAGGCGAGGCCGCCGCCGAATGTGTCCATGCGAGAGACTTTAGGGCCTGGGCGCCAAACGTGCGAAGCGCCCCGGCCCCGGCCTCTTTTGGTGAGCTCCGCGCCACCATGGGTGAGTGCGTCACGCAGACGCGCGTCGCTGGGGGAGGACCTCGAGCGGAGGAGGACCTCGTCCAGACTCGTGCAGTCCTGGCGGCAGCCAGCCAGCAGCCGGAGCGCAGGAGACGAGCAGCCACATGCAGCGGCGCCAAGGCTGTCAGCGCTGGTGGCGCACCTGTGGCGAGCTCGACGCCAGCCGCTGCGCGTCCATGGCTGTGCGATCTCCCGCTCGCGTGCAGGTATCTCCCGCGACTCGCTGCACAAGCGGCGTGCCACAGGTGGCAGGAAGAAGCACTGGCGCAAGAAGAAGAAGTGCGTCTGGCCGCTGGGCGCGCGCTGCGTGCCGAGTTTGGGGGCGCGAAGTACACCGCCCTGGGGTCGAAGGAGCAGCAGCAGCAGCAGCAGCGGACGAGCAGCGGAGCAGCAGGTGCAGCAGAGAGAGGAGGCGCCCATTGTGCTCGCTGCCGCTCGCTTGGTGCGCTCTTCTTCTTCAGGTATGAGATGGGTCGCCAGCCTGCCAACACCAAGCTTTCGAGCCATGTGGCGGTGAGGAGCGTGCGCGTGCGCGGCGGCAACGTCAAGTTCCGCGCGCTGCGCCTGGACCACGGCACCTTTTCGTGGGGCTCCGAGGTGCGGGGGCGGAAGGGGGCCGATCTGGGTGCCGTGCGCGTGCGTGTGCGAACGCAGACAGGTCCCACACGCGTGCGTGCGTGCGAGCCTCTCTGAGCTCTGCGCAGGCCGTGTCGCGCAAGGTGCGCATCCTCGACGTGGTCTACAACGCGTCCAACAACGAGCTGGTGCGCACCCAGACGCTCGTCAAGAACGCCATCATCCAGGTGGACGCCGCGCCCTTCAAGGCGTGGTACCAGACGCACTACGGCGTCGAGCTCGGCGGCAAGGGCAAGGAGACCGAGGTCAACAAGCTCGAGGAGCGCAAGGTGGGGCAGCCAAACCTTGGTCTCCCTCGCTGGGAGCAGGGGCAGGCAGGAAGTGGAGGACAGCAAGCAGAGGGGACAGCGCAGGTGGTGTCGCGTGTGGAGCGAGTTGTCGGCTGGGCGCCTGAGTGAGATGGCGCCACACCTCGCGGCTCACCTGCGCAGGCGTCCAACAACGTCAAGCGCAAGATCAAGCAGCGCCTCCAGGGCCGCAAGCTGGACTCGCACCTGGCGGAGCAGTTCAGCACGGGCCGCCTGCTGGCGTGCATCGCCTCGCGGCCAGGCCAGAGCGGCCGCTGCGACGGCTACGTCCTCGAGGGTGAGCAGCAGGGCCGGGGCTGATGGTGGGGCTGAGGCAACGCCAAGCAGCAGCAGCAGCGGCAGCCGGACCTGGGGCGGTGCAGCGCCGCAGCGGTGGAGGAGGGGAAGCCAGCAGGATCCCCTTCCAGCTGCGGCGGCCTCGATGAGGGAGGATGTTGGCCTGGAAACAGTATGGGCCAGGAAACAGAGGGGCAGCAGCAGCAGGACGAGTGCGTGACTGACCCGCGCGCGCGCTCACTGGTGTCCGCCCCGCCCCTTCCTGTCACGCACTGCAGGCAAGGAGCTGGAGTTTTACATCAAGAAGCTCCAGAAGAAGAAGAGCGGTGGCAAGGCGTAGTGAGCCTGGCGGGCTGCTCGCGCTGGCCGGCGCCGCCGCGCTGTCGCCCCCTCCTCCGCGCCTCTGCTGTTCAGCTGTCCGTTCTTGGGAGAGCGTGGCCCAGACGAGGCGACGGCGGAGGGCAGGCGGCGCGGCTGCATTTGGCAGGCGGGCTCGCCAGGGCACGCGCCGTGTGCGTCCGTAGCTTTCTTGTGCTTCTCCTCCTTTCTGCCTGGACTGATGTAGCTCTGCAGAACGCTCGCTGCTGCACCAGTTGCAGCGCACGGAGCCAACAGCAGCGCGCACAGAGCCAGCAAAGCTGCAGCGCGCGACGAGGAGGCCCAAGGGCAGCAGCGTGGTCATGACGTGAAGCGCAGCTCGTAGTTGCCGGCGCACGTGATGTAGCGCACCCAGGGCAGCGCCTGGTACCCGCTCTTCTCAATCACCTTGAGGTACCGCACCTGCATCGCGTTATGCGCCACCAGCATCCAAGCCCGCCCCCGCATCAGCACAGCGCGTTCCGGTGCGAAGGAGGCAGCGTTCTGCCCGAAGAGCACGCCGCACCTGGATGCCAGAGACGGTGAAGTAGGGGATCTCGAACTTGACCTTGATGGGCGGCATCTTGCCCCGCCCCTCGTCCTCGGCCTCCACGCTCGGCCGCAAAAAGCTGCACCTGCGGCCAGAACTCGCCACAACCGCGCCGCACGCTCCGGCCACCACCGCCAAGACTCTTGCCTGGCGCCGACGCCCAAACATAGCAGCTGGAGGGCCCCGCCCCACAGGTGGTGTGCGGCTGGCGCACCTGAGGCCGTACTCCTTCCCCCCGGGGAAGCTCTTGATGCTCCACACCAGCGCGCTCTTCTCGGGCACGTACCTGCGCATGGCGCCCACCAGGGTTAGGGCTTAGGGTTAGGGTTAGGGCCAGGCACGCGGTGATGCACAGCACGTCACAATCGCAGCAAAGCGCTCGCAGGATCTGCTGCGGGAGGCTGGTGGCCACGAGGAGAGGCTGTGCGGGTGCTGCGACAGGTTGCCGGCAGCGCCGCGAGGAACTGGTGGCGTGCGTTGGTGACCCCCCCCTCCCCAGCCACCACTCACACGGCCGAGCCGTTTGCCGTCTTGACGACGGGGCTGATGGCGTCGTTGGGCAGCGGCAGGATGATCTCCACGTTGTTGGCCGTGCTGCGGTCCTTGAACTGCAGGGGGGAGGAGGGAAGGGAGCGGGGAGGGACAGAACAGCAGAGCGCATCGTCAGTCAGGTGCGCAGGCACGTGAGGCGTGGGCGCGGAACGGGGGAACGGGGCGAGCAGGAGGGTGCGGGCAGCGCGTCGGGGGGGGGAGGGCGGGGCGCCTCAACCCTAGCCCAAGCCCTAGCCCATGCGCCGCACCTGCGACCTGGCCTTGACGCTGTACTCGGTGCGGCTGCGGTTGGGCTTGTCCACGTGGCACTCGACCCACACCAGCGGCTTGATGTTCTGCACGCGCCACGCACGCGCACAAGGGACACGGCCACGGCGTGGGCAAAAGCCATGCGGGTGTGCCAAGCCGCGCGTCACCCCCAGGCTGTGTGATGTTCTGCGCTCCACGACAAGGGCGGAGCCGTGCGCACGCGTCAAGAGTGCAAACGCCCCTGCCGGCACGACGTTGTGGACTTTGCTCTTGTGACGGCGTGAGGCGGGGGGGGGGGGGGGGGGCAAAAGCAGCAGCGGCGGTGAGGGCGCGCACCTGGCTAAGGCGGTAGGACACTGGAAGAAGCACCCTGGCCCCCCTGACCCACGCCCGCACCTGGCTGAGGCGGTAGGACATGAGGTCGAAGTTGCCGTCGGGCGGGATGAAGGAGATGGTGCGGTCGTTCTCGAACCGCGCCAGGCGCACGCACTGGTGGAACTTGATGTCCTCCAGCTCCACCGTCTGCACACAGCACGCGCACAGCACGCGCGCAGCACGCAAAGCGTGGCGCGTCAGGCGGCGCAGCGAACGAGCTTGCCCTCAGCCTCTCTCGCGGCGCCTGCCTGGCAGGTGGCGCGATAGCCATGCGCCCGCCGTCGGAGCCGCCAGCGCGGCGCGGACCGCAAATGCACGCACGCCAGGGTCACAGGGCGCCTCAGCGGCGCGCGCCGACCTCACACGACAAGGACTCACACGCCACACTGGCGCCCCTGCCTTGCCGCGCCGTGAGAGCCGCCAGCCACGCAGGCGACCCGAGGACAGCGCCGGCGGCGCCAGGCCAACGCCCGCCAAGCCCATCGCGCGCGCGCGCGCGCGCAGAGCAAGCGGCGGGGGAGAGGGCGCCGCCCGCGCGCGGCGCGCACCCCTCGCCCCGCTTGCCCTACTGCGCTATCTGCAACGGGTGTGAGAGTGGGCGCTGGCGCCACCGGACATGATCGAGACCAGCGCGGCTGGCGACCCATCACGCAACGGAAGACCGGGGCGCCGCGCGGCGCGGCACCCACAACTGCGCCCACTAAACCACGCTCATCCGCACCGCCCTGCTGCGCACGAACACTCGCTCCCGCCCACCCGCACGCACGCACGCCGTGTCCTCCGCGTCCCCCCCCCACCGTCCCGGCGGGGGCGCGCGCGCCACACCGGCGCCCCTGCCCTGCCGCACGCTTCGAGCTGCCAGCACGCAGGCGCCCAGAGGGCCCCGCTGGCAGCCCCATACCCACCCCGGCCAAGCCCGCTGCACCCGCGCGCGAAGAAAGCTAGCGGCGCGACAGCGCTGAGGCTTTCCTCGCGCCGCGCGCTCACTTCTGCGACGTGCATGGCCGCTGTGGAGCCCGCGCCGCCAGCGGACACCAGGCTGCTGCGTGGCTGGCGGTCCTGGGGTAGGGAAGGGCAGGGGCGCCACAAACGTGCGGCACGGCAAACTCCACAGCTGCACCGCACACGCCCATCCGCGCCGCCCTGCCGCACGGCGTCGCACGCTCACAACTCCTGCCGGACCGCACGCGGCCTCATCCTCGGCCACGCATGCCCCGCCGCTCGCTGCGTTGGCCCGCTCGCGCGGCGCTCACCGTGGCGGCGCCCACGGCCGCGCCAATCACACACCTCGCCGGCACACCCAACCGCCCGCCCACAACACACGCACTCAAAACAGCACGCCTGGCGCCAGGCCGACGCCCGCCAAGCCCAGCGCACGCCCTCGCACAAAAGAGAGGGCGAGCGGTGCGAACGGCCTGCTGCAACGTCGCCTGCCGGCTGCCCTCTGCGCGGAGGCGTGTGCCAGGTGGGCACACTGGCTGTTGAGCGGGCGGCGTGCTGTACTCGTGCGTGCGGGGTGGGCGGCGCATGGCTGAGGGGCGAGTGTGGTGGGCGCGGGCGCGGCACACGCCCTCTCAGCACCGCGCGCTGGGTGACACCGCGCCAGCGGGGCGGGGCGGGGCGAGAGGCTGAGGCCGCAGGGATCGGGAGCGAAGCACGCCCTCTCTGGGCGGCAACTCCCAGACGCGTCAAATATGCCCCGGCCTGGCTGTCTCAGGCCCCGCCGAAGCGGCCCAAGCAGGCGCAAAACCCAGCACACAGCTCCGCATCCCCCTAGCATCTCCGCGGGGGCGCGTGCGCGCCACCGGCGCTCCTGCCCTCTCGCGCACCC
>VFQP010005867.1_pt1 | contig 10429 bp, 8 predicted proteins | sample 3512351 | NCBI WGS metagenome assembly VFQP01 (sample SAMN10412372, study PRJNA504923) | tailings metagenome | isolation source: Relicate 1 Philex TSF1 revegetated site | place: Philippines: Tuba, Benguet | collected 2017-08-29
CGAAAACTGTATAAATATACAGTGTTCGTCGTGTAACCGGCAAGCCATATCTGAAGGCAGATGGATTGCAGCTTCCGGTGGGTCCCGGCCCGCGGACCGGCCGTCAATACCAGATCCAGTTGTCGATGACTGCAGTGTTACCGGCTGTCCTTACGATTCCGCTGCGTTATCAGACAAGCCACCGGCGTTATCCTTTCGCCCGCCGTCATCCTCTAACTTTTGCGCTGAGCCATGCGACAAGAGATTCTTGAAAGAGGGAGAGCGAAATGCGGGGAGGATGGGGTAGGCGGCTTGCCATTGGCGGCCTGGCCATGAGTGCCGGTGCCGCTCATGCCGGGTCCGTGCAACTCTACGGGGTTGCGGATATGGCGGTGGAGTACGCGAATGGGTCGCACAGCGTGGCCCGTATCGAGGATGGCCGCCAGGCGGCCTCGCGGTTTGGCATGCGGGGTGTGGAGGACCTTGGCGGCAACCTGAAAGCGGTCTTTGTTGCCGAAGCTGGCTTTCGCATGGACACCGGTGCCGAGTTCTTTGGCAACGGATCGATGTTTGGCCGCCAGGCCTACGTTGGCCTGAAAGGTATTTGGGGAGAGGTACGCATGGGGCGGCAGTACACGCCGGCCTTCTACGTTATTGCACGACTGGATCCCTTCTCGCTGAACGCGGCGGTGTCGCCTTACACGCTCGTGGCCAAATCGAGTGTGCAGGGCACCGGCTACGTTCCATATGCTTCGCGCGTTGACAACGCCATCACCTACAACACGCCGGATTGGAACGGACTCTCCGCCTCCGCCACATATGCTTTCGGCGAAGTACCGGGTGAGATGCAACAAGCCAGTACCTACGGCGCGAACATCCAGTACTTCCGCGGCCCGATCTACCTGATGTATGGCTACCAGGCCAGCACCAACAAGCCGGCGACGGCGGCCACGCCACAAGGCCAGACGCGTTCCCACTATGTGGGCGGCACCTACAACATAGCCAGGAAGGTCGAGCTGGGTGCGTTCTTTGGCTACAGTGCGAGCCAGATCGCGGCGACTGCAGCCGCCCGCTACTATGCGCTCACGATGGACTGGGTAGCCTCCCCGGCATGGACGATCAAGCTTGCCGCAGTCAAGCGCGTCGTGGCCGGCATGACCGAGCGGCCTTTGGCCATGGCGTTTGGCGTGGACCATTCGCTGTCGCGCCGGACGATGCTGTACAGCCGCGTGGCCTATATCCGCAACTCGCCGGGCGGCGGCGTCACCATCAACTCCATTCCGATCGACCAGGGCAGCGGTGACGACGGCTATTCCGTCAGCCTGGGCATCAAGCACGTATTCTGATCGCGCCAACCACGTCTCACTGAAGGTAAGGTATGAGTGAATCCAACTTTGCGTCGGATCGACGCCGTTTCATCGCGGGGGCCGCTGGTGGCCTGCTGGGTCTGGGAATCATGGGCGCCATTGGCTTGCCCCTGCGCGCGTTGGCGGCGCAATGGCCGGATCGCACGCTCCGCTTTGTCACGTATTCCGGCGCGGGCGACCCCGTCGACCTCCGGCTGCGCGACTTCCTGCAATCGCTGGCGCACGAGTACCGCAATACGCCGATGATCGTCGAGAACAAGGTCGGGGCTGCGGGGCAGATCGCTGCACAGTCCGTGCTGATGGCCCCGCCTGAAGGCTACGACTTCCTGCTTGCGAACGCCACGTTCACCATTACGCCCTCGTACTTTCGCAAGCTCCAGTACAAACCGCTGTCGGACTTCGTACCGGTGGCGCTGTCCGGCTCGGCGCCGATCGGCTTCGCGGTGCCCGCGTCGAACCCGGCGCGTACGTTCAAGGAGTGGGTCGCCTGGGCAAAGCTGCAGCGGGGCAGCCTGAACTATGCATCGCTGGGTAATGGATCGGTTTCCCATCTGTACGGATTCCAGATCCGCGACGACTTCAAGCTCGATGCCACCCACATCCCCTACAAGGCGTCTGGCGCGGCGCTGATCGACATGCTGCGCGGGCAGATTTCGTACGTCATGCTCGACACGTTCAATCTGCGTCCGTTGCTGGTCAAGAAGCAGGCACGCATTCTCGCGGTAACGGGCGCAGACCGCTCGCAGTATCTGCCCGATGTCCCGACGTTTCGCGAACTTGGGTTTGGCGGCTATGACCGCACCGGCTGGACGGCCTTTTTGGCAAAGGCCGGCACGTCGCAGGACATCGTCGCTTCGCTGAACAGGTCCATCAACAAGATCAATGCAACGCCGGAGTGGGCGCGCAAGCGCGACGAGGTGTGGTCCGGCTGGAAGCCGCTGACACCGGTCGATCTGCAAAAGCAGCTTCAGGCGGAAGTCGTCGCATGGGGCGACCTCGTGCGCCGTTCGGGTGTTTTTGGAGACTGACAGAGATGAGTACGCAAATGACGACAATGCAAGCCCATACCGATGCGGTGCTCGAAGCGCAGGTGATGGCTGGATTCCCGCCGGCCCCGGAAACGCGCGTGGGGCCGAACAACTGGTTCAAGCTGCCCTGGCTGCGCTGGTCGCTGATTCACCGTTCGTTGTCGGTGCCGACCGTTGACATCTGGCGCGGTGCCGCACCACCTTCGGCCTTGCCGTCCGGCGAAGAACTGGATGGCGCAACGCTCGTCTCGGGGCCTGACGGCATGAAGATGGACCTCGATCAAGCCCTGAACGCGCTTGAAATTGACGCCTTCATGGTGCTTCATCACGGCAAGGTGGTGTTCGAGCGTTACCTTCACGGCATGGCCTCCCATCTGCGACATGGCAGCGCATCGATCAGCAAGTCATACCTCGGCATTGTTGCCGGTATCCTCGCGGCCCAGGGCGGGCTGGATCTTGCGGCTACCGCCGAGAGCCATGTTCCCGAAATGCGCGGCACGGCCATGGGAAGCGCCACGCTTCAGCACTTGCTGGACATGCAGGCCGGCATTGTCCGGCCCGACCTCGGGGATCGGCCCTCCCCGCTAGGCGCCCAGGACGGCGGGGTGTTCGAGGTGCTCGGACTATTGCCGCGTCGCCCCGAATCGCCGACCGATTTCTACGACTTTGTACTCAAGAAGCCGGGTGCAGGGCGCCATGGGGAGCGGCTGTATTACGACAACGGCCAGCCAGAAGCGCTGGCATGGGTCCTCCGGAGGGTCACCGGCCTTTCCATCGCCGAACTGATGTCGACGTACCTGTTCCAGCCCATGTCGACCGAGCGCGACGGGTTCTATTCCGTAGACAAGACGGGAGCGGAGTTTGCGTCTGGAGGATTGAGCCTGACGCTCCGCGATCTGGCGCGCTTTGGAGAAACCATACGTTGCAACGGTTTCTGGAATGGTCGGCAGATCATTCCGGAGTGCGTGCTCGCCGATATCCGGGCCGGCGGTGACAAGGGATTATTCGGAGACAGCCGCTTCGCGGCGGCTTACCCTGGTGGCTCCTATCGCAACTACTTCTATCTGTCTCACGATCGTCTGGAGGGCATCTCGGCGCAAGGCCGCTACGGACAGCGTCTCTATGTATCGCCGGCGGCGGACGTCGTCATCGCGCATTTTGGCGCGGCGCCGGGTCAGTCGCCACATCCGTTCGAGGTGCCCTATGCACGCCTGCATCGGGAGATCACGGAAACGCTGATGGGCTGAAGCCGTATTGCCTGCTTGATGAAGAGGCCGAGACCCCGCCTGCGCGGGGTCTTGTCAGGTGGCGCTAGGCATCGCGATAGACCTGTGAGCGTTCCAGCAGGATTTCGATCAGACGCTGCGCCAATGGCGATTGGTAAGCGTCCTTGCGACGCAACACGCCGATTGAGCGTGGCCAGCGGGCTGAGGCAATTTCGAGAATGGCGAGGCCCTTCGTCTGTGCTATGGTGCGGCGGCCCAGCACGGTCAAAAGATCGCTGCTGTGTACAACCGAGAGCAGGGCGGCGGCTGACGAGTTGGTCTCCATTGCCACGTTTGGGGCAGGCAGACCGGCTTCGGCAAAACGCGCCTCGACCAGCCGGCGCGCCACCACATTGGCACTCGGTAGCAGCCAGGAGTAGTCGCACAGGTCGGCAAGACGCAGTGAACGCCGATCCAGCAATGGATGTCGGTCGCGGGCGATAACGACGAGTTCATCATCGAATAGAGGAATCTGCTCGAATTCCGGATCCCCTTTGCGAGCCAGCGCCGCGATGCAAAGATCCAGATCCCCCAGGCGCAATGACGAGTAAAGCGAATCGTTGAGGCCGATTGTGATCTGAATATGTGCGGCCGGACGTTGTTTGATAAGTTCGGTGCAGGCCTCCGAGAAAAACATGCTCAGGATGGATGCGGGTACGCCGACGCGAACCAGGCCGATCTTGCCAAGATGCAGGTCGTTGGCTTCCTTGATTGCATCGTCCAGCGAGGCTCGTACCTGCAGCACGCGTTCGGAGAACACCGCCCCGGCTGAGGTGAGCGTCATGCCTTTTGCGCTGCGTTCGAACAACTGGATGCCAAGCTCCTGCTCCAGCCGCTGTACGCCCTTCGTCAATGCCGGCTGGCTCTGACCGAGCTTTTCCGAGGCTCGCCCCACGTGGCCAGCCTGCGCCACTTCCAGAAAATAGTTAAGGTCTTCGAGCCTCATCTGATTCCGCTGCGTTATCGAACTTGATGTTCCGATAATGGGGGAGGAACGGTAGACGGTCAACAATGCCTGGATCAGAAAAGGAGCCAAACGTGTCCGACGTAAATGCCAGGCTGGGCGAACTGCGTGGGCGAGGTCTTTCGGTGAAAGCCATGTGCCAACTCAGGGACGATGTCGCGGCATCGGGCGCCATCCTCTTTCAGGGGCAGGGAGCATGAACGCGGGACTGAGCGTTTTTGATATCTTCAAGGTGGGTATCGGGCCTTCCAGTTCGCATACAGTCGGACCGATGCGGGCGGCCGCGACATTCGCGGCGATGCTGCAGTCGGACGCCCTCGGCGGGACCGTGCATCGGGTACGTTGCGAACTATTCGGCTCCCTCGGTGCGACGGGAAAAGGTCACGCCACGGACCAGGCCATCCTGCTCGGCTTGTCTGGACACCAACCGGATACCGTTGACGTCGATTCAATTCCTGGGTATCTGGGGCAGATCAGGGCGAGTCATACCATTGACTACCGGAATGTCCTGCGCTTTCAGTTTGTGGAAACGGAGGATCTGATTTTCCATGGTGGTCAATCATTGCCAGGACACCCCAACGGCATGCGCTTCACTGCGCTGTCGAAGGATGGCAATGCCATTGCGAGCCGCATTTTCTATTCGATCGGTGGCGGCTTCGTGACTGAAGAGGTCAAGGCCGAGGCGCAAACGGCATCTTCCCGAGATTCGCACGCCGCTGGCATCGTCCAGATGCCCTTCAACTCAGCGAACGAGTTGCTTGATCAGGCTGAGTCTTCCGGATGCAGCATTGCTGAAGTGATGCGCCGCAGAGAGCGCCGCTGGCGAACCGATGCCCAAACGCGCGATGGCCTGTTGTCGATCTGGGCTGCAATGCAGGAGTCGATTGCGCGCGGCATGCGGACAGAAGGGGTCTTGCCAGGTGCATTGGGTGTGCGTCGGCGCGCGCCAGCCTTGTTCCGCCGATTGACAATGCCAGGCACCGGTATGAACGATCCCATGTCCGCGATGGACTGGATCAACCTGTTTGCGTTGGCCGTGAATGAGGAGAATGCCGCAGGTGGCCGCATTGTCACGGCCCCTACAAACGGTGCCGCAGGCATTGTGCCGGCAGTCTTGAAGTACTACACGATGTTTGTGCCCGATGCCTCCGAAGATGGCGTTGCGGACTTTATTCTTACCGCCGCTGCGATCGGCATACTCTTCAAGATCAATGCGTCGATCTCCGGCGCCGACGTAGGATGCCAGGGTGAGGTTGGGGTGGCTTGCTCGATGGCAGCGGCGGCGCTGTGCGCTGTATCGGGAGGTTCACCGACACAGGTAGAGAATGCTGCGGAAATCGGCATGGAGCATCATTTGGGAATGACGTGTGATCCAGTCGGTGGCCTCGTGCAGATTCCGTGTATCGAGCGAAACGCCATCGCCGCGGTCAAGGCCGTGAACGCTGCTCGTATGGCGTTGCATGGCGATGGCGAGCATCACGTCAGCCTTGACCAGGTCATCAAGACCATGCGCGATACCGGTGCGGATATGATGAGCAAATACAAGGAAACCTCGCTCGGCGGACTTGCCCTCAATGTGGTGGAGTGCTGAGCGTTTTTCCGCCACTTGCTGGCGAGGTTTTCGGCTCAGCGCTTTTGGGCCGGCAGGCAACCGCGGCGCGGACTTCAGTCGCGCGCCGACGGCATCGTCCTAAACTTGCGCCTGTCCACCGTCTACGAACAATTCGGCACCATTCACAAAGCTGGAATCGTCGGAAGCCAGGAAGAGGGCTGCGCCGGCGATTTCGTCGGGCTCCCCTACGCGCCCCATCGGGATGCGTGACGCAAGGTAGTCGAGCAGACCCTGCTGTTGCGTGGCATCCGGGCCGGCCAGTTCGACCAGGCCAGGTGTACGCGTGGCACCCGGGCTGATCGTGTTGACGCGAATGCCCCGGTCCTTCAGGTCGAGAATCCAGCTGCGCGCGAAAGCGCGGATGGCTGCCTTCGATGCGGAATAGACGCTGAATGCGGCGGTCCCTTCGATGGTCGTCGTGGAGCCGGTGAGAATCACCGATGCGCCCTTCGCGAGCAATGGCAGCGCCTTCTGCACGGTGAACAGCGTACCCTTGACGTTGCGGTCGAACGTGTCGTGATAGTGGGCTTCGGTGATATCGCCCAGGGGCACCATCGTGCCGCCACCGGCATTGGCAAACAGCACGTCAAGCCGGCCCTTCTCCGCGCGGATCTGTTTGTAAAGCAGGTCCAGTTCTTCGGGTTTCGATGAATCCACGCGAACGCCGGTGGCGTTGCCAATGGCTGCGACAGCAGCGTCGAGTTCGGCCTGCCGGCGACCCGTGACATAGACATGGGCGCCTTCGGCGGCAAAGCGCTTGGCCGTGGCCAGTCCGATGCCGCTGGTGCCACCGGTAACGAGTGCGATCTTGTTTTCGAGTCTGCGAGTCATGGTGATTCTCCTGATCTGGGTTCCGTCGATTGCGAATCGCGGGATGCGATGGAAGAAGAATATCGACGGCTTCATCTTTTCGAAATAGAATTGATCGCAAACTATCGTTGCAAATATGAAATGATCAAGTTCCCGGATTTCGAAGGGTTGGCGATGTTTGCCAAAGTGGCGGAAGAAGGGTCGTTTGCCGGGGCGGCACGTGCCATGGGGGTGTCCGTGGCGACGGTGTCGCGCGGCGTTGCCAGGCTGGAAGATCGGCTCGGCGCGCGGCTGTTCAATCGCACCTCCCGTCAGTTGGCATTGACGGAATTCGGGGCGACGATCGCGGAGAAGGCCGGCGACATCTATCGGCAGGCCGAACAGGCCGAGAACGCTGCACGGGAAATGTCGATTCAGCCTCGGGGCCATGTCCGGCTTGCGGTGCCAATGTCCTTCGGGCTGCGCTGGGTCGCCCCGCTGTTGCCAGGGTTCTTCCAGGCCTATCCCGAGGTCTCGATCGATCTGCACCTGTCCGATGCGACTGTGGATATCGTCGCCCAGGGATTCGATGCTGCGTTGAGGATTGCCGCGTTGCCGGACTCGTCTTTGATTGCCAGGCGGTTATGCCCGGTTTCGCAGCTTGTCGTGGCGTCGCCGACGTACCTGGAGCGGTATGGCCGTCCGGCTCATCCCAGCGATCTTGCAGGCAGGCCTTGCCTTTCCTATGCCTACCGGGCACGCAGCGACACCTGGCGCTTCGTCAACGACGCCGGCGAAGAATATGCGGTAACGCCGGTTGGTCCGCTGCGCGTGACCAACTCCGAAGCGCTGCTGCCAATGCTGCTCGCCGGGCAGGCAATCGCCGAACTGCCGGAGTTCATGGCCGGCGAGTATCTGGCCGATGGGCGGCTGGAGGCGATCCTGACGGGCTGGAGTCTGACGCGTGGCGGGTTGTATTTCGTCACGCCCTCGGCGCGGGCCCGGCCAGCAAAGGTTACCGCGCTGGCCGAATATTTCGCCGAACACCTGTCCTCGCCCGCCTGGCTACGGCGCACTGGTTGACACGGCGATAACGTCGCCTGCGATGCGCGTCGCGGGCGGTCGCAGGCAGGCGTGACGTTACTTGATTTTCTCGTCTTCGCGTTTCGCCTCTTCCATCGCTTCCGGCTCCAACTCTTCTGCGGACCGGTTCAGGTGAACGAACAGTCCCCAGGAGGCAAGAAGCAAGGCGGTCGATGCAATCAGCCCGGCGGCATATCGAAGCTGCGAGGGATCCTGGTGCAGCGCCTTGAACGTTGCCACGAGTCCTTCGATGGCAAGCGCGACGACCACCACCACCAGGAATCGCGACACGAAACGTCGAACCCGTGTCGGCGCGCTCACGTCAGCTTCCCGAATGATCTCTTCCTCCACGATGGTCTCGGCGATCTGCAACGCCACAACGGCGCCAGCCAGCAGTCCCAACGCTTCGATGATGGATTGCGCGCTGGTCTGGTCCCACTGACTCGCAAACACAGTCGAACCGATGCGAGCAGCAATCGCGATCAACACCAGTGTCACGCAAGTAAATAGAAATGCCATCAGCCCATGGATGACAGTAAAGAAGCGCACAAGATTCTTCATGTTCTTGGCTCCCTCGAATGGCGAGTGAATGATCTGAAAGCCGCGGCAGCGGCATCCTTACCCAGTATGGGATGAAACGCTTCCCACCGGCTATCCATGTGGTGCATGAGAAACGTGGTACCGGGATGGGTAAAGGCCTGATGCCACAGTGGAACACCTATTTCCCTTAAGACCAGAGCAAAAAGATTCACTTCTCATTCAATGTGGAGTGGCGGAGTATTTTCCCCGTACTCGACGCGCTGCGTGCCCCGTTTGGGGGCCTTCGAACAAATTGGAACAGGGGTTATCAATGACTCATCGCCGCAAAGTCCCGCGTCCTGGTTCAACATCGTGACGCCATAAGTGCCAATCCCTGTGGGCCGGAAGGCCTGCAGGGCTCTTACTCGGGGCCATGCGATGGAGTTTTCCAATGAGCGCAGCGTTCGACTGGTTCCTGCAGATACTTCGCCACCATCCTGAGGTCACCTTCTTCCTTGTGCTGGGCCTGGGCTACGGGTTGGGCAAGATCAGGATTGGCACCTTCACGCTGGGCGCTGTCACGGGCACGCTGCTGGCGGGAGTGCTGGTCGGGCAGTTGGGACTCAAGATATCTGGTGAAGTGAAGCAGTGCTTTTTCTTGCTCTTCCTGTTTTCCATCGGATTCCGCACCGGTCCGCAGTTCTTCCGCGGCTTGCGCAGCGACGGCCTGCAACAGGCGCTGCTGGCCGCGATCGTTGCCTCGACCGGCCTTGTCGTGGCATTCCTGATAAGCAAATTTTTCGGCTACCAGGCCGGCACCGCGGCGGGCGTGGTGGCGGGGTCGCTGACAGAATCAGCCACGATCGGGACCGCAAGCGATGCCATCTCCCGGCTGGCCTTGGCCGAAGCCGACCGACAGGTCTTGACCAATCAGATCCCTGTCGCCTTTGCCGTTACATATCTGGTGGGCGTGATCGGCGCGGCATGGATTCTTAGCCAGCTCGCGCCCAAGCTTCTTGGCGTGGACCTGCCTGCGGTATGCCGTGAGCTCGAGGAGACGATGCAAGGCAGCGCCACGCAAGGCATACCGGGCCGACGCGAGTTTGAGTTTCGCGCTTACTTCATCGAGGAAGGATCGCCGCTGGCGGGCGCTTCGATTGCCGAGCTGGAAGCCGCCATGGGCGACCAGCGCATTTTCATCGAACGCATGCGACGCGACGGCGTTGTGACAACGCCCACTCCCGAGACAGTCTTGCGCGCGGGAGATTCGATCGGCGTGACTGGCAGGCGCAGGTTGTTGGTCGAACGCATCGAGGGGCCGGGCTCGGGTGTGCATGAGATCGACGACCGCGAACTGCTGGACGTGGAGGCGGAGTCGCTGGACGTTGTCATCACATCCAAAGCAGTCGACGGGCGCCGGCTTGGCGATCTGGCGCAGGAGCAAGAGGCACGCGGTCTGTTCGTGCTGCGCGTGACCCGAGCAGGCACGCCGGTGCTGAACTCGCCTGAGACCGTGCTGAATCGTGGTGATGTGGTGACGCTCGTGGGTAGCGTGTTGCGCGTGGACGCCGTGGTCGAAAAGCTCGGCGTGGCCGACCGGGTGACCAATGCAACCGACATGGTTCTGGTATCACTGGGCATTGTGGTGGGCGCGCTCGTGGGCGTCCCGGCACTTGTCGTTGGCGGTGTGGAGATCGGCCTGTCCCTGAGCGTGGGCGTCTTGTTAGGCGGGTTGGTGTGTGGCTGGCTGCGTTCGGTACAGCCGCGCATCTTCGGGCGAATTCCCGGGCCGACACTCTGGGTCTTTGAGTCTATTGGACTGA
>VFQP010005868.1_pt1 | contig 10428 bp, 9 predicted proteins | sample 3512351 | NCBI WGS metagenome assembly VFQP01 (sample SAMN10412372, study PRJNA504923) | tailings metagenome | isolation source: Relicate 1 Philex TSF1 revegetated site | place: Philippines: Tuba, Benguet | collected 2017-08-29
GGCTTTCAAGCTTCTGTATGCGTATATGGGATGGCGTAGGGTTCCCGCAGATGTACGCAGATATAAGGCACGCAGATACGTAGATTAGTCCCTGATATCGGGGAATGATCTGCGTATCTGCGTCTTAATCTGCGTACATCTGCGGGAACCCTACGCCGCTGAAATTGTGAATATACTGTAGTCTGAAGGAAAGGCTTATACAGTGTCCTCCACCGGCATGATCACCCGCAAGGCCTTCTTCACAATAGAAGCCTGTATGCGGTCTGTTTTACCAAGATATTCTCCATCCACCTGAAAATGGACACGGCGGCGTGATACTATCTCGATACGGCTTGTTTGAAGAACTTCAGTTTTATCGTGATCATAGGGGCGATGGGTCACCATCATTTTAAAGATCTCCTTGAAAGAGATCTTTTTCACCACAACGATCTCAAACAGCTCGTCATTCAGTTTTCCGAGAGGATTAATGACCGCACCGCTGCCATAACGCGTTGCGTTCGCGATCACCAGCATAGCCGCACGTTGCCGGATCTCTTTTCCCCCAGTTTGTATTTTGATATCCATATGCGGATGACGCCAGATGATCTTCAGTGCCGCTTTAATATATCCCCACATGCCACGGCCTTTCTGGTTTTCAAATGTCTTTACAAGAAATGCGTTGAATCCAATGTCTGCAAGATGGATGCAAAGCTCATCGTTGATCTTTACCAGATGAATTTCCTGAACGTTGGGTGAAAGACAATATTCAATGGCTTCCTGCGGCTTCGACGGAATGCCGAGTTCTTTCGCCAGTCCGTTCGCAGAACCGGCAGGGAGAATACCAAGTTGCTTATCTGTATTCACCAGAAAGTTGGCGATGAGTTTCACAGTTCCATCTCCTCCAACCGCTATGATCCTGTTGGCCCCGCTGGAAGCGATCTTATCTTTTATAACATCGGGTTCGCAGTCGTCCGGCAGTTTGAAAATTTCTATATCATCCTGTCGCTGGTCAAAGAAATCACGGATCTCCGCTTCCCAGTCGGTATTATTTTTCCCGGAGCCCGGATTCACGATAAATAACCAACTATTTTTTTTATCTGCTTCTGTATGAGATGTGGATGATGCTGGCATTGTATTTATTATTTTAAAGGGATGAGCAAAAACACATCCCGGGACAGCGAATACTATATAAAATTGTACCACGGTTACGGGCACTCACAGGATCTTGTGCTGTATGGACATGTCTTTGCGGGTAAACCGCAGTCTGCCAATCCTTACAGCGAAAGTATTTTCACCAATACCCGTTACCTGTTACGGTTGTTTGCGGTAAAACCGGTGCGTGACATGCGTGTTACGCTGCAATGGGGCAGCCAGCTTTTACGTGCGACAACCGAATCTGATGGCTTTCTCAAGTTTGAGTGGGCGTCGGCTGAACATTTGGAGGCCGGCTGGTATGATGTAAAAGTGACCCTGGATGATGATCCGGGCGTAGCAGGGAAGGGAAGGCTTTTTGTTCCGCATATTACGCAGTATGGTTTTATCTCCGATATTGATGATACTGTATTGATCTCGCATTCTGCAACGATCTGGAGGCGACTAAGAACGTTGTTCACCACCAATCCGCGTACGCGCAAAGCTTTTCCAGGTGTGGCAGCGCATTACCGGCTTTTATCAATGGCGCATACAACCGATGAAATGCTCAATCCATTCTTTTATGTGTCGAGCAGTGAATGGAATCTGTACGATTATCTGGTTGATTTTTTCAGACACCAGGGATTACCGGAAGGCGCATTCTTATTGAACCAGGTAAAACGCTGGTATGAGATATTCAAAACAGGAAAGACAAAACATAATGGTAAGCTGCTTCGTGTGATGCGGATACTCGATGCATTTCCGAATCAGCAGTTTATTCTCTTAGGAGATAACACACAACAGGATCCTGCAATATATGCGCAGGTTGCAATGAAGTATCCTGAACGGATTCATGCCGTATACATAAGAAATGCAAATACTCATAAGACAGACGAGACCCGTGTATTACTGGATAAATTACAAGAGGAGAAAGGCGTGTTCACCTGTTTGTTTGATACAAGTGAAGAAGCTATTGCTCATTCGCGCAGTATCAACCTGATCAATACCTGAGTGTGTAAATTTTTCCACTCTTCCGTACGCTTATTGATCATCCTTCTATTTTTTTAAAAAGATTTAATAGGGAGTGATCCTTCAACTGGCACAGTGATTGTCTTATGATACACGAAATTGATTCATCACTAAAACCGTAAATTATGAAAAGGAATATGATCATTGGTGGCGCATTGGCCATCGCAGGAGCAGCTTATCTGTACAAACGTTATCGTAATGGAAAAGGTGCAGAAGAAGTGAAAGATCTTTCACGCAAAGCAAAACATCATCTGACGAATATTTTCTCCCGCGCTAAAGGACATGCAAATAGCGCAACAGCGTAATATCGTTGACTGTTCACCGTTGTCCGTTGACGATAATCTACGGTGATGGTGTTCAATAGGTTAACCTCATGACGCATAAAAGAAATAGCTGGCACAAGGCCAGCTATTTCTTTTATGCGTCATGCGTAAGAACGTTATTTAAATACTTATGGACACTGCTCATAAGGGGCATATCAATTATAAGGTCGTGTGCTCCTTCGGTTATCAGACTTGGATGAAGCTCCGTCGGACGGAAACGCAGAACGATTAATATCGTCTTCCTCCGCCGCCACCACCCTGGTAGCCGCCTCCGCCGCCATAACCACCACCGCCGCCACGGTTTCCTCCGCCGCCATAGCCACCACCGCCGCCGCGATTTCCACCGCCGCCGCCATAGCCGCCACCGCCGCCACGGTTACCACCACCGCCGCCGTAACCACCGCCACCGCCGCGATTACCGCCGCCACCACCCTGATAGCCGCCTCCGCCGCCACCCTGGTAGCCACCACCGCCGCCGCCACGTTCGTCAGCTGCTTTTACAACCAGTGGTTTTTTGCCTAATGAAATATCATTAAGACTTTCTATAGCGTCTTTTGCTTCGTCGTCGTTAAGCATTTCGACGAAACCAAAACCTTTACTCTTTCCTGTCTCTCTGTCGATGGCTACTTTCGCTGAAATGATCTTGCCAAACTTTTCAAATATTTCTTCGAGTTCAGCATCATCGAGATCATAAGGCAGGCCGGCTACGAAAATCTTCATTGAGTTTATAATTTTGACAAAAATACACAACTTCTACATCGGATAGCATCACAAACACCTGATATTCCTTTAAAAATCTTTCAAATAGCAAGTGTTTTTACCCGGAAAAGAACGATTCTGATTTTTTTGATCGGCTGTTGCAGTGTTTTATTGCGTTTGTTTGACTTCTGACATAGAAAAGCCGATCCTTTTAGGGACCGGCTTTGGGTATAAACTCTTAGTTGAATGATATCAATCAATTTTAGTTCACGCCACCTTTTCTCGTAGGAGAAGTTTTAGCAGGCCATCTTCCTGGCTCGCCGGTACGTGGGTTTGGAGGTAACACGCTTTTTTCTGTGGATGTTTTCTTGGGGTCTTCACAAGCCATGTACACCAGTATGGCTGCAAGGATCGCATTGCTTCTTACATCATCAAACACGATCTTGTCATATGTATCGCGATTGGTATGCCAGGTATAGTTGCCATAAGACCAGCTGGTTGAACTGATAGAAAAACCCGGAGCACCTGCTGCAACAAATGATGCGAAATCAGAACCGCCTGCACCCGGAGATCCAGGGAAACGTGTTTCGATCTGAGAACGGATATCCGCCGGTACTTTAGACAACCAGCGCGTAATATATTCATAAGAATTCAGGAAGCCCTGACCGCCGATATTCACCACGCGGCCGGTTCCATTATCCTGGTTGAACAATGCCTGAAGATTGGCAACGATCTCCGGATGATCTTCCACAAATGCGCGTGAGCCGTTCAAACCCTGCTCTTCGCTACCCCAATGGCCAACGAGGATCGTACGTTTGGGATTTGGATAGATCTTTTTCAGGATCCTCATCGCTTCCATCATTACGATTGTGCCAGTGCCGTTATCGGTTGCACCTGTACCGCCATCCCATGAATCGAAGTGTGCAGACAGCATCACGTATTCATTCGGTTTTTCAGTGCCTTTGATCTCTGCCAGCGTATTGAAGGTTGGTACCATACCAAGTTCCTTTGAATCGGTACGAACGCTGATCTTTGGTTTTATGTTTGATTCAGTCAATCTGTACAGCAGACCATAATCTTCCAGTGCGATATCGATCGTAGGGATCTTAGTTGTATTTGCGCTAAAGATCTTATTTACGCCAAATCCGTTTGACCAGTTTGAAGCAACAACACCTGCGGCACCCGCTTTTTCAAGCGCCAGTGCGAGGTTCTTTGCATTCAGGCCTGTTTTGCGCATACGGGCAGCCCATGCCTGCTGATCCGCTGCTCTTTCTTTTTTCATTTTTTCGATGGATTCCTTTGTGCCGAACTCATCCCAGTTATAATCCGGGCGACCAGTTGGCTGGCACATGGAGATCATCACAAATTTTCCTTTTACATTCGGAAGCCACTGCTGAAATGCTGTAGAATCCGCCACATCCGCAAGGATGATCGTTTCACCTGTGATCGTTTTACCATTGGTGCTTGGGCTCCACGCCAATTGCATGCCCTCGATGGTTTTTACACGAGGATAAACCATATCGATGTGTGATACACCGCGTTCCCAGCCTCGCCATTCTCCCCATTTCTCGTTACGTGCCGGAATGCCCCATGAGTTATACTTCGCCACAGCCCAATCATTGGCCTGTTTCATTTGTGGCGAACCCACGAGCCTTGGACCAATACCGTCCAGCAGCTCATGCGCAAGATTTTTCAACTGAGAATTTTCCGTAGCTTCTTTGACAATGCTCTTTACGATGATCGAATCGGCAACCTGTCCAAAGGCTACACTGCCAGCCAGAAGGGCGGCAGGAAGCAGAAGTCTTGTTTTTTTCATACTAATCAAAGATTGTGAGAATGTGTTTTTGGATCGCCGAATATAGGGAAAAGGTGGGGGAGAAAGGTTTAAAAGTTTAAAGGTTTTAAAGTTTGAGAGGTTCAAAAGGTTTGAGAGGTTCAAAAGGTTTAAGAGGTTCAAGAGGTTCAAGAGGTTTGACAGGTTTGGGAGGTTCAGCATGTTTTGAAGTTTTAACGGAGGCAATCTTAAAATGGAAGAGGTTGCATTAGTTAAGTTTTGACTAACCAATAACAACCTCTTTCGTAGGTTAAAGCCTTGAATTCAGGAACCTGTCAAACCTGTTGAACCTGTCAAACCTGTCAAACCTCTTAAACCTCTTAAACCTCTTAAACTTCTTAAACCTTATCTAATCCCTTCCACTATACGCATTATTCTCTTCATCTTCTTCTCCCAGGTCTTCATCGTCGTCGTCGAGTTCTGCGCCGGGGACGTCGAGATCTTCGCCCATGTCCATGGGGTTGGAGCCTTCGTTGAGCGGGTCTTCGTCGTCGGTGGAATCAAGCTTCATGTCTTCGAGGTCTTCGTCTTCATCGGTGGCGGGTCTGTCTGATTTGCGGAGGAGATCGCGTTCGATGCGGGAGACGTTTGAGTTGTCATCCATCAGTTCATCGTCTCCGCCTTCGTCGCTGTTAAGTTCGTCCAGGATGCCTTCACCTTCTTCATCTGCAGATGAAGCGGTGGTATCTTCCATTTCACGCATACGCGGAGGACGGACGTTTTCCTGTCCGGGTATGTCTTTTACTTCCGGCATATCGATCGTGGTCTCTTTTTCTGATTTATCTGTTTTCTTTTTCATAATGAGTCTTTAGGGGTAACGTTGAAAATAGTGTGCCAACCCGAAGCGCGAATGCGCACCAATGGCCGTGAAGGGGCGCGAATGCCGCTTTATAGTTGGAGGATTTTGTGAGGCGGAATGCCGGCATGCTTTATCTTTAAGCAAAGACAATTACATGAAGCGTTTTTTCCTCACCGCTTTTTTAGCGGGTACTATTTTGCTATTGCAGGCACAATCGACGCAAAAACCTGTATTGCATGGTAAAAACTGGATGGCTATAACCGGCAAGCCGCTGGCCGCCACGGCGGGATCGATGGTTTTTCAGCAGGGCGGTAATGCTGTTGATGCAGCATGTGCGATGCTGGCAGCCACTTGTACGATGTGGGATGTGTTGAGCTGGGGAGGAGAAACGCAGGCGTTGATATACAATCCCAAGACAAAAAAAGTAATTGCGATAAATGCGATGGGTGTAGCGCCGACAGGTGCTACCGTTGATTTTTTTAAAGGAAAAGGGTATCAGTTTCCCCCGGAATACGGACCGCTTGCTGCTACTACTCCGGGTACGCCCGGTGGCATTTGTCATATGCTGTCTGAATACGGAACGATGAGCCTGAAGCAGGTGCTTGCACCGGCGATGCAACTCGCCGCTGGTTATCCAATAGAGGCGCAGACGGCAAATAGTATAGAGCGGGGTAAAGACCGCATCAAAGAATGGCCTTACAGCAAAAAAGTATTTCTGACGCATGCCGGTGAGGCGCGTGAAGCGCCTGAAGCCGGTGAGATCTTTGTGCAGAAAGATCTGCTGTCGACACTTAGCAAAATGGTGGAAGCGGAACAGCAGGCCTTAAAACAGGGTAAATCGCGTAAGCAGGCTATCATGGCAGCATACGATCGTTTTTATAAAGGAGATATCGCAAAAGAATTTGTACGTGGCTGCCAGGAGCAGGGCGGGCTGATCACGCTGGAAGATCTGGCAAAATGGAAACCGATTGAGGAAGAGCCGCTACAAGTCAATTACAAAGGTATTGATGTATACAAACTTACTTCGTGGACGCAGGGCGCTTCGATGTTGCAGGCGTTGAACATACTGGAGAACTTCGATCTGAAAAGTATGGGCTATAACAGCAGTAAATACATTCATACAATCTATCAGGCAATGAACCTGAGTTTTGCAGATCGCGATTTCTATTATGGGGATCCTTATTTTCCTCCGGTTGAACCGATCAAAGGATTATTAAGTAAAGCATATGCAAAGCAGCGTGCAGGCCAGATCAATCTTGAGAAGAATGATGCCTCCGCGGCTCCCGGTGATCCGTATGCATATGAAGGAAAAACAAATCCCTATATCGAACTTTTAAAAAAGCGCGGATTCTCCGTTGATACGAGCAAAAAAGCACCGGGTCAATTTGTTCCGTCGCATGACGTGCGCAATGGTACAGCCTATCAACCCATCGATGAAGCATATATGGATCGTTTATGGCGTGGTACCACCAGTGTGGAAGCGGCAGATAAAGATGGTTGGGTAGTATCAATTACTCCGAGTGGCGGATGGCTTCCCGCCTGCATCGCAGGCAACACCGGGGTTGGCATGAGTCAGCGTATGCAAAGTTTTGTACTGGATGAAGAACTCAATCCGTTCAACGTAGTTGCGCCCGGCAAAAGACCACGCGTTACCTTAACGCCGACACTCGCATTAAAAGATGGAAAGCCATTTATTTCATTCGCCGTACAAGGTGGCGATACACAAGAGCAAAACCTTCTTCAGTTCTTTCTGAACATGGTTGAATTCGGCATGAACGTTCAACAGGCAGCTGAAGCAGGTAATATCAACATGAACCAGCTTTGGCTATCCCTGGGCGGAACCAAAAAAGAAGACCGTATGCCACGGCCGGGCAGTTTACTGCTACAGGAAAGAACACCCGAGAAAGTTCGCGAAGAATTAAAAAAACTTGGTTACACCTTGCGGTTTGATGACCGCACCAGCGGTCCGATCAATGCAATATTCTTTGACTGGAAGCATGGAAGTTTTTGGGGTGGATCGAGTAATCACGGAGAGGATTATGGGATTGGCTGGTGAGAGAGAGAGGGTCGTTGCCCGTTGACCGTTGACCGTTGACCGCGAAGAATAAAAGCGAGGTCGTATTCCGGTCAACGGACAACGGACAACGGACATCGTTCTACAACGGTTCACTCGGCATCTCTTTCCTTTCCTTAAAAAGGATGGCTTTCTCCGGCAGCTTACGTGCAGGTATCAGAGCAAGAAGAATGATAAGTGAAGTGATGAGAAAGCCCCATTGAAGAGCGAAATGTTCTGCCATGTCCGGTGGATAGTTTTTGTTTTCATAGTGTGCGTAGATGTAGCTGTGCGCAACGGTGCTTAAGGCGATGCCGATGGAGCCGCCGAGTTGTTGCAACAGGCTGTTCATGGATGTGGCGGTGGCCGTTTGAAATGGACCGACAGCGTTCAATAATGCGGTTGATACGGGAGCAACGAGCAGGCTCATTCCAAGACCCCGTATCATCATTGATGCTATGATAAAGGCAATGGAAGTGCCGGGGTCTATTCTTGAAAAGAATACAAATGAAATGGCCACGATGATAATTCCCGCAACAGATATATTTCGGGTAAGACCTTTGTCTGCCATTCGGCCGGCAAATGGTCTTGTGACAAGCATCATTAACGCGTTGGGAAGCATTAGTAGTCCGGATTGAACTTCGGAGAAGCCTACTTGTCCCTGTAACAGAAATGGGATAAAAAACATTCCGCCAAAGAGGGCGATCGAACGTATTACGACAACAATTGCTGCCCGGTTGAATGTGGATGATCTGAATACCGTCAGATCAAGCAAAGCCTCGGGCTTTTTTGAGGAGCGAAGAAAAAGTCCGAATGAAATGATGCAGGCTGCAAGTCCGGTTATAAACTCTACTGAGCCGACTCCGTTTTTTGAGGTAGTGGATGTGGCAAACTGAACTGAAACGATGAACAGGGAGAAGAAGGTAAAACCGGCTGCATCGAATTTGGGTTTTGTAACAGGAATGTTTTTAAGAAAGCCAAGATAGCGGTAATTCATCCACAACGTAAGCAGGCCGATCGGAATATTGATATAGAAAACGGAAGGCCATCCGAAGTAATGTGTGAGCACGCCGCCAAGTGTGGGTCCGAGTGCAGGCCCCATCACATTCCCTATTCCCCACCATCCAATGGCAGAACCGCGTTCTTCCTTGGGAAAAGTATCGCTTAATATAGCCAGCGATGTTGGGGACATGGCGCCGCCGCCGATAGCTTGTATAATGCGGGCGATGACCAGCATTTCAAGACTGCCGGAGAGGCTGCATAGTAATGAACCTATAGTGAACACAGTAACGCAACCGGTATATAGATAGAAATAACCGATCCTGTTTTTCAACCAGCTTGTCAAAGGGATGAACAAGCAGAAAGAGATCATATAAGCGGTAACAACCCATTGAACATTCTCCACTTCGGCACCGAAATGGTGCCTGATCACCGGCAAAGAAACATTTACAATACTGCTATCGATTGCTGCCATCGATGTGCCCAGCATGAGCGTAATAAGAATGAGTCGCTTGTTCTTAGTCATACGAATACCTGCATCAAAAAAAAACGTTGTGTTGAAAGAATGGTGCCATGAATAAAGTTACGTCCTCAGGATCAAATGCAACGGTTAACAATAGTGTGTAATCTGGCATAATAATGGGATTCAATAGCGGAAACAAACAAACATGGACATTATTATTCAATCACTGGGGTTCAAGGCGAGTGATGCACTGGAAGAGTATATCAGGGAGAAATTAAATAACCTGAAAAGCGACCGGATCATCAGGGCTAATGTAGTACTGTATAAAGGGGCTGCTGGCAATCCCGAAAACGATTATTGTGAGATCAGGCTTGAAGTACCGGGAAATGATCATTTTGTGAAAAAGCATAGTCAGCACTTTGAAACTTCCGCCAGTGAATGTGTGGAGATATTGACACAGATGCTGAAGCAGGCACGCGACAAGCATGTTGACAGCCGTCAGGCGGATGCGACCCGTATCCAGGATCAGTTGATGGAAGGAGGAGAGGATGATGTGGAGTTGGAGGATGTGGTGAAGTAAATGTTGGATGTTCGACGCTTGATGTCGATGGCCGGGTTATCCGCGATTTCTCCAAACGCTGCTCCGGCCCGCCAGAGGTAGATATCGACTTGTGAAAAGGAGCTTTATAATCATCTGGCTGTCGTTCTTACTGGAGGCAGCTTTAGAGATAAAACTGAAAGAGACCTTCCCAACCGGGGAGGTCTCTTTATTACAGCAATTACAGCTGTTTGTGGATTGCTGATAAGATAAATTGCATGGGGCAAAGGGGAACTCTGGATCAAGAGCAATTCTTAGGGGAGGACTGTTTAAAAGTTTAATGGTTTTATAGTTCTGCGTGCGGAAGGTTGCGGATCAAGATCAAAAGTTGGGGAAATGGCTGAATGATAGGGCTTCCATCATTTTCCATGTGGGGTAAGTCCCGCCAGCGGTTCCAGGAATCGCCTGAGCGTTTTGATGCTATCAGTAATAATTTGCTTGAGCGTAATGTAACGTTTGCAACAAGCTCTCCACTTCACCAGTTTCTCCTGCTGACCGGTTGTCGCTGGTCTGCTACTGTT
>VFQP010005869.1_pt1 | contig 10426 bp, 4 predicted proteins | sample 3512351 | NCBI WGS metagenome assembly VFQP01 (sample SAMN10412372, study PRJNA504923) | tailings metagenome | isolation source: Relicate 1 Philex TSF1 revegetated site | place: Philippines: Tuba, Benguet | collected 2017-08-29
GCCGGCACCGTGCTGAACCAGCAGGCCACGCTGACCCAGGTGGGCACCGCGCTGCGCACCATCAACCGCCAATCGTCCGATCTGCTGGAAATCGCCGAGACGATCGCCTCGCTCAAACTGCAGCAGAACGCACCCGCCGCCGAGATCTCCGCCGCTGGCCAGCTCGTGATGCTCACGCAGCGTATCGGCAAGTCGGCCAACGAATTCCTCACGCTCGAAGGCGTGAGCCCGGAGGCCGTGTTCCTGCTGGGCAAGGACCTGATCACCTTCAAGGAGCTCACCGAAGGCCTGCTCAATGGCAGCGAGGAGCTGCGCCTGGCACCGGCGCGCGACGAACAGGTGCGCGAACGCCTGCGCGCGCTGCTGCAAAGCTACGAAGCGACCCGCACCGAAGCCGGCGCCATCCTGGGCAACCTGCAGGGTCTGGTGTCCGCGCGTGAGGCCCAGTCGGGCATCGTGGCCGACAGCGAGCCGCTGCGTATCGGCCTCGAAAAGCTGCAGCAGGACTTGTCTGGCCGCTCGGGCATCGGCGGTGGTGAGTTGCTGGCCCTGGCCTTCTCCGCGGCCTTCGCCTTGCTTTGCGCGGTGGGCCTGGCTTATGTGCAGCTGCAGGACAGCCGTGCGCGCCAGATGGTGGCCGAGTCGCAGCGACTCGCCGCCGAAGCGCAGGAACAGGAAGCCAAGCGCGTGAACGACGCCAACCAGGCGGCCATTCTGCGATTGATGAACGAACTGCAGACGGTTGCTGAAGGCGACCTGACGCAGGAAGCCACCGTGACGGAGGACATCACCGGCGCCATTGCCGACTCGGTGAACTACACGGTGGAAGAACTGCGCTCGCTGGTGGGCAACGTGCAGGCCACGGCCACGCGCGTGGCGCAAACCACGTCGGCGGTGGAAAACACCTCGACCGAGCTGCTCGCCGCCTCCACCGAACAGCTGCGCGAGATCCGCGAAACCGGCCAGTCGGTGCTCGACATGGCGCAGCGCATCAACCAGGTGTCCAACCAGGCGCAGGAATCGGCCGATGTGGCGCGCGCCTCGCTGAGTGCCGCCGAGTCCGGTCTGAAGGCGGTGCAGGACGCCATCGGCGGTATGAACGCCATCCGTGACCAGATTCAGGAAACCTCCAAGCGGATCAAGCGCCTGGGCGAGTCCTCGCAGGAGATCGGTGAAATCACCGAGCTGATTTCCGACATTACCGAACAGACCAACGTGCTGGCCCTGAACGCCGCCATCCAGGCCGCCTCGGCCGGTGAAGCCGGCCGCGGCTTCTCGGTGGTGGCCGAAGAAGTGCAGCGACTGGCCGAACGCTCGGCCGACGCCACGCGCCAGATCGCCGCGCTGGTGAAGACCATTCAGACCGACACGCAGGACGCTGTGGCCGCCATGGAGCGTTCCACCCAGGGTGTGGTCGAGGGGGCGAAGCTGTCCGACAACGCGGGTACTGCGCTGTCCGAGATCGACCGGGTGTCGCGTCGACTGGCCGACCTGATCGAACAGATCTCCAACGCCGCATCCCGCGAGGCCGAATCGGCCAACGAGGTGGCCGGCAACATCCAGCACATCTTCGCAGTGACCGAGCAGACCGGCGAGGGCACGCGCTCCACGGCCCAGCAGGTGCGCGAACTCTCGGCGATGGCGGAAGAACTGCGCCAGTCGGTGGCGCGATTCAAGATCGCCTGATCACACAACCCGTTCCGCTGACCCACTGCGATCACCATGGCCGAAGCGACCGAATCCGCCCTTCAAGACCTTCCTGTTGCCGATCTCGGTCCTCTGGCCTGGGTCTTCGAAGAGCTGCGCAAGTCGCTGGACGGCGCGAACAAGGCCATCCGGCGTTTCGTGCGCGAGAACGAGGCGGCCCGGCACAGCGACCTGGAGGCAGTTGACCCGGCTGCGCTGCGCATCGCGCGCCAGCAACTGCACCAGGCGGTGGGCGCCCTTGAGGTGGTGGGTCTGGGCGCGCCGGCGCAGGTGCTGCGCGGCATGGAATCGGCGGTGCAGCGCTTTGTGCAGAAGCCCGACACCTGTACGGAAGAGGCTGCCAGCCGAGTCGAGCGCGCCAGCTTCGCCCTCATCGAATACCTCGAGGCGGTGCTCAACCACAAGGCGGTGCAGCCGGTGGCCCTGTTCCACCAGTACCGCGAGGTGCTCGAGCTCGCCAACGCGGAGCGCATCCACCCGGCCGACCTGTGGGAGACCGACCACCGCGCCATCGACCTTCCCGCGCCCGATGGTGTGAAGCCGCTCGAAGCGGTGGCCGCCGTGCGTTCGATGTTCGATCGGCTCATCCTGCTGGCCGTCAAGACACAAAGCTCGGCCGCGAGCCAGCAACTGGCCAAGCTCAGTGCCGGCCTGTCGTCCGGCGCGGCGCAACCGCGTCAGCGAACCTTCTGGCGCGTGGCAGCGGCCTTCTTCGAAGGCGTGGCCGCTCATGGTCTGGCGCTCGACGTGTACGCCAAGCGCGCCACCTCGCGACTGCTGATGCAGTTCAGCCAGCTGGCCGCGGGCAGCGCGCAGGTGTCCGAGACCTTGCTGAACGACCTGCTGTTCTTCTGTGCACAAACCCCGCCGAAGCCCGGGCAGGCCAGCGCGCACCTCGCGCAGGTGCGCAGCGCCTACGGCTTCGACCGATACCGGCCGGTCGACTACCACCAGGCCACACTCGGCCGTTACGACCCTGCGGTGCTGGCCACCGCGCGCAAGCGCATGAATGCCGCCAAGGAGGCATGGTCGCTTTTCTCGGGTGGCGATGCCTCGCGTGCCCGCCAGGTCACTGACCAGTTCGGCCTTATCGGCGAGTCGCTGTTGCGCCTGCATCCGGCCAGTGCGCCGCTGGCCGCGGCCCTGGTCAAGGCGACCGATCGCGCCGTCAACGAGCCCGGCGGCGTGCGTCCGGAACTGGCGATGGAAGTCGCCACCACCACCCTGTACCTCGAAGCCGCCTTCGAGGACTTCGACCCCGCCGATCCGCAGCTGGCCGCTCGCACGCAAGACCTGGCCACCCGCTTGAACGGCGTCATCGACGGCCAGCCGCCCCGTCCGCTGGACGAATGGATGGAGCAGCTCTACCGCCGCGTGAGCGATCGCCAGACCATGGGCAGCGTGGTGGGCGAGTTGAAGGTATCGCTCGGCGAGGTGGAGAAGTCGCTCGATCAATTCTTCCGCACCCCGCAAGAAAAGGCCGGCCTGCACGTGGCCGCCTCACAGCTCGCGCAAATGCGCGGCGTGCTCTCGGTGCTCGGTCTTGATCACGCGGTGCAGGCGGTGTCCCGCATGCGCACCAGCGTCGAGCAGATCCTGGACACCGAGATCGACGAAGAACGCGCCCGCGAGGCCGGCACGTTCCAGCAGCTGGGGGACAACCTCAGCGCCCTGAGTTTCCTGGTGGACATGCTCAGCTACCAGCCCGGGCTGGCCAAGAAGCTGTTCGTGTTCGACGAGGACAAGGGCGGCCTGGTGCCGCTCATGGGCCGTTCCAGCGTGGGCAAGGACCGCGCGTTGCCCGCCAAGGCGGATGCCGAGGCGCTCCAGGAGGGCGTGCGCGATGTGGTCGACAGCGTGTTCGGCGGCATTGACGATCTCAGCGGCCTGAGTCAACAGCTGGATTCGCTGGCCGATCGCGCCGCACTGGCCGAGCAGCCGGCCATGGCCAAGGCCGCACGCGAGGCGGCCGAAGCCGTGGTGCGCGACGATGCCCAGGTGGCTGCCCAGGCTTTGGTGGGCCTCACCGAGGCCGCCACCGCGGCACAAGCCGAGCCCGCCGCCGAGCTCGCGCCAGCACCCATTGCCGACGATGGCGGCGGGGAAGACGAACTGCTCGAGATCTTTCTGGAAGAAGCCCGTGAAGTGGTGGGCAACGGCCGTGAAGCCATTGCGCGGTTGCGCAGCGAACCAGCCGATCTCGAACAACTCACCACCTTGCGCCGGGCGTTCCACACGCTCAAGGGCAGCTCACGCATGGTGGGCCTCAACGAGTTCGGCGAGGCCGGCTGGGCCATGGAGCAGTTGCTCAACGCGGTGCTGGCCGAGCAGCGGCCCGCCAACGACGCCCTGTTGTCGCTCTCGGGCGATGCGCTCGATCAATTCGAACAATGGGTGCAGGCCATCGAGTCGAACCAGGCCGATGCCTGGCGCTCGCAACCGTTCCGCGCCAGCGCCGAGGCCTTGCGCGAGCAGGGCACCTGGGTGCCCATCAGAACCACACCCAGCGCCTTCGCGCCGTTGGTGGCCGATGTGTCCGACGCCGCGCCCGCCGCGCCAGCGACATCGATCGCCCCGGTGATCGAGCCGCCGGCACTGCCTGGCGGGGATGTGCCCTTGCTGGCCGACATCGATCTCGATCTGCTGGCCGCTGTGGCCAGCCCCGCCGAGCCCGTTGCCGAGGAACCCGCCGCCCTCGAAGCCGAAGTGCCGCCGGCCACGCTGGAACCGGTGTCGACCGCTGATCAGCGCGAGGGCCCACCATCGCGCGTGATGCCCGAATTCGACGACATCGAGGACTTCCCGCGCGATGCGGTCGAGTCCGGCTTTGCCGATTACGAAGAGATCGAGTTGTCCACCCCGGGACCGATCGAACCACCGGCGACAGCGGAGGTGGTGGTTGATGCGCCGCAGCCGCCGGCCGTGGACGATCAGGTGCGCGAGATCGGACCGCTGCGCATCGGCCACAAGCTCTACAACGTCTTCCTCAACGAGGCCGATGAGTGGTCTCGCCGGTTAAGCACAGCACTGTCCGAATGGGCGCTCGAGGTTCATGAGCCGGTGCCCGAACAAGCCGAAGGTCTGGCGCATTCACTCGCCGGTGCCTCGGGAACGGTGGGCTTCGAATCGCTCGCCGATATCGCGCGCGCCCTTGAGCACGCTCTCGAAGCCGTCGCCGCGCGCCAGGCAGAGGGTCTGTCGGCCGCGCCCGCGCTCGGGCCGCTTTTTGTCGACGCGGCCGAGGACATCCGCCGCCTGCTGCACCAGTTCGCCGCCGGCTTCCTCAAGGAGGCCAACCCCACCGTACTGGCTGATCTGGTTCGTGCGCTGCACGACCCGGACTCCTTCGCCGAGGCGCCCGCCGCCAACGCCGCCGACGGCGTGTTCCTGCAGCTGACCGATGAGGTCGAGCTGCTGCCCGGTGATGACGAGCCGCAAGCACCGCCGCAGGCCGATGCCGTCGAGGTGGTCGAGCCGGCAGCCCTGCCCGAGGCCCTGGTTGACGCGCCGGCAGACGCTCCGCTGGAAGCGCCGGCAGCCGTACAGACCGCCTGGGGCGTCCTGCCGCCAGAGCCCGTGGCACCTGTGGCGGCGCAGCCGATCGCGCACCAGGACATCGACGACGACATCGACGCTGTCGACACGATCGATGTCGACCTGTTCCCGATCTTTGCCGAGGAGGCGCAGGAGCTGCTGCCGCAACTCGGCGCCGCGTTGCGGCAGTGGGTGCAGCGCCCCGACAACACCAGCGCGCGAGCCGAGGTGCTGCGCAACCTGCACACGCTCAAGGGCAGCGCCCGACTGGCCGGCGCCCTGCGCCTGGGCGAAATGGCCCACCGCATGGAAACCGCGGCCGAGCGCCTGGGTTCCGACGTGCAGCGCAGCAGCGACGTCCAGGTGCTGCAGGAAGCCTTTGACGCGATCGCCGCGCGCTTTGAACAGCTGCGCCACCCCGATGCCGAAACCGGTGGCGTGGTTCAGTCGCAGCCTGAGGCGCTCGTCGCCGACAACGCGCCGACTCCAGCGGCGGGTGAGACCGCGGCGTCACCGGCCACAGTGCCCGCTGCCACGCCCCTGGGCGCTGTTCCGTTCACGGCGCCGGTCGCGCCGGCCCAGCTCAGCGCGCGCGCCGCCGCCGCTGTGCGCGTGCGGCCCGAACTGCTCGACCGCCTGGTCAACCAGACCGGCGAGGTCATCATTTCCCGCGCCCGCATGGAGGCCGAGATCGTCACCTTGCGCACCTCGCTCAAGGACCTCACCGGGAACCTGGACCGCCTGCGCCAGCAGTTGCGTGACATCGAACTTCAGGCCGAAAGCCAGATGCAGTCGCGTCTGGCACAGGCCCGCGATCACGAGCAGTCGTTCGACCCGCTCGAGTTCGACCGCTTCACGCGGGTGCAGGAACTCACCCGCATGATGGCCGAATCGGTGAACGACGTGGCCACCGTGCAGCGCAACCTGCAGCGCGCGGTGGAAGCCACCGAAGACAACCTGGTGGCCCAGGGCCGCCAGACGCGCGAATTGCAACGCGATCTGCTGCGCACGCGCATGGTGGAGTTCGAGGGCATCTCCGAGCGGTTGTACCGCGTGGTGCGTCAGGCATCCAAGGAATCCGGCAAACAGGTGCGCCTGGACATCGCAGGCGGCAACATCGAAATGGACCGCGGTGTGCTCGATCGCATGACCGGTGCCTTCGAGCACCTGTTGCGCAACCACGTGGCCCATGGCATCGAGGCGCCCGAGCAGCGCGAGCAGCACGGCAAGCCGGCCGAAGGCCGCATCGACATCACGCTGCACCAGGAACTCAACGACGTGTCGCTCGTGTTTGCCGACGACGGCGCCGGCATCGACCTTGAGCGTCTGCGTGAAAAGGCGCGCGAGGCCGGTATCGTGCCGCCCGATGCCGCCATCGATGACGCGCAGGCTGCCCAGTTGATCTTCGAGGCCGGCATCTCGACCGCGAAGGAAGTGTCCGAGCTCGCCGGCCGGGGCATCGGCATGGACGTGGTGCGCAACGACGTGCTCGCCCTCGGCGGTCGCATCGAGACCGCCACGCAACGCGGTCAAGGAACGCAGTTCAAGCTGGTGCTGCCGTTGACCACCGCGGTGACGCAGGTGGTGATGCTGCGCGTGGGCGAGCTTGCGTTTGGTGTGCCGTCCAACGTGGTCGAGATCGTGCGCCGCCTCTCGCCAGCGGAGCTCCAGACCGCGTACGCCAGCGGTCAGCTGCGCCATGGCGACGAGGAAGTGCCGTTCTATTGGGGTGGCGCGCTGCTGCAGTCGTCGGCCCAGTCGCAGGAGACGCACCGCACGCTGCCGGTGGTCGTGTTCCGAAGCGCGGCACGCCGCGTGGCCATGCACGTCGACGAGGTGCTGGGCAACCAGGAAGTCGTGGTGAAGAACCTCGGCTCCCAGCTCTCGCGCCTGCCGGGTTTGGCGGGCATGTCGGTGCTGGCATCCGGTGCCGTCGCCCTTATATACAACCCGGTGGCCTTGTCCACCGTGTACGGCGCGCAGGTCGCCGAATGGGTGCGCCAGCAGCAGGAGCAGCCGCAACGGGCACAGGTGCCCTTGAGCGGCGATGTGGTGCCCGATGTGCCCTTGGCACACGTGCCGCTGGTGCTGGTGGTGGACGACTCGATCACGGTGCGCCGCGTCACGCAACGCCTGCTGCAGCGCGAGGGCTATCGCGTCTCGCTGGCGGCCGACGGCCTTCAGGCGCTGGAGCGACTGCAGGCGGAACGCCCGGCGGTGGTGCTGTCCGACATCGAGATGCCCCGCATGGACGGTTTCGACCTCGTACGCAACATCCGCGGCGACGCCCGCATGGCCGATCTGCCGGTGATCATGATCACCTCGCGCATTGCCGAGAAGCACCGCGAGCATGCGCGCGAGCTGGGCGTCGATCACTACCTGGGCAAGCCCTACTCGGAAGACGAATTGCTTGCGCTGGTGGCGCGTTACGCAAGAACGACGGTCGAGGCTTGATCGGGCGGTGACGCCATCCCGAAGCCCGGCTCAGGCCGGGCTTTGTTTTTTGACCACGGCGTAGCGCTGCAGCGTTTTCTCGCGCGCCAGCGCGTGGTCGACGATCGGGCGCGGGTACTGACGGCCCAGCTCGATGCCTGCGCCAGCCAGCTCCACAGCTGGCGCCAGCCAGGGCGCGTGCAAGCCCGCGTCGGGCAGGCCCGCCAGCTGCGGCAGGTAGCGCCGGATGAAGCGGCCCTGGGGGTCGAACTTCTGGCTCTGGCTCACCGGGTTGAAGATGCGGAAATACGGCTGCGCATCGCAACCGCTGGAGCTGGCCCACTGCCAGCCGCCGTTGTTGGCCGCAAGGTCGAAGTCGATCAGGTGTTCGGCGAAGTAGCGCTCGCCCCGTTGCCAGTGGATGCCCAGGTCCTTCACGAGGAAACTGGCCACCACCATGCGCAGGCGGTTGTGCATGTAGCCGGTCTGGTTGATCTGTGCCATGGCGGCGTCCACCAGTGGGTAGCCGGTGCGTCCCTCACACCAGGCATGAAACAAGGCATCGGCGTGCTTGCCGTGCTCGAAGCGGATGGCATCGTATTCGGGCTTGAAGCTGCGCTGGGCCACGTGCGGAAAGTTCGCCAGGATCTGGTGGTAGAAGTCCCGCCAGATCAGCTCCGACAGCCAGGTCGACGCCCCCGCATTGCCCTGCAGGTGCAGTGAATGCGCGGCCCGGGCCAGCCCGCGGATCGAGACCGTGCCAAAGCGAAGGTGCACACTGAGGTAGCTCGGTCCCTTCACCGCCGGAAAATCGCGCGCCTCCTGGTAACGGTCGATGCGCTGCAGGAAATCGTCGAACAGGCGCTGCGCGCCGCGGGCGCCCGTCGGCACGGGCAGGCTGGACAGGTTGGTGGGCTCGAAGCCGATATCGGCCAGCGTTGGCACGGGCTGGTCCAGCTCGGGCGGCAGCGGCGCCAGCGCACCGGCGTGGGGCTCGATCGGGTAGGCCTCGAGATGCCCGGGCGTGAGCGCCTTGAGCCACGCGTTCTTGTAGGGCGTGAAGACGCCGAACGCATGACCCGCTTGCGTCAGCACCTCGCGGCGCTCGAACACCACATGGTCCTTGAAGCTGCGCATCAGCACGCCCTGGTGCGCCAGGTCGCCGAACACGCGGGTGTCGCGCGCCAGCGCATCGGGCTCGTCGTCGTGGTTGGTGAACACCGCCTGCACGCCCAGGCGTGTGGCCAGTGCGGGGATGGCGTGGCGCGCGTGGTCGTGCAACACGATCAGCCCGGTGCCGGCGTGCCCGTGGCGGGCGCCGAGCTCGCGCAGCGCGCTGTCCAGCTCCACCAGCGACTCGCGTATGAACTCCACGCGCCGGTCGGCGCGAGGCAGCGCGTCCAGGATGTCCCGGTCGAACACGAACACGCACCAGAGCTTGCGGCAGCTGCGCAGCGCGTGGTGCAGGGCCGCGTTGTCGCTGGCGCGCAGGTCGCGGCGAAACCACATCAGCCCGTTGTCGAATTGGCTCATGGTGAGGTGAGGGGGAATGCGCGACCAGGGCCGGCCGCGGGTGCATGGGCGCGCCTAAAATCCGCCCATGGCCGCCGATTCTGCTCCGATCAACCTGACCCATCATTTCCTGATCGCGATGCCGGGGCTCAGCGACGAGCTATTCGGTCGCAGCGTGGTCTTCATGTGCGAGCACAGCGAGCGCGGCGCGCTCGGCCTGGTGATCAACAAGCCCAGCGACATCCTGCTGCCGCGCCTGTTCGAGAAGGTCGATCTGCAACTGCACCGCGAGGACCTGATGGAACAACCCGTGTTCCAGGGCGGGCCGGTGCAGACCGAGCGCGGCTTCGTGCTGCACGAGGCGGTGGGCGGCAGTGCCGACGAGTCGGTGTACGCCTCCACACTGACCATTCCCGGCGGGCTGGAGATGACCACCTCCAAGGACGTGCTGGAGGCGCTGGCCTCGGGGGCTGGCCCACGCCGCGTGTTTGTCTCGTTGGGCTATTCGTCCTGGGGCCAGGGGCAGCTCGAATCCGAGATCGCCGAGAACAGCTGGCTCACCGTGGCGGCCGATGTCGACCTCATCTTCGACGTGCCGGTGGCCGAGCGGTACACGCGAGCGCTGGGGCTGCTTGGCCTGCAACAACCTTGGATGCTCTCGCCCGATGCCGGCCACGCCTGACATTGCGGCCACCACGGCGCAGACCTTTCTTGCCTTTGACGTCGGGCTCAAGCGCACCGGCGTGGCCAGCGGCAACCGGCTCACGCGCAGCGCCACGCCGCAGGCCACCATCGTGGCCGAGGGTGACGCGCGGCTGGAGCACGCCGCCGCGCGCATCCGCGAGTGGCAGCCCGACGCGCTGGTGGTGGGCGTTCCCTTTCACCCCGACGGCGCGGCGCACGCCAACACCGCCATGGCGCGCAAGTTTGCCCGCCGCCTGCGCGGGCGCCACCCCTTGCCGGTGTTCGAGGTGGACGAGCGTTACAGCACCACCGAAGCGCGCTCGCGCGGCGCGAAAGACGCCGACGCCGAGGCCGCCTGCATCATCCTGGAACAGTTCCTGAGGAGCCTGCCTTGACCCACCCGCCTGCCGCGCCCGACGCCGAGGCCCTGTACGCCGAGCTGCTGCGCCTGGTGCGCGCGCGCGCGAGCGCCGAGCCCGCCCTGCAGCTCGTGGGCATCGCCAGCGGCGGCGCCTGGATCGCCGAGCGCCTGCACGCCGACCTGGGCCGCGCGGGC
>VFQP010005870.1_pt1 | contig 10426 bp, 12 predicted proteins | sample 3512351 | NCBI WGS metagenome assembly VFQP01 (sample SAMN10412372, study PRJNA504923) | tailings metagenome | isolation source: Relicate 1 Philex TSF1 revegetated site | place: Philippines: Tuba, Benguet | collected 2017-08-29
GCTGCGCCTCGTTCGCAGGCGTAAGGACTCTCAACTCGTCTTGCACGATTTCGATCACGGAGAAGGTGCCCTGCTTGCCGGGACGCGGCCTCGGGTCTGCCTCGGCTAGCTTGCGTTCGACGGCTGAGCGCAACTGCTTTCGAGCGTTGGCCGTTTCCGGGCCGTAGTGGGCGAGAACGCGGTCCAACAGAATGAGCTTGGCAGTCGCGTGGCGGAATTCGGTGTCTTTATTATCGAAGGACTCTTTCGCGGCGTACATCAGGAGGCCCAGGACGACCGCCGCGAGCAGGGCCACGACGGCCATAAAGGCGTGGACCACCTCTTTCGAATGGCCCGCCAGCTGCTCCCTGGGAATTGTCGGTGCGATAGCGACAGCAAGCAGCGTGGCCCCGAAGGTGCAGAAGAGAATGATGAAGAAGATCAATGTCGGCATCTTCCCCGTCCGATCGAGACACGGAAAGCGCGCACCTTACCAGCGCGGCCCCACATAAGGCGGATCAAAGCGCGCGTCGGCGCAGCGTTCACCGTTCCAGTAGCGGTACTTGCCGCAGTTGGACGGCCTCGGCGGGGAGATCCAGCCGTAAACCGGCGGCTCGTAGACCGCGACGGGAGGCGGCGGTGGTGCCGGGACGACACGGACCACCGGAGGAGGCGGCGGTGGCGGCAGATAGTACTCCGGAGGGTAATAGTAATCGTCGTCGTCGTCGTAATCGCGATACCATCGACCGCCGATGTCGACGACAGCCGCGTTGGACTTCGAAGCGGCAGGCGCAGCATTCGGAAGAGCCCGTGCTGCATCGGCACGGGATACAAGGCCGACGGCCGCAAGCGCACAGCACATCGGCAGTTTCCAGGTCATACGCATCGACGCACTCCATGATCCCGGCACAGATCATCATAACCGGTTCCATGGCGAGAGTCCCCGCCGTTGCGACGCAGGCGGGGCTCGCGTGGCGTTAATATTGACGGGCGATGACCGTCACGGCGTCAGGCCTTGTCGTCGCCAGCCAGCACGTGGCCCATCCATTCGTCCTGAGAGATGTGTCCGGCCTTTTCGACGGCGGACAACTCGTGCGGCCGCAAAATGTCCTGCAGCCCGTCGATGCGCTTCCACTCACAGAGCGGCGTTTCCGCCTCGGCCCGCGGCACGTATCGGGACGCAGCGACTTTCTCGTAGCGATGAACGTAGCGCGGGCAATTCATCCAAACGTCTTCGACGGCGACCTTCACGATCAGCTCGGCTTCCTTGAAGAGACCCAGCAGAGGCCCGTCCTTGATCACCTCCGCTCGTCCCTGCAGGCGCAAGCGAAAGGGGCGGTCGAAAGCGATGAAGAGGCACCCGATCTGCGGATGGGCGGTGATGTTGCCCATCGAGAAGTACATGCCGTTGCCATCGTAGCTCGGGAACGCGATCGTGGTGGCGTCGAGCACGCGCACGAAGCCGGGATCGCCACCTTTGTAGGAAACAGTAGGACGCCCCTGGTGGTCCACTGTCGACAGGAAAAACATGTCGCGGCTTTCGATGAAGGCGCGCGCCATATCGTCGATCTCGGTCTTTGCCGCGATGGCTTCGATGCGATCGGCCATTGTTCGGCTGTCGAACGCGTCTTGCAAGTTGCGGTGCTGGGGCCCGTAGAGGCGGCTCATGGGATAGTTTCCTCCGTCGTCGCTTCGACTTTTAGCGTTCTCGTTAGTGCTACCTTAACCGAAAAACACCCATTGCCTATTGAGTCACGCGCGGGACAGCGGTCCCTCAGTGCGCGGCATAAGTTGTGCGTCATGCAAGGCCTATGGAGATCGCCATGACGCCGACAAGCACCCTCGCAAAGACTTCGACCGCCCTCCGGACCGTGTTAGCCGCGCTCGTGGTGTCCAGCGTTTTGAGCACGCAAGCCGGCGCCGTCAGCCTGGGCGTGAAGCTCGCGTGCGCTTCGGACTACTACTCCTACTGCAGTCAATATCCGGTGGGCAGCTTGGCCGTCCGCCAGTGCATGCGCGCGCACGGACCGCAACTTTCGAGCCGTTGCATCGACGCGCTCGTCTCGGCCGGTGAAGTTTCGAAATCGGAAGTGGATCGCAAGCGGGTGCTCGCCGCAGCGAAGAAGGGTGGCTCGCGGACTGTCGCCGCCGATTGAGCCGCATCCGTAAGACGCACCATCAAATAAAAAGGGCGCCATCCGGCCGGATCGCGCCCTTATTCAATTCACGACGCGCTTCCGCGCGCGCCCCGCTCTTATTTCTTGTCGTCGTCGTCGTCGTCGCCGGACTTCGAGCCGTACTTGGCTTTGATGCTGTCGATGCCATCCTTGAAGATGCCGTCGATCACCTTGCGGGCGTCCTTGGGCTCCGTGCCATCGGCCGGGTCGAAGGTTGCGCTCCAGCTCACATTGATCTCGTCGAGATCGTCGTCATCAGGCGTGACAGAGAATTGGGCTTCGTAGTTCTTCACCGGCAACGGGCTTTCGATGATTTCGTACCGGTAGCTCGTGGCGCCCGTGTCGACCAGTTTCTCCTTGATCTTGCCGCCGTCCTTGAGCGTCAGCGTCCGGAAGGAGGCATCGCCTTCCTTGCTCTCGTCGCAGGCTGCGATTGCGGGGTGCCAGTCCTTGATGGCGCACCATCCGCCCACCTTTTCCCAAAGGGCCCTGCGCTCTGCTTCGGTCTTGCTCTCGTCGACTTTGATCTCGAGCTTCTTTGCCGAGACGAGGCTTGCTGCTGAAGCTGCTCCGGTTCCTACGGCCACTGCTCCGGCAGCCAGCACCAAAGCGGCAATCGAATTTCTCATCGGTTATTCCTCCAAGGGCCTCGTACGGCTCGTGTTTTGGTGTGGTTGTTACAGTGTAGCGTATAAGACATCACGGGTAGGGACGGGAAGACCTTGCAATCACACATGTTCGTGTGGTCGGGCGCCCTAGAGCGCGTTTTCGAGGTGGGCCGGCCAGCGCCGACCGATCAGGAACACAAGGTCGAAACAGACGGCGTGGGTTTGGTAGCGTGGGTTCTGCGCGAGCCAAAGGCCTGCGGCGCGACGCACCCGGGCGCGTTGAGCGGCCGTAATCGAAGCTTCCGCTGCCTCCCATGTGGCCCGGCGCTTGACCTCGATGAATGCCAGTCGCTCTCCACGAACCGCGATCAGGTCGATCTCGCCAAGCGGGGTCTTTTCACGGCGGGCCAGAATGCGATAGCCGCGCAACCAAAGGGCGAGGGCCGCGAGCCATTCCGCGCGCCGGCCGCGCCGCTCGCGCGTCCGCCGTTCGTCTTGGCCGCGATAGATCGAGTTTTGGGGCGGGCCCGGCATTCCCCGCTCAATCCGTCAGGCGGCGCTTGAGGACGAGCGCGATGTCGTAGACGCGCGCCTTGGGCGCATTCAGCTTCTCCGCCACCATGCGGGATGCGTCGCGAATGCTCAGGCTTTCGAGCGCGGTCATGAGGCTAGCCTCGATGTCCGCATCCGTTACGTTGCCGACCTCCGGCGGTCCGACCAAGATCACGACTTCTCCCTTGGGGGGATCGCTTGCGATTTCGGCAGCGAGCTTCGCCAACGGTGCGCGGCGCACCTCCTCGTGCAGCTTGGTCAGCTCGCGCGCCATCGCGCCTTGCCGGTTGCCGAGCACGTGCGCTAGATCGGCCAAGGTTGCGGCCGTGCGGGTGGGGGCCTCGAAAAAGATGAGCGTCGCCGGAACGGCGGCGAGTTCGGCCACGCGGTTCCTGCGTGCGCCTTCCTTGGCGGGAAGAAATCCCGCAAAGAAAAATGCGTCGGTCGGCAGTCCCGATGCGGTCAGTGCGGTGAGGGACGCCGACGGTCCGGGTACCGAGACTATGGCGTGGCCGGCGGCCGCGATATCGCGCACGAGCTTGAAGCCGGGATCGGAGATCAGCGGGGTGCCTGCGTCGCTGATGAGCGCCACCGCCTTGCCGCCTGATACCTCGTTCAGAATCCGCGGGCGTTGTTCCTCGGCATTATGCTCATGGTAGGGCCGGAGCGGGACACGAATTCCGTAGTGGGTGAGCAGCGTGCGGCTGTGACGCGTGTCCTCGCAATAGATGACGCCGGCGCGGGCCAGAGTGGCGATGGCACGCAGCGTCATGTCGGCAAGATGGCCGATCGGCGTGGCGACGAGGTAAAGACCCGGAGGGAGGGGCAACGCGAGCTGGCGCTCGAGCTCGAACGACGCCCGCCCGGCGATCGCTGCCGCATTTACCATCGCACTTTCAAATGGCTCGTCGTTCATCATTCCGCCCGCAACTGGGACTAGGGTCCGCGATACCAAGTTGCGGCCCTTTCTTCGCGCCTTTCGTGGTGGAAAATCCAGGACATATTGCAACGGCCGTGACACAATTCACTTCACCCTGTCGGCAGCGCCCTGTAACCAGGGCGCTCGAAATCGTGCGAGGCCGTCCGTGGCCGCGAACTTTCAGAGAGACCGCTGCCGGTATGGTGCGCCCCGCGTGACGACGCTGTTTCGCCGCCTGTCCACAATTGTTGCAACCTCCGCGGCCTCGTCTGCTCGCGCCGGACGCGTTTGTGCGACGCGAGTCCGTGTGTTGCTTTCGCTCATTCTCGTGACATCGGCTGCCGGGCTTTTGGCAGCCTGCGCGACAAATCTGGGCGGGTCGGCGCCGACATCCGCGCTGGGCGAGCAGAAGCCCTCGGTTCCGGACGGAAAACCGCAGAAGCCTGTCCGCATCGGCATGCTGCTGCCGGTATCGGGGTACGGTCCCAATGCCGTCACCGCCAAGGGAATGAAGCAGGCCGGCGAACTGGCGTTATTCGAACTCGACAATCCGCTCGTCCAACTCATCGTGAAAGACGACAAGGGTACGCCGCAAGGCGCTGCGGCGGCGGCACAGGAAGCGATCTCGGAAGGTGCCGAGATTATCGTCGGTCCGCTGACCGGCGCTGCGGCATCGGCGGTGGCTCCGGTCGCGCGCAAGTCCGGCGTACCCGTGCTGACGTTCTCCAACGACCGGCGCGTCGCCGGCAACGGCGTCTACCTCATGAGCGTGTTGCCGGAGCAGGAGATCGAACGGATCGTCGCTTACGCTGCCGCTAAGGGAAAACGCCGCTTTGCGGCGCTGGTGCCTGACGATGCCTACGGGCAAGTTGTCGAGCCGGCATTCCGGCAGTCCGTCGCGCGGAACGGCGGCACGTTGGCTGCGGTCGGCCGCTATCCGCTGGAGCCGAATGCCATGCTGGCGCCCGTGCGCGCTTTGGCGGACGAAGTAAAGCAAAGCGCGGATTCATCGGTTCCTATCGACGCCGTGCTTATCGCCGCCGGTGCGGAGATGCTGCCGCAGATCGATCCGATCCTGACCTATGCCGGCATCAGCAGCGATCGCATCCAACTTATCGGCACGGGCGGCTGGGATACGCCGAACGCGGGCCGCAGCCCCGCATTCGTACGCGGCTGGTATCCCGGTCCGGATCCGCATGGCTGGGCCGATTTCGCGCAGCGCTTCTCGCGCTCGTTCGGGCAAGCGCCGCCACGGCTCGCAAGCCTTGCCTATGACGCCGTTAGCATCGCAATCACGCTGTCATCATCGGAGCCAGGCGAGCGGTTCACGTCGGCGAACCTGACGCGGCCGGCCGGTTTCACGGGTGTCGATGGAAGTGTGCGCTTTCGTCCGGACGGGTTGTCCGAGCGGGGGCTCGCGGTGCTCGAACTGCAGACGTTCGGCGGGAATGTTCTCGATCCCGCTCAGGCCGTCCAGCCTGCAGAAGGGCGCGTCGCGGGAGCGCCTTAGGCTGCGGAGAGGACGCGGCTCTTGGGGCGGGTCGCGGCGTTCAATCGCGAGAGAGCGAGCAGCGCCTCAATCGAGGTATCGAGATCGGCCTGGGTCGGAAGCTGATGCACCTCGTCGCCTGCAAGGCGGGTGTAGGTCATCAACGGGCGCACCTCGTCGCGAATGCGATCGAGGACGTAGGTCACGGCGTCGAGCTGCTCCCGGGCGGCCTCATGCAGCGCGACGGCGCTTGCCATTCCCGTACCGACGGCCGCGACCGGATCAGTGGCAAGCTCCCAGGCTTCGGCTTCTTCGAGGCGCGCGGGTTCGGAAATGATCCGGGCGGCAACCGGCTGGCTCGCAAGCTGATGCCGAGCAGGTTCGGCTTGAAGGAGGCGCGCAGTGAGTTCGCTCGCACGGCGGCGCGTGTCCGCGCTCAGCTTTGCGATGCGCCCCGGCAAACGGCGCGTTTCGTCGATGGCGAAGAACACAAAGTCTTCAAACCAGAACGGGCCGGGCGGGTTGATGCGGAATCCAAGCATCCTTGTCTTTCCATGCGCTGTAGCATCAACGCAAAAGTCGTTGCCGCGCATTGTTGCGCTGGCGGCTTTTGCTGCATTTCGATGGGCCTTTGAAAGTTGTGCTTATTCGCGCATTTAGGCAAGTCGAATTAACATCGTAAGGTTTTTACGAGAATTAATAGGCTGTATTTGTTGGAAATTCTTCCTACGCGTAGGAGGCAGCTGAGGCCAAGTCAGTGAGCAGGGGATGCGGTGTGTTCGACCGGCTGCTCGCTGCGCAACCACGACGCGGGGACGAGTGTCGTCGATGGCAGGGCCGCTGCGGCCGGAAGCGATCCGGTTGTCCCGTCGAGTTCCGCGTTCCGGGTCGGTGCTGGTCCGCGATAGCGGTAGTGACCGGTGATCTCGTTGACGAACAGCGCGTCTTCGAGCTGCGGGCCCCAGCCGCGATTGTGCACGATCATCGGCCGGCCCGATGGTGCAATCACCGAGGAGACCATGGCGATGTGGGCTTGGCTCCGCCGGTTCTGAGGACGGTAATAGGTTACGATGTCGCCGGGCCGGTAGTCCTCCGCGAACGACGTCACGGGCAGGCTTTCGCCTTCCTTGGCCAGGAAGCGGCGCAGCACTTCTGTGCGACGGTGATCGATACTGGTGTCGCCAGATCCCATGCGGGCTTGATGCACGAGAGACTGCAAGTCGATGCCCATGGCGCGGTATGCGCGGATGACGACGTCGGTGCAAACGCCGAAGAACGGATTCACGTCGCCCATCGGGAATGAGATTGTGCGGTAAGCGTCGTTATAGATGACGAAGCTCGAGGTCTGGGCTTCGGCGGCTTGTGCGAGACGCAATCCGAAATCCTCGGAGCCAGGCGGCGGAGGCGGAATGTTAGAAGCCGCGATTTTCGGCGGCGCTTCGTCAATCGCGCAGATGCCGGGAAGAATGGGATGGCCGTCTTCATCGGCCTCATAGGCTTTCAATGACGCAGGTGCAGGGAAACGCGTGGGAGAACCCAGGTCTCTGGCCGGAGCCAGCAGGGCGAGCTGGGGATTTGAGCCGTAGGCCGGCACAGCAGGGCTCACTTGCGCCAGCATCTGGTCGATGCCCTGTGTTGTCGACAGCAACTCCAACGGCGGGAGCGTGGACAGCGTGCGGATGGCCGACGCGGCGGCGAGCCGTTCGCCGGGATCGCGCGCGGTCAATTGAGTGACGAAGGCGTTTGATGCCGGCAGTGCAATCTCGGAATCCGGCGCGGCTTCCGTGATCGGCTGCCTTGGCGCCAAGACCAGCGGCTGCCCGCCTGGGGAGACAGGGGCAAGCTCCTGCTCAAGCGACACCGCGGTCAGATAGGTGTGCAGCGAGCGTACGGATTGGTGCACGACGATGGCTGACGCGACGACGAGGAACGGCATAAAGAGGAGCGCGAGCGCTTCGCGCTCGTCGTGAGAATAGGGAAGCGCGAAGGCGCGCGCGTTATCCCGGAGACGGCGCAGTTTCGGGGCGATCTCATCGGGAGCAAATCGACCGGCCAAATTCGTGAGTTCAACGCGAGCACGTCGCGCGAAGCCGGCGGCCGAGGCCGCGACCGTCGAGAGGTGTCGGCCGCTGTCGCGCAGGAGCGTCTCGAAACGATCGGGTGGAGGCGCGAACGTTTGAGCGCGCAAAGGCACGAGCACCGGCGGGGTCGCGCGGCGCTGCTTCGCCTTCGGCCTTTGCTTGCGCGGCTTCTTCACCTTGGGACCCGAAAAAGCCCGGAAAATCAATATGTGAATTCTACGCGATAACCCAATGGTTCACTATCTGAAACATTGGTTTACGCATCATTTGCGGCAGCTTCGTTGCGGGGAAGCCCCACGCGTTGTCGGATCTGCAACGCGTCCACGCCAGCTTCGCGCAGGGAGCGCAGAGATGTATCCCTTGCACTCTTTGAGAGCTTATGACCCTGGGCGTCCGTCAGAAGCCGATGGTGGTGATAGAGAGGCTCCGGCAGGCCAAGGATCGCCTGCAGCAGGCGGTGTATGCTGGTGGAGGCGTAGAGATCGCGTCCACGAGTGACGTGGGTGACGTTCTGACGTGCGTCGTCGACTGTGACCGCTAGATGGTAACTCGCGGGGACGTCCTTGCGGACGATCACGGCATCTCCCCAGTCGGCCGGATTCATCTCAATGCGCTGGGGCTCGCCCCCATCGTCCAGCTCGGTGAAGGTTACGGTGCGCGCGCCGGTAATTCCTTCGAGGGCGTCGAGGGCACGGTCCATGTGAATGCGCAGGGCGAATGGCTCATTGCGCGACAGACGGACGGCCACCTCTTCCTTCGGCAGGTGCTTGTGCAGACCGGGATAGAGCGGTGTGCCGTCCGGATCGGTCCGGTGCTGGTTGAGTTCGGTGGCCTCGCTGATTTCCGAGCGCGTCGCAAAACAGGGATAGAGCAAGCCGAGCTTCAGCATCCAATCCGACGCCGCGCTGTAAGTCAGGAAGTGCTCGCTCTGGCGCCGCACGGGTTCTTCCCATTCGATGCCGAGCCACCGGAGGTCTTCGAAGATCTGCGTCACGTACTCTTCACGGCAGCGAATGGTGTCTATGTCCTCGATGCGGACGAGGAAACGTCCACCGAGGCGCTGGGCCATGTCGAAACCGATCATGGCGGATAGCGCATGTCCGAGATGAAGCTCGCCGTTGGGGCTCGGCGCAAAGCGCAATACGGGCACGGCGCTCATTAGGACGGCCTTCTTTCGCGATCGATCAATCGCATTGGCCCGCGCGACCGGCGCCGGGGGAATAGGTGGGCGCTATCGCCTCCACGATCGGATCGTATTTATGCCGCTCCGATACCGGATAGAGCAAAGCCCAGCTATTGATCAGTTTGCCGCCGCAGGTGAAGCTGACACGTTCATAGAAATGCATAGTTCCACGCGTGCCCGAAAGCACGAAAAAGCGCCTTTTCATGGGGGCGTAATCGATATCGGCGCCTTCGTAGTTTTCGGACAGGAGCTGAGCGCGATACTCGGCCAGCGTCGCGTCGGAATCATTCGGGAACGCACCGACGAGAAGCCGGGCCCCTCCGTCGTGCGAGATGAGAACCTCGCCATCCTGCGTCGGCGCGCCGCCGCGGAGCGCAAATACCGAAGCAGGGTAGGCGATCTCGAAGCCGTAACGCTCGCTCGAGAGGGTTTGCCATTGCTTGAGCTTTTCGCCGGCGTGCGCTGCCGGCACCGGCGCGCCGCTCGCGGCCAAAGCCGTCGATATTACCGCCAGGGTCTTCAGGACTGTTGCTCTGCCTTCCAGCATACGGCCCTCCACGCATACGAGACGTTTCAATCCAACGCTCTTCACCCTACTTTGAGCGATGCGTGTCGGAAAGCATGGAGCGTATGACGATCGTGCCGAAGGCTACTCGTCCACAAAAAGCAAAGCTCATTAAGCCGAGGACGATCGAAACGATCGCCGACATTCGTGCCGGCGCGGCGGCGCTACGGAAAGTTTGCCCCTCGATGCGGCGCCTGCACGATCTTGTTGGCGATCCGCCATTGCGCCGGAATGCAGCGGGCTTCGTTGGTCTCGCGCAAGTCGTCGTCGGCCAGCAGCTTTCGATCGCAAGTGCGGCGGCCATCTGGAAGCGCGTCGTCGTTGCCGTCGATCCGTTCGACGCGCCGACGCTTCTGGCGCAGAGCGACGAGACGCTCAGGGCGGCAGGGCTCTCGCAAGGAAAGGTCCGCACCTTGCGGGCGGCGGCGGAAGCCATCCGGTCCGGTGCGCTTCGGCTCGACGAACCCATGCCGGACGAGATGCTGCGAGAGGCGCTCCTCGCCATTACCGGGATCGGGCCCTGGACGGCGGACATCTACACGATGTTCTGCCTCGGTCATGCGGACGGTTTCGCACCTGGCGATCTGGCACTTCAGATCGCGGCCCAGCGAGCGTTCGATCTCGATAGGCGTCCAGCGGCCCAGGAACTTGTGGAGATCGCGGAGCGCTGGCGACCTTGGCGCGGGGTGGCCGCCCGCCTTCTCTGGGCTTTCTACGCCCATCGGGCCTGAGCGGCCGCCTGTCATCCAATCAGCGAATTCGCCCGTATTTAAAGGGCTATGATGGTGACGAGAGGCGTAAAGTTCCCGCAAAATCCTGGAGCTTCACAGAGCTGACATGCGTCGCTAGTATCCGCTCCCGAAAGCGGGGGTG
>VFQP010005871.1_pt1 | contig 10424 bp, 16 predicted proteins | sample 3512351 | NCBI WGS metagenome assembly VFQP01 (sample SAMN10412372, study PRJNA504923) | tailings metagenome | isolation source: Relicate 1 Philex TSF1 revegetated site | place: Philippines: Tuba, Benguet | collected 2017-08-29
TGAGTCTGAGCAACTCCCTCGGGTTGTTGGGCCGCAAGGTGGGCATGATGCGCCTGTTCACCGACGACGGGGACGCTGTGCCCGTCACGGTGATCGACGTGTCGAACAACCGCGTCACCCAGGTCAAGACCCAAGCCAACGACGGCTACGACGCGCTGCAAGTCACCTTCGGCAAGCGCCGTGCCTCCCGCGTCACCAAGCCGGTGGCTGGGCATCTGGCCAAGGCCGGTGTCGAAGCCGGTGAAATCATCCAGGAATTCCGCGTCGCTGCCGACGTGGCCGCCCAGTTCCAGCCGGGCGCCATCGTGGCCGCCAACGCGCTGTTCGCGGCCGGCCAGAAGGTCGATGTCCAGGGCACCTCGATCGGTAAAGGCTTCGCCGGCACCATCAAGCGCCACAACTTCGCCTCGCAGCGTGCCTCGCACGGCAACAGCCGTTCGCACAACGTGCCGGGCTCGATCTCGATGGCCCAGGACCCGGGCCGCGTGTTCCCTGGCAAGAAGATGACCGGGCACATGGGCGACGAGACCGTCACCACCCAGAACCTCGACATCGTTCGCGTGGACGAGGCGCGTCAACTGCTGCTCATCAAGGGTGCCGTGCCCGGCTCCAAGGGTGGCTTTGTCACGGTGCGTCCCGCCATCAAGGCCAAGGCCGCCAAAGGAGCGAACTGATGCAAGTCGAACTCCTCAATGACCAAGGTCAGGCCGCGTCCAAGCTGGACGTGCCCGAGACCGTCTTCGGTCGCGATTACAACGAAGCCCTGATCCACCAGCTCGTGGTGGCCTATCAGGCCAACGCCCGTCAAGGTACGCGTGCGCAAAAAGACCGCCAGATGGTCAAGCACTCGACCAAGAAGCCGTTCAAGCAGAAGGGCACCGGCCGCGCTCGCGCCGGTATGACGTCCTCGCCGCTGTGGCGTGGGGGCGGTCGCATCTTCCCGAACAGCCCCGACGAGAACTTCACCCAGAAGCTCAACAAGAAGATGTACCGCGCCGGCATGGCGTCCATCTTCTCGCAGCTGCTGCGTGAAGGCCGCCTCTCGGTCGTCGAGTCGATCAAGGTCGATTCGCCCAAGACCAAGCAGCTCGCCGACAAGTTCAAGGCCCTGAACCTCAAGACCTCGGTCCTCGTGATCGCCGACGAGGTGGACGAGAACCTGTACCTGGCCTCGCGCAACCTGGTGAACGTGCTCGTGGTCGAGCCGCGTTACGCCGACCCGCTGTCGCTGGTGCACTACAAGCAAGTGATCGTCACCAAGGCGGCGATCGACCAGCTCAAGGAGATGTTCGCATGAGCGCCATCCAATTCGACGAAGGTCGCCTGATGCAGGTCCTCGTGGCACCGATCGTGTCCGAGAAAGCCACCATGGCTGCCGAAAAATCCAACGCCGTGCTCTTCAAGGTGCTGCGCGACGCCACCAAACCCGAGATCAAGGCCGCCGTTGAACTGATGTTCAAGGTGCAGGTCAAGGGCGTGTCGGTCGTCAACCAGAAGGGCAAGACCAAGCGCTTCGGCAAGACCGTCGGCCGCCGCGACCACGTTCGCAAGGCCTACGTCACGCTGATGCCGGGCCAGGAACTCAACTTCGGTGGGGAGGCCGCGTAATCATGGCTGTGATCAAGATGAAACCGACCTCGCCAGGCCGTCGCGGCATGGTGAAGGTCACGCGCGAGACCCTGCACAAGGGCTCGGGCTTCGCGCCGCTGCTGGAACCCCAGCACCAGAAGTCGGGCCGCAACAACAACGGCCACATCACCACGCGCCACAAAGGCGGCGGTGCCAAGCACCACTACCGCGTGGTCGACTTCCGTCGCAACAAGGACAACATCCCGGCCAAGGTCGAGCGCATCGAGTACGACCCGAACCGCACCGCGCACATCGCGCTGCTGTGCTACGCCGACGGCGAGCGCCGCTACATCATCGCCCCGCGTGGCGTTGAAGTGGGCGCCACCCTGCTGTCCGGCTCGGAGTCGCCGATCCGCGTGGGCAACACCCTGCCGATCCGCAACATCCCCGTCGGTTCGACGATCCACTGCATCGAGCTGCAGGTCGGCAAGGGCGCGCAGATCGCGCGCTCGGCCGGTGCCTCGGCCGTGCTGCTGGCCCGCGAAGGCATCTACGCCCAGGTGCGCATGCGCTCGGGCGAAGTGCGCAAGATCCACGTGGACTGCCGTGCCACCATCGGCGAGGTGTCCAACACCGAGCACAGCCTGCGCCAGATCGGCAAGGCCGGTGTGAAGCGCCACATGGGCATTCGCCCGACCGTTCGCGGTACCGCGATGAACCCGATCGACCACCCGCACGGTGGTGGTGAAGGCAAGACCGGCGAAGGCCGCGCTCCGGTGGATCCGTGGGGCAACCTCACCAAGGGTTACCGTACCCGCAACAACCGCCGTACGCAGTCGATGATCGTCTCGCGTCGCAAGAAGTAAGGGGTTGACGACATGACTCGTTCTCTCAAAAAAGGTCCGTTCGTCGACCACCACCTGATGGCCAAGGTCGAGAAGGCCCAGGCCAACAAGGACAAGAAGCCGGTCAAGACCTGGTCGCGCCGCTCCATGATCCTGCCCGAGTTCATCGGCCTGACGATCGCCGTGCACAACGGCAAGCAGCACGTGCCGGTGTACATCACCGACCAGATGGTCGGTCACAAGCTCGGCGAGTTCTCCCTGACGCGCACCTTCAAGGGCCATCCGGGTGACAAGAAAGCCAAGAAGTAAGGAAACACCATGAGTACGGAAACCCGCTCTGTCGTCCGTGGCGTGCGCCTGTCGGTGGACAAAGGCCGCCTCGTGGCCGACCTGATTCGCGGCAAGAAGGTCGATCAGGCCCTCAACATCCTGACCTTCACCCAGAAGAAGGCCGCCGGCATCGTGAAGAAGGCCCTGGAGTCCGCCATCGCCAACGCCGAGCACAACGACGGTGCCGACATCGACGAACTGCGCGTGAAAACGATCTACGTCGAACAAGGCACGACGCTCAAGCGTTTCGAGGCCCGCGCCAAAGGCCGTGGCAACCGCATCAGCAAACCCACGTGTCACATCTACGTGACGGTTGGCAACTGAGAGGCACAGGAACATGGGACAAAAAATCAACCCGACCGGCTTCCGCCTGGCCGTCTCGCGCAACTGGGCCAGCCGTTGGTACGCCAGCAACCGCGACTTCGCGGGCATGCTGGCCGAAGACATCAAGGTGCGTGAGTACCTCAAGGGCAAGCTGAAGAACGCCGCCGTCTCGCGCGTGGTCATCGAGCGCCCCGCCAAGAACGCCCGCATCACCATCTACTCGGCACGTCCGGGCGTGGTGATCGGCAAGAAGGGCGAGGACATCGAGAAGCTCAAGAAGGACCTGGCCGCCAAGCTCGGCGTGCCGGTGGCCGTGAACATCGAAGAAGTGCGCAAGCCCGAGATCGATGCCAAGCTGATCGCCGACTCGATCACCCAGCAGCTCGAGAAGCGCATCATGTTCCGCCGCGCCATGAAGCGCGCGATGCAGAACGCCATGCGCCTCGGTGCCCAGGGTATCAAGATCATGAGCGCCGGTCGTCTGAACGGCATCGAGATCGCCCGTACCGAGTGGTACCGCGAAGGCCGTGTGCCGCTGCACACCCTGCGCGCCGACATCGACTACGGCACGTCCGAAGCCAAGACCACCTACGGCGTCATCGGCGTCAAGGTCTGGGTCTACAAGGGCGACACCCTGGGCCGCAACGACGCGCCCGTGGCTGCCGAGCCGCGTGTCGAAGAAGAGCGTCGCCCGCGTGGCCCGCGCCGTGAGCGCACCGAGCGCCCGGCCGGCCCGGCCGCCCGCGCCGCCGTGCGCCGTGGCACCAACACCGCCCCCGCCGACGGCAGCGACAAGCCCGCCGAAGCCACGGGTGGTGATTCCAAACCCGCCGTTAAGCGTGTTCGCAAAGACGCGCCCGCACCTGCAGCTGCGGACGGCAAAGGAGAATAAACATGTTGCAACCCGCTCGTCGCAAGTACCGCAAGGAGCACAAAGGCCGTAACACCGGCGTCGCCACCAGCGGCGCCACCGTGGCCTTCGGCGACTTCGGTCTCAAGTCCACCGACCGCGGCCGCCTGACGGCCCGTCAGATCGAGGCCGCGCGCCGCGCGATCTCCCGTCACGTCAAACGTGGCGGCCGCATCTGGATCCGCGTGTTCCCGGACAAGCCGATCTCGCAGAAGCCTGCTGAAGTCCGTATGGGCAACGGCAAGGGCTCGGTCGAGTACTACGTGGCCGAAATCCAGCCCGGCAAGGTGCTGTACGAAATCGTTGGCGTGCCCGAGCAACTCGCTCGCGAAGCCTTCGCCCTGGCCGCCGCCAAACTTCCCCTGCGCACCACCTTCGTGACGCGCATGCTGGGTCAGTGATTCAGGAGAACTCACAATGAAATCTGCTGAACTGCGCCAGAAGGACGTGGCCGGCCTCGAAGCCGAAGTCAAATCGCTGCAGAAGGCCCATTTCGGTCTTCGCATGCAGAAGGCCACGCAACAACTCAACAACACCGCCACGCTGGGCGACACCCGCCGTGCCATCGCTCGCGCCAAGACCATCCTGGCCGAGAAGCAGCGCGCTGCCGCCAAGTGAAGGAGCGAACCATGACGGAAGCCAAAACCTCCCTCCAGCGCACCCTCATCGGCAAGGTGGTCAGTGACAAGCGTGCCAAGACCGTGACGGTCCTGGTCGAGCGCCGCGTGAAGCACCCGATCTACGACAAGATCGTGATCAAGTCCAGCAAGTACCACGCCCACGATGAGAACGGCGAGTACAAGCTGGGTGATCTGATCGAAATCACCGAGAGCCGCCCGATCTCCAAGAGCAAGAACTGGGTGGCCAGCCGCCTGGTGCAAAAGGCCGCCATCGTCTGAGACCCTTTCAGGCCTTGCGCTGCGCGCCGCGAAAAAGCGACCGACAATCCGGTCGCTTTTTTGTTTTCAGCCCCCCATTCAACGAGGAGTCACCATGATCAAGGTCGGAGACAAGCTGCCCGCGGGCACGCTGATGGAGTACAGCGAGGTCGAGGGCAATGGTTGCAGCATCGGCCCCAACCCGGTGGATGTGCACAAGGCCAGCGCGGGCAAGACGATCGCGATCTTTGCGCTGCCCGGCGCCTTCACGCCCACCTGCTCGGCCAAGCACGTGCCGGGCTTCGTGCAGCACGCAGCCGACTTCAAGGCCGCCGGTGTCGACGAGATCTGGTGCATCAGCGTCAACGACGCCTTCGTGATGGGCGCCTGGGCGCGCGAGCAGAAGTCCACCGGCATCGTGCGCATGCTCGGTGACGGCAGCGCCGAGTACACCAAGGCCACCGGCCTCACGCTGGACCTCACGGCCCGTGGCATGGGCCTGCGCAGCAACCGCTACTCGATGCTCGTGAAGGACGGCGTCGTGAAGTCGCTCAACATCGAGGCGCCCGGCAAGTTCGAGGTCAGCGACGCGGGCACGCTGCTGGCGCAGGCCAAGACGCTCTGAGCCACACGGCTCGCAGCCAGCGAAAAGGCCGCGCATGAGCGCGGCCTTTGTCTTTGGGCACCCGGGCCGTGGACTCAGAGTTCGACCTTGAGGTAGTGCGCGCCCGCGATCGGGTTGTGATAGTAGGGCGCGACCTCGACGAAGCCGGCTTCCTGGTACAGCGCGCGCGCCGCCTCCATGTCCGACAAGGTGTCGAGCAACATGGTGGCGTAGCCGGCGATCTGGGCCTGCGCGAGGATGCGGTCGACCAGTTGGCGGCCCAGGCCGAAGCCGCGAAAAGCCGGGCGCACGAACAGGCGCTTCATTTCACAGGCGTTGAGGTGGTCGCTGCTGTGCAGAGGGCGCATGGCGCAGCAACCGGCAGGCGCACCGTCCACCAGGGCCAGCAGCAGTGCGCCGCCCGGCGCGGCGTATTCGCCGGGCAGGTGATCGACCTCGTGGGCAAAGCCCTGGAAGCACAGGTCCACCTCGAGCGAGGCCTGGTAGTCCAGGAACAGCGCGCGCACCGCTTGCAGGTCGTCGGGGGTGTCGGCCAGCCGCAGCTCGATCGCGGCGGTAGCAGAGGGTTCGGGCATCGTCGTGTATCGGGCCGCATCCGGCCTCATCCAGGGCGAGAGGGCACTATAAGCCAACCCTGAAACCCGGCTTCAAAAAGTGACCTGACCCAGCCCAGCCACCCACCGTACGAGTAGCGCGCACGCGAGCAGGATGCCCAGGGCCAGCAGCCACGTGCGCGCGGTGTCGCGCGCCGGGGGCACCGGTTCGGCCAGCAGCTTGTCGCCCGTCACCATGGCCCGCGTGAGCGGCTGGCGTTTGATGAAGGCGTAGATTGCAATCGCCACCAGATGCAGCGCCACCAAGGCGATGATCAGCAACTTGCCCACGTTCTTGTGGTACCCCGTGGCGGCAGAGACTGTGTCACCCGACACGAATCGCACCAACGGCCCGAAGGTCGCGATTTCGTCGTCGCTGATGAGGCCGGTGCCCACCTGAGCCAGCAGAACGAGCAGCAGTGCGAACACCGCCAGGGCCCCCAGCGGGTTGTGTCCGGCCGTGTGGGCGGCGGGCGCCTGACCGCTCAGGTGGCGCCGCAGCGAGGCCGGGCTGTAGACAAAACTGGTGAAGCGCGACCAGTGTCCGCCGACAAAACCCCAGACCACACGGAACAACAACAGCGTCAGCACGCCATACCCCAGACGCAGGTGCCACACCAGCCAGTTGCCGCCGAGCGTTCCGGTAACGATCAAACCCACCACGCAAAGGGCGAGCGCCCAGTGAAACAAGCGGGTGGGCAGGTCCCAGATGCGGACGGTGTGCATGCGGTATCTCCTCGAACGGAATGCGGATCGATCGGGTAAACCCCTGCAGGTTCCCAGGAACTTTGATCGTGTAGTCTCCTCAGGCCCCATGCGGTACACCAACCGGCCGCGCACAACCCACTGGAGCCCTCATGAGACTCGTCCCTGCGTTTGCTTTGACTGTCGTGGCTGTTTCCCTGGCCACACCCGCACTGGCCCAGTTCCAGCGGCCTGACGACGCGGTGAAATACCGCAAGGCGGCGTTCTCCCTGATGGGCACTCACTTCAGTCGTGTGGGTGCCATGGCCAGCGGTCGTGCGCCATTCGACGCCAAGGTCGCTGCCGACAACATGGCCGTTGTCGAGACCCTGAGCAAACTGCCTTGGGAAGCCTTTGGCCCCGGCACCGACAAGGGCGACACGCGCGCACTGCCGGCTGTCTGGACCGAGCAGGCGAAGTTCAAGGCCGCCAACGAGAAGATGCAGGCCGAGGTGGTGAAGCTCAACGCCGCCGCCAAGACCGGTAACCTGGACGCCATCAAGGCCGCGTTCGGCGCCACCGCCGCCAGCTGCAAGGCCTGCCACGACGACTTCCGCAAAGATTGACGACACCGCGATCCGGCGCGGCAGATGGGTGCGGGTGACCTCGGCCGCATCTGCCTCGAAGTCATTCGAGCCCTCAGGCTGTCAGCAATTTCTCGATAAGCGTGTGCAGCGCGCCCATCTCGGGCTCCCCCACGTAGCGCTTGACGATCTGCCCTTGCTTGTCGACCAGGTAGGTGGTGGGCGTCAGGCGCACGTCACCCCAGGCTTTTGCGATGTTGCCGGTGTTGTCCAGCGCCACCTTGAAGGGCAACTGGCGCGACTGCGCGAAGTTCACCACCCAGGCCGGTGGGTCGTAGCTCATGGCTACGGCCACGGTCTCGTAACCGCGCGGCGCGAACTTCTGGTGGGTGGCCACCAGCGCCGGCATCTCCTTCACGCAGGTCACGCACGTGGTGGCCCAGAAGTTCACCAACGTGACCTTGCCGCGCAGTTCTGTCGTGCGCAACACGCTGCCGTCCAAGAGGACGAAGTCCGACTCGGGGGCAGCGTCGCGCCCGGTGCAGCCGCCCAGGCCGAGCAGCGCGCCAGCGCCCAGGGCCGCGCCAGCGCCCAGCACAGTGCGTCGTCGGGGCATGATCGGGTTTGTCATTTCGGGTCTCGCCATCTACATTGCCTGAAGCGTTACCACAGGAGGGTCATCCATGCAGCGCCGCCAGTTCCACATTGTTGCCGCCAGCAGCCTGGGCGGCCTGATTGTCGCCGCCCATCGGCAGGCCTGGGCTTTGTCGCTGTCCGATCTGAGCGATCGCGACGCCGCCGCGGGCATCCGCACCGCGCTGGAGAAAGGCGCGCTGGCCGCCGTGGCCTTGCTGGGCAAAACCGATGGATTCCTGGGCAACCCGAAAGTTCGGATCCCACTGCCCGCCTATCTGGAAGATGCCGCCCGGTTGCTGAGCTTTGCCGGCCAGGGCAAGCGCGTGGACGAGCTGGTCACCGGCATGAACCGGGCTGCCGAGCAGGCGGTGCCGCTGGGCAAGGACCTGTTGGTCGGGGCGGTCAAGTCGATGAGCGTGAGTGACGCCAAGAACATCCTCACCGGGGGCGACGACTCCGTGACCCGCTTCTTCGCCGACAAGACCCGCGTGCCCCTGGGCGAGAAGTTCCTGCCCGTGGTGACCCAAACCACCCAGAAGGTCGGCCTGGCGCGCAGCTACAACCGCGTGGCCGAAAAGGCGTCGGGACTCGGGCTGCTCAAGAAGGAAGACGCGAACATCGAGCGCTACGTCACCGGCAATTCGCTCGATGGCCTCTACACCATCATCGGCGACGAGGAGCGCAAGATCCGGCAGGATCCGGTTGGCACAGGCAGTGCCATCCTCAAGAAGGTGTTCGGCGCGCTGAAGTGAGCTGCCGCTATTTCTTGACGCCCTGGCGCGCGGTATCGAGCCGCTGGTTCAGGTATTCGCCGTAGAAGTCGGTCGACGACACACCCTCCAGGCGCGGTGCGCGTTCGCGGCCATCGGCACCCACGAACAGCAGTGTCGGGGTGAGGGCGATCTTCCAGCGCTCGGCCAGCGCGGCCGGCGTGGTGGTGGTGCCCTCGAAGTCCTGGATCGGGTTCGCACGGTCCTGCAGGTCCAGTTGCACGGCAAAGGCCTTGCCTTCGCGCATCAGTGGGTGCAGGTAGCTGTTGCGCACCAGGTCGCAATACACGCAGCCGCGCAGGGTGATCATCACGATCAGCGGTTCACCGCGTTCGGCCACGGCTTGTGCGGCAGCGCGAAGCGATTTCGGTGTGGGCAGGGGCTGGTAGGCCATGGTGCCGCTCAGATGGCGCCGACAGCGCGCAGTTGCGCCACCCGCGCGCCGTCGGCACCCAGCCACTCGGCCAGCACCTCGTCGGTGTGTTCCCCCAGCAGCGGCGGCGGCAGGTCGTTGCGCACCGGGGTGGCGCTCATCTTGATCGGGCTGGCCACCAGGTCGACTGCGTCGGCCAAGGGGTGACGCCAGGTGTGGACCATGCTGCGCTGCTGAACATGCGGGTCGGCGAACACCTCGGCCAGGTCGTTGATCGGACCACAGGGCACCTTGGCGGCTTCCAGCGCGGCCAGCCATTCGGCTTTGCCCCGCGACTTCATGATCGCCTCCAGCATCGGCACCAGCACGTCGCGGTGACGCACACGGTTCTGGTTGCGCGCGAAACGCTCGTCGGCCGCGATATCGGTTCGACCAGCCACCTCGCAGAACCTGGCGAACTGCCCGTCGTTGCCGACCGCGAGGATGATGTGTTGCGCGTGGCCTTGCGCGTCGGGCGCGACCTCGAACACCTGGTAGGGCACTATGTTGGCATGGGCGTTGCCGGCGCGCCCGGGCACCTTGCCGTCCTCGCGCCCGCGCACCAGGTAGTTGGCGCCCAGGTTGGCCAGCATCGCCACCTGGGTGTCGAGCAGGGCCATGTCGATGTGCTGGCCCTGGCCGGTGCGTTCTGCGTGGCGCAGCGCGGCCTGGATCGCCACCGTCGAATACAGCCCGGTGAACAGGTCGGCCACCGCCACGCCCACCTTCTGCGGCCCGCCGCCCGGCAGGTCATCGCGCTCGCCGGTCACGCTCATGAGCCCACCCATGCCCTGCACCGCGTAGTCGTAGCCCGCGCGGTCCTTGTAGGGCCCGGTCTGGCCGAAGCCGGTGATCGAGCAATAGACGAGCTTCGGATTGATCGCGCGCAACGATTCAAAGTCGAGCCCGTAGCGCGCCATGTCGCCCACCTTGTAGTTCTCCACGAACACATCGGCACGCGCCGCGAGTTCGCGGATCAGCGCCTGCCCAGCGGGCCGTGACAGGTCGCAGGTGATGGAGCGCTTGTTGCGGTTGGCGCCCAGGTAGTAGGCGGCTTCGGCCGTGTCCTGGCCGTCGCGCCCGCGCAGGAAGGGCGGGCCCCAACCGCGTGTGTCGTCGCCGCCGGGGTGGGTGGCGCTGCGCGGGCGCTCCACCTTCACCACATCGGCACCGAGGTCGGCCAGCGTCTGTGTGCACCAGGGCCCGGCGAGCACGCGCGAGCAGTCGAGGATGCGGATACCATCGAGAGCGTTCATGCTTCGAT
>VFQP010005872.1_pt1 | contig 10423 bp, 10 predicted proteins | sample 3512351 | NCBI WGS metagenome assembly VFQP01 (sample SAMN10412372, study PRJNA504923) | tailings metagenome | isolation source: Relicate 1 Philex TSF1 revegetated site | place: Philippines: Tuba, Benguet | collected 2017-08-29
CAAAGAAAAGAGACAACATAAATGCCTTCTATTACTTCTTCCAATCTTGCTAACGCCATCGTTAAATTGGTGGCTGCCGACGCTTTGCCCGCTCTTATGGGCAACCTGGTCATGGGTAACCTTGTAAACCGTGACTTCGAACCGACCCTTGGAAAGGCCGGCGATACCGTTAACGTTCCCGTTCCTCCCTCTCTCGTCGCGAACAATATCGCCGAGGGTGGCACCGTTGTGACCCAAAATCCGAACGTTGGCAACGCGCAAATCGTGCTCAATACGCACGCCGAAGCGACTTTCCAAATTCCGGACGTGACGAAGATCGTCGCGGTTCCCGACCTGCTGAAGCTTTACATGGAGCCGGCGGTGATCGCTCTTGCCGAGAAGGTGGAAAGCGACCTGTTGGGTTTGGCGACGGGCTTCACGGCCAACACTGCGCTGGGCGCGCAAGGCGTTGCAGTGACCGAAGAGGTCATCGACCAAGCGGAAACCGCGCTCTTCAACGCGAAGGTTCCTTCGAGCATGGCCAAGCACTTGGTAGTGGACGCGGCGACCTACTCCGCGCTGCGCCAAAACCCCCGCTTCAGCGAGTACGCTAAGGCCGGCGATGCCGGTTTGAAGGCGCTCGTTGAAGGCAACATCGGCCGCTTGAAAGACTTCTTCGTCTTCCGCAGCCAGTTCATCAAGAAGAACGGCACGCCGACCACGACCCGCAACCTCGCCTTCGCGAAGGACGCCATCGGTTTGGCGATCCGCCGCCTGCCGCAACCGCTGCCTGGCACGGGCGCCATTGCCGAATACGCCGAGATGGGTAACTTCGGCGTGCGTGTGGTGATGAGCTACCAGCCCGACACCTTGGCTCAACAGTTCACCGTGGACATCCTCTATGGTGCTGCGATTCTCCGCAACAACCACGGCGTGATGATCAACAGCTAAGCCCAACCAAGGCTGAAGAGGCGCCGGATGTCCGCAAGGATGTCCGGCGCTTCGGCATTTGGAAGCTTCGCGAGAAAGAAAAACAGAGAGACAGACTATGGCCTTATTGAATGAACAGACAATTTCCTGTTTGGGCGACTGGACCGCTTACGAGTCGAAGCTGACAGTGCTATCTGCGCAGGAGTCGGCCTCGGTGGATAAGAAGGGCGAGTTAGCGCGGGACGAGATGCGGACGGAAGTCTTAGCGTTCTTGGCGCGCAATACGAATTTAGGCGATGCTGCGATTCGCAAGCTTGTCGAGCAGGTGTACGTGTCCGAGCCAATCCGGCGCTGGCATATCTACTTGACGCTGAGCCTCTACTACTCCGATTTGGCATCGTTGCAAGCGAGCGTGCTGCACCGCGAGCAGAGTAAGTACTTTGAGCTGCGAGCGGATGAAGCGCGCGATCAAGCTTTCGCGACCGGCTTGGGCATCGTTAGCAACCCAGTGCCGGCGGGCATGGCGCCAACGATTGAGACTCCCGCCGAAACGGATATGGACAGGTTGGTTCGAGGCCGCGTGCGTTTCCTGAACGCGTCGGGGGTGGAAGGTTCGCCCAGCGCGGAGTTTCCCGTTCCGATGGCCATGGCTGGAAGCGTAAGCCTGCGATTCGATGAATTGCCAGAAGGGGTCGCTAGCTGGCGGATCTACCTCGCCGAGGATAGCGATGTCTTTACATCGCTGAATGCCGACGGCTTTGCCGTGGGCGAGAACGTGGTGCTGACGCCATCGTTCACATGCGTTGGACCCGAGTTGCGCTCCGGCGCACAGATGCCCGACCGCTACATACGATACTCGCGGAACTTGGGGCGCTAACAATGGCGAGCCTAAGTAACCGAGCGTTGGATGCGGCGTATGTGTTGTTCTCCGGTGAGGCCGGGCTGAAGATCAGCCTGGAGAATCTGAGCGAAGAGATGGGACGGCAGGTTTCCATCGCCGACTTCCTTCTGGAGAAAAGGCTCTGGGGCTCGAAGTTGAGCGATCGGGACGTGGACACTCGTTTGCCGCGCGTGTCGTTCTCGTTGAACCGGATGAGCAGCAAAGGCGCTGAGAAACTGTCGCGTAATGCAGCGCGCGCGACCTTGCAAGTGGAGATCGTAGTGACGGCTGAGAGGCCAGAGCAGGTCGCCAATGAAACCAGTAACTATATCGACGGCGTGATGGATGTCCTGGACCGGAACCGCGGGCTTTGGGCCGCGGGGGTCTTCTACGCCGGTGAGTTTGAAGTGGACATCAAGCCTCTAGCCAAGGGCGGCCTGAACTATACACAGAGCGCCGTTTTCGAAATCGAAGTTTATCTTTGGCAGGAATTCTAAGGAAGCAACATGGCAAGCGAGTATATTGCGACACATTCCAATCGGATCTATCTGAAGAGCGAAGTAGACCATCCGGAATTGAATGAGATGACCGAGGCGCAATTGGCGCCGGTGACGAGCCTTCGCGTATCGGCGAAGCGGAAACAACTTTTCCGTCAGGACAAGACGGGTTATCGCAGTGAGACTCCCGTGTTGGGTCCGCAGCGTGAATTGGTGGAAGTTTCAATGCAGGCGTATGGAACGGGCTGGGATGGGGGATCGACGAAGACGGCGATCAGTCCTCTGCTGGAGAGCGGCTTTGCCGCGCCTACTTCAGTGGGTACCAGCCATACGGTAAGCGCCGTGAGCGGCGGGACGATTACGTTTGACGCCGACACGGACTTGGGCGTGGGTTCCGCTTTGGTCTTTGGGCAGGAAATGCGTTTTGTGGCCGCCGTGGCCGGGCCCCGCGACGTTACGTTGAACGCACCGTTCACCATGGAGCCTTCCGCAGGGTCCGCATTACTGGGCAGCGCGGGATTGCGCGCCGGCGATAGCGTGCGCCCGATGAGCGTGCTTGATACCTGGAATCCGACTCAGGCCGTGCAGCGATTTCTGACTGGCGTGACGGCCGACAAGCTGACGATCGAAATCAATAACGATTTCCTTGAAGTTGGAATGAAGGGCTATGCCCAGAATCTATTCGATAGCGTGAGCGGAGTTGGCGGCGTGGGCTTTGTGTTCCCCCCGGTTCCGGTGGGCGCGGGCAATGTGCTTGCTTCTCCGATTGCCGGGCATCTGGGCCAGGCGATTCTCGGGATTGAAGGAACGCGCGTCTGCACCTTGACGGAAGCCAAGATCACCATCGACAACAACATCGAGCCGCGAACGGATGAGTTCGGTTGCTATGGCACGAAGGCGTTTGTATTGGGCAAGAGACGCGTGACGCTGGACATGACTTTGTTCGAGCGGAACGATTCTTTGAGCCAGGCGCTTTACGCTTCAGCCGCCAACAACGTGCCGGTACCGGTGATGTTGCAGATCGGGAATCAACAAGGCGGCATGTTCGGTATCTACCTGCCGGCCGTGCTCTTCGCGCTGCCCGAGTTCGACGATAAGCAGGCGCGGCTCTTGTGGCGCTTTCAGGCGTCGTTGGCCTTGGGCGCCGAGAACGATGAGATCTTCATCGCGCAGCGCTAAGGGAAGGAGGCGAAATGGACCTCTGGCCCGAAGTGGAGTTTCGACCGAAGAGCTATCCGGAGTTAGCCGTGTATTTGCGGCGCATCTCGATGGCGCGGCGGCTGCGCTTTCTCGCAGTGAATCACGAGCTGATGCGCGTGGTTCACTTTCCGCGGGGGACGCAGGAAGTCTATAGCCCGAGGCAACGGGCCGAGGCGGAGATTGAGTTGAGCCGCCGCATCCTGGCAGAGACGCTGATTCGTGTGGACGGAGTTGAAGCTCCGGAGGCGGGTTGGGCGGCTTGGCTGGTGCAGGATGCACCACAGCAACTCTGCTTGGAAGTTCTAGAACGCGCCGGCGAGGCGATGATTCTGGGCGAGGAACAAAGAAAAAAATCATAGCCGCCTCCCGGTATGCGACGAGCAAGACTCGCTGGGAGTGCGGCGATTGCCTACGAAGAGAACTGGCCGTGAAGCGGCATTGCGGCCTGATGGGCTGCGCGCCGGGAGAAACGCCAGTGTGGGCAAAGGAAGGGGCCGTGTATTTTCAGTGCCCCGAGAGTCTGATGACGGGAGAGATTCATTACTGGCTGAGCCTGGATGCGCTGATGCGCGCCTATTCGAATGTGCCGTGGCTCGAGATGCCGGCAGTGGATTGCGATGCGCTGCAAGCACTGTGGCGGCAGAAAGAAAAAGAACATGGAAAACACTAACGAGACACGATTCGGCGAGGTGATCGCCAAGATAGTCAGCCAATTAGAGAATGCCAGCGATAGCTTGCCTTCCCATCCAAGCGCGGCGTCCACCAACGCTTTGACGCAAATCAGACCGGCGGTCACCAGCGGATCTTCCAATAGTTCCGATGAGGGACCCGGCTTGGCCCGCAACGTCGGCGGAGCGCTGTTGCAAGCGATCAATCCCATTCGAAGCAATAGCCCCGCCTCCTTCATTAGCAATTTGTTCCTGGGGCCAGTCTGGAGAGGATTGTTCGGCCTGTTTGGTGGTGACGATAACGCGCAGGAACCCGTGCTGAACCGCTTTATGCGGCCCGAAGACGTTTCCACGGGCGTGAGCGCGCAAGCCGATCCGGGCGGGCGGAATGCCGCGTTGCGTGGCGATGGACTGGGCATTACGCGCAGTGCGCCTGCCTCGGCGCCGCAGATGCAAGTGACGATCCAAGCGCTGGATGCGCGAAGCGTACTGGAGCGCAGCGACGATATCGCGTCCGCAGTGCGCCAAGCGATGCTGACTAACCATTCCATCAATGAAAGCTTGACGGAGCTATAAGCCAATGGAGTTTCCTCTACTCGATACCGCCGTACACGTGCAATACGGGGCGGCGAAGGAGCGCCAAGTTCGCCATAAAGCGCATTTATTTTTGGGCGACGGCCGTCAGAGCCAGATTGACAGGACAACGAGCGGTTTGCGCTGGTCACTTACCTACGCCGAGCTGGATGCAGCGGAGGCCTATCGTTTGCGGGCATTCTGCGAAGGATTGATCTTCGGGGAGACATTTGCCTTCACCGATCCTTGGACGGGTGAAGTTTTTGCGAAGTGCCGTTTGGCGGGAAGCGCGTTCCTGATGGTCGCCGGCGCATCGTTGCGGTATCGCGTCGAGTTGGAGGTGGAAGATGCCGAGTAACACGTTGGTATTTCCGGCTTCAGATTCCGGATTCTTGGCGCAATTCCCAGTGCGCTATGAATCCGTGCGGCGTGGACCACAGAATCTGTTTCGCAATGGCGCGAAGATGTTTTCTCCCGCTGAGTCCCGGCTGCGCAGCCGTTGGACGATGAACTTCGGTTACTTGAGCAATGGCGAACGAGACCGCATGGAAGAGTTTCTTTCGGCGGCTGAAGGCGAGGGCCGGCCCTTCTTGTTTTTTGACCCGTTAGGAAATTTGTTGCAGCATTCCGAAGACTTGGCCAATCCTGTTTGGACTCGGGCTGGCGCTGTGGATGTGGCGCAGTTCTCCGACCCCGACTTGGGAGAGGCGTTCGTAATTACGAATACAAGCCCTGGATGGGGCGCCCTGGAGCAAACGCTGCCGTTCGGATTTGGATACCTAGGCTGCTTTAGCGTTCAGACGAAATGGGATTCCGCGGTGTCTATGCGATTGCGCATCTCCGATGCGAACGGCTTGAGCGATGCGGAGATTTCCGCGCACGAGCCGCGCCGATCTCATGTGAAGCGCAAGAGCGCCGCGTCCGCGGAGAGCACGACGGTTTCGATCGGAATCGCTCCAAACACGCAAGTAATCCTGGCGCGGCCCCAATTGGAAATCGCGGCGCAGCCCGGCGCCTATCTGCCAACGGGACAACGCAGCGGCGTGGTGGAACACGCATGGCTACGCCAAGACGCCTATCAATGGACATCACCCGCGCCTCATGCGCATCGAACTCAACTCACGGTGGAAAGTAATCGTCTCTAATGACATTTCTCGAGCGGAAAGATCAGGCCGTTGTACCGGCCACGGCAATCCTTTGCCAAATTACGCCGCGTGGCGGCGAAACTCTGTACTGGGCAACCGACCCATGTACGCATGGCGCCCTGACCTATGAGGCGCGACTGAGCCAAGAACAAGACAACTCCTGGCGCTTCTCCGCCGACTTGACCGCGGAGAGCGCGGCAAGCATCCAGATTCTCGCCGCGAACGCCGACGGGATGGTTAGCGAGCTGCGAAGGACGGGCGCGCTGAAGGGCGCGCAGATCAAGATCTTCGCCGCTGTTTTGAGTGGGCAAGAAGTGGAAGACGCGCAGGCGCTGTTTACCGGAATTGTGGATAACGCGCTGGAGAGCGATTCCCGATTCGCGAAGATCGTGGCCTTGAGCCGATTGAGCGCGGTGCGGAGCAGCTTCCCGCCGATGCGAATTCAGAAGCAGTGTGCGTGGGCGTTCCCAAAGAATGAGGCGGAGCGTGAGGCGGCGTTGAGCTCCGGCGAGGATGGACGGTATGCGCCGTTATTCCGTTGCGGTTACTCCGCGGGATTGCCAGGTGGCTTCGGTAATTTGGACGGCGGGCAGCCGTTTACCAGCTGCGACTTTACGCGCGTTTCGTGCGAGTCGCGAGGGATGTTTGATAAAGATGCCGCGGCGCAAGTGACGCGACGTTTTAGTGGGATCGAGTTTGTTCCGCCTGCGATCCAGGTGCGTGGGCACGGCGAGTCTAGTGGACGCTTGTCGAGCTTGGTAAGCATCGATACTCGCTACAACGACGTTGTCCCGGCTGTGTATGGCATGGGATGGATGCAGGCGCCGGTGGTGTTTTCTCGCAACGACGGGAACTTGACGCGCGTAGAAGCTTTGCTCGGGTTGGGTGAAGTGGAAGATGCGGTTAAAGTCCTGGTGAATGGATATGAGATTCCGCGTGCCGTCGATGGCACGAATATGTCGGGGACCGGCTGGTTTCATGTCGTGACCAAGGGCGGGCGTACTGGCGGCTTCAATCTGAACTTCGCCGATGGAGCGGGGAATCCGCAAGGCGATCCCTACGGAAGTCTGGCGATGTTGAGCGTTGTGGTCCCGAATAAGATCAGCGACGGCAAGAGTACGCCCAAGGTTGAGGTTTTGATGAAGGGCATTCGCTTGCCGATGCTCGATGCGGAAGGCGCCTTGGTGTCCACGGAATGGAGCGCGAATCCGGCTTGGATTGTTTGTGACATCCTGCGGCGATGCGGGTGGAAGCTGGATGAGTTGAATTTGGCGAGCTTTGTGGAGACGGCTGCGTACTGTGATGGTGTGGTTGACCTTGTTGACGCGAACGGAAACACGAGACAAGGGAAGCGATTTGAGACGAACCTTGTGCTGCGCCGGCGTTATAGTGTGGCGGAGTTGCTGCGTGGGATCCGGCTGGGGGCGCTGTTGCGACTGGGTTTGGACGCGGAGGGAAGGATTTATTTGAAGCCTGAATCTACCATCGCTTTGCAGCAAGCTACAAAACCCGCTGGTAGTAATGCGACTGCACTGCTCGAGGGCGGCTGGCCGGCGTACGAGTTTGACGATGGCAAGTACGGCAAGCACGGGCTATTGCTGAAGGCGAACGGTGATGCGGATTTCGAGATGAGCTCAAAGCCGAGCCATGATTCCGCCAATCGCGTGAGCGCGGAGATTCAGGATTCGTTGAACGAATTCCGGCAAGACAGTTTTTCGTTGGCGGATACCGACGACATTGCAGAGCGCAGGCAGGAGATCCAACAGAGTTTGCCGGTGCTGGGATTGCCGCATCTGCCGCAGGCGATTCGCGTCGGACAGACTTGGCTGAACAAGTCGATCGGTGGGAATGTCTATGTGGGCTTTCGTACGAGTTTGCGCGGCATCCATTTGCGGCCCGGGGATTTGATCTCCGTTACCTATGAGAAGCACGGGCTGGATCGGTCGCTGTTCCGAGTGATTGAGGCGCGCGTGTCGTCGCGACTGCAAAGCGTGGAAATCATGGCGCAATTGCATCAGGATCATTGGTACTCCGACGATCCTAGAGTGCGATATGACCGCAAGCGCTTGTACGCTTGGGCGAATCGCGCGGCGCGCGCCGTGATTGCTTTGGAGGCGAGCGAGAGCCTTGGCTATGACGAGAACGGGCAGGAGAAAGCGGCTGTGAAGATTCCTTTTGTCCGCCCGAGTTCTCCAGTCGAAGGTCTGGCAGTGCCGCTGGTGAGCTTTCAGTATTCGGTAGCGAATGCAGGTGGAAGTTTGGGACCTGGGAACTTCTACTATGGATTCACGGCGGTCGACGCGCAGGGCGGGGAATCGGCATTGTCGACGCTTATTCCCGTCCACATCGAGAGCAGTGGTTCCAATCATGTTGTGACGCTGCAAGGGATCAGTGTGGGGATTGGCGCCGTGGCGATGCATGTGTATCGCGGAGTCACTCCGTATCAGTTGCAGCGCATTGCGACTTCCGCGGCCGTGGCGGGGCAGTTTGTGGATAGTGGAGCCGAGGCGACTGATGCGCTAGCCCCGGATGCCAACTATCGCAAATTGCGGTCCTATTTCCGGAGGGAGTTCCTTCCCTCGCAGGCCGCGGATACGATTACGGCCGACTCGATTGGTAATGACGGACTGAGTTTGACGCCGGATGAATGGAACGGGAAGACTGTGGTGATTCGGTCTGGCAAGGGCATGGGCCAAGAACGGCGTATTGTTTCGCACACGGAAACCGTCTTCACTCTGCACGAGAAGTGGGCGACGATGCCAGATGCGTCGTCGCAGTTTGGCATTGTCCAGACCGAGTGGACGCGGGCGCAGGAGTCGGAAGGATCCGAGATCGTCGTTTACTTGCCGTTGCTGAGTACCGAGACTTTTGAGATTAATTTGCGAAGCGTCGATAGCGACGGCGATGAGTTGGCCTCGTTTGAGTCACCGAGCGTTGTCTGGCAGATTGGCGTGAGTGGCAGCGGTGGAAGTGGTGGTGATACGGGCGTGCCGCCGGAAGCCTCGTTCGGATTCCGCTTGCTTGAGGGCGGGACGATTTCCGTAGGTGGATTTGCGTTCTCTCAATTCACGAATTTGAGCACCGCTTATGCCGCGAAGCTGGGACTGCTGTTCTGGGATGAGCTGTCGGCCCCGACGCCTCTGAGTTTGACGGCCGCGATTGACGATGTGCAGACGAGTCTTGAGCTCAGTGGGCTGGATGAGCCACTGGTTGCCGACGATTTCATTCAGATCGGGCAGGAGATTTTCCGAATCGTAGAGCGAGTAGCAGAGAGTAATGCTTATGAAGTTGTTCGTGGCAGCCATCTGTCGCCGGCCAGTGGACACGGTGCTGGGGTTTCGGTATTCGCCCTAGAACGCCGTGACGAAGTGATCAACTTACTGCCTGGCCTGTTGACTTCGACAGCGGGCGTGCGATTCCGATACAACACGCGGATTCCCTATGTGCGCATTGCGGCTGCTGATCTTGCGATTTATAACCGCGTGGGAGCTGGTGCAGTGCGCGAGGAGTGCTACACGCAGGTCGCGGGCGATGGGATTCGCACGTTGTCCGGTGGGCAGATTGTTTTCAGCGCAGCCGGCTACCTTGCGATCGAGGCAAGTGTCGGGGCGGCGTATGTTACGGAGCGTGAGATGGCGGTGGGCGATGTGTCCGCGGTAGTTTTAGAGCCACCCGGTGGAGCGCCGATTGAAATTCTGGTCCGCGTTGACGGAGTGGAATATGCAACGGTTACGATTCCAGCGGGCGCATTCAGCTCAGCTCCTGTGAGCAGGATGAACTATGCGCCAATCCCTTCGGGCTCGACGATTACGTTTGACATAACGAAAGTGCCGTCTGCTTCGCAGGGGACACCAGGCCGCGATTTGACCGTCTATTTGAAGGTGTGACCGATAATAGCTTTTTGATCTCTATTCAAAACGTATCCAAGCGATACCAGGGCGCCGGTTGGAGAGCGCCCTGGCGTCGTGGCACGGATCAGCAGGAATTTTGGGCGCTGCGCAATATCGACATCGATGTGGAGCGCGGCGAGTGTTTTGGCATATTGGGGCCCAATGGGTCGGGTAAGTCGACGCTGCTCGAAATTGTGTCGGGGATTTTGGAGCCTACCGAAGGGCGAGTGCTGTTGGGCGGGCGCGTGAGTGCGTTGTTGGAATTGGGAGCGGGGTTTAATCCGGAGTTCTCGGGAATTGAGAATGTTCGCCTGAACGCGGAACTGCTTGGCATGAGCCGAGCCGAAATTGATGCGCGGATGCCGGCTATTGAGGCGTTTGCGGAGATTGGGGAGTTTTTTCGCAGGCCCGTGCGCGAATATTCGAGCGGAATGTATGTGCGGCTCGCGTTCGCCGCGGCGATCCACCAAGAACCGGAGATTTTGATTGTCGATGAGGCATTGGCGGTGGGCGATGTTCGATTCGCTAACAAGTGCATTCGGCGATTGGAAGAGATGCGCGGAGGGGGGACGACGATTCTCTTCGTCTCTCATGACCTGGGGCTGGTGAAGAAGTTGTGCGAAAGAGCGGCGTTGCTTTGGGAAGGGCGATTGGAGTTATT
>VFQP010005873.1_pt1 | contig 10423 bp, 13 predicted proteins | sample 3512351 | NCBI WGS metagenome assembly VFQP01 (sample SAMN10412372, study PRJNA504923) | tailings metagenome | isolation source: Relicate 1 Philex TSF1 revegetated site | place: Philippines: Tuba, Benguet | collected 2017-08-29
CGCCGATGCCAATGGCCACCACGTTCTTGAGCGACTTGCCCGTCACGCCCTTCCAATCGCCCGACCGCACCTGCAAACAACAACGCCCACCATGCACACAGCACGCTCGCGCGCTGCGAGCCGCCGCGTGCACGCGCGCAAAAGCACCAGCTGCCGGCACACGCACGCCCCTACGATGAAGTGGCAAGTTGCCCCACTGTCCCTCCCCTCCGCAGTGCGCCGCACCTTGTCGCTGAAGTCCTTGATCTTGTCCAGCACCTCCCACACGTCGGGCACCACGTTCTTGCCGTCGACGAAAATCTTCTGCGCGGCGGACATCCAACCCCCGCACACACACCAGCAAGCACGCACACACGCCAGGCAGAGAGTGAGCAGAGAGGCCTGGGGCCCGCGAGGAGGCTCCTCAGATACGCTTCAACGGCGCACGGCTGCTCGGCGCGGTGGTGCGGCGCCCTCTTGCCTGGTCGCGGCGCGCACGCGTGGCCACGTGCAGCACGGCGCGGTCCTCGGTCGAGTTGATGTGCTCGCCCGAGAACATGCTGTCAATCTTCTGGCGCAGGTTGGCCGCCTCGGCCAGCTTGAGCAGCAGCTGCGGACCAGCGGTGGTCAGGTGGGTGTGTGGGTCGTCAGTCACAACAACAGGGAACGCCCGCAGGTCAACGGCGCACGCGCAGCAACTGAGCACTGATGGGCGTGCTGGCGACGCAGTGTGTGAGCGGCGCCGGGGTCGGCGATCCCCGGAGGATCGCCTGCTGGCACTCACCTCCATGGTGGTGGCGGTGACGCGCTGGCGGGAAAAGTCAAAGTAGATGCCCTCGCTCTCCTTGATGAGGTTCATGGAGCGCGCCTCGTCGGACAGCAGGTCGCGCAGGTGCCTGAAGGCGACAAAAATTGGAGGCGCAAAAAGTGGGCACCTGGGCGCCTTCCCGCCGCGACCCTACCCGCCCGCTGGAACGCCGGACTCACGTGCGGTTGATGTCGCTGACGTGCGCCTTGAGCGCCTGCCACTCGGGCGTCTGCGAGATGAGGCCGCTGCCCTTGCTGCTCTTCTCGGGCGGCTGTACACAGGGCAGGGCAGGAGGAAGAAGCAGAAATCATCCGTCACGTGCGTCACCTGCCCGGATCGCTGCACCCGACGCGCACCGTTGTGCGCAGCCCTCCCCATCCGGCGCCTCACCGCGTCGAGCATGGCCACTCGGGCTGCGACATCCCTGGCGCTGGGGCTCTCAGCGCCGCTGGCGGGCTCGGGGCCGGCGGGCGCGGGGCCCTTGGCAGCGCTGCGCACCAAGGTGGGCAATGCAGGTAGGGCAGCAGCAACAGCGTGCTCAGCAGCGTGCTGGATGCGCCTTGGGGTCTCTGCTGCGCTCTCCGCGCTGCTGCGCTCAACGCCCCCCTGCTCGGGTGGGTGGGCCGTGCCCGCGTCGCTCCCCACCATCAGGAGAGCGCGATGCACGAGCGGCATCGCCGCGCTGTCAATGGTCAATGCGACGCCAAGCCGAAAGGCCAGCGTGCGCAGGGAAGGGGCAGAGCACAAAGTCCGAGACGATGGCCAGTCCCTCCCAACGCACGCACGCGCGCGATCGCGCATCCGCGACGCGTGCTCACCAAACGGGGACGCCTGCGCGACCCGGCGCGACGATGGGCCTGGGCGTCGGTGCCAGCTGCCGCACCGCCTGCTGCCGCGCCGCCTGGCCGCACTTGGCGCTCTTGCCGTGGAGCTGCATCGCGTGCTTGAAGATACGTGTGATTGGGAATCTCTCTGCTCCGCCTGCACGCTTCTGGCCACACTGTCCTCTTGGCCCCACGTGCATGTGCCCCCCGCCCGTCGGGGTGCGCGCGAAGGGTGCGCGACCTTTGGGTGAGCTCCATCCAGGGAGCAGGCCACACGCGCTCAGTGCGCACAAAGTCAAACGTTGCAGTGGCAACTCAGGGCGCAGCAAATGGCTGCAAAGAACCCGTCCACGATAGCAGCGCGGGAATGAAATGATCAAATCGCTCAAGCTCTAGGCTCTAGGCAAACTGCTGCTACACATCCTGCTGCTGCAGCGCGAAGCGGACCTCGCCCACGTCCATCTGCACCGTGCCCACGTCCCAGCCCAGCGCCCGCGCCTCCGCCTCAAAGCTCGCAAAGCCCCGCGCCGCCTCCCCCTCGCAGCGCAGCGCCGCCAAGCTCGCCTCCAGCAGCGCCAGGCCTCCTCGCTGCTCCGCGCGCTGGTGCCGGTGCAGCCAGCAGGCCTGCCACAGCGCGCGCAGCACGGCGCGGGGCTGCGCCTCGGCCCCGTCCCTCAGCAGCACCCACGCCTCGCTCGAGGCGCCGTCCCACACTAAGAGGTGCTCCTCCCCAGCGTAGAGCTCCACCAGGCGCCGCTCAACGCCACCGTCGGCGTTCGCAGGCGCCGCCGCGCCGTTCCCTCCTCCCCGGCTGTCCGCCGCCGCCGCCGACGCCGCCGACTCTCTGTGCGCGCCGTTGCTCCTGGGGCACAACGTTGCCCCGGCCTGCTCCTCCTGGCGCGCGGCCAGCTGCAGGAGCTCGGCCAGGGACCTTTCGCCAAAATGCACCCTGTGCACACACACAGCAACTCTCGTGCACCACGCCGTGCTGAGGCGCACGTGTCAGGCTCAACGAGGGCACGCCCAGTCACTGCTAGTGCTCCACGCAGACGCACCTGGGCGTGGCAAAGGTGGGGCCGCTCCAGGCCGCAGGCAGCAGGATGGGCTCCAGCTGGTTGCCTCGCTCCACCGAGCGCAGCGGGCGGCCCGCCACGTGGTCGTCCACCAGCATGCGCGCGCGCTTCTCGTTCAGCGTGGGGAAGCACAGCGTGCGCAGCGTGCGGTACCGCAGGCAGATGTGCTGCGATTGGGGCGGCGGCACAAGCGCGCGGGGAAACGAGGCACAGCACGTGTGGAGGTGGGACATTCTGGGGGTGCTGGCGTGCCCTTGGGCAAATAATGCATTGCATCAAGCCCTCACCGTGCCCTGCACCAGCGCCCAGATGGCCACCAGCTCAGAGCCCGTCGTCACGCCGTCCTGCTGCTCCGCGATGAAGGCGTCCACGCCCGACAGCACCGCCAGGCTGGCGGCGTAGCCAAACAGCTGCGCAATCACCTCCCACACCTCCTCCTTGGCGGCAATGGCGCCCACGTTCTGGTCGCGCGCAAAGTCTGCACAGGGAGGCGCCAACGTGAGGGTGTACATAAGCGCGGAAAGCCGTACAGGAGGCCGCACCCGCCCACACAGCGTGCGCCCGCCCAGCTTGCTCACGTGTCTGGATCACCCTGAAGACCGGCTTGCCAATCGACTTTCCCAGCGCCTTTGCGAAGCGGCCGCTCGCCGCCAGCACCAGGAAGTGCTGGGGGAACATGGCAGTGGCAATCTCCAGCCCAGCGCCCGTGCTGGTGCACAGCTCGGCAATCATGCGCCACCGCCTCGGCTCCCTGTGGCGCACAGCGGCGTACGCGTGAGGGCAGCCCACACTGATTGCAGCAAGGTCCTCAGGGCCATGCCCCATCTGGCGGCTCGCCACTGATGCGTGCGTGGCGAGGGGCACCCTGTGCGCACCTGTCGAACTCTGCCGCCAGCGAGCCGCCCACGACGAAGCGCCCAAGCGCCCCCAAGCCGTCCTTGGTGATCCACCGGATGGCCGCGCTGGCGGCCGTGGTGGCGGCGGGGCCCGCGGACACACCCACCGCCTGCAGCAGGCTGGACGTGGTGAGCGCGTGCGCCACGTTGCCCAGCACCTGCGCCTCACGCAGGTGCGGCACGCGCAGTGGTGCACACGCCCTGCTTCAGCCGCGGTGTATATGCCAGTCCCTGCGACAACAGCCCACCGCGGCCCCCCCAAAGCGCGCACGTGCGTCGGGAGCGCCCAAAGCATGTACGGTAGGTAGTCCGCCGTGGTAGTGGCTGGGAACCCGTCAGGAACGAGCAGTTGCCGCAGCGAGAGCAGAGTGCTGCTGCTCGGGCTGGACCCTCCGACGATGGATGCCGCTTGCGGGCGAACCTCGACGAGCCGCCGCTGAGCTGCCGGCAGTGACGCTGGCACCGTTGGCCGCTGCTCTGCCACCTGCGGCTCGACGATGGTGGCCCTGACGCAGATGCGGAGCCTGCGCGCTCGCCGGCCACACGTCGCCGGGCCGCAGCATCTCGCCCCTGCAGCTGCTCTCCGCTGGCCAGGCGCGTGGAGAGTGTGCATTTTGCAGTGCTGCCCGCAGTACCACTGCCGCAACTCCGCTTGATGGCATGTGTGGGGCGGCGCGCCATGCGTCCACGCCCTGGTGCGACCAGAACAGGCGACGCCGGCGGGAGCTTTGGTCCCGGCAGCTTTACACATGGGGAAAATGGTGTACAGGTTCAGCATGAGGAAAGGGCGTCAGTCCAGCAGGATGGTGTCCCGGATCATGTGCAGCAGCCGGTCAAAGATGCGCGGCCCGTCGTCCCGGATGCCGGAGTGCTTGTACTCGCTCGTGTGCCACTGCCGCAGCGTGGGCACGTGCGCCGCCGTGGCCTGGGCCAGGTTGTAGTCCACGTACATGTCCTGCACAACAGTGCGCACCGCCACGAACAGCCCAGCCGCAGCCCTTGACGGCGAGTGCCCTCGCGACGTGGGCCATGCTCACACCCCTGGCCCCGCACCCCAAAACGCTCAGCCCACACCCACCTCGACGTAGGTGGCGGCGGCGGCAGGCACGGTGGTTGCCCTGAGCGCCTGCACGTCGTACAACCGCCCCCTGCGCGCCGTGGCCACCACCGCCACATGCCGTCACGCCAGCCGCCAACCCGGCCAGCGCACGCAAAGCCTGCCATCCTTGCCTCTGTCTCCTCTCCCCTCACCAGTCCGCCTTGTCCGCGATGAGGTCGGCCGCTTGCTTGTACGGCCGCAGCGCCGCCACGTCCTCAAACATCCACGGGAACACCATCTCGCCCGTGAAGAACACGGGCAGCCCTGCAGCAGCACGTACAGTAATGTGCAGCGCCACAGCAACGCGCTCGCTCGCTCGTCGCATGGCGCACACGCTGCAGCAACAGCACGTGCCAACGCGGTGGCTGCGACGAGCAGGAGTCCTCCTCGCTCTCGGTTGCTGTACGGCGCAAGCCGGGCGGCAGCCAGGGGTTGCGGGGCCGCCCCACAATGACCCCGCGAGACATTCGCACCGTGCTCCGCGCTGTGTTGCGCGTCGAAGAGCGCGCTGAGCTCGTGCTGCTCCTGCCGCACGCGGTGCGCCGCCCAGCGCGAAGCGGCGCCCTGGCAGTAGATGGACTCGTGCAGCAGCGCGTACAGAGGGTTGGTGTCCCACGCCTGGTGCGCCTCAAACGACTGCGGGGCGGCACAGCGCACACAGCACGTGGCAGCACGCGAAAACGTCGGCGGGTGGCGGTGCTGGTTTCCGGGCTGCCGGCGCCTCGAGTGCCCTCAAGGCCTTGCACGCGCCATCGCGAGCAAGGCGGCAAGGAGCAGGCAAGGCGGCGGCGCATCGTCACCTTGAGGAAGGCGGGGTTGATGTCGCCCTCCGAGTCAAAGAAGGACTCGAGCAAAAAGTGCAGCCGCTCAAACCCGCCGCCGGCGCCCAGCCCTGCGTCCGGCGCGCCACCAAAGCCGTGAAGGTGAGCCGCTCGGGTCGCTGCGGCAGTTCCACTCCCCACGCTCACGCCCTGCAGAGCGAGCGCACGCCGCGGCAGCTGGCGCCGCATGAGCGGGGCCACGTGCGTCACCTGAGAGTCCCAGGGTCTGCAGCAGGCGCGGCGTGAGGTGCGTGCCGCTGGGCAGCACCACGTGGCCGCCCGGCTGCGCCTGCAGGAAGGCCACGATGCGCTGCACGTGCGCCACGTCCCCGGGGAAGCGCTGGTAGTATCTCTGGTTGGCCTGCGGGCGTGCACAGGGCAGAAGGCGCACACGCAATGGGAGCATGGTGGGCCTGATGCCGCATCCAGCGCCCATCTAGGGACCAAGGGAGGGTGCATGGGCACAAGGTGCACAGACAGGAGGGCAGGCGAAGGGAGCAACGTGCGGCAGGGAGCGGGCCTGCTGCCTCATCTAGCGCCAAGGGAGGCATCCTGGGAGGGGTGGCTCCTCGGGCGTCACGCACCACGATGACGCGGCGGTACGTGGCGCGGTACACGTCCTCGGCGCTGCAGGGCGAGTCCACGCCGGGGGGGATGCCGCCCGTCACCATCACCTCGATCAACCCTGCGGCTCCACAGGGGGTTGATCAAGCGGCGCATCGTTGCCCACCTCCCTTCGCCGTCACCGCCGTCCCGCCCCGCACCATGGCCTGGGGCCTGGCAGGTGCGAAAAGACGATAGCCGCGCGTTAGGCGAGCAGGCGTCCTGCGCTGGCTCCCTCCCCCGCGCGCCTCACCCACCCTTGGGCGCAAAGCTGAGGTAGGTGAAGATGAGGAAGCCGCCGTAGCTCTGCCCCAGCACGCTCCACTTGCCGCCGCAGTTGTCGCGCGGCACCAGCGCCTCTCGCACCATCTCGGCGTCCTTGACGATGCTGTCCGCGCGGAAGAACGACAGGTACCTGCGCGCACACACGCACGCATGCACGTGGCAGCACGCCCCACATCACCACCGCCAAAATGCACGTCCGCCACAGGCCCATGCCTGCACGCGGCACCCTGGCGTTGGCAGGGCCTGCCCCCCCGGAACGACGGGCAGAGGGCGGCGCGCATGTGCAAGGCGGTGGGTAGACAGCGCACGTGAGGGAGGGAGAGGCGGGTGCGTTGATGCGCCCGCACCTGGCCTGCTCCTCGGGCGTTCCCCGCTTCTTGAGGTTGTGCGTGGTGATGCCGCTCGACTTGCCCGTGCCCCGCTGGTCCAGCAGCACCACGCGGAAGTGGTTGACGGCCGTCTTGAGCCTGCGCGGCCAAGAGCAATGCGCACATTTTCCTCGTCATCGCACTTGCCCTGGGCGTGCGGGCTCCCCCAGGACGGTGTTGGCGGGGGCCCTTGCCCTCGCTCACCACCCGTTGGCTTCTGTGGGCCGGGGCGACTCGAAGCCAGGGCCCCCTGCAGGCACCAGGTGCGGCGTGCGCTTGCGGTGGCCACGCCGCGTCAGCGACTGGCGCAGCACGCGGGCGCCCCACAGCGCGCTGCCAAGCTGGTTCTCGCCTTGCATGTAGACCAGGAAGGGCAGGCGCCTGCTGGCCAGGGACGGCACGAAGACCTCTCTCGCAAACACGTCAATCTCGCCGGGCACCTGCGCGATCCGTGGTGCGTGCGCGCGGCGCACCCGGCCACTCAGGATCCGCGCAGCTGAGGACACGGGCACATCGGAATGATGCGGTTGCGATCAGCTGTGCAGCTTCAAGGGATTGTGAGCTCCTGGTGCGGGGCGCACAGGGGCCCGGTGCCACGCGATCTTTGTCCAGTCGGGCGCTGTGGAGGATCGCGCGCCCTGACCATCATCATCGGCGCGCTGCTGGGCACGTCAAGATGTGCTCGCACCTGGCCCGAGTAGTCGAGCGGCGCCTTGAACGTGTGCGAGATGACCGTGAGGCCGGGCACCTTCACCTGCTCCGCCGCCCGCAAGCCTTCCACTGCGCCGTGCTGCCCGTTGCTGGTGCCGCTGCGCGCACATCGTGTGGCACAAGAAGGATGCTCAAGGATGGAGTGCACACAGGCACGCCGTCCGGGGCAGGCACGCCGCACGGTCGCGGACCTCGTCTCCGGCGCGCCAGCGGCCAGCGCCACGCCAGTGCGCTTCTGCTTCTTGTCGATGTGGCTCGTCGACATCGCGGCGCTGCGCTGGTGAAGCAAGGCGTGGGGAGGGAGGGCGAGCGAGCTTCGCCGCGAGAAAGCGTGGGATGCGTGGGCTGCTCGACGACGGTGCGCAGCGGGCGTGGTGTCGTGAGCGAGTGCTGCACTGCGCATCGGTTCACCGCACTGTGCGCACTCGGGGGGCCGTCGAGCAGGGCGGATGCCTTGCGCAAGTAATCGGGGCACCGAACCCTGGGGTCAGTCGGCAAAGCGCAGCTCGAAGTCGGGCTGCAGCGGCGGCAGAGCGTTGCCAAAGCCCCACCGCTGCCTGGAGTCGTGGCCAAATTCCTCCTCCTGAGCCGCCGCGACGTCCTCCTCCAGCGGTGCAGGCACGCCGCCGCCCCACAGCCTGATGCCGCGCCCCCGGTCAGAGCTGCCGGCCCCGCCACCCGCCTCGCCCTGATGCACGACTCGGGTCACGCTGATGCCGCCTGCCACGTCCCCCTCGTCCACCAGCGGTGGAGGCACGCCGCCGCCCCACAGCCGCACGCCGCCGCCAGCCCCTCCACCGTGCACCGCGCGCTGCACGCTGATGCCTGCCGCAGCCATCCCCTCCTCCTCCTCCTCCTCATCGCGCCCCGGGGGCACGCCGCCACCCCACAGCCGCACCCCGCCCTCCCTCCCTCCTCCCTCCCCGCCGCGCGACTCGTGCACCACCCGCTCCACGCGGATGCCGCCCTCCTCCTCCTCGTCCTCGTCCAGAGGCGGTGGCACGCCCCCGCCCCACAGCCGCACCCCGGCCCCGGTGGGTGCGCGCCGCCCCCCGATTGACTGCTGAAAGTCCATCAGAAGCGCGTCCAACCGCGCCTGGAGCCCCGACACCGCCGCCGCCGCCGCCACGCCGCCCGCCGCTGACTCTGCGCCAGGCTGGGGCGCTGCGCGTGAGGGGCCCGCCACCAGGGAGGAGGGCGCCGGAGCGGCCGCAGAAGTGGGCGGCGGTGCAGCCGAGGCGGAGGCGTGGAGCGCTGGGGGGCCCGTGGCGGGCGGCGAGACAAGCCCTCGCATGGCGGGGTGCTCTGCCACCAGCGTGCGCGCGACGCCTGCACACGGAAAGGGCCACATGCAGCGGTGAGGCAAAGGTGCGGCACGGTTGCACGAAGCAAGGCAAAACATGCAAACGAACCTGATGACGAAGCGCTTGCCCCCGCCTCCTGCACCGGACCACCGCCCTGCCGGCCCGCCGCCGCCCCTGCCGCCGCCGCCACGCGCCCCTCCTCTCCAGGCCGCGCGAACGAAAACATCCAGTCCAGTTGCTCGCGCCGCCGCCACGCCCCCCCCCCCCCCACCCCCCCCCCCGCCCCCGCCGCGCCGCCCTCCGCCGGGCCCGCCACGTCCTCCGGCACCCCTCCGTCCCCCGCGTCCTCCCCCCCATCCGCCACCTCGTCGTCCAGCCAAATCACCTCCACGCCCTCATCCTCCTCGCCCTCTGGGTGCTGCACCACGATCCGGGCCATCAGCTCGTCGGTGCCGGCGTCGCTGTCCGTCGCGCCGCCAAGCACCATGCCCTGCCCGCCGCCGTCGTCGCTGCACGTCTCCACCACCGCCGCCAGCGCACGCACGCCCTCCTCCCCGCCCGCCGCGCCGCCCGCCGCCTCCCCCCACCGCCGCTGCGGCCCCTCCGCCGCGCCGCCGCCGCTGCCGGCGGGCGGCAGGGGTCGCACGGTGGTCACCCACACGCCCGTCCTCGACCCGGCGGCGCCGACGCTCCCAGCCGCCTCGCCCACCGCTGCGCCCCCATGCGGGGCGTGCGGGTCGGGCGGAGGCTGCGCCCCGACCGCGCCCGCCCGCGCCGCCGACGGCGACGGCCCCGGCGTGGCGCCAAACACCTGCTGCTGCCACAGCGGCGAAGCGCCGGCGCCGTCCTCGCCACGCTGCTGCTGCTGCTGCGACTGGGCTGCCGAGGGCGGGACGTCGAGCACGGCGGCGGCCGCCGTGGCGCCGAACCACACGCTCCCCTGCGGCTGCCGCTGCTCCTCGGGCAGCGGCCCACGGCCCCTGAGCAGCGCCTCCGCCGCCTGACGCCCCGGCCCCTGGAGGGAGGCCACGTCCGCGTCGGCGGCAGCGGAGGAGGAAAGGCGCTGGGTCCACTGCAGACCCATGACTGTCAGCTCCTGCAGTTGGTGCCGAAGCCGCTCTGCCGGATCCTCGGCTGAGCTGGCGGCGAGCGGGGAGTCCCATGGAGCCCTAATGCGGGGTATGAGGATGCCGCCGAGCCATGTGCCGTCGTCGTCGCCGTTGCCGCTGGGCAGGGCCGCAGTGGCGGTGATGGTGGTGGTGGAGGGGCGGTGGTGTGTGGGGGTGGCGGCGGTGGCGGGGAGGGGCGACGCTTGGTGCCCCAGGATGGGGTGTGCGATGGCGTGGAGGGGGAAGGGCGGCGGGGGCGGGTGGCTGGCAGCGGCGCTTTCCGGCGCTGGTGGTTTGTGCGGCGAGGCGGCGGGGACGTGCGGGATGGCGGCGTGCGGCGGGCTGGCGCCAGCGACGTCGGGTCCCGCTGGGGAGCTGCCGGGAAGGTGCCCCGGCGCCGGGGCCTCCGCCGGCGAGTGCGGGTGCGGAGGTGGCGAGGGGGAGTGCGGCGAGGAGGGGGCCGGGGAGGGGAGGGCGTACTGGTCGGCGGGTTGCCATGCCGAGTTGGGCGCGGTGGAGGCGAGGAGGTGCTGGGAGGGCTGG
>VFQP010005874.1_pt1 | contig 10422 bp, 8 predicted proteins | sample 3512351 | NCBI WGS metagenome assembly VFQP01 (sample SAMN10412372, study PRJNA504923) | tailings metagenome | isolation source: Relicate 1 Philex TSF1 revegetated site | place: Philippines: Tuba, Benguet | collected 2017-08-29
AAGAAGCTGCTCAAGTCGCTCAGCGCCGACCAGACGGTGAGCGTGATCCGCGCCTTCACCTACTTCAGCCACCTCGCCAACCTGGCCGAAGACCGCCACCACATCCGCCGCCGCGCGGTGCACGAGCGCGCGGGGGGCCTGCAGACCGGCAGCCTGGGCCTGGCGCTGCAGCGCCTGCAGGCCGCGGGCCTCACGCCCGATACCGTGGCGCACACCCTGGCCGCGGCGCACCTGTCGCCCGTGCTCACGGCCCACCCCACCGAGGTGCAGCGCAAGAGCATCCTCGACGCCGAGCGCGACATCGCGCGGCTGCTGGCCGAGCGCGACCAGGCGCTGCCGCGCGAGCAGGCCGCGATCGAGGCGCAGATGCGCGCCCGTGTGACGCAGCTCTGGCAGACGCGCCTGCTGCGCTTCACCAAGCTCAGCGTGGCCGACGAGATCGAGAACGCGCTCAGCCACTACGAAAGCACCTTCCTGTCGCAGATCCCGCGCCTGTACGCCGAGCTCGAGGCCGGGCTGGGCCGGCCCGTGGCGCCCTTCCTGCGCATGGGCCAGTGGATCGGCGGCGACCGCGACGGCAACCCCAACGTCACCGCGGCCACGCTGGAGCTCGCGCTGCAGCGCCAGGCCGATCTCGCGCTGCGCCACCACCTCACGCAGGTGCACCTGCTGGGCGGCGAGCTGTCCATGTCGGGCATGCTGGTGGGCGCGAGCGCCGAGATGCAGGCCCTGGCCGAGCGCTCGCCCGACACCAACGCCCACCGCCAGGACGAGCCCTACCGCCGCGCCCTCACCGGCATGTACGCGCGCCTGGCCGCCACGCTCAAGGCGCTCACGGGCGGCGAGGCCGCGCGCCACGCAGTGGCGCCGCAGAACGCCTATGCGGACGCGGCCGAATTCCTCGCCGACCTGCGCACCATCGAGGCCTCGCTGCGCGCGCACCACGGCGCGGCCCTGATCGACGCGCGCCTGCGCCCGCTGATCCGCGCGGTCGAGGTGTTCGGCTTCCACCTCGCCACCATCGACCTGCGCCAGAGCTCCGACCAGCATGAAGCGGTGGTCGCCGAGCTGCTCGCGGCGGCAAAGATCGAGCCCGATTACGCCGCGCTCGGCGAGGACGCCAAGCGCGCCGTGCTGCTGCGCGCGCTCAACGACGTGCGCCCGCTGCGCGTGCCCGGCACCGCCTACAGCGCGCACACGCAGGGCGAACTCGCGATCTTCGAAACCGCGCGCAGCGGCCGCGAGCGCTTCGGTACGGCGGCCATCCGCCACGCCATCATCAGCCACACCGAGACCGTGAGCGACCTGCTCGAGGTGCTGCTGCTGCAGAAGGAAGCCGGCCTGGTGCGCGGCACGCTGGCGCAGGGCGCGGTGGCCGACCTCATCGTGGTGCCGCTGTTCGAAACCATCGAGGACCTGCGAAACGCCGCGCCCATCCTGCGCGCCTACTACGACCTGCCGGGCGTGCGCGCCATGGTCCAGCGCGGTGCGGCCGACGGCTATGGCGAGCAGGACGTGATGCTCGGCTACTCCGACAGCAACAAGGACGGCGGCATCTTCACCAGCAACTGGGAGCTCTACCGCGCCGAGACCGCGCTCGTGAAGCTGTTCGACGAGCTCAATGCGGGCAACGGAAAGGCCATCGGCCTGAGGATGTTCCACGGCCGCGGCGGCACCGTGGGCCGGGGCGGCGGCCCGAGCTACCAGGCCATCCTCGCGCAGCCGCCGGGCACGGTGCGCGGCCAGATCCGCCTGACCGAGCAGGGCGAGGTGATCGGCGCCAAGTACGCCAACCCCGAGATCGGCCGCCGCAACCTCGAAACCCTGGTGGCGGCCACGCTCGAGGCCACGCTGCTGCAGCCCACGCGCGAAGCCTCGCCCGCCTTCCTCAAGGCCGCCGAGGCGCTGTCGCGCGCGAGCATGGCGGCCTACCGCGCCCTGGTCTACGACACACCGCGTTTTGCCGATTACTTCTTCGGCGCCACGCCGATCCGCGAGATCGCCGAGCTCAACATCGGCTCGCGCCCCGCGAGCCGCAAGGCCACGGGCCGCATCGAAGACCTGCGCGCCATTCCCTGGGGCTTCAGCTGGGGCCAGTGCCGGCTCACGCTGCCCGGCTGGTACGGTTTCGGCGCGGCGGTGCAGGCCTTCGTGGCCGAAGACCCGAAACACGCCGCGCTGCTCAAGCGCATGCACCGCGACTGGCCGTTCTTCAGCACCCTGCTCTCCAACATGGACATGGTGCTGGCCAAAAGCGACATGGCCCTGGCCTCGCTCTACGCCGAACTGGTGGAGGACAAGGCGCTGCGCCGCAAGGTGTTCAGCGCCATCGAGGCCGAGTGGCAGCGCACCGTCGACGCGCTGGCGCTGATCACGGGCGAGCCCGAGCGCCTGGCCGGCAACGCCGCGCTGCGCCGCTCGATCGAGCACCGCTTCCCCTACATCGACCCGCTGCACCACCTGCAGGTCGAGCTGATCCGCCGCCACCGCGCGGGCGCGCTCGCGCACGACGACGACGGCAAGCTGCGCCGCGGCATCCACATCGCGATCAACGGCATCGCGGCCGGCCTGCGCAACACCGGCTGAGCGGGGCCGCTGCGGTGACAACGGCGACAGCGGGGACATGGCGCGGCACCTAAAATCGCCCGGGTGAACCCCTTGCTCAACGCCGACCTGCACTGCCATTCCACCCTCTCGGACGGCACGCTCGAACCCGAGGTGCTGGCCGCGCGCGCCAAGGACAACGGCGTGGAGCTCTGGGCCCTGACCGACCACGACGAGCTCGGCGGTCAGCACCGCGCCATGGCCGCGGCGCGCGACCTGGGCCTGCCCTACCTCACGGGCGTCGAGATCTCGGTGACCTTCGCGGGCACCACGGTCCACATCGTGGGCCTGGGCATGGACCCCGGCAACGCGGCCCTGCTCGATGGCCTGCGCGCCACGCGCGGCGGGCGTGAGCAGCGCGCACGCGAAATGGCCGACGGCCTGGCCCAGGTGGGCATCAAGGGCGCATTCGAAGGGGCCTTGCGCTACGTGGGCAACCCCGACCTGATCTCGCGTTCGCACTTCGCGCGCCACCTGGTCGACAGCGGCGTGTGCCGCGACGTGCCCGAGGTGTTCCGCAAGTACCTCACCGAGGGCAAGCCCGGCTTCGTGCCGCACCGCTGGGCCGCGCTCGGCGACGCGGTGCGCTGGATCACGGGCGCGGGCGGCGTGGCCGTGATCGCCCACCCGGGCCGCTACAAGTTCACGCCCACCGAGGAGTACGCGCTGTTCTCCGAGTTCAGGCAGCACGGCGGCCAGGCGTGCGAGGTGGTCACGGGCGCGCACAGCACGTCCGAGTACGCCAAGTACGCGGGCTTCTGCGCCGAGTTCGGCCTGGCCGCTTCGCGCGGCAGCGATTTCCACAGCCCCGACGAAAGCCACACCGACCTGGGCAAGCTGCCCGACCTGCCCGGCAGCGTGACGCCGGTGTGGTCGCTGCTGGCCGAGCGGGTCCATTGATGGCCAGCGCCCCACGGCCTGGCCAGGCGCTCGCCGGCATCGGCTTCCTCGTCGCGGCCACCGCCTGCTTCGCGGTGCTCGACACCACGGTGAAGGTGGTGGGCGCGGTGGTCTCGGTGCTGCTCGCGGTGTGGTTCCGCTACGCCTTCCACGCCGTGGCGGTCACGGCCGTGATGCTGCCGCTGCGCGGGCGCTCGCTCTGGCGCACCGAACACCCGCGCTTCCAGCTGCTGCGCGGCCTGTTGCTGCTGTCGGTGAGCGGCATGTCCTTCCTCGCGGTGCAGTACATGCCCGTGGGCGAGTTCACCGCCATCGTCATGGTCACGCCGCTGGCCGTGACGCTGCTGGCCGCGCTGTTCCTGGGCGAGCGCGTGAAGCCCCTGCGCTGGCTGCTGGTGGCGGGCGGCTTCGCGGGCGCGCTGCTGGTGGTGCGGCCGGGGGCCGGCGTGGTGGGCTGGGCCGCGCTGATCCCGCTCACCCTGGTGTTCCTCTATGCCTGGTTCCAGATCCTCACCGCGCGCATGGCCCGCACCGAAGACCCGATGACCCTGCACTTCTACACCGGCTGGGTCGGTGCCCTGGTGGCCAGCGCAGCGCTGCCCTTCGTGTGGCAGGCCGTGCCCGACGCGCGCACGCTCGCGCAGCTGTGCCTGGTCGGGCTCATGGGCACGGTGGGCCACTTCCTGCTGATCCTCGCGTTCCAGCGCGCGCCGGCGTCCACGCTCTCGCCCTTCCTGTACACGCAGATCGGCTTCGCCATGCTGTGCGGCTGGGTGGTCTACCACCATGTGCCGGGCGCGCTCGAGCTCGCGGGCATCGCGCTCATCGTGGTGTGCGGCGCCAGCGCGAGCTGGCTCACGGCGCGCGAGCAGCGCCTGCCCGTGGACGCGCCCGAAGCCTGAGCCGCCCCCCAGCATGAACACCGCCGCCGCCCTGCTTCCGACCCGCACGCTCGCAGGCATCGGCCTGGCGGTCGCGGCCACGGCCTGCTTCGGCCTGCTCGACACCACCGTCAAATTGGTGGGCGCCGTGATGCCGGTGCTCATGATCGTGTGGTTCCGCTACCTGTTCCACGCCGTGGCCACCACGGCGGTGCTGTTGCCGCTGCGCGGGCGCGCCGCCTGGCGCACCGCGCACCCGCGCTTCCAGCTGCTGCGCGGCGCGCTGTTGCTCTCGCTCAGCCTCATGGGCGTGGTGGCGCTGCAGCAGATGCCGGTGGGCGAGTTCACGGCCATTCTCATGTTCACGCCGCTGGCCGTGACGCTGCTGGGCGCCACCGTGCTGCGCGAGCGCGTGTCGGCCTGGCAATGGGCCCTGGTGGCGGGCGGTTTCGCGGGCGTGCTGCTGGTGGTGCGGCCCGAGGGCGAGGACATCGGCTGGGCGAGCATCCTGCCCCTGACCATGGTGTTCATGAGCGCCTGGTTCCAGATCCTCACCGCGCGCATGGCCCGCACCGAAGACCCGCTGACCATGCACCTCTACACCGGCTGGGTGGGCGCACTCGTGTCGAGTGCGCTTCTGCCCTTCGTGTGGCAGGCCATTCCCGACGCGCGCACCTTCGGCCTGCTGGTGCTCGTGGGCAGCATGGGCACGGTGGGCCACCTGATGCTCATCATGGCGTTCCAGCGCGCGCCGGCCTCCACCCTGTCGCCGTACCTGTATGCGCAGATCGCCTTCGCCATGGTGTTCGGCTGGCTGGTGTTCGCCCACGTGCCGGGGACGGTGGAGCTCACCGGCATCGCCCTCATCGTGCTGTGCGGCGCGGTGAGCGGCTGGCGCGCCACCCGCAGCCGTTCGCTGCCCATCGCACCGCCGGAGGATTGAGCCATGTCGCAGCTGTTCAGCGTGCACCCCGACAACCCTCAGCCGCGCCTGCTCAAGCAGGCGGTATCGCTGCTCGAGCGCGGCGGCGTCATCGCCGTGCCCACCGATTCGAGCTACGCGCTGGCCTGCCAGCTCGACGACAAGGCCGCGGCCGACCGGCTGCGCCGCATCCGCGAGGTCGACGACAAGCACCACCTCACGCTGCTGTGCCGCGACCTCAGCGAGCTCGCGAGCTACGCCAAGGTGGACAACCGCCAGTACCGCCTGCTCAAGCTCGCCACGCCCGGGCCCTACACCTTCATCCTCGAAGCCAGCAAGGAAGTGCCGCGCCGCGTGAGCCACCCCTCGCGCAAGACCATCGGCCTGCGCGTGCCCGAGCACCGCGCGCTGCTCGACCTGCTGCAACTGCACGGCGCGCCGCTGCTGGCCACCACGCTGATCCTCCCTGGCGACGAGCACCCGCTCAACGACCCCGAGGCCATCCGCGAGCGGCTGCAGCACGAGATCGACGCCGTGATCGACGCCGGCGCCTGCGCGCTCGAACCCACCACCGTGCTCGACCTCGTGCCCATGGGCACGGGCGGCGAGCCCGAGGTGGTGCGCGAAGGCCAGGGCGCGCTCGCGCCGCTCGGGCTCTGATCCTGCGTCTGGGACAATCCATGCATGGATTTCGCCCTCATCGTCCAGACGGTCACCCTCTACGCCATCCCGGTGCTGTTCGCCATCACGCTGCACGAAGCGGCGCACGGCTACGTGGCGCGCCACTTCGGCGACCCCACGGCCTGGCAGCTCGGCCGCGTCACGCTCAACCCGGTCAAGCACATCGATCCGCTGGGCACCATCGCCATGCCGCTGCTGCTGTACTTCGCCACGGCGGGCGCATTCCTGTTCGGCTACGCCAAGCCGGTGCCGGTCAACTTCGGGCGGCTGCGCAACCCCAAGCGCGACATGATCTGGGTCGCGCTCGCCGGCCCGGCCTCGAACCTGGTGCAGGCCATCGGCTGGGTGCTGCTGGTCTATGTGCTGATCGCACTCGGCGTGAGCGAACGCTTCTGGCTCGACATGGGCCGTGCGGGCGTCACGGTCAACCTCGTGATGTTCGCCTTCAACCTGTTCCCGCTGCCCCCGCTCGACGGCGGCCGCATCCTCGTGGGCCTGCTGCCCTGGAAGCAGGCCGTGGCCGTGTCGCGCGTGGAGCCCTACGGTTTTTTCATCGTGCTGGCCCTCGTGGTCACCGGCCTCGTGGGCGACTACTGGCTGCGCCCGCTCATGACCCTCACGGGCACCGCCATTGAATGGCTGCTCACCCCCGTGCGACTGCTCCTGCTCTGAACCCGCTCCCCATGAAAACGCAACGCGTCCTCACCGGCATCACCACCTCGGGCACGCCCCACCTGGGCAACTACGTGGGCGCCATCCGGCCCACGGTGCGCGCCAGCCGCCTGGACAACGTCGAGAGCTTCTACTTTCTCGCCGACTACCACGCGCTGATCAAGACCAGCGGCGACCCGGCGCGCGTGCAACGCTCCACGCTGGAGATCGCGGCCACCTGGCTGGCCTGCGGGCTCGACCCCGAGAAGGTCACCTTCTACCGCCAGTCCGACATCCCCGAGATCCCCGAACTCACCTGGATGCTCACCTGCGTGACCGGCAAGGGCCTGCTCAACCGCGCCCACGCCTACAAGGCCTCGGTGGACAAGAACACCGAGGCCGGCGCCGAGCCCGACGACGGCGTGACCGCCGGCCTGTTCATGTACCCCGTGCTGATGGCGGCCGACATCCTGATGTTCAACGCCCACCAGGTACCCGTGGGACGCGACCAGATCCAGCACATCGAGATGGCGCGCGACATGGCCTCGAGCTTCAACCACCTCTATGGCGAGCACTTCACGCTGCCGGAGGCGGTCATCGAGGAGCAGGTGGCCACGCTGCCCGGCCTCGACGGCCGCAAGATGAGCAAGAGCTACGACAACACCATCCCCCTGTTCGTGCCGCGCGAGCAACTGCGCAAGCTCATCATGGGCATCGTGACCGACTCGCGCGCACCCGGCGAACCCAAGGCCACCGAGGGCTCGGCGCTGTTCCAGCTCTACCAGGCCTTCGCGAGCGCCGACGAAACCGCCGCCCTGGCCAAGGCCTATGCCGAGGGCATCGCCTGGGGCGAGGCCAAGCAGCGGCTCTTCGAGCGCCTGGACCGCGAGATCGCGCCCTTGCGCGAGGTCTACGACGCGCTGATCCAGGATCCGGCGCGCATCGAACAGACCCTGCGCATGGGGGCCGAGAAGGCCCGCGCCATCGCCACCCCCTTCACCCAGCGCCTGCGCCACGCCGTGGGCCTGCGCCCGCTCGACCGCCAGGCCGCGCCGTCCGGCGGCCCGGCCAAGGCCGCCAAGGCGGCACTGCCGGCCTTCAAGCAGTACCGCGAGAAGGACGGCCAGTTCTATTTCAAGCTCACCGATGCCAAGGGCGCGGTGTTGCTGCAAAGCCGCGGCTTCGCCGCGCCGCGCGACGCCGCCCAGGCCATGGCCCGCCTGCAGCGGGAGGGATCTGTTGCGCTCGATGCAATGGCGCAACAGTTGATCGCACCCGATGATGTGGAAGGCGTCACGATTGCGCTCAAGGCATTGCGGGAGGCCGGCGCCTGAATTGGGTCACAATCCCCCGCTCCGCGGCGCTGCACGCCCGGCCCGCCGAGCGCGCGCCCTCTTTCGGGGGATTGCCGCCCTCGCCAAACGACAGTTATGCCTTTATGCTGCGCTGTCAGTCCAAATCATGAAGTGCGCCCTGCGACATGAGTATTTTTGTCATTGACGATCATCCGCTGATGCGCGAGGCCGTGGTCATGTTGCTGCGCCGCCTGCGCGCCTCGACCCAGGTCGTCGAACTCGAGCGGCTGGCCTCGGTGAGCAAGGCCATCGCCGAACATGGCGAGCCCGAACTCGTGTGCCTGGACCTCAAGCTGCCCGACACCAACGGCGTGTCCGGCGTGCGCGAGATCCGCCAGATGCTGCCCGACGCCTCGCTCATCGTGCTGTCGGCCTCGCCTTCTTCCGACTACGAAGACCTCGCGCGCGAAGCCGGCGCCGATGCCTACGTCGAGAAATCCGCGGGCGCAGCCCAGATCGCCAAGGTGCTGCGCGAATTCCTCGCCGACGAGATCGAGGACGAGAACGCTCCCACCATTCCCGAGAAGCTGTCCAAGCGCCAGAAACAGCTGTTGGTCATGCTCGACCGCGGCCTGTCCAACCGCGACATCGCCGAACAACTGCAGATCAGCGAACACACGGTGAAGGTGCACCTGTGGCGTCTGTTCCGCCGCCTCAACGTGAAGAGCCGCTCGCAGGCCAGCCACCTGGCCCGCACCGCCGGCCTGCTCGATCTTTGAGCTGAACGAACCCGCGCCGCGGCCCCGGGGCTGCCTCAGGCCGCGCTGGCCTGGATGATGGTGGGCTGGGGCAGTTCGCCCGGTGCCTGCTGCGTGTAGGCCGGCAGCATCACGCGGAACACGCTGCCCCGGTTCGCCTCCGACTGCAGCGCAAGCTGGTAGCCCATGAGCGCCGCCAGCTTGGACACGATGGTGAGCCCCAGGCCCAGGCTGTCCTCGGTGCCCTGGTGCTGCGACACCCGGAAGAACTCCTGGAAGATCGCCTGCTGGTGCTCGCGTGCGATGCCCACGCCCGAGTCCCAGACCTCGAAGACCACCATGTCCTTGCGCTGGCGCAAGGCAATCAGCACGCCACCGCGCTGGGTGTGGCGCAAGGCGTTCGACACCAGATTGCCGAGAATGCGGCGCAGCACCACCGGATCGGACCACAGCGTGATCGGGTGGGCGCGCGTGCGCAGTTGGAGCTGCTTGCCCGAGGCCACGGGCTCGAACTGCAGCCGCAGGTCGGCGAACAGCTTCTGCACCTCCACATGCTGCAGGCGCACCTTGTAGTTGCCCGCGTCGATGCGCGTGAGGTCGAACAGCGAGTCGAACAGCTCGTTGATGGCGCGCGTGGACTGCAGGATGCGCGGCGCGATGTCGCGCGCCATCTCGGGCTCGCTCGCGAGCCAGTCGGCGTACAGGCTCAGCGCGTGCACCGGCTGGCGCAGGTCGTGCGCGGCCGAGGCCAGAAACCGGTTCTTGGTGGACACGGCCCGCAGCGAGGCGCGCGTCTGCAGGGTCAGCGAGTCGATCAGTTCCTGGTTGGAGAACTGCAGCTCAAAGCTCGATCGGTGCACCTGGTGCAGCCGCGCGCCGGCCATGAGCAGCAGGAACCAGAACGACAGCAGCAGCAGCATGAAGATGGCCGTGGAGCGCACCACGTCGGGCTGGTGCATGTGCAGGAAGGCGCCCACCAGCAGCCCCACCAGCACCGAGCCCGCGAGGCCGTGCGTGTAGGTGCGGTAGACCGGCAGGTAGGCGCTGTAGGCGTTGAGCGTGAGCAGGCCCTGGCCCAGCACCAGCAGCGCGCACGCGAACTGGGTGATGAAATCGGCCTGCAGGTAGCTCAGGGCCACGGGCACGCTCCAGAGCACGGCGGCGGCGGGCCAGGTCCAGCGGTAACGGTCGATGAACTGCTGCCGCTGCGGGCCTTCGACGCTGTCGTGCCGCAGGCGGTACAGGCCGATGAGGTGGTAGCGAAAGCCCAGCATGGCCAGCATCGCCAGGACCCAGAGCGCCAGGCCCGGCGTCCAGACCTCGCCGTACATGAGCATGGCCAGCACCGGCACGAACACCGCCGAGGCCAGCACCGTCGGCCCGAGGTGATCCATCAAGACGCCAATGAGCTGGGCATTGACCCAGGCGTCGCGCACCTCGGGGGCGGCTGGCGCGTGCTGGTGCGTGGCGGGTTGGGTGTCGACGAGCATGTAGGGGCTGGAAGTCGGCGCATTGTCGCACTGGCAAGCGGCGTGCGCGGGCCGTGCGAACCCGGGTTTTCAGCCTGCTAGAATCGCGGGCTTCGACACGGAGAGATGGCAGAGTGGTCGAATGCACCGGATTCGAAATCCGGCATACAGGTTCTCCTGTATCGAGGGTTCGAATCCCTCTCTCTCCGCCAGCGAGTCTGAGGCCCCTGCACTGCAGGGGCTTTTTTATTGTTCGAACGC
>VFQP010005875.1_pt1 | contig 10421 bp, 6 predicted proteins | sample 3512351 | NCBI WGS metagenome assembly VFQP01 (sample SAMN10412372, study PRJNA504923) | tailings metagenome | isolation source: Relicate 1 Philex TSF1 revegetated site | place: Philippines: Tuba, Benguet | collected 2017-08-29
TTGCAGCTCGAGCAGTCGCTGCCGGGGCCGCCGCAGCGATGCGCTTGTAGCCCCTGCTTGGCAGGTCGGGAGCAGCCAAAGATGCAGAACTACGAGCTGCTCGGCACCATCGGGTGGGTGTGAAGGCAATACAGACTCGTGCGCGAAGCGTGCGCGCGCGTGCAAGGCTGTGCTTCCGCCCAGCGCAGATGCAAATGACGATCGTACCCCCCGCGAACTGCGCCTGGAGCGCGCAGGCAGGGGCAGTATGGCACCGCGCACAAGGCTCGCCATCGTGGTGACGGCCAGCTCTACTGCATCAAGCGCATTGGCCTCTCGAACAAGGTCCGTGTGTTGGGTGCAGGCGGGAGCTGCGAAGCGCAGCGCCGCTGCTCGCAACGCGTGCAATTGCAGCAACATTGCTTGCGGCGCGCTGCTGCTGCGTGCGCAGGAGGACCAGTCGGGAGCGCTCAAGGAAGTGCAGGTCCGTGCGCAGATGCAGCATACCCACGCACACGCACCACCGCGCGCAGAGCGGCGAGAAGACCCACGGGGAGACGCTGCAGCACTGTGGCAGCGTTGACAGCAAGCAGTGGGGCCGTCTGCACAGGGAGGGGTGGCGCCGCATGGCATCGCGCCAGCAACGCAGCCACGAGCGTCAAAGCAGGACGCCAGCGGCAGCGTGCAGCAGCGTGTCGTGCAGGGCCCATGTCTTTCCAGCCCCAATGGCCGCGTGCAGTGACCGACGCACACGCGACATGCGCATCCCGCCAGCACCGCTTTTGGTGCGCTGCCCGCAGTTGCTCTCCCAGCTGGACCACCCCAACATCATCGGCTACAAGGAGAGCTTCCTGGACAAGGACGGCGCGCTGTGCATCGCCACCACGTTTTGCGAGGAGGGCGACCTCTTCACGCGCATCCGGCAGCGGCAGCAGGCCAACCAGTTCTTCAACGAGAACGAAGTCATGGACATGTTTGTGCAGGTGGGTGGGGTGGGCAGCGGCATGTCCATGGGACGAGGTTCGGAGACGCGCGGCAGCGCCTCAGGGGAACGAGCAGAGGCGTGGCCGGGCGGGCGGAAGGGGCCGCTGATGACGCCCTGGCGTCCTCTCTCCATTTGCCCCGCAGATTGCGTCGGCGCTGATGCACATCCACAGCAAGCGCATCCTGCACCGCGACCTCAAGACGCAAAACATATTCATCGCCAAGGGCAACATCATCAAGCTCGGAGGTGCGCGCCCATCCCCTGGTCCCTGCCGCTGCATTTGACCGCCAGGAAGCACACGCGCGGCGTGCAGCTCAGTCAGGCTGCGCTCATTATTGCCAGGGCACGCAACCCTAACCACGCGCGAACACGTGCAGACTTTGGCATCAGCAAGGTGCTGGAGAAGACGGACCAGTTTGCCACCACCGTGACCGGCACGCCGTACTACATGGCGCCAGAGATCTGCACCAACCAGCCCTACACGTTCAAGAGCGACATCTGGTCGCTGGGATGCGTGCTCTACGAGCTCTGCACCCTCAAGTGAGCCCCTCAAATCCCTCTGCCTCCTCCACCCTCGTCGCCCACATTGGCAGTCGTGGCATCCGCATGGGCAGGCAGGGAGGCGCACTGATTGCGGGGTGCTGCGAGTGCGGGGTGGCCGTCCTTGTCCTTACGGCCAGGCGTGTGCGCACCTGCATCTCATACCTGTCCCTGCAGGCACGCGTTTGCCGCCGACAGCCTGCTGTCGCTCGTGTACCAAATCGTGCGCGGCAACTTCCCGCCCATCCCCGCCAACCAGTTCAGCCCCGGGCTGAGCAACCTGGTCAACTCGCTGCTGGTCAGGGACGCCGCGCAGCGCCCCTCGCTCACGCAGGTAAGAGACGGCAGCAGCTCTGTGACTGTTGAGCCACGCGCTGAGCCGGGGCACAACTCTTTCCGATGATTCTGCGCGTGTCGTCGTTGCCGTTGTTGCACGGCATGGTGTCACAGGACTGCAGCCCGCGTATGAAGATGATGCATGTCATGCGTGCGTGTGCGCGTGCACTGCCCTCGCTCGCCTTGCGCAGATCTTCCAGATGCCGTACGTGCTGCAGCACCTGCAGCGGTACAACAGCGAGTCCAAGCGCAGCCTGCTCAAGCACAGCAGCACCATGGCCAAGCGCAAGGCGGCGCTCGAGGCCTCGGGAGGCGCCACGCAGGGCGCTGGCGCCGGCAGGGACACGCTGGCCAACGTCGCGTCACAGGTGCGAGCGTGGGCGGCGCGCTACCCTGGCCTTGCCATGCTAGCACAAGCTGGGCGAGGTGCGTCAGCGTGTGGGTGGGACACGTGTGTGGGTTTGGCGTTCCCTGTGTGGGCGTGCAGGACGACGACACGGGCCTGACTCCCAAGCAGAAGCTGCAGCGCAAGCGCCAGCAGGAGATCCAGCGGCGGGAGATGGAGCTGCAGATCGCAAACATCGACCTGCAGAGGGAGCGGGGCGTGGCGGCGCAGCGCAAGCAGGTGAGCCCCAGCTTCCTTCGCAGGGGCCCTCGGGCCCTGCAGCTCAGCAGGGGAACTTTGGGCAAGGCATCACAATCGGCACACGTCTGTGCGCGACGAGCCTCCTCGTACCCACAACCGTGCGCGCAGGCGAACATCATAGGGTCCAACGCCCTGGGCCTGCCTGGCTCGTCCACGCCCTCCAAGGCGACGGGGAGAGGGGGGCTGGGCGGCGATGCCAGCGACCAACTGGTGGGCACCAGCTCAGGCAGCCGGCTCTCGACACCACCCACAGGTGCGGGCAGCAGCGCCTGCACGTCTCCTCACGCCGAATTCATCATCCGGCAATCTGCAGCGCACGGGATGGCCGTGAACCAGGTGCGGGTGCGGACGCGGCGTTCGGTGGTCGTGTCGTGCGCGCAGGCAGCGGCAACGCGTGGGGCAGCGGCGACACGGGCGGCTTCGGGCTGGAGGACAGCATGGTCAATATGGGCACGGTTATCATGGGCACCATGCCGGCGGGCGCGGCGCTCACAGCGGGCTACGGCAGCACCCTGCCCAGCGCTGCCGTGCGCGCCGCCGCCGCAGCAGCCACCTCCAGCGGAGGAGGAGCGGGCGGAGGAGGGGGAGGGGGCGGCGGCGGCTTGGCGGCGGTGAGGCAGAGCCAGGCGGTGTCCAAGGCGTCGGCGGCAGTCGCTTCGTCGTACCAGGCGCGGGAGGACCGCCCGGTGCGGACCAGCATGGCGTCGCGGCAGGTGCCGCTGGCGGCGCCGCACGGGCAGCTGCCGACGTACCGGGCGGACGAGGACGGCGTGATGATGGACACAATGAGCGGCACGGTGGCGGCGGCGGCAGTCAGCGCGTCGGGTCGCAGCACCCCTCAGCCCGGGCTGGTCGTCGCGGGCGTACGGCCAGGCAGCAAAGCAGGTGCGCTGTCATTTGCTTGCGTTGAGCGGCTGCGATGTAGGCACTTGCTGCGCGCCGGTAGCGTGCTCAGCGAGCAGCGTGCTCGCCGTGCGGCTGTGCAGGTGCGGCGAGGCCCGGGCCGCGGGCGTCGCTCACGGCCAACCCGCCTCCTCCCCCAGTCAGCCTCACCAACGGCGCGGCCAAGTACGCGGCGGCGTCAGCGTCGTCGGGCGGAGGGGCGGCGGGGGCGCTTCCCGCCTACGCGGCGCAGCAGCGGCCCGAGAGCCCGGCGCGGCACCCGTCGCCGTCGCGCGTGAGCCACCAGCAGCCCATCTCGCCCTCGCCCATCCCCGTCAAGAGCAAGTGAGCCGCGCCGCGCTCGCCGCGACCCCCGCAAGATCTCGCTCCGCCACGACACCAACTCGGCCGCACCGCCACGCTCCAGCGGTTGAGCGCCGTACGCGCGCACGATGCGTTTGCAGGTTTGGCGCCGCGCCGAGCAGTCACCAGCCGCAGCCCCGTGCCTCGTCCGAGTACGCCATCCGCGCCGAGCCGCACCACCACCAGCCGCCGCTGACCTCGGCCGCCGCCGGGCGCGGCGCGCCCACTGTCGCCGACGACCCGGATTTTGACCTGGAGGACGACGACTACGACGACGGCGGGCACAACGACTACGAGTCGGACTTTGAGGACTACACGCCGGCGGACGACGAGGAGACCATCAACCAGAAGCACAAGATCTTGAACCAGATGCAGGACCTGGAGCGCACGCGGGGCAAGGCGGCGGACTGGGACGACGCCATCACGCAGGTGTGGTGACGTTGCTGCTGGGGCGTTGGATGCCATCAGGCAGCACCGGCGGTGCGGCACCCACAACGGCAGCAGCTCACGCGTATGCGTATGCTGCTGCTGTGGTGGTGGTGGGCAGGTGCGCGAAAAGGTGGGCACCACCATCAAGAACACCCGGTCGTCGGTGCTGCGGGAGCGCTGCCAGGCGGCGCTGGGCTTCCACTTCCCCGAGGTGTACGCCTACCTCAAACGCACGCGCAACCAGGAGCAAGCCACAGGTGCGCGCGCACGCGCACGCCGCACTCACAAGGATGATGAGCAGCACCCGCCGTGGCGTCTCAAGTCTGCTGACCAACGCGGCGTGTGTGGTATGTCTGCTGCGTTGCATGCATGCGCAGACGAGATGCAGGTGCAGAAGCAGCTGCAGGAGCTGGTCGGCGGCGACCGCACGCTGCTGCAGGGGTGCTTCCTGGTCGACCAGCTCGTCTTCCAGGAGATGATGACTTGAACCGACGCACATTCCCGTCATCCTGACACGAGCCCAACGCTGTTTTGCGTCCATGTGGATGCGTGCCTGTGGCCACAGCCCAGCGCGCGCGCACGTCGTTTGCACATACACTGACGTGCAAGGTCACGATTCACACCGGTGCAGAGCAAGCAGAGTCACTGCTGCGTGGACTCGGCGCGGCGGTGCTGCGGCGGCTGGGCCGTCGTGCCGTGCGCCGCGTGCCAGAGCGGCGCCAGCGCGTCCAGCGCCTGCACGCACGCCGCGTCGAGGCCGCCCACGAACTGGTGCACCCGGTAGGCGTGAGAGATGGCGCTGTCGAGCAGCCGGCCCACGCCCGCGCCGCCGCCGCCGCCCGCCGCCGCCGTGGCGTGCAGCGTGACGGCCTGCAGGCAGAGCGCCAGGGGCTTGAGGCTGGCCGCCTGCACCTGCTGCAGCGCCGCCCAGCTCCAAGGCACGCGGCACTCCTTGAACCTGCGCCCAGGCGCGCGAGGGAGAAGGGCCACCCGCGGGTCAGGAGCAGGTCGCGCGCGCCCACGAGATCCGCACGGCCAGGAGAGAGAGCCCCGCACCTGGCGGTGAGCTTGTCGCGCTCGCGGCCCAGCTCGTCGACGCGCGACACGGCCTGCTCGTGGAGCCTGCACGGCCATGCGGAGGGGGCGGGCGAACACGCGGTGGGGGCCGAACTGCTACAGCGCTCTCTGCGCCATGCGTCCCGTCCCGTCCCGTCCCGTCCTGTCCACGCACTCACCGGACCAGGCGCTGGAGCTCCGACGCCAGCGGCCTGGACGTGTCGATGCGCCAGCGCAGCTGCGCCTCGGCGAGCGACGCGAGCTGGTGGTGCAGCGCCGCGGCCAGGCGCAGCGCGTCGCAGCGCGCCTCGGGCCACGTGAACGCCCCCTCGCTCATCTGCGACGAGGAAGCGGGCGTCCCGCACCATGCTTGAGAGCGACGTCCGCGGTCTGCACAGGATGCGGTCTGCACCGGCGAGAAAGGGGTCTCGCGCCTCACCTGGGCCAGCCTGCGGATGACCGCCGCCTCGTCGACCAGCGCCGCCAGCGCCGCGTCCATCTCGCGCACCAGCTCCCGCACCTCGGCCATGGAGCCAGGCGCGCACGACGCCAGCCGGGCCGCCCACTCGCGCAGCAGGGGCGCGAACCTGCGCGCCGCGAGCGAGCACGACCTCCTTCCCCTGTAGTCGGCCTCCCAAACTCGCACCCCAGAACTGCACGCGCCGAGCAGCACGCACCTCTCGGCGTCGGCGGCCACCTGCTGCTGGAACGAGGAGCGCTGCGTGATCTCGTGCATGAGCTGGTCCCTGCCTGCCTCCCCACCCGCCCCCGTGGCGCCGCTGCTACCGCCGCCACCAAAGGCTACGCGGGCCTCCCCGCCGGCCCGCTCGGCGCCGCCGCCGCGGGCCGCCAGGAAGCCTGCCGGGGCGGACGAGGAGGAGGCCAGCAGCGCCCGGCGGAGCGCCTGGTGCAGCGAGATGATGGTGGGGTAGCGCGAGATGGCTGGCAGCGCCGGCGCGGGAGCGCCGCCGGCGGGCGTCCTGGAGGAGAGGGCCACGCCGGGCGCAGGCGGTGGGGGCGGCGGCGGGCGGCCAGGCGGCGGCGGCGGCGGGGCTCCAGGCGCGCGCGCGGCAGTGGTGCGGAAGAAGGGAGGAGGGGGCGGGGGAGGAGGAGGGGGGCCAGGGGGAGGCGGCGGCGGCGCACGCGCGCGGCCTGCGGATGGCGGCGGCGGCGGCGGCGGGGGGCCAGGCGGCGGCGGCGGAGCGGCCGCGCGCACGTGGCGTGTGGGCACGCCGCTGAGCGCAGGGAAGGACGGGGGAGGCGGCGGGGGAGGCGGCGGCGGCGGCAGTGCCGCGCGCCCGTGACCGGCCTCTGCTCCGACGCCTGCCGCCTGAGGGCGCTGCGACAGGGCTGGGCCCACCACCACTGGCGGCGCCTTGGCCGGGCCGCCCACGCTGCTGCCGCCAGGTGCGCTGCTTGCGGCGGCGGCGGCGCGAGGCGGGCGGCGTCGCGCCGGCTGCACCAGGCCCGCCAGGCTCTCGCTGACGGCCCACCCCACCTCCTGCTCGTCCTCCTCGCACGACTCAAACGCCTCCTCCTCCCCCTCCTTCTCTGCGCCCTCACCCTCCTCGCCGCCTGCCCCCCAACCCGCCATCATCGCCCCGCCCGCGCCCAGCGGCGCCGCGCCGCCACCGCCACCGACGGCGAGGGGCGCGAAGCGCAGGAGCGGCACCACGGCGCGCTCGGCCGCCGCCGCCGCCGCCGCCACGCCCTCCGCTGCAGCCGCGGCGGCGGCGGGGTCGTCGTGCAGTTCAAACAGCGCGTTGGCGTGCATGCGCACCGCCGGCACCGCCGGCGCGACCAGTGGGGGCTGCAGCAGGCTGTCCGCCGTCGAGCCACCCTCCTCCTCCTCGCGCTCCTCCTCCTCGTCGCGTTGCTGGGGCAGGCCCACGCACAGCGGCGAGCCCAATGGCAGCGCGGGCGGCGGCGCCGCGGCGGCGGGCAGCGAGAGTGGGGCGGCGGCGCGCGGCGATGGCGGCTGGCCATGCCTCAGCGCCCGCTGCACCGCCGACAGGACGCCCTGCAGCGTGGAGGCCTGCAGGTCCAGCGAGGCATCCGCCACGCGCTCCGCTCCTCCTCCGCCGCTGCGCTGCGCACACGCCTCCTGCCCGGCCAGGCGAGGCGCGGCGGGGAGGCCAGCAGCGGGAGGGAGCGAGGAAGCGGCGGCGGCGGGCGAGGACGAGGAGGAGAGCATGAGCTCGAGGTGCTGCAGCTGCTGGATGGCGTACTGCAGCAGGCGCTCCCGCAGCGCCAAGTCCCCCTCGTCTTCCTCCCGCTCCCGCTGCTGCTGCTGCTGCTGGTGCTCCTCGCAGCCCGCGCCGAAACGCATGGTGCCGCCCGCGGCGCCCTCACCCGCGTCGGCGTCAGCGGCAGGGGACGTGCCGGCGGGGAGTGGCGGGGGCGTGCGCGCAGCGGCAGAGAGCGCGTCCGGGCCGCCGGTGAGAGGCGGCGGCGGCGAGGCGGTCGCGCCGCTGTGCTGCTGCTCCGGCATGCGCGGGGGCGCGCCGTGGCGGCGCGCGGCTGCCAGTGTGGAGCCGCCAGTGGGAGCGTGCGGCTGCTGGGCCGGTGGCGCGGCCGTGGCACCCCCGCCCTTGGTGGCGCTGGCGGACTTCTTCTTGCGCGGGGGCCGCCTGCCGCTGCCGCCTGCCGCTCCGTCGGGCTGGGCAGCGGCGGCGGCGGCGGCGGCGGTGGATGAGGTGGAGGGGAGGGAGAGAGAGGCGCTCGTGGCGGCGGACGAGGAGGAGCACCCCGACTCGGGGGGCGGCAGGGCGGCGGGGGCAGGGGTGCGGCGGCGGGCGGGGCGGCGCTGCTGCACGTTGCTGGCGCGGCTCCTGCTCATGACCACCTCGAGCTCGTCCTCCAAGTCCTGCGCATGCACACACGCGTTAGGGTTTGCGAGGGCGTAACGGGCGCGCCCAGCGAGCGCACGAGTCTGGCGATGCTGGTGCACCGCACGCATCTTGGAAAGGGAGGGGAGTGCGCCGCACCTGCAGCAGCTGCTGGCGCCAGACCGACAGCTCGTCCTGAGGCACCTCCATCAGCACGTGCCCCGCCGGCACCTCCGCCGCCCCACCACCCGCCGCAGGCAGCTCCGCCGCCTCCAGCACGCCGCCGCAAGCCGCGGCAGGGCAGGCGGGCAGGGGCGCGGAGGCGCTGACGGCCGCCGCGCTGCGGTGCCCGGCCACGACAGGGAGGGAGGCGGAGGGCGGCGCACGCGCCACCACGACGGCGGCGGCGGTGGCGCATTCGCGCCCTGCTGCAACGTCGCCAGCGCCCGGCGGCTGCAGCGCACCCAGGCTGGCTGCTGCGCCAGGAGGCGGCTCGGCGCCGGCAGCTGGTGGGGACGCTGTGGCAGCAGTCATAGGCGACTCAGAGGGCTGGCTAGCGGGCTGCGCGCCGGCGGAGGCGCCACCCGACAGGACATGCTCCTGCACAGCCGCGTCGCCGAGCGGCAGCCCGCCGCGCTGCGCCGCCCCCACCGGCACGTGCGCCGCCGAGGCGGCGGCGGACGAGGGCGGCGTGGTGACTGTGCTGCTGCTGCCGCTGCCGCTAGCGCCGCCCGCGCCTGGCGTGGCGAGCGAGCCGCCGCAGCCGCCGTCACCGCCACCGCCGCAGCCGCGCTCCTTTGCGCCGCCGCTGTCGGCCCGCGACGCCTGGCGCTCCAGCTGCTGCTCCTCCTCCTCCGCGCCGTCCCTGTCCAGCACCAAGGTGCGCGGCGTGGTGAGCGCCGAGGACCCCTCCGCGTCGTCCTCCGCCACCGGGAACACGGCGCCGACGCCGCAGGCGCCGCCAGCCAGCACCACTGGCCCCTCCGCCTCCTCCGCCTGGCGCCCGCCGTCGTGCTGCCGCTGCGCGTCGCCGCTGCCGCGAGGCGCGCCGCGCACGCGCAGCGGCGGCAGCTCGGGCAGCCCCGGGGCGCCCCCGCCGTGCCAGGCGCCCTGCTGGCGGCCCGCGCTAGGCCTCTCCACGCGTTCCTCCTCGTCGCAGCACAGGTCGCGGGGCGAGTCGTGCGCGTCCGCGTCCGCCGCCGCCGCCGGCAGACCCAGCAGCGCGCCCAGGTGCGCGCCGCCGGGCCGCTCCTGCAGCGACGCCGTGCGCGGCGCCGGCGGCCGCGCCAGCGCCAGGCACGACGCGGAGGAGCACGAGCGGCCGGCGGCGCCGGCCACCGCCGCCGCCGCCGCCGCTGCGTGCCAGTGACGGCGGTGGAAGGAGGACAGCACGAGCAGGTCCTTGCGCCAGTGGTGCAGCGGGCCCTGGTCAGAGAGCACGCTGGCGAGGGGCAGGCGGCCGGTGGTGGCCTCGTCGGCAAAGCTCACGCGGCGGCGCGGGCCAGCTGCTGCGCCAGCTGCGGCGGTCTGCGGTGGCGCGCCAGAGGTGTGGGTGTGGTTGGACGGGTCAGCTGGGGGGCAAAGAGGCGCTGCGCCGTCATTCGTGGAGGCGGATGGGGGCGGCGAGGCGGGTGCGTCGCCGTCCGGCGCTGCCGGTGTGGCGCTGCGGCCGGAGGGAGGGAGGCAGGGCGGGGCAGGGGCGGCAGGGCTGCCGCTCTGCTGGAAGCGGGCGAGAAGGTCGCAGGGGTGAACGCCGCCCGTGCCGCGCGCGCCGTGCTGCTGCTGGGGGGGCTGCGCTGTGCTGGGTGCGCCACCGCCCGCCGCGTCAGCGTGCACAGCGTGCGCAGCGGCGCGCTTGACGGGTGCCGGAGGCGGCGTCAGCTGCTCAACGGCGGCGTCCTCCTCCTGCTCCTCCTCGTCGTCGCACGGCTGCCTGGCCGCAGGCTCCGCGCTCAAACCACGCACGTGCTGCTGGTGCTGCTGCTGCGGTAGCGACGGCGGGGGCGGTGGCGGCGTCGCGGCGTCCGGCGGCGGCCGGGCTGTGCTGGTGGTGGCGGGGGCGGCGGCAGAGGAGCGGGTGGGGCTGGTGAGCGCCTGAAGCGCATGCTCGTCGGCGCTGCCCTGCCGCGCCACCACGCTCAGCGGGCTGAAGCGCTGCTCCTCCTCCTCCTGCCCCTCCTCCTCCTCCTCGTCCTCCTCCTCATGCACGGCAGCTGCCGCTCCCTGCGCTGGCGTGCGCGAGGCGGCGCACGGCAGGAAGACGGCGCGGTCGCGCTCGTACGCCGCCGCCTTGGCCTCCCGCTCGCGCTCGCGCCGCTCCCACAGCTGCAGCGCCAGCTGCTGCTGCTGCTGCTGCTGCTGCTGCCGGCGCTGCTGC
>VFQP010005877.1_pt1 | contig 10416 bp, 10 predicted proteins | sample 3512351 | NCBI WGS metagenome assembly VFQP01 (sample SAMN10412372, study PRJNA504923) | tailings metagenome | isolation source: Relicate 1 Philex TSF1 revegetated site | place: Philippines: Tuba, Benguet | collected 2017-08-29
TGCGGTAGGCCGCCATGTCGCGCACCGGGCCGGGGTTGGCGCTGTGCCAGGTGTCGAGCTCGGCCTGCAGGCGGTCGCGTTCGGACAGCAGCGCGGCGTTCTTGGGCGCCAGTGCGCGCACCAGCGTGTCGAAGCCCTGCCAGAACGCGGCGGGCGCGACGCCGGTGCCGGGCAGCACCTCGGCGTTGATGAAGTCGTGCAGCGCGGTGTCGACCTGCAGGCTGTGGATCGTGGTGCGGTTCGTCATGCAAAGGCTCCGGAGGCGATGAAGAAAAAGGGATCAGAAGAAATCGAGCACCGCGCGCAGGTTGGTCCCGATCGCGGTGGGCTGGGTGTCGAGCTGTTCGAAGGGCAGGTTGGCGCGGTTGACCCACAAGGTCTGGTAGCCGAACCAGGTGGCGCCAAGCACGTCCCAGGCGTTCGCGCTCACGAACAGGATCTGCGAGCGCGGCAGGCCCGTGGCCTGCTCGCCCAGCGCATACAGCTGCGGCGAGACTTTGTAGGCGCGTGCGTCCTCGGCGCTGATCACGGGGTCGAGCAGGCCATCGAGCCCGGCGCTGCGCAAGGCGATGCCCAGCATCTCGGGGTCGCCGTTCGAGAGGATGCCGGTGGTCACGCCCTGCAGCCGCAGCGCCTGGATCACCTCGCGGTTCTCGGGAAAGGCCGAGAGGTGGCGGTACTGGTTCATGAGGCTGGCCGCGGCCGGTTCGTAGGCGGCCCAGTCGTCCACGGCCTGCGGCACCAGGGCCTGAATGGCGTAGCGCAGCGCGCGCTCGGTGAGCTCCCAGAACGGGCGGTGGCGCGCGGGGTCGCCGCACATGGTCACCAGGCGCGAGTAGTCGATCTGGCGCTCGCGCCAGAGCACGGCGAGCCGCGCGCCGCGGCCGGGAAACAGCTGTTCCGCGCGCAGGCCCACGCTGTACACGTCGAACAGCGTGCCGTAGGCGTCGAAGAGCACGGCCTGGGGTTTGGGCATGGGGCGTACTCTATTGCTGACCTCGGAAATCATTGATGGCGCATCGCGCCATTTATCCATGACTTTTTTGGGTGTAATCTGCGCCACCCGACGCCATGGACAAACTCAAACAGCTCGAAACCTTCGTCTCCGTGGCCAGCCGCGGCAGCCTCACGGCGGCGGCGCGCGCCGAATCGGTGGCGCCGGCCATCATCGGCCGCCGGCTCGACGCGCTCGAATCGCGCCTGGGCGTGAAGCTGCTGGTGCGCACCACGCGGCGCATCTCGCTCACGCACGAGGGCAGCGCCTTCCTCGAAGACTGCCAGCGGCTGCTGACCGACCTCGCCAACGCCGAAGCCAGCGTGAGCGCGGGCGGCGTGAAGGCCAGCGGCCACCTGCGCATCACCGCGCCCGCGGGCTTCGGCCGGCGCCACGTGGCGCCGCTGGTGCCGCGCTTTCGCGAGCTGCATCCCGAGGTCACGGTCTCGCTCAACCTGTCCGACCGCGTGGTGGACGTGGCCGGTGAAGGCTACGACTGCGCGGTGCGCGTGGGCGACCTGCCCGACTCCTCGCTGGTGAGCCTGCGCCTGGCCGACAACCGCCGGCTCTGCGTGGCCGCGCCGGCCTACCTGCAGCGCCGCGGCACGCCCGCGCTGCCCGCCGAGCTGGCCCGGCACGACTGCCTCACGCTCTCCAGCGACGCCTCGCAGACCCGCGGCTGGGCCTTCTCATTGCCGGTGGAAGGCGGCGAAGCGGGCCAGCGCGAGGTGCACTACCTGCGCCCCTCGGGCCCGATGGACTGCAGCGACGGCCAGGTGCTGCACGAGTGGTGCCTGGCCGGCCTGGGCCTGGCCTGGCGCAGCACCTGGGAGGTGGAGGCCGACATCCGGGCCGGCCGCCTGGTGAGCGTGCTCGACGCCTTCGCAGCGCCGCCCAACGGCATCTACGCGCTGTTTCCGCAGCGCAAGCACCTGGCGCTGCGGGTGCGGCTGTGGATCGATTTCCTCAAGCACGAGTACGGCCGCAGCGACTACTGGCGCGGCTGAAGCGGCCGCGCGCGGGGTTCAGAACAGGCTGGCGAGCAGCCAGGCCGCGGTGCCCCACATCATCAGCGCCACCAGGCCGTCGAGCAGGCGCCACAGGTGCAGCGAGTTGAGCCGGCGGCCCATCCAGAAGGCCGCCGCGCCGAGCACGGTGAACCAGATCACCGAGCCGGTGGCCGCGCCCAGACCGAAGACCTCGCTCGCGGGGCCGTAGGCCAGCGAAGCGGTGCCGATCAGCACGGCGGTGTCGAGCCAGGCGTGCGGGTTGAGCCACGAGAACGCGAGCGCCGAGAGCACGGCCTGCTTGCGCGAGGTGGGCGGCGGCGTGAGCGGCTGGCCGTCGGCGCTGCGCGGCGCGGCGGAGCGGAAGCGCTGGAAGGCCTGCCAGCCGTACACGCCCAGGAACAGCACGCCCGCGCCGATCAGCGCACCCTGCAGCTTGTCCGACAGGCCGCCCAGCTGGGCCAGGCCGAGCACACCGAGCGCGATCAGCACGATGTCGGCCAGCGCGCAGACCGCCACCGTGAGCCACAGGTGCTGGCGCTGCAGGCCCATGCGCAGCACGTGCGCGTTCTGCGGGCCGATGGCCATGATCAGGGACAGGCTCAGCACCATGCCGGCGGAGAAAACGGGAAAGCTCAGGGTCATGATCGGCTCGCGCAGGGAAACGGGTCGGCGGGGAACAAGGGGTGACAGCGGGTCGCATGGTGCCGCAAACCGGGCTGGTGTTTAATCGAGTTGATTCGAACTCCATTCGCTCAATTCCTTTTTAAGCAAATGCTCGATCCCCGCCAACTCGAAGCCCTGGCCGCCGTGGTGGAGCACGGCGGCTTCGGCCCGGCCGCCCAGGCGCTCAAGCTCACGCTCGCGGCGGTCTCGTTGCGCATCAAGTCGCTCGAAGACCAGCTGGGCCAGCGCCTGCTGGTGCGCGGCAAGCGGGTGCGCGCCACGCCCGCGGGCCAGGCCCTGCTGGGCCACGTGAAGCAGGTGCGCCTGATGGAGGCCGACCTGCTGGCCGGTCTGCGCGGCGGCGAGGCGCGCGCGGGCGAGCGCTGGCAGAGCCTGTCGGTGGCGATCAACGCCGATTCGGTGTCGAGCTGGTTTCTGCCCGGCGTGGCGCCGCTGCTGGCGCGCCAGCGCCTCTTGCTCGAGATCGTCATCGACGACCAGGACCACACGCACGACGCCCTCAAGCGCGGCGACGTGATGGGCTGCGTGACCACGCGCGCCGACGCCATGCGCGGCTGCGTGGCCGAGCCGCTGGGCGTGATGCGCTACCACTGCGTGGCCTCGGCCGCGGTGGTGCAGCGCTGCCGCACGCCCCGCGGCGCGCTGTCGCCGCACAAGCTGCTGGCCCAGCCCGCGGTGATCTTCAACCGCAAGGACGCGCTGCAGGACGCGTTTCTCGAGCAGCACATCGGCCTGAAGCAGCCCGCCTACCCGCGCCACTACGTGCCCGCGGTGGAGTCGTTCGAGACCGCGATCGAGCTCGGCCTGGGCTGGGGCATGGTGCCCGAGCAGCACCTGCCCAAACACCCCACGCTGACCGAGCTGCTGCCTGGCGCCACGGTGGACGTGGCGCTGTACTGGCAGCACTGGGCGCACGAGCCGCCGTCGGCGCAGCGCCTGACGGCCGCCGTGAAGGCCGCGGCGCGCGAGCGGCTGGCACCCCTGGCCGCCGCCTAAAATCCCGCGATGCTCCAGATCCAACAAGACCTGCTCGCCGCGCTGGCCGCCGAGCTGGAAAAAATCAGCCCCGGCGCGGGCGCGAAGGCCGCGTTCGAGTCGCCCAAGGTGGCCGCGCACGGCGACTTCGCCGTCACCGCGGCCATGCAGCTGGCCAAGCCGCTCAAGCTCAACCCGCGCGCCGTGGGCGAGCAGCTGCGCGCCGCGCTGCTCGCGCAGCCGCCCTACGAGCGCTGGGTCGAGGCGATCGAGATCGCCGGCCCGGGCTTCATCAACATCCGCCTCAAGCCCGAGGCCAAGCAGCAGGTGGTGCGCGAGGTGCTGGGCGCGGGCGCGCACTACGGCCGCCAGCCCGACAACGGCCAGCGCCTGATGGTCGAGTTCGTGTCGGCCAACCCCACGGGCCCGCTGCACGTGGGCCACGGCCGCCAGGCCGCGCTCGGCGACGCCATCTGCAACCTCTACGAGACGCAGGGCTGGCGCGTGCACCGCGAGTTCTATTACAACGACGCGGGCGTGCAGATCAACACCCTGGCCACCTCCACGCAGCTGCGCGCCCAGGGCCTCAAGCCGGGCGACGCGGGCTGGCCCGAAGCGGCCTACAACGGCGACTACATCCAGGACATCGCCAACGACTTCCTCGCGAAGAAGACCGTGCAGGCCGACGACCGCGCCTTCACCGCCAGCGGCGACGCCAACGACCTCGACGGCATCCGCCAGTTCGCCGTGGCCTACCTGCGCCACGAGCAGGACCTCGACCTGCAGGCCTTCGCGGTCAAGTTCGACCACTACTACCTCGAGTCCAGCCTGTACACCAGCGGGCGCGTCGAGGCCGCAGTCAACAAGCTCATCGCCAACGGCAAGACCTACGAGCAGGACGGCGCGCTGTGGCTGCGCAGCACCGACTACGGCGACGACAAGGACCGCGTGATGCGCAAGTCCGACGGCTCGTACACCTACTTCGTGCCCGACGTGGCCTACCACATCGCCAAGTGGGAGCGCGGCTTCACCAAGGTCATCAACATCCAGGGCACCGACCACCACGGCACCATCGCGCGCGTGCGCGCCGGCCTGCAGGCCGCCGACGTGGGCATTCCCCAGGGCTACCCCGACTACGTGCTGCACACCATGGTGCGCGTGGTGCGCGGCGGCCAGGAGGTGAAGATCAGCAAGCGCGCCGGCAGCTACGTGACGCTGCGCGACCTGATCGAATGGACCAGCAAGGACGCGGTGCGCTTCTTCCTGCTCAGCCGCAAGCCCGACACCGAATACACCTTCGACGTCGACCTGGCCGTGCAGCAGAACAACGACAACCCTGTGTACTACGTGCAGTACGCGCACGCGCGCATCTGCTCGGTGCTCGCGGGTTGGGGCGGCGACGTCGCCACGCTGGTCGAGGCCGACCTGTCGCCGCTCGACAGCGCGCCCGCGCAGGCGCTGATGCGCCAGCTCGCCAAGTACCCCGAGATGCTCAGTGCCGCCGCGCGCGACTTCGCGCCGCACGACGTCACCTTCTACCTGCGCGAGCTTGCCGCGAGTTACCACAGTTACTACGACGCCGAGCGCATCCTGGTCGATGATGAGCGCGTCAAACGCGCGCGGCTGGCGCTGGTCGCGGCCACCGCACGCGTGCTGCACAATGGCCTGGCCGTGCTGGGCGTGAGCGCCCCGCAGAAGATGTAGTTGCCCGCGAGCCCCATGAAGAAATCCGCATCCCCCAAATCCCGCAGCAGCAGCCTGGGTGGCACGCTGATCGGCCTGGCGATCGGCCTGCTCGTGGGCCTGGCCGCGGCGCTCGCGGTGGCCGTGTACGTCACGCGCGTGCCGGTGCCCTTCGTCGACCGCGGCCTCACGCGCAGCGCCGAAGACGACGCCAAGGAAGCCGAGCGCAACAAGGGCTGGAACCCCAACCGCAGCATCAGCGGCATGCCCGCGGCCAGCGGTGCGCCCACCCCGCCGCCGGCCACCACACCGGGCAGCGAAGGCGCGATCTCGGTGCCGCCCGCCGATGGCCGGCCCCTGCCGCCCAACACCAACGCCTCCAAGGACCCGCTGGGCGACCTCGTGAATTCACGCCTGGCCCAGCAACCGGCGGCCGCACCCGCACCCGCGACTGCGCCGGCCGCTGCCGCCGCGCCCAAGGCCGGTGCCGCAGCCCCCGCCGCGGGCGGTGACGCCGGCGTGGGCGCCGACCCCTTCACCTACTTCGTGCAGGCCGGCGCCTTCCGCAGCCCCGACGACGCCGAGGCCCAGCGCGCGCGCCTGGCCATGCTGGGCATCTCGGCCAACATCGACGAGCGCGAGCAGAACGGGCGCACCGTGTACCGCGTGCGCGTGGGCCCGTTCGCGCAGAAGGCGCTGGCCGACCTCACGATCGAGCAGCTGCAGGTCAACAAGGTCGACGCCGCGCTGGTGCGCGTGCAACGCTGAGGCGGCGCGGGGCGCGCGGGAACTTTCCCCCGCCAGCCCTGCCCAAGCGCTCGTTCCCAACGACGGAGTTCTTCTTCCATGTACCGCCGCGATTTCACCCTTTCCCTGCTGGCCAGCGGGGCTGCGCTGCCCGCCTTCGCCCAGCGCGTCGCCCCGCGCGAGGGCACCGAGTACCAGCGCCTGCCCAAGCCGGCGCCGGTCGACACGCCCGCCGGCAAGATCGAGGTGGTGGAGTTCTTCGCCTACTCCTGCGTGCACTGCTTCAACTTCGAGCCGCTGCTCGAAGACTGGGAGAAGCGCCTGCCCGCCGACGTGGTGCTGCGCCGCACGCCCGTGGCCTTCTCGCCGGCCTTCGTGCCCATGCAGAAGCTGTACTACACGCTCGAATCCATGGGTCTGGTGGGCCGCCTGCACGCCGCGGTGTTCAAGGCCATCCACGTCGATCGCCTGCCCCTGACCACCGACGGCCCCATCACCGACTGGGTGGTGCGCCAGGGCGTGGACCGCGCCAAGTTCACCGAGACCTTCAACAGCGGCGCCGTGATGACCAAGGCCTCGCGCGCCGCCGCCCTGCAGGACGCCTATGCCGTCGAAGGCACGCCCGCGCTGGGCGTGGCGGGCCGCTTCACCGTGCCCGGCCAGGGCCCCAACACGCTGGTGGTCGCCAACGCGCTGATCGCCAACGTGCGCAAAGGCTGAGGCCGGCGGCAAAAAAGTCTCGCGCCGGGTCGCCCTGGCCCGGCGATCGGCGCACCGGGGTGTTTAGAATGGCATGCAAGTTTCGTGCCCTCCATATGCCCCGCCGCCCACGCTCCCACCCCCTGTCCGCCGCCCTGCTCGCCGCAGGCCTGGCCGTTTGCGGCGTGGCCGCGCACGCCGAGCAGGCCGACCGGCTCAAGCCGCTCAACGCCGAGGCCGACAACCTGCGCTACGACGACGCGCGGCAGGTCAGCATCTTCACGGGCAACGTGGTGATCACCAAAGGCACCATCGTGATCCGCGGTGCGCAGGTCGAGGTGCGGCAGGACGCGCAGGGCAACCAGTTCGGCATCGTGCAGGGCAGCCCGGGCTACTTCAAGCAAAAGCGCGAAGGGGTCAACGAGTTCATCGAAGGCGAGGGCAAGCGCATCGAGTACGACAGCCGTGCCGACACCGTGCGCTTCATCGGCGACGCCGTGATGCGCCGCTACCTGGGCACGCAGCTCAACGACGAGACCCGGGGCAACGTGATCGTGTACGACAACCGCAACGAGGTCTTCACCGTCGATGGCAACCCCGGCGGCGGCAACACCACGGGCACGCTGGGTGGCCGCGTGCGCGCCACGCTCACGCCCATGCCGCGCCCCGGTGAGCCGGGCGCCGTGCCCACGCCGCCGGCCTCGAGCACACCGCTGCGGCCCTCGGGCTCGATGGGAGGGGCCCGTCCGTGAGGGGGGCTTCGCCGGTCTCCGATTTCGCCCCCACCGAGTTCATCCCCGGGGGCACCAGCCGCCTGCAGGCGCGCGGCCTCAAGAAGGCCTACGGCAGCCGCCTGGTGGTCAAGGACGTGTCGCTCTCGGTCGACAAGGGTGAGGTCGTGGGTCTGCTGGGCCCCAACGGCGCGGGCAAGACCACCTCGTTCTACATGCTCGTGGGCCTGCTGCGCGCCGATGGCGGGCAGATCCTGCTCGATGGCCAGCCCATCGAACGGCTGCCCATCCACCGCCGCGCGCGCCTGGGCCTGGGCTACCTGCCGCAGGAGGCCTCGATCTTCCGCAAGCTCACCGTGGCGCAGAACGTGCGCGCCGTGCTCGAGCTGCAGGAAGACGAACGCGGCCGCGCGCTGGGCAGCGCCGCGATCGAACAGCGCCTGGACGCGCTGCTGCGCGACCTGCACGTCGAGCACCTGCGCGATTCGCCCGCGCCCGCGCTCTCGGGCGGCGAGCGCCGCCGCGTCGAGATCGCGCGCGCCCTGGCCACCAGCCCGCGCTTCATCCTGCTCGACGAGCCCTTCGCGGGCATCGACCCGATCGCGGTGATCGAGATCCAGCGCATCATCGGTTTCCTCAAGTCGCGCGGCATCGGCGTGCTCATCACCGACCACAACGTGCGAGAGACCCTGGGCATCTGCGACCGGGCCTACATCATCAACGACGGCCACGTGCTCACCAGCGGCACGCCGTCGGAGATCGTCGAGAACGCGGACGTGCGCCGCGTGTACCTCGGCGAACACTTCAAGATGTGATGAAGCAGAGCCTGTCGCTGCGCGTCTCCCAGCACCTGGCGCTCACGCCCCAGCTGCAGCAGTCGATCCGCCTGCTGCAGCTGTCCACGCTGGAGATGGCGCAGGAGGTCGAGCAGATGCTCGACGAAAACCCCTTTCTGGAGCGCAGCGAGGACGGCAGCGAACGCGAGGCCTTCGGCGTCGACGGCGCGGCCGACGCGCCGGTGAGCGCGGGCGAGCAGATCGCCGACGCCGCTTCGGTGGCCACGGCCGGCACTGGCGATGCGGTGGCCGACAGCGCCGACGCGGGCGATGCCGACGCGCTCGAGGCGCGCCTGGACGGCGCGAGCCCGGTCGAAGAAAGCTGGGAGGGCGACGGCTCGGTGGAGATCGCGCCCGACGACAGCGAGTGGGGCGGCGACGCGCCCGCGCGCACCAGCGGCAGCGGCGACGACGACGAGACCGCGAGCGCGGCCGAGCTCGCGCGCTCGCAGGTCTCGCTGCAGGACCACCTGCACGAACAGGCGCGCTGCATGCGCCTGGGCGACGAAGACCGCGCGGCCCTGGTCTTCCTGATCGAATCGCTCAACGACGACGGCTACCTCGACGACAGCCTCGAGGCCCTGGTGCCCGCGTTCCTGCAACTGCTGGGCCGTCCCTTGCCCGACGACCCCGAGGCCGCGCTCGAAGCGCGCGAGGCCGCCGAGCAGCAGTTGCGCACCGCGCTGCAGTGGCTGCAGCACATGGACCCGCCCGGCGTGGGCGCGCGCGACCTCGCGGAATGCCTGCGGCTACAGATCCTGGAGCTGCGCAACACGCCCGAGGCGCGCGCCGCGCTCGCGCTGTGCGGCCAGCCGCTCGAGCTCGTGGCCAAGCGCGACATCCGCAAGCTGTGCAGCGCCTGCCGGCTCGACGACGAGACCGTGCGCGCCGCGCTCGCGCTGATCGCGCGGCTCGAACCCAAGCCCGGCCGGCGCTTCGTCGACGTCGAGCGCAACATCGTCGTGCCGGACGTGATCGTCACGCGCGCGGGCCGCGGCTTCAAGGTCATCCTCAACCCCGACGTGATGCCGCGATTGCGCGTGCACGACGTCTACGCCAACGCCCTGCGGCAGAACCGCGGCGGGCGCGACAGCGGCGGCGAAGGCGGCCATGCGGCCATGCAGCAGCGGCTGCAGGAAGCGCGCTGGTTCATCAAGAACATCCAGCAGCGCTTCGACACCATCCTGCGCGTCTCCAGCGCCATCGTCGAGCGCCAGCGCAACTTCTTCATGCACGGCGAACTGGCCATGCGCCCGCTGGTGCTGCGCGAAATCGCCGACGAACTCGGCCTGCACGAATCCACCATCAGCCGCGTGACCACCGCCAAGTACATGGCCACGCCCTTCGGCACCTACGAGCTCAAGTACTTCTTCGGCTCCTCGCTGGGCACCGAGACCGGCGGCAACGCCTCGAGCACCGCGGTGCGGGCGCTGCTCAAGCAGTTCATCGCCGCCGAAGAGGCCAGCAAGCCGCTGTCGGACAACCAGCTGTCCGACCTGCTCAAGGAGCAGGGCATCGAGTGCGCGCGCCGCACCGTGGCCAAGTACCGCGAAGCCATGCGCATCGCCCCCGCGAACCTGCGCAAATCCCTGTGAACCAGCTACAGCTCTTTCTGCCTTGCGCCGCCGGCGTCGAGGACTTCCTCGCCGCCGAGGTGCAGCGCATCACCGGTGTCGGGCAACTGCAGCGCTCGCGCGGCGGCGTCTCGCTCGAAGCCTCGTGGCGCGACGCGCTGCGCCTGAACCTGCACAGCCGGCTCGCGCAGCGCGTGCTGGTGCGCCTGTGGCACGGCCCCTACCGCGACGAGCGCGACCTGTACGACGCGGCCATGGACGTGGCCTGGGAGATCTGGTTCACGCCGCAGCAGACCATCAAGGTCGAGCTCACGGCCCAGCACAGCCCGCTGCAGAGCCTGAACTTCGCGGCGCTCAAGCTCAAGGACGCGGTCTGCGACCGCTTCCGCGACAAGCGCGGTGAACGCCCCAGCGTGGACACGCAGCGCCCCGACGTGCGCCTGTTCGGCCACCTCACGGCCGAGACCCTCACGCTCTACATCG
>VFQP010005878.1_pt1 | contig 10416 bp, 8 predicted proteins | sample 3512351 | NCBI WGS metagenome assembly VFQP01 (sample SAMN10412372, study PRJNA504923) | tailings metagenome | isolation source: Relicate 1 Philex TSF1 revegetated site | place: Philippines: Tuba, Benguet | collected 2017-08-29
AACCTCAACGGCCTGCTTGCGATCGGCGACCGTGACCCGGCCACGTTCGAGCCGGGCCACGCCACGCAGCTGGTGCGCTACATGGGGGACGTGCTCTCGCTCCGGCTGCAGCAGCTGCTGCCCCAGGGCAAGGCCTCGGAGGCGACGCGTTGGTCGCGGCCGGAGAGCTGACGGAGAGGCTTCTCGCCTCGCTCGCGGCCGACGATACCGCCGCGCCCTTGGCGCGCGACTGGGCGCGCCATCTGGCCAGCGAGCGCCGGCTGGCCGGCAACACCCTGATCGCCTATCTGCGCGACCTGCAGGACTTCTTCATGTTCCTGCAGGGCCATCACGGCGCCCGCGTCGGCAAGGCGATGCTGGAAGGGCTCGGCGTGCCCGACCTGCGCGCCTGGCTGGCGATCCGGCGCAGGAACGGCCAGTCGTCGCGCTCCTCGGCGCGGGCGCTGTCGGCGGTGCGCAGCTTCTACCGTTTCCTCGACCGCACCGGCGTGCTCGGCAACACTGCGGTGCAGGCGGTCTCGACGCCGAAGATCCCGCATTCCGTACCGCGTCCGCTGTCGGTCGACGGTGCGCTCGCCGTGGTCGACGAGGTCGGCTCGCTCGCCGACGAGCCTTGGGTCGCCGACCGCGACACGGCGGTGATCACCCTGCTCTATGGCTGCGGCCTGCGCATTTCCGAGGCGCTGGGGCTGACCCGGCGCGAGGCGCCGCAGGGCCAGTCCATGGTGATCCGCGGCAAGGGCGGCAAGCAAAGGCTCGTCCCGGTGCTGCCGGTGGTGCGCGACGCGATCGCCGCCTATGTCGCCGCCTGCCCGTTCGTGCTGGCGCCGGATGGGCCGCTGTTCATCGGCGTACGCGGCAAGCAGCTCAACCCCGGCATCATCCAGGCACGCATCCGCATGCTGCGCGGCGCGCTTGGCCTGCCCGATTCGGCGACGCCCCACGCGCTGCGCCATTCCTTCGCCACCCATCTGCTGGCCTCGGGCGGCGACCTGCGCACCATCCAGGAACTGCTGGGACACGCGTCGTTGTCGACCACCCAGCACTACACCGAGGTGGACACGGCGCGGCTGCTTTCCATCTATGATTCAGCGCATCCGCGCGCGGGCTGAGGGGACGCATGACGCATATTCTGGAACGGTCGGGCGGACTTCATGTCGGCCCGTCGAGGCTGGGCGGCCGCGGCCTGTTCGCCGGCACGGACATCGCGGCGGGCGATCTGGTCACCTCGGCCAGCGTGCTGGTGCTGCCGCCCGAGCAGACCGTGCACATCGATCAGGGCCTGCTGCGCCACTACGTCTTCGACTGGACACCCGACGCCGCCACGACCCAGTACGCCGTGGCCTTCGGCGAAATCTCGTTCTGCAACCACAGCGCCACCCCCAACTGCCGCTTCGAGCTGGACCGCGAACGCCTGTGCGTCCGCCTGTACGCCGCCCGCGACCTATCGCCGGGCGAGGAATTGACCATCGACTATGCCTATGAGGAATTCCCCTTCGATGTCGTCGAAGGGTAGATGGTCTCGCTGCACGACCTCAGGGTTTCGCGGCCACCGGCATACGGAACGGGGCGCCCAGCCGGTTGAAGGCGTTCATCGCGGCAATGGCAATCGTCAGGTCGACAAGATCCTTGGGCTCGAATGCCGCAGCGGCGGCCGCATAGGCGTCGTCCGACGCATGCGTGGCGCTGACGTTGGTGACCTCCTCCGCCCAGGCGAGCGCCGCCCGGTACCGATCGGTGAACAGATACGGCACTTCTTCCCGCACAGGCACCAGCGCGACCTTGTCGACCGCCATAGTCCGCAACAGGTCGCGCGTGTGCAGGTCGATGCAGTGAGCGCAGCCGTTGATCTGCGAAATCCGGAGAAAGACCAGATGGATGAGTTCTTCCGGGAGATCGATCTTTGTGGTGACGTAGTGGTGTACGCCAAACAGGGCCTTTGCTCCCTCGGGAGCTGCCTCGATCCAATTCAAGCGCGTCATGTCATTTCCTTCGCTGGGGGCCGGGTGACGGCCTTTGGGTACCAGACGAGCTGACGAAACGTGCTGTGACACCAATTGGAAAACCAAGCCGGCGAGGGCCCGTCAAAGACGAAGGGCACTGCCTTCGCAGCGCCCTTCGAAACCTTTGACTCCCGGTGCGCGCGGGTATCCTGGCGGCGTCCTAGAAGTGGATCGCCCTTCCGGCCACCGCCAGCGCGGCTTCCTTCATGGCTTCCGACAGGGTCGGGTGAGCGTGGCAGGTCATGGCGATGTCCTCGGCCGAGGCGTCGAACTCCATGGCCAGCACGGCTTCGGCGATCAGATTGCCCGCATCGGCGCCGATGATGTGCACGCCCAGCACGCGGTCGGTCTTGGCGTCGGACAGGATCTTGATGAAGCCTTCCGGATGCAGGCCAACCTTGGCCTTGGCGTTGGCGAGGAACGGGAACTTGCCCACCTTGTAGTCGGCGCCCCCCTTCTTCAGCTCTTCCTCGGTCTTGCCGACCGAGGCGACTTCCGGCGCGGTGTAGATCACGCCGGGAATGGCGTCGTAATTCACGTGGCCAACCTTGCCGGCGATGAGGTCGGCGGCGGCGACGCCTTCTTCCTCGGCCTTGTGGGCGAGCATCGGGCCGGCGGTGACGTCGCCGATGGCGTAGATGCCCTTCACATTGGTGCGCCAGTGGTCGTCGGTCTTCACCAGACCGCGGTCGGTCACCTCGACGCCCGCCTTGTCGAGGCCGAGGCCGCCGGTGTAGGCCTTGCGGCCGACCGAGACGAGGACGTAATCGGCTTCCAGCACCTCGGCCTCGCCGCCCTTGGCGGGCTCGGTGGTGATCTTCAGGCCGCTGTTGGTCTCCTCGACCTTGGTGACCTTGGTGCCGGTCTTCATGGTGAAGCCCTGCTTGCGCAGGATCTTGTCGAACTCCTTGGCGACCTCGTCGTCGACGCCGGGGACGATGCGGTCGAGGAACTCGACGACGGTGATCTTGGCGCCGAGGCGCTGCCAGACCGAGCCGAGCTCGAGGCCGATGACGCCGCCGCCGATGACCACCAGGTGCTTCGGCACCTCGGGCAGCGCGATGGCGCCGGTCGAGGAGACGACGCGCTTCTCGTCGATGCTCACACCAGGGATCGACGCGGGTTCGGAACCGGTGGCGATGATCACGTTCTTCGCGGTGACCGTGGAGACGGAGCCGTCCTCGGCCTTCACCTCGATCGTGTTCTTGTCCTTGAAGCTGCCCCAGCCCTTCAGGTAGTCGACCTTGTTCTTCTTGAACAGGCCCTCGATGCCGCGGGTGAGGCCCTTCACGGTCTCGTCCTTGTAGGCCATCATGGTGGGCAGATCGAGTTCCACCGAGCCGACCTTGATGCCGATCTTGGCGTGGGTGTGGCTGGTAGCCTCGAACTGCTCGGACGCGTGCAGCAGGGCCTTGGACGGAATGCAGCCCACGTTGAGGCAGGTGCCGCCCAGCGTGCCGCGACCTTCGATGCAGCCCACTTTCAGGCCGTTCTGGGCCGCGCGGATCGCCGCCACGTAACCGCCCGGGCCGCCGCCGATCACCACGACATCATATTCGCTCATCATTTCCCTCGTTTATTCGTTGCCGGCAGCCGAGCGCTACAGATCGAGCAGCATCCGGTGCGGGTCTTCGAGACATTCCTTGACGCGGACCAGGAAGGTAACCGCCTCGCGCCCATCGACAATACGGTGATCATACGACAGGGCAAGGTACATCATCGGCCGCGCCACGATCTGGCCGTTCACCACCACGGGCCGCTCCTGAACCTTATGCATGCCGAGGATGCCAGACTGCGGCGGGTTGAGGATCGGCGTGGACATCAATGATCCAAATACGCCGCCGTTCGAGATGGTGAAGGTGCCGCCCTGCAGGTCTGCCAGCGCGAGTTTGCCGTCCCGCGCCCTTGCCGCCACCTCGTTGATCGCCTTCTCGACCCCGGCGAGGCCGAGCGCGTCGACGTCGCGGATGACCGGCACGACGAGGCCGTTGGGCGCCGAGACCGCCACGCCGATGTCGTAGTGATCCTTGTAGATGATCGCGTCGCCGTCGACCTCGGCATTGACCGAGGGGATCTCGCGCAGCGCATGGACGCAGGCCTTGGCGAAGAACGACATGAAGCCGAGGCGCACGCCGTGCTTCTTCTCGAACAGGTCGCGGTATTCGTTGCGCAGCGCGATCAGCGCCGACATGTCGACCTCGTTGAAGGTGGTCAGCATGGCGGCGGTGTTCTGCGCTTCCTTGAGACGCGCCGCGATGGTGCGGCGAAGCCGGCTCATCGGCACCCGCTCCTCGCGCTCGCCGGGCTGGCGCGGCGCGGCGGGAGCGCGTGCGGCGGGCGCGGCAACAGCCGGCGCAGAGGCGGCCGGAGCAGAGGTGGGCGGAGCAGAGGTGGGCGGCGCTTCCATCGCCTTGATCACGTCGCCCTTGGTGATGCGTCCGCCGCGGCCGGTACCCTCGATCTTCGAAGGATCGAGCTTGGCTTCCTCGACCATGCGGGCGGCCGAGGGCGCCATGGAGGCGTTCTCGCGCGCCATAATCTCGGGATCATGTTCCTCGGCGGGCGGCTCGGGCAGCGCCGACGCGGGCTCGGCCTTGGCCGGCTTGGCGGCGGGCTTCGTCTCGGCTTTCGGCTCGGGCTTCGCATCGGCCTTGGGAGCGGGCTTCGCGTCGGCCTTCGGCGCGGGCGCCGTGCCGTCGCCCTTGCCGATGCTGCCGATCACGGCGCCGACCTGGACGGTATCGCCCTCGTTGACCTGAAGCTCGCCCAGCACGCCCGCGGCGGGCGCGTTCACCTCGACGGCGACCTTGTCGGTCTCCAGCTCGACGAGCGGTTCATCCTGCGCCACCGGATCGCCGGGCTTCTTGTACCATTTGGCGACGGTGGCCTCGGTGATGGACTCACCCAGCGCGGGGACGACGATGTCGGTCATGCGGCGTGTCCTTTCTTAACCCACCAGCGCGGCGGCAAGCAGCCGCGCCTGCTGATCCTTGTGGCGCGAGAGCAGGCCGGTCGCCGGCGACGCGGCCGCCGGCCGGCCCACATAGACGGGGCGCTTCAGGAAATGATCGAGATCCTCGAGCGTCTTCTCGATGAACGGCTCGACGAAGGTCCAGGCGCCCATGTTCTGCGGCTCTTCCTGGCACCAGACGATCTTGGCATGGGGGAAGCGCTCCAGCTCCTCCAGCAGGCTGTCGCCCGGGAACGGATAGAGCTGCTCGATCCGCATCAGGTAGACGTCGTGCAGCTTCTTCGCCTCGCGCTCCTCCAGCAGGTCGTAATAGACCTTGCCGGTGCAGATGACGACGCGGGTGATCTGGTCGTCGGGCTTCAGCTTGCCATAGCCCGCGCTCTCGGTCTGGGCGTGGTCGGGCATGATCCGGTGGAACGAGGTGCCGCGCGCCATGTCGCTGAGATGCGACACGCACAGCTTGTGCCGCAGCAGGCTCTTGGGCGTCATCAGCACCAGCGGCTTGCGGAACTCGCGGTGCATCTGCCGGCGCAGGATGTGGAAATAGTTTGCGGGCGTGGTGCAGTTGGCGACCTGCCAATTGTCCTCGGCCGACATCTGCAAATAGCGCTCGAGCCGGGCCGACGAGTGTTCCGGGCCCTGCCCCTCGAAGCCGTGCGGCAGCAGCAGCACCAGGCCGCTCATGCGCAGCCACTTCAGCTCGCCGGCGGCGACGAACTGGTCGATGATCACCTGGGCGCCATTGGCGAAATCGCCGAACTGGGCCTCCCACAGCACCAGCGCGTTGGGCTCGGACAGCGAATACCCGTATTCGAACCCCATCACCGCCGCCTCGGACAGCATGGAGTCGATGACCTCGAACTTGGCGTCCTCGCGGACATGGTCGAGCGGGGTGTAGCGCTCGCCGGTGACCTGGTCGGTGAACACCGCGTGGCGCTGCGAGAACGTGCCGCGCCCCGAATCCTGACCCGACAAACGCACGCCGAAGCCTTCGTCGAGCAGCGAGCCGAACGCCAGCGCCTCGGCGGTGGCCCAGTCGATGCCCGTGCCGCTTTCCAGCGTCTCGCGCTTGCGGTCCAGCTGGCGCTGCAGCGTCTTGTGGACGTTGAAGCCCTCCGGCGCCGTGGTCAGCACGTTGATGAGGTGCCGCAGCGTGTTCTCGTCCTCGGCGGTGCGGCCGCGGCGCACGGTGCCGCGCGCCCGCTTGAGACCCGCCCAGCGTCCTTCGAGCCAGTCGGCCTTGTTCGGCTTGAACGATTCGGCGACCTCGAACTCGGTATCGAGCACCGCGCGGAACTCGTCGGTCATCCGCTTGGCCTCGGCCTCGCCGACGACGCCCTCATGCGCAAGCTTGCTGGCGTAGATCTGAGTAACCGTGGGCTGGTTCTTGATCCGCTGATACATCAGCGGCTGGGTGAACATGGGCTCGTCGGTCTCGTTGTGACCGAACCGGCGGTAGCAGAACATGTCGATGACGACATCCTTCTTGAACCGCTGGCGGAACTCGGTGGCGAGCTTGGCCACATGCACCACCGCCTCGGGATCGTCGCCGTTGACGTGGAAGATCGGCGCCTGGATGCCCTTGGCGATATCCGACGGATAGGGCGAGGAGCGCGAATACATCGGCGAGGTGGTGAAGCCGATCTGGTTGTTGACGATGAAGTGGATCACGCCGCCGATGCGGTAGCCCTTCAGCTGGCTGAGGCCGAGGCATTCGGGCACCAGGCCCTGGCCGGCGAAGGCGGCGTCGCCGTGCAGCAGCAGGCCCATCACCTGGCTGCGATCCTTGTCGCCGCGCTGGTCCTGCTTGGCGCGGACCTTGCCCATGACGACGGGATCGACGGCTTCCAGATGCGACGGGTTGGCCGACAGCGAGAGGTGGACGGTGTTGCCGTCGAACTCACGGTCCGACGAACTGCCCAAATGGTATTTCACGTCGCCCGAGCCCTCGACCTCGTCGGGCGTCGACGAGCCGCCGCGGAACTCGTTGAAGATGGCGCGGAACGGCTTCGACATGACGTTGGCGAGCACGTTGAGGCGGCCGCGATGCGGCATGCCGATGGCGATCTCCTGCACGCCGAGCGCGCCGGCCTTCTTGATGATCGCCTCCAGCGCCGGGATAGTCGCCTCGCCGCCGTCGAGACCGAACCGCTTGGTGCCGGTATACTTGACGTTGAGGAACTGCTCGAAGCTTTCCGCCTCGATCACCTTCTGCAGGATGGCGTGCTTGCCCATCTCGGTGAACGACACGTACTTGTCGTGACCCTCGATGCGCTCCTGGATCCAGGCGCGCTCCTCGAGTTCGGCGATGTGCATGTATTCGACGCCGATCGGGCCGCAATAGACCCGCTCGAGGATCTCGACGATCTGCCGCACCGTGGCGGTCTGCAGGCCGAGGGCATCGATATAGATCGGCCGGTCCAGATCCTTCTCGGTGAAGCCGTAGGTCTCGGGATCGAGCTCGGGATGGTCCGGAGAAATGGCGAGCCCGAGCGGGTCGAGTTTGGCGTGCAGATGGCCGCGCACGCGGTACGAGCGAATCAGCGTCAGGGCGCGGATCGAATCGATAGCGGCGGCGTGAAGCTGTTCCTGGCTGGCGGCTTCCGCCTTGCCCTTGGCCTTGGGGATGACCGGTGCCGGAGCGCCCGGATCGAGCGCGGCGGTCATGTCGCCATTGGCCGGCGGCGGCCAGTCCTTGCGCTGCCAGGACGGGCCAGCATCGGCGTTCGCTGCCCGCGCGGCACCGGCGGCGAGCGCGTCGAACCAGCCGCGCCACTCGGGCTCGACAGCGTTCGGGTCGCGCTCGTAGCGCCGATACAGGCTTTCCAGGAACGGCGCGTTGGCACCGTTCAGGATGGCGGAGAGTGAGGGATCCAGATCCATGCTCTTGGCCGGCGCTGGTTTTCACCAGCGCCCCTCTGCTAAAATCAGGCCGCCGGATCCCTGCCCGGCTTAGCCCTTCAGAACGTCCATCAGCGTCGTGCCCAGCGCCGCCGGGGATTCCGACACGCGGATACCCGCCGAGCGCATGGCCTCGATCTTGTCCTCGGCGCCGCCGCGGCCGCCCGAGATGATCGCGCCCGCGTGGCCCATGCGGCGGCCCGGAGGCGCCGTACGGCCGGCGATGAAGCCTACCACGGGTTTCTTGATCTTTGATGACTTCAGGAAATCCGCGGCCTCTTCCTCGGCCGAGCCGCCGATCTCGCCGATCATGATGATCGACTGGGTCGCGTCGTCCTTCAGGAACAGCTCCAGCACGTCGATGAAGTTGGTGCCGTTGACCGGATCGCCGCCGATGCCGACGCACGAGCTCTGGCCCAGGCCGACGGCGGTGGTCTGCGCGACGGCTTCATAGGTCAGCGTGCCCGAGCGCGAGACGACGCCCACCGAGCCCGGCTTGTGGATGTGGCCCGGCATGATGCCGATCTTGCACTGGTTCGGGGTGATGACGCCGGGGCAGTTCGGACCGACGAGGCGGGTCTTGCTGTTCTGCAGCGCGCGCTTCACCTTGATCATGTCCTGCACCGGGATGCCCTCGGTGATGCAGACCGCCAGGCGGATCTCGGCGTCGATCGCCTCCAGAATGGCGTCGGCCGCGAAGGGCGGCGGGACGTAGATGACCGAGGCGTCGGCGCCGGTCTGCTCGACCGCGTCGGCGACGGTGTCGAACACCGGCAGATCGAGGTGCAGCGTGCCGCCCTTACCCGGCGTGACGCCGCCGACCATCTTGGTGCCGTAGGCGATCGCCTGTTCGGAGTGGAAGGTGCCCTGCGAGCCGGTGAAGCCCTGGCAGATGACCTTGGTGTTGCTGTCGACCAGAATGGCCATGATTACTGCTCCTCCCGCACGGCTTTCGCCACTTTGGCCGCCGCGTCGGCCAGATCGTCGGCCGAGGTGATGGCGAGGCCCGATTCGGCCAGGATCTGCTTGCCCAGATCCACGTTGGTGCCGGCAAGGCGCACGACCAGCGGCACGTCGAGGCTGACTTCCTTCGCCGCCGACACGATGCCCTCGGCAATGATGTCGCAGCGCATGATGCCGCCGAAGATGTTGACGAGAATGGCTTCCACGTTCGGATCGGACAGGATGATCTTGAACGCTTCGGTCACGCGCTCCTTGGTGGCGCCGCCGCCCACGTCGAGGAAGTTGGCGGGCGCTTCGCCATAGAGCTTGATGATGTCCATGGTGGCCATGGCGAGACCGGCGCCGTTGACCATGCAGCCGATGTTGCCGTCGAGCTTGATGTAGTTCAGCTCGTGCTTCGCCGCTTCCAGCTCCATCGGATCCTCTTCGTCGGGATCGCGGAGGGCAGCGACGTTCTTGTGACGGAACAGGGCGTTGTCGTCGAAGTTCATCTTGGCGTCGAGCGGCAGCACCGTGTCGGCGCCGGTGACGACCAGCGGGTTGATCTCGAGCATGGAGGCGTCGAGTTCGACGAAGGCCTTGTACAGCTGCTGCAGCAGCTTGCCGGCCTCGCCGATCTGCTTGCCCTGCAGGCCCAGCCCGAAGGCGACCTGGCGGGTATGGTAGGGCATCAGGCCGGTGACCGGGTCGATGTAGATGGTCTTGATCTTCTCGGGCGTGGCGTGGGCCACTTCCTCGATGTCCATGCCGCCCTCGGTCGAGGCCATGATGGCGACGCGCGAGGTGCCGCGGTCGACGAGGAACGCCAGGTAAAGCTCGCGGCGTATGTCGCAGCCGTCCTCGATGTAGACGCGCTTGACTTCCTTGCCCTCGGGGCCGGTCTGGTGGGTGATCAGCTGCATGCCGATCAGCTTCTGGGCGGCTTCCTTCACCGCGTCGATGGACTTCACCACCTTGACGCCGCCGCCCTTGCCGCGGCCGCCGGCGTGAATCTGGGCCTTCACGACCCAGACCGGGCCGCCCAGTTCCTTGGCGCGGGCTTCAGCCTCTTCGGGCGTGTAGGCGACGCCGCCGGCGAGCACCGGTACGCCGAATTCCTTCAGGAGGGCTTTCGCCTGGTATTCGTGGATATTCATGCTGCTGCTCTCTGCGTTTCCTCTCGGCCCCGGTTCACGGGCCGGCGGTGCTTATAACACCGCGCTGATGAGTGACAACCGCGAACGGGCCTGCTCGACGAGATGTGAGCGATCAGGCCAGGGACGGGTCGATTTGCTTGCAGGCCGCGACGAGGCCCTTCACGGAGTCGACGGACTTGTCGAAGCCGGTCTTTTCCTCGCCCTGCAGCGAGATCTCGACGATGCGCTCGACGCCCTTGTCGCCGATGATCACCGGCACGCCCACATAGAGGTCGTCGACGCCGTACTGGCCGGTGAGGTGCGCGGCGCAGGGCAGCAGGCGCTTCTTGTCCTTCAGGTAGCTCTCGGCCATGGCGACCGCGGCGGTGGCGGGCGCGTAGAACGCCGAGCCAGTCTTCAGCAGGCCGACGATCTCGGCGCCGCCGTCACGGGTGCGCTGCAC
>VFQP010005879.1_pt1 | contig 10415 bp, 9 predicted proteins | sample 3512351 | NCBI WGS metagenome assembly VFQP01 (sample SAMN10412372, study PRJNA504923) | tailings metagenome | isolation source: Relicate 1 Philex TSF1 revegetated site | place: Philippines: Tuba, Benguet | collected 2017-08-29
CAGGCTGGCCCGCCCGCCGCCCGTGGTCGGCGGGCCCCCGGCGCTGGCGGCGGCGGCGCCGCCGCCGGCGTGGCCTTGCCGCTGAAGCCCGATGCTCACTTGCAGCGGCGCCTCCCCAGGGCCTTCCGAGACGCGTGGCGCGCGGGTCGAACGAGAGAGGCAGCGCCTGCAGCGTCGTGTGGCCCGCCGATGCCGCAGACCAGAGGACCGCTTCTTGGGCTGGAAGGCGAAGGCGAAGCTCTGAGGCGTCTTCTTCGAGAACCCCCTCGTGTGGAATGTCAGGCGGGCTGCTGCACAGGTGTTCAGGCGCGCGGCTGGGACTGAGCCGCAGAGCTCAGTCCTAGTTGGCAACAGCCTCGGCGCCACGGAGAGGGAGAGATAGTTGTGGCCCTCCGCGCCGACGGCTCCCTGGGATCCTTTTTCGAGCGCGCAAAAAAATCTTCCTCGACGACAGCTCGCTCCGGACGGTGCTGCGCAGCCTTGCACTGGCGTTTTCCGCAGCAGTCCAGCAGTGCTTGGAAGCAGTGTGTCGTCCTGGCCTGGCGTGCGGCGGCGGGGATCACGCGGCCCGAGGGCCGGCCCACACCAAAAAGAATCGCAGGAGCAGCCTGGTCCACCATCAGCGAACAAGCCAGGCAGGACCCGCTGAGCACCCACAAGATACAGCACCACAGCACCACCACTGAGGGGGATAACCCACACTTGCCGCGGGAGGTCATGTCGCACACCAATGTCACCACCACCACCGCAACCCAGGAGCAACCAAACACGCCGCGAGCAAAAGCAGAGGCCCAAGTCATAACCGCACAGTGGCACCCACGCAAACCACCCCAACAGCAGCAAAGTCACCACAACCACCACGACGGAACGCCAGCATCCAGCATCGCGATGATGGAGATGGGCGGGTGGCGCCGTCAAGAATCATGACCAGCTGTTCGAACAGGGCATACCAAGGCACCGCCGCGAAAAGATCCCGCACGCGGCAACGCTCGCCGGGCGCGGGTTGTGGCACAAAAACGACATCACCCCAGGCGTGCCATCTGCCCGCACACAACCATGGCACTGCGGGCGCCCTACCAGAGCGTACGTCATCGCCGTCGCAGCAGGAGCGAACGAAGCAAGGAACCGTTGGCCGCGGAACCGTTGAACCATGTCGGGGGAGGCAGAAACACAGGCGGCGCAGCCATACCCGCCCAGAACCACCCAGGTCCTGGCAACCAGAGGAACGCAGGAACAGACAGATCCCCCAGACAGTCAGGCCTGGGATGGCCTGACACGCACAGAACACAAGAGGTGGGCAGAGGCGCGCAACAACGGCTCACGGCTGCTGCGCGCCCGCCGCGCCGCCGCCCGGCTGCAGCGCCGCCGCCCCGCCCCCGCGCCGCCCGCCGCCGCGTTCGCCGCGGCCCCGCCGCCGCCCGCCGCCGCCGCGCCCTCGCGCCCGTGCAGGCTGGCCCGCCCGCCGCCCGTGGTCGGCGGGCCCCCGGCGCTGGCGGCGGCGCCGCCGCCGGCGCTCGCGTCGCCGCCCTCCTGCTGCTCCCGGCGGTGGTGGTGGTGGTGGTGGTGGTGATGGTGGTGGTGGTGCGAGCTGGAGCCCGGCCGGCCGCTGCCGCCACCAGACGCGTCCACCACGGCGTTGCCGGCGCCGCGCACCTTCATCTCCACATGGTGCGCCCCGTGCAGCGGCCCGTCGCGCGCCGCATGCGTCCCGCCGTGGCTCAACTGCCCCGGCGGCGCCGCCTCCTCACCAGCTCCTCCCGCCACGCCGTCCCCGCCCACGCACGGCGGCGGCGCCACTGCCGCCGCCACCGCCTGACCCACGTTCCCGCCCGCTCCGTCGCCCTGCTGCGCGGCGCCTGCTCCTCCTCTGGTCCCCAAGCCCTGGGCCAGGTCCTCCGCCATGGTGCGCGCCACCACCGCCGTCGACTCCCAGTCCTCGTCGTCCTCCTCCTGCTGCTCCGCCGCCGCGGCCTGATGAGGCAGCAGCTGCGCCAGCGCCTGCTTGGCAGACGCAGCCAGCCGCGAACGGTGGCTCGTGGCGCCGCCGCCGGTGGCGAGGGCGTCAACGCCGGCCCCTGCGCTGCCGGAGCGCGGCGCCGCCGCCCGCTTGCGGCTGTGCCGGGCCGGCTGCAGCCTCTTGCCCGTCCCCAGCGAGGCGGCGCCGGCCGAGCCTGGCCGGAGCGGGGAGGCTCGTGGCACGAGCGGCCCCGCGGCGCCGTTGCCGCCGCTGAAGCCTTCGTCGCCGCTGGCCGAGGCCTTTGCGGGCGGGGAGGAGCGGCGCGTGGGCGTCGTGTTGGTGCCCTGGCCCTCCTCGCGGCTGCCCTCGCGGCCCTGCGGCTGCTGCTGCTGCTGCTGCTGGGGCGGGGCCTGGGGCGGCGGCGCGGCAGAGGCGCCGTGGTGCTTGTGGCGGCGGTGGTGCGCCAGGTGGCGGGGCTGGGGCGAGGGCGTGTCGGTGGGCGGCTGAGGCTGAGGGGTGTCGGCGGCAGAGGGATGGTTGGTGCCCTGCTGCTGCTGCTGCTGCTGGAGGAGGTTGTCGTCCTCCTCCTCGTCCAAGTCCATCTCGTCGTCCTCCGCGCCGTGGTCGTACTCCTGCGAAGTCGAGCGTTCCGGGCAGCGAGGTGAGGAGCAGAGGTGACCGTGGAGGCCGCGAAGCTTTGAGCGCGGAGCCTCGCGAGCGAGGCGGACCTCCCGAAGTCGCCAGAGCTCTGCGCACCTCGTCCTCCTCATCCGCGTGGCCGTGCGCCATGTCCTCGTCCTCGTGCTCGTCGGGCTCGCACGCGTGCGAGCCCCGCGCCGCCTCCATGGCGCCCGCGCTTCCCGGCGCGCCGGGCGCGCCGCCGGGGTCCTGCGCGTTGGGCGCCAGCGGCACCGCCTTGGCGAACTGGCCCTTGATGCGCGGGCGCGCCTGCGCCTGTGCCTTGCGGTTCTCGTAGCGGATGGCCGTGCTGAACTTGAGGTTCTGCGACTCAACGGGATGTGCACATCGCCGACAGGGACACGGTTCAGGTTCGTCTCTGCTTGAACAAGCCGACCGCCGAAGCGCGCAGCGACGTGCCAAAACAAGCAGCCAAACACGCGTCCTCACCTTGCGCTTCATGCGGTACTTGTCGAGGGCGATGGCGCGGCGCCGCCGGCTGCTCGACTCGCCCGCCATGGCCATGAGCGACAGCGACAGCTGCCCTCCGGGCCCCACGCCCATTCCCGCCGCCACCCTCAGCGCCGCGGCCCCCGGCCCGGCCATCACGGCGCCCCCTCCGCTGCCCGGGCCCACCACACCGGACGCCATCCCCGGCAGCAGCCCCTGCGGCTGCTGCTGCTGCTGCGGCCCTGGCGCCTGCCTGGCGGCCGAGGGCGGCAGCGCGCCGAGCGGCAGCACGCCCAGCCCCGGCTGCGGCACCACGCCCGGCAGCATCATCGGCATGCCCAGCGGGCCCAGGGCCATCGACATCATCCCGCCAGGCAGCAACTGCCCCGCCAGCGCCGCCGGATGCTGACCCGCCAGCACCGCCGCCAGCGCGGCGGCGTCCCCCAGCGGCGGCATCAAGGGCCCCGCCGCCGGCTGCGGGGCGCCCGCAAGCCCCGCTGCCGCAGCCGCCGCAGCGGCGGCGGCGGCGCGAGGGCTCGAGGGCCCGTGCAGCGAGGGCGCCGTCGCCAACCCGCCGCCCAGCGCCGCGCCGCCCGGGCCGCCCGACGACAGCAGCATTCCCTGCATCGCCGCCAGCTGCTGCAGCGCCGCAGCCGCCGCGGGGTCGGCGCCCACGGCCGCCGCCGCGCCGGCGGGCGGGCTGAGCGGCGCGCTGCTGCCCGTCGCGCCGCTGCTGCCGCCCCGCCCCTGCTGCTGCATCTGCTGCTGCGCGTGGAGGAGATGGGCGTGGTGGTGGTGGTGGTGGTGGTGTGCGGCGGCGGCGCCCGTCGATGCCGAGAGCGGCGGCGCCGGCAGCTGCACGCCCGTCGCCGTCAGCGAGGACGAGGACGGCCCCGCCGCGCTGCCGCTGGCGCCCATCCCAGGGAGAAGCAGGCCTCCCGCGGCAGCCATTGCGGCGAGCTGCTGCTGCTGATGCGACTGCTGCGGGCCGCCGCTGAGCCCCGAGAAGCCCGGCGGCAGCGCGCCGGGGCCGCCGCCCGCCGCCTGCATCTGCGACAGGACCTGAAAGTAGTGAGCCATGAGCAGCTGGTGCTGCTGCGTGGGCGGTGGCGGCGGCGGCGGGTGAGCAGCGGGGACGGGCGGCGCTGGGGCGCCAAAGGCATTGCCACTGGGCCCGGCGATGGAGGAGGCCACGCCCGGCGCCTGCGAGCCGCTGCTGCCGCCGCCCACGTGCGTGGCGGCGCCCGCCAGCGACGACGGCTGCTGCTGCTGCTGCGAGCCGCTGGAGCCAGAGGTCGGCACGCGCGGCAGCGCGGCGGCGGCGTTGGCGTTGCTGCCCGCCTGCTTCTGCGCCAGCGCCGCCGCCGCGGCGGCGGCGTTACCGCCGGCGCCCATCGTCTGCTGCTGCTGCTGCAGCTGGTGGTTGAGCAGCATGGCGTGGTGGTTGAGGTAGTTGGAGGCCAGCGACGCGGCCGCCGGGTTCATGTTCATGTTGAGCGCGGCGGCGGCGGCGGCGGCGGCGGCCAGCGCGGCGGCCGCCGAGCCGTGCGCCGAGGGGTCGCCGTGGGGGCCGCTGACGGTGGGCGACGGCGCGGCGGCGCCGTAGAGCGCCGAGAGCGCGTGCTGCAGTGGGCCGGGGCCCAGCAGCGCGTGCGGCGGCACGCCTGCGGGCAGGCACGCGCAATGCCGGCGTTGCGTTGCGTCTCTGGCTGCCGGAGTGCGGCTCCCGCGCCACAGGTGACAGACGTACGCGCGAGCGTCTATCCACGTTTCCGGCGGGCCCTCTTGCAGAGCATGCTCTACATTGAGGGAGAGAGAGAAGCACAAAATGCAAGAGAAGGTGGAGCGCTCACCGAAGGGCGGGTGGAGCAGCGGGTTGAAGCCGGCGGACGGCGGGCCGCCCGTGCTGCCCGACGGCAGCGGCTGGGAGAAGCTCGGCCAGGCGCCCGCCGCCGCCGCCGCCGCCGCCAGCGCCTGCTGCTGCGACGCGCCCGGCTGCTGCTGCTGCTGCGGAGAGAGGCTGGGGGCCGCGCTCGACTGCACGCGCAGCGGGCACGGTAGCGCGGTAGAACGCACGTGTTTCGCTCCTGCCGAACCGTGCCTTGTCTACGCACGCGCGACCGCACAGTACACCAAACACACCTGCAAGTGGTGGGGCAGGGAAACCTTGGCGCCGGCCACCGTGCCCATCGACGAGCCGTTGCCGGTTCCGCCGCCGCCACCAGCGCCAGCGGCGATGCCGGCGCCAGCGTGGTGGTGCGCGTGGTGGTGACCCAGCGCGCCGGCGCCGCCCAGCAGCGGCGGCGCGGCGGCGCTGCCGTGCGTGGCCAGCGCGCCGCTGACCGACGCGCCGCCGCCCACGTCCATGGCGCCGCCCGCCGCCCCGCCGCCAGAGCCCGACGCCTGCAGGAGCAGCTGCGCCCTCTGCGCGCGCACACGCCACCAGTACACGCCACCTCTGTTTAACCACTTCCCTCGCACGAGACCTCCTCCTGGCCTTGGCAGGATCGCAGCAACGGCGAAGGTTTCAGCGCACCTGCGAGGGCGCCTGCGTCGTGTCGTGGCTGCCCACGCCGCCCAGCGCGCCGCCCGCCGCCGCCGCCGCCGCCGCCATGGCGGCGTGCTTGTGGCGGTGCGCCGCGCCGCCCGCGCCGGCGCCCGCCGCCCCCGCCATGTTGTTGGCGCTCGCATTGTTGTTGTTGTTGTTGGCGCCGCTGCCGCTGCCGCCGCTGGCCATCACCACGCCCGCCGCCGACGCGCCCGTGCCGCGGTCCATTTGCGACGACGGCTGCTGCTGCTGCTGGTGGAGGTGCAGCGCGGCGCGCTCGGCGCGCTCGGCGGCGGCGGCGGCCACGGCGGCGGCGGCCGTGCCTCCGCGCTGCACCAGCTGCACGGCGTCGTGGCGCTCGCCGCGGTCACGCTCGCGGTGCGCGCCGCCGCCGCCGGCGGCGGCGACTCCGGCGCCCGCCCCGGCGCCACCGGGGCCCGCCAGCTTGGCCTTGGTGGGCAGTGGCTCGCCCGCCTGCGCGACGACCGCGCGGCAACGACGCAAAAGACGACGCGCGCTGTTGGGTGCGCTGAGCGTGTTGGTGGAGTTGGCGGGGGCACTCAGTCAAGACAAAGCGCTGCAGAGGGCGTGGACGCACCGCGGCCGGGTGGGCTGCAAGCGCGGCGCCGCCGTCCCGCTCGGTGGCGCTGGCGCCCACGCCCGCCTGGTGGTGGTGGTCCACGTCCGCGCCCTGCACACCGGGTCATGAGGCCCCCGTCGCCGGCACACCGGAAAAGTCAGGCGGCCGCGGCCTTCGCGGTGATGGGAGAACCGCCGCCAGCGTCGCAGGCGTGCCCTGGCGCTCACCCGGTTGTTGAAGGAGCGCTTGCGGGAGGAGGAGGCGGGCGGCGTGCTGTGCAGCGCCTCGTTCTGCGCCAGCGACCTCCCGGCTGCGACGCACGGGCGAGGCACGCACCAGCTGTGTGAGGCGGCAAGCGCACACGTGCGCAGCCTCCGCGCGGTGGGCAGCCCACCCCGTGCTGCTCAAAAGCAGCGCACTCACTCGCCACCTTGGCCAGTGCGGCGCTGCCCTGCTGCACGCCCTCCATGGGCATCGCGCCGCCGCCGCCGCCCCCTCCGCCGCCGCCCAGCCCCAGCCCCAGCGGCGCGCGCCCCTCGGCGGTGTGCGCCAGCGGGTGCGCGCCGTCCAGCGCCAGCGTGGTGCTGGCGCCGTTGCCGTTGCTCCCGTGGTGGCCGTTCTTGTTGTCGCTCGAGCCGTTGCCGTTGCCGTTGTCGTTGTGCTGCTGCGCGTCCACCCTGCGCGCTCCCCAACGCAAAAAGCACGCCGTCGTCACTCAGCCCGCGCTCCTTGCTGCGGCTCGCTGCTGCGGTGGGTCCAGCAAGCTTGCTGCGGGCCCGCACGGCGCACCGGCTGGTCCCGTTGCCGTCCTTGCTGCCGTTGCTGCCGTGCCCGTTGCCGTTGGAGCCGTTGTTGGCGTCGGGTGCGCTGCCCTCCTTGCTGGTGGGCTCCTCCTCATCATCGCTGCGGACAATGTCAGGGGCAGGCACCTCGTGTGAGGCGGCAGATGGGCGGCGGGCGGCGGCGGGCGCGCGCCTGCGCTGCGCAGCTCCCTTACCACTTGGTGTCCTTGCTCTCGCTGCTCTGGTACGATCGGCCAAAGATGTCGTGCGGCAGGGGAGGCCCGGGGGCGGGCAGCGGCAGCGGGGGAGGGCCGGGGGCGCCCGCTTGGCCGGCGCCCGGCGCCATGGGCATGCCGAGCCCGCTCTGCACGCGTGCGCACACACGTGGACGCACCCCCCCAAAGATGGCGCCGCCGCCATCGCCACACCAGGACGACCAATGTTGCTTGTTCCTCGTTCCCTGTGCTCACCCGCCGCCACCACCAGACGCGCGTCCAGATGTGCCTCAGCTCGTTGTGTCGGAGCGGCTTGACAAGGTAGTCGATGGCGCCCAGCGTCAGGCAGTTCATCACCACCTCGCGCTCGTCCTGGCTCGACATGACTGCGCGCGCGCGAGTGCGTGTGCGCGTGTGGCAGCAGGCGGCGCCTTGGGCGTGCCGCTCCGCCGAAAAAGTGCTCGTGTGTGCTGCTCCTTCCCTGCCCCACACGGTTTCGGGCCTGGCGCGCCACGGCGAGGCCCCCTCTGCGCTCGAGCGCCTGGCCATTGGTATGCTCGGCGTCCTCGCTTCCCTGTTGCCCGCCTCTGGGCTCTCCTTCGCCGCTCGCGCAGATTTTTGTTCGGCAGCAAATATCCTGCTTCGGCTGGCCCTCCCCGCGAGTGCTTCACGCACCGACGACGGGGTATCGCCGCAGCAGCTCTCCGTGCAGCGCCATCTTGCGCAGCAGCCGCCCCGCGTCGCTGTCTGGGGGTTCGTGCTCCTTGAGCACCAGGTCGACTTGGGGCCCTTGCCCCGCCAGCCCGAGCTGCTGCGCGGCCCCCGGCGCGCCTTGCTGCTGGCCCAGCAGCACCTGCAGCGCCTCGGCGGACGTCTTGACGGCCGTGACCTGCAGGCGACGCGTGGCGGGCCCTCCAAGATACTTTGGGCTCCTTGTGGTTGCGGCGCGAGGCACTTTGGGAGCGGCGCGTGGGGAGGAGGAGGAGGGGGCCCGGAGCGCCAGGCCCGCCGCGGGGCGGAGCGCTTGCCTGGTACTCGCAGTCGCGCAGCAGGCTGCACACGGCGGTGCGGGATGAGCCTTTCGAGTCCACCACCAGCACGCGGAGCAAACGGGGCTCCACCAGCGGGGGCGCTGCGCTGTTGTTGTTGCTGCGTGGGTCCCCTTGCTGCTCTGCCATCAGGTTGATGTCGGCTTCCATTCGTGCGTGTTCGTCTTCTGGGGGTGAGGCGCGAGATACTTCCTGACGCATGGCACAATCGAAGGTCTGGCTGACTCAACCGCCTCTGCGGCGCGGAGGAGGAAGCTTCTGTGCCTGGAGCAACAGGCGCGTGCTCCTCACGCCTCGTCAAGGCAACACATGCGCGGCCTGGAGCCGGCAGAGATATCTCGGCGCGAGGTACGCGTGGTACTGCGGATGCGCCTGAGGTCGCCCGGCAATCGCATTGCAGCAGACGCACCAGGCAGCAGCTGCACCACCACTAGTGCTGGTGCGGCTGCCCCAGCTCCAGCTCCAGGCGCACGACGTGCATCTTGGTGTTGGGCGCGCCGCGCAGGCCCGTCACGTACTGCAGCTTGCGCGGCATGGCCTGCCCCTTGTTGACGCGCGTCTGCACCATGGCCGCCTTGGGCTGCCACACCTGAGACTCGGCGTCGCGCTTGAAGTGCGACAGGCCCGTCTGCGTGCCGTGCGTGCGCTTCTGCCGCAGGTTGGCCAGCGACAGAGCGCGCCGACGCAGCGCCCACTCGTTCCACTCGTACGAGTAGTCCATGTTGTGCTCCACAAAGTGCGTGGGCGTCTGGCAACCAAAGTCCACCTGCACGCAGCGCGTGGGCCGTCCACACGTGCGCACGTGTGTGCGCTAGCGCCCACACCGGCCGGCGACCCCCACACACACGATCGCGACCAGACGATAGGAGTTCACGCAGCCTCAGCACGCACCTTGAGCGGGCCTGCCATGATGCGGACCACGGACGAGAGGTCCAGCGCCGGGAAGGCCGAGCTGCGCCCCAGCAGGCGCGCCAGCATCGGCTGCGCCGCGATGGCCGCGTGCACCGCCGCCACAGGCGCCGCCGGCGACGCGGCGAGCGCCCTCCAAGATACTTTGGGCTCCTTGTGGTTGCGGCGCGAGGCACTTTGGGAGCGGCGCGTGGGGAGGAGGAGGAGGGGGCCCGGAGCGCCAGGCCCGCCGCGGGGCGGAGCGCTTGCCTGGTACTCGCAGTCGCGCAGCAGGCTGCACACGGCGGTGCGGGATGAGCCTTTCGAGTCCACCACCAGCACGCGGAGCAAACGGGGCTCCACCAGCGGGGGCGCTGCGCTGTTGTTGTTGCTGCGTGGGTCCCCTTGCTGCTCTGCCATCAGGTTGATGTCGGCTTCCATTCGTGCGTGTTCGTCTTCTGGGGGTGAGGCGCGAGATACTTCCTGACGCATGGCACAATCGAAGGTCTGGCTGACTCAACCGCCTCTGCGGCGCGGAGGAGGAAGCTTCTGTGCCTGGAGCAACAGGCGCGTGCTCCTCACGCCTCGTCAAGGCAACACATGCGCGGCCTGGAGCCGGCAGAGATATCTCGGCGCGAGGTACGCGTGGTACTGCGGATGCGCCTGAGGTCGCCCGGCAATCGCATTGCAGCAGACGCACCAGGCAGCAGCTGCACCACCACTAGTGCTGGTGCGGCTGCCCCAGCTCCAGCTCCAGGCGCACGACGTGCATCTTGGTGTTGGGCGCGCCGCGCAGGCCCGTCACGTACTGCAGCTTGCGCGGCATGGCCTGCCCCTTGTTGACGCGCGTCTGCACCATGGCCGCCTTGGGCTGCCACACCTGAGACTCGGCGTCGCGCTTGAAGTGCGACAGGCCCGTCTGCGTGCCGTGCGTGCGCTTCTGCCGCAGGTTGGCCAGCGACAGAGCGCGCCGACGCAGCGCCCACTCGTTCCACTCGTACGAGTAGTCCATGTTGTGCTCCACAAAGTGCGTGGGCGTCTGGCAACCAAAGTCCACCTGCACGCAGCGCGTGGGCCGTCCACACGTGCGCACGTGTGTGCGCTAGCGCCCACACCGGCCGGCGACCCCCACACACACGATCGCGACCAGACGATAGGAGTTCACGCAGCCTCAGCACGCACCTTGAGCGGGCCTGCCATGATGCGGACCACGGACGAGAGGTCCAGCGCCGGGAAGGCCGAGCTGCGCCCCAGCAGGCGCGCCAGCA
>VFQP010005881.1_pt1 | contig 10414 bp, 14 predicted proteins | sample 3512351 | NCBI WGS metagenome assembly VFQP01 (sample SAMN10412372, study PRJNA504923) | tailings metagenome | isolation source: Relicate 1 Philex TSF1 revegetated site | place: Philippines: Tuba, Benguet | collected 2017-08-29
GGGGCCGCACAGCCCTTACAAGTCGAGCGGCGGGGCGTGGCAGGGCGGGCAGAGGGGCTCTGGCGGGAGCGTCGGGACCGGGCGGGGGTCGGGGCGTGGTGCGGCGGCGGCGGCGCTGGCGCCCGGCGGCGGCATCGCAGCCGTGGTGGACCTGGTGTGCGCGGGGCATTCTCTCCGCACGTGCTTTCCTGCTGCCGCGTGCGCCCTCATCCCATGCGTGTGCCCTAAATCGTGGCGCAGGTGTGCGACCGTCTGTTGGACGTGGCGCGGCTGGCCCGGCAGCACGCCAAGGAGCGCGCCACCGTCAAGGCGAGCGGCGTTAGGGCTTTGAGGTGGGCGGCATGCATGGCTTGGGTTTGGGCAGTCACGCGTCCCTTCCATCTTCTCTTGCGCAGGAGGCGGCTCAGGGCGAGGCGGCGGCGGCAGGCGGTGGCGGCGGCGGCGGCGCGTCCTCCGCATGGGGCGAGGGCTTTGACGAGGACTTTGACGCGGCGCCGACGGCCGTGGTGCTGCCCTCGACCCGGGGCCCTCAGGGCTTGGTCATGGGCTTCTCGGCCAACGCCCTGCCCGGCGCCACGCTGGCGGGAGCAGGTGACCTCACTTCTGGCTGCACCATGTTGAGCTGCTTGCTATCTGGAACAAGCCTGTTAGCGGTCTTGAGAGGTCTTGAGAGGTCTTGAAAGGATTTGAGGTCTCGGCGGTGGCTTTGGTGCCCTTGTGCGCTCCGCTCACGTCGCAGGCGGTGCGGGCGGCAACGCCATGGCGGCGGCGGCGGCCACGCAGGCCGGCGTGCAGGCCGCGGCCACCCAGGCCATGGCCGCGGCCGCCGTGCCCGCCTCTCTCCAGGTGATCAGTCCCCCAGCCTGAAAATACAAAAGCGTCCCTGCGGAAATACGAAAGCGTCCCTGCGGACGTCGCGCGAGCGACGCCCGGCGCGGCCAAACCCTAACGCAAGCCCTCGGGTCCATGCATGCATGCAGGTGTCTGACGTGTCGGTGGTGTCGCTGCGCGCGCTGGCCCAGCTGCTCTCGGCGCTCGCCGTCGGTTGCGGCGGCGGTTACGGCGGCGGTTACGGCGGGGGCGGCCGGGAGGAGGACGGGGGGGAGGAGGGCGAGGAGGAGGGCGGGCGAGGGAACGCGGTGCTCCGGGGCGTTGAGCGCGTGATGGAGGTGCTGGTGGAGGACGGCCGCAAGGTGCAGGGCGTCGTGCCGGGGGACGTCTACGAGGCGCTCGTCGCGGCGGCGGTCGAGGCCGTCGCCAGGTAGGGCTTTGGCATGGGGTTAGGGCTGGGGGTGGGCGTGGTGCCGGCGGACGGACGTCTACGGCGGCAGTCGAGGCGGCGGCGGTCGAGTCCGTCGCCAGGTAGGGCTTTGGCATGGGGTTAGGGCTGAGGGTGGGCGTGGTGCCGGGGGACGTCTACGGCGGCAGTCGAGGCGGTGGGGGGTTGCCCGCCTTCCCCCCCCGGTGTGCCCCCACGCTTTGCGTGCTCTGCTGCTCACCCCGCGGACGCTGTGGGCGGCGTGCAACGCGCACGGCGGCAGCGCGCCGCCAGCGACGTTCGTTTGCGTGCGTCTGTGCGGCGCGGCGTGGCCTGCTGGTGCTTTCGCTTTCGCAGGCAGCCGGAGCCGAGCATGGTGGACGTGGTGGCGGCCGCCCGGCTGGCGGGCGTCGAGCAGCTGGGCCTGCTCGACTTCAGGTAAACCTTTCAAACCTTTCAGTTTAGTTTGGTTCAGAAGGTTCAGTTTGAGGCTCTCTCAAATCACGAAACACATCACGCATCACGAAACACACGCGCAGGTCGATGCCGGCGGGGCGCCTGCTGCTGGTGCTGCAGCTCTGCCGCCGCCTGGCCAGCTGCCTGCCCGCCAAGCTCGCGCCGCGCCCCGCCGCCGCCGGCGGCCGCGTGGAGGAGGACCTGCTCGGGGGGGTGGATCAGCGGGACGGAGAGGGCGACGTCGTGATGGGCGGCGGCGGCGGCGGCGTGGGAGGGCGGGCGCGGCTGGAGCGCGCGGCGTTCGAGCACGTGATGGAGCTGGTGGGACGCGCGCACGGCGTGAGTGCCCATGGGACCCCTAGGGTTTGGGCACACCGGGCTTCCCGCAGCGCGCTCACGCACTTTGTCGATGCGCTCTGCGCTGCGACGCATCCTACACGCCCCGTAGCTGGGCTCCGGCCCCGCTATGTGTCCGAGCAAATGCAAATCCCACACGCACATGTTCTTGGTTGAGTGAACGGCTCGTTGCGCGCGCGCAACTCGCGCGCAGGTGCTTCACATGCAGCAGCAGCAAAACTCCACGACGGACCTGGTCAGCCCCTGGGCGCTCCGCGCGGCGCTGGGCGCCGCCATCGCCGACTGCGTCACGCGCGATGGCAACGTGTTCCAGCCCGGCCAGCCGCTGCTGGACGCCATGCTCGACGTGAGCCCTCATGCAAAACCCTAACCCTAGCCCCGCCCCGCGCCGCCCCGCCCCGCCCCGCGCCGCACGCGGGGACGCACGCGATTCTTTGCGGCGGAAGCGGTGCTGGGACCCCAAGCCCTAAAGCCCTAATGCATGCTGCGTGTGTGCCCTAATGTGTGCGCGTGGGCGCAGCTGCAGGAGGACGGGAGCTACTACGGGCGGCTGTGCGCCGCCGCGTGCCTGGCGCACGCCGTGCTGGACACGTGGCCCAACCACGTGCTGATCAGCGAGCACCAGCTGGTGCCGGCAATCCGCAAGCACCTCAGGTGAGGGCCGCTGGGACGGGGGAGGAGGGATCAGAGGAGAGACAGCGTGGGTTGGGTGGGAGTCGCAGGGTGCCCGACATCCACAAAAGGCGCCTGAGGTGCGCGCTGTGATTGGGATGGGCGTGGTGGTTGGTGGCGAAGAGAGCACCAGCTCGTGCCGGCGATCCGCAAGCATTTGAGCTGGGTGAGAGAAGGGGAGGAGGGAGCAGGTGGAACAGCCAGATGGTGCCGCTGGGTGCGTGAAGCAGCGCGTGGGCGCAGAGTGGCCACGCGTCTGGCAGCATAGGCGCCGACTCGTCTGACGCGCACGCTGCGGCACAGCAGCGTGTGGGTGACGCCGTAGCGGCGGCGGCGGCCCTGACGGTGGTGCTCCTGCAGGGACGAAAGTGGTTGTGGAAGACTAGGGCGTCGCGCACCCCTCTGCCACCACTGTGTGATGCCCGAGCCACCTGGGTGTGCCTGCAGGGCTGTTCCAGTCAAGGCGGCGGCTGCGGCGCAGGCGGGCGCGGCGCGGGCGCGGCAGGAGCCCCCTGGCGCCTCGTTCGCCGACTTGGACACGTGCCTGGACCTGGCCGTGCAGGTGGGCGGGCTAGGGCTCAGCGCATGGGAGCGGATAGGGTTTGGCAAGCAGACGATTGCGCGTTTCACGGTGCGGGGTGCGGGCGTGGCAGAGAGGCGGCGTGTGGCGGTGCGCATGCATGCGTGCGCGTGCGAGCGCAGTGCGCCGTGGCGAGTGGCACGCTGGAGGCGGGCTACCTGCTGGCTGTGCTGCGGCACTGCACGCTGGTGAGTCGCTCGCCCTCCTCTCCCTCTCTCGCTCCCTAGCCCCCTCCCTCCCTCCCTACCTCCCTCCCTCCTTCAACGCCTTGCCCAACCACCCCTGCGCCCGCTGCCTCCGCCACGCCTGGCGATCGACGTCAGCCCCCCCAACCCTACCCTGAACCCAAACGCATGCGCAGGTGCCCTCGGACGTGCCGCTGGCGTACGCCGCGCTCACCTACGTGGCGCTCAGCCTTGGCTACCAGGGCGGCGCCCCCGAGCTGCTGGAGAGCCACTTCAAGGTGCGAACGCAGCACGTGCACACTGCCTCGGCGCTGCGATGCGTCTGACATGTACCGGGCAGCTGGGCTTCGGCCCTGCCGAGGTGTGGCCAAACAGGTGCAACAGATACGAATCCCACACACGCACTGCAGGCGGTGCCTGCCAGCGCCGCCAGCACCTTGGCGTCAGTGCTTTCCCACGCACTGCACATCTTCGCATACAGTGTATCACGCCCTGCAGCGCAAGCACCCTCGCTGACATCCAGAAATGGCCCGGCTTTTTCGCCTATTGCGCTCGCCGCTGGAGCGCAGGTGCTGGCGTGGGAGTGGATGGCGCACGCGCGCGCATCGTCCTCCTCCACCTCGGCCACCTCGTTCAACCTCGCCACCTTCCTGGCTCTGGCGCCCTTCTTCGCCGGGCTGGCCGACCCGCACCTGGCCGCCTGCGTGCCCACCACCTTCTTCGTGTCTGGGCAGGCGGGCTTCTCCCTGTCATCAGGTGAGGGCCTGGCCGCCTGCGTGCCCACCACCTTCTTCGTGTCTGGGCAGGCGGGCTTCTCCCTGCCATCAGGTGAGGCTTGGGCTGGCGCTGTGCTGGTCGCGTCGGCCCACCTGCAAGCAACAGTCTTGGGGCAGGCGCGCTGCGCCCTCCCTCTGAGCTGCCCTGAGCAGGAGGCTCTTTGCGGCGTCCTGTCGCGGCGCCTCACCACCTCCCTCTTCAGTCTTTGGGGTAGGGATTCCCCAAGCGCCAGTCAAGCCACTGCCACGCCGCGCAGAATCCTTGCGTCCTGAGTCGTCATGCGGGGTGACTGGGCACACAGCCAGGCGCGAAGTTGGTAGGGCTACCCAGCCCCTCCAGCTTGTCCATCTTGTTCGCCGCGATTGCCACAACTGCTCAACCTTGCGCTGGCCAGGCCAAACGAGGCTGCCGAACTGAGTGCGCACCCGCCGTCAAGGAGGCAGTTGCTGTCGCAATGCCCCGGCCTCGCCGGTAGCGGCTCTGTTTCGCCGACCCACGCATCTCACCTGTTGGGCGCACCCCTCCCCCCCGCTCCCACGGGGTGCTGGGTGACCTGAGCGTGCGTGTGCGCGAGCCTGTGCCGTGGCACTGCGCTGCCGGCGAGGCGGCCGGGGCATTGCATGGATGACGGCCGCGTTTGGCGGCGGGTGGCGCTGCTGCCGGCAGCCTGTTTGGACCGGCGAGCCTGGCAGCGGGCGGTGCAGCAGCGTGGGCGCAAGCGATGACGGGCTGGAGGGACGGCGGCGCACGCCACTCTTCGCCTGGCTGCGTGCCCACCACCTTCCTGTCTCTGACCAGGCCTGACCTATTGCGAGGCTTGGCAGGGGCCTGAGGCCCGCTAGCGCTCCTGTCGCGGCGCCTCACCACGTCCTTTGCGTCAGCCCTGAGGGGACGGGCTCCCCAGGCGCCCCTCAAACGGCCCCGCCACGACAGGCTCGCGCTTCGGGTTCGCCAGGCAGGGTGATGCAGCAGCACGCAGCCCAGAGTGACGTTGCTGACGTCTACCGCCCCCCCAGTTGCGCTCCGCCTGTCGCCACCGTCGCCGCCACTCGCTGCCTCGCTGCTGGCAGTGCACCCGCTGCCACAATGCGCGACGAGATGCCCCGGCCGCTCCGCTGGCAGCGCCGGTGCACAGGCCTGTGCAAGCATGTGCACGCGTTTGGTTGGGCTCGCCCACATCGTTCGGGTGCTCTGCGGCCTGACCCGGCGTGAGCGTGGGCCTGCGCTGCGGTGCCGCGTTACCGGTGCGGCGCCTGGGGCGTCGCGCCGGTCGCAAGCATTTCTGGCAGTGGGCGCTTGCCGCATTCTGCAGGCAGCCTGTTCGGCCCGGCGGCAGCCGTGGCAGCGGCGTGCGTGCGACAGGAACGGCGGACTGGGGGGCCGGCAGCGTGCGGCTTCCCACCCTGGCTGCGTGCTGAGCGTCTTTCCGGCCGCGGTTTGTGGACAGGCGCTTCCTCGTCAGCAGCGTTTGAAAGTGGCACTGTCCGCGCCGCACCCAGCCCTGCCTTTGCCCTCGTGGTCCTGCCCCTGCATTCCTCTCTTGCAGTGGTCTCACGCCCTGCCTTTGCCCTGTCGGCGTGTGCGCGCGTCGATCCCGTGGCAGGGGCGCCGGCATGCTGGATGGCGCAGCGCTACACCGAGCCCCTGGTGTGCGCGCTGGTGGGCTCCTCCATCCGGCAGGCCAGCGCCCAGGCGGCGGCAGCGCCGCCCCGGCGGCCGCCGCAGGGCGGCGAGCCGGGCGCCGCCACGCTGGCTGAGCGCGACGCGGAGCTCCTGTGCCAGGTGCGGGTGTGTGAGGTGTTGCTTGGAGGTGGTCCGTGGGGCTGGGAAGGGAGGCCGGGCGCGGCCACTCTGGCGGAGCGCGACGCGGAGCTCCTGTGTCAGGTATGCGCGTGCGTGCGTGTGGGCAGCGGAAGCAAGCAAACGAGGGAGGAGGACGGCCTGCAGTGTACGGCGCGCAACCGGCACCCTGCGGCTTGGTGGTTCATGTGGCCTGCGCACAACCCCACCCTCTGCCCTTGCCCGTGGCAGCTTTGACCTCCCACCTCCTGCCGCGTGTGCCCTTGCCGCTCAGGCGCTCAACGCGGCACGCGGCACGCCGCTCGCGGCGGAGCAGGGCCAGCACGCCGCGCCGCCTCCGGACCCCGCCGACGTGGAGTGGTCCGTGCCGCTGATCCTGGAGCAGCACTTTGCCGCCGTGCTGGGCGCCTGCATGCCCGGCGACGAGCTGGCCACCGGCGTGAGTGCATGCCCTAGCTTAGGGTCCGGCATGGGTGCCTGCATGCACCGGCGAGCACGTCAGGGCTGGCCGCATGCCAGTCACCCCGCCTCGCTCGCCCCAGAGCCATTCCACCTCACAGCTGGTCCAGTGCCCTGCTCACGCCGTGTGCCCCTCCTCGCTCGCTCTGCCCTTTCTGCTTTCCCGCAGCTGGTCCAGTGCCCCCTGCTCGCGTCAGCGCACATCGACGACGAGCTGAGCACGGCGCTCTTCATGTCGCAAAAGGCGCGCGCCGTGCTGGGCATGCTGACGGCCTGCGAGTACCCGCGCGCGCCCGTGGACGCCGCGCTGCTCGAGCTGGCCAGGGAGACGCAGAGGCACCTGGCCGCCAGCCCCGGTGCGCGCGTGTTTGGTGCGGTGGGGACTTCCTGTGCTGGGGAGGGTGGGGTGGGGCTGGCCGAGGGGACGCAGAGCCACTTCGCCGCCAGCCCTGGTGCGTGTGTTGCTGCGGGCATGGGAGTGGGAGAGGGCTGGGTGTGGTGCGGAGCCAGGGAGGCGCACAGGCACGTTGCCGGCGCAACAGATCCGATCCACTTGGCCTGCTTGCATTCGCACCAAGAACGCCGTGATGCGCGCCTGACGTTGCACCACGTGCGTGCGCAGGCGAGGGGCCCCAGGCGGCGGGGAACCCGGGCCACGACGGCGCCCTGGCCCCGGCGGCGGGCGAGGCGGATGAGGAGGAGCGGGAGGAGCGCGAGGAGGAGCGCTACGGCGGCGCCTCGCTGCCCGCCGACGTGGGCGACGAGGCGGCGGCGCGGCGCGGCGTGCTGGGCGCGGCAGGCACAGACGGGCTGCAGGGGCACCTCGAGCCCCCCAGGTGGGTGCCACTGTGGGCCCGCCGCTGCTACAATTCAGCGGTCCTGGTGGATCATGGCGCTCGTGATCAGCCCGCACGTGAAGCGCGTGCCTGCCTGTCGTGCCACTGCCGCGGGCCCAGCCCGACATGACCGAGCATGAGTCGCAGGCGCCCTCTCAGCCATGCGCGGCGCCCACTTCGCTCCCCGCAAGCAATCGCGTGCCCGTCCTGCTGCCCCCGCCCTCGCTCCCTCGCCGTGGCGCCTGCACGAAGGTACTCGGTCACGCGCGTCATCTCCACCTTTGCCAAGCTCTACGACTTTCGGGACGTGCAGGCGGGCGCGCCGGCGGACGCCGAGGACGCCGCGCAGTACCAGCCGCACGCGCAACGGGTGAGTGTGAGATGGCGGGAGGCCCGGGGGCAAGGAGGGAGGCAGGCGGACGCCGAGGACGCCGCGCAGTACCAGCCGCACGCGCAACGGGTGAGTGTGAGATGGCGGGAGGCCCGGGGGCAAGGAGGGAGGCAGGCGGACGCCGAGGACGCCGCGCAGTACCAGCCGCACGCGCAACGGGTGAGTGTGAGATGGCGGGAGGCCCGGGGGCAAGGAGGGAGGCAGGCGGACGCCGAGGACGCCGCGCAGTACCAGCCGCACGCGCAACGGGTGAGTGTGAGATGGCGGGAGGCCCGGGGGCAAGGAGGGAAGCAGGCGGAGATGCGCAGCAGGACGCCTCACACAGCGTGAGATTGGGAGAGGGATGACGGGAGGGAAAGGGAGGGCAGCAGATGCGGAGGACGCCGCGCAGCGCGCATGGCCGAAAAGATGGATTGCTGTTTGGGCGTTCAAGCTCTGCAACCCTCGCACATTTCCGCACAAAGTGCCTGCGCTCACACACACACCTGTGCTTGTGCCACTGCACAGGGCTTGGAGCTGCACCTGTGCGCCGCCGACGGCGCGCGCCTGGCGCTGCTGACGTGGCGCCACGCGGCGTGGCCCCGCTGCCCCCGCCACCAGCTGCAGCGCTGCGCCGCGCTGAGGGCGCTGCTCGTGCTGCTCGACGACAAGGTCGCAGAGCCCGCCATCACCAGGTCAGGGCTTAGGGCTTGGGCCCTGCCGCATGCTGAGCACTCCAACCCCATCCGCTCGCACCCCTGTAGAGCTAGATCTGCCACCGGATGGCGGTGAGACGGACAGAGCGCGGAGGATTCTCCGCTGCCCGCGTCCCCCCACAAGCAAAAGCAACTCTGCGCCTCCACGTTTCCGTCCGCCTCGCAGGCTGGTCGTCAACGCGCTGCTGGACCTGCTCTCCCGCGGCGCGCACACGCACGCCGCTGCCTGCGCCATGCTGCGCCACGTGCTGCGGCGCCTGCTCTCGGGCCTGCACGCCACCAACACCTGGGGGCCGTACGGCACGCCCGGCGGCGAGCAAACCGAGGGGCAGCGGGGCTCGGCAAAGGCGGCGGCCGCCGTGGTGACGGACCTCCGCCGCGTCATGTGGCCCCGCATCAGCGCCCAGGTGAGCCCCTCCTCGCTTCAGGTCCTCACGGCACCTGCTCTCCACGCGTCCGCGAAGGCGTGGGGGCAAAACCCTAGTTGAGGGCTTGCGAGGGGCGCATGCATGCTGCGCAGGACAAGCTGGACACGCTGTGCGACGTGCTGCCGGCGGTGGTGGCGGCGCTGGCCCAAGCGGCGGAGGGCAGGGCGGCCACTGTGGCGTCGCTGCGGCTCACGTCGCTGCTTCTGCGCCGCGGCCCACCCGGTGGCGCCGACGACGCGGCGCCTGCGGGGGCGGCGGCGGGTCTGGAGGAGGGAGGGGCGGCGCCGGGCGGCCTGCTGGGCGGGGAGCCGACTGTGCGGCTCATCGCGTGGATCGTGCGCAAGGTGCGGATTCGGCAGGCTCGGTGCAGCAGCAGCAGCGCGACGACGGCTTGCCGGCTTTGCGATTGGCGATGTGTGGACGTACGATTGTTGTCGCGGCAGGTGCCCGTGTGCGCGCACGGCGCACTGAGGCTGGTGGACCCGCTGCCGGGCCTGCGGGCGCTGTCCGCCGCGCTCGCCACGCACCAGGTGGGGCGACGCTTGATGTCGCCACGCAATGCGCCCTTGCAGACAAGGCTTCGTCTTTGAGTCGACGTGAAGTGGACGTGTTACGCGCTGGTTTCCGTTCAATCAACTCGCGCAGGAGCTCAAGGCTTCAGTCACGCTCGACGAGGAGCTGGCGCTGCTGGCGCGGCGCGTGGCCACCATGCCGCCCTCCTCGCGCCGCCGCGCCGTGGGCCAGCTCATGGCCCGGCTGCCCAGCGGCGCCCCGCACGACGATGGCGCGACTCGAGGTGCGGCGCTGCATGTGCTCCTCCACGCGATCCTCTCCCTGACGCGGTTCGTGCCGATCCACCCCACCATCGCGACTCGACCTCGCAGGAGCAGCGCTGGCGGCGGGCGCGGGCTTCGCCTCCAGCCACCCCACGGTGCAGGCAGCCGTGTGGAAGCTGGTGCGCGCCTCGAGCCAGCTGGGCGCCCAGGAGGGCGCGCCCGTGGCGCAGCTGGCGGCCCGCCTGCTCATCCTCGCCTTCCCCCACGGAGGTGCGCCCTGGCGCCTTTCAATCGCATGCCATCCGCGTTCCCCGGCGGGGCTAACGCGAAATGTGGATAGGGCATCACACAGTGGAGCCCCAGAGGGATGCGGGATGCCCTAGTCTTCCACAGCCGCGCCTCCAAAACCGGTGTCCTCTTGCTTTCTTTTTCGTGCGGGGCTAACGCGAAAGGTGGCGACACCCTGCGTGCATTGCAGGTGACGTGGGCGTGGGGGCCCCGAGCGCGGCGCTGGGCGACGGCGGCGTCGACCTGGAGGAGCTAGGGTTCCCCGCCCCGGCCCCGCTGCGCCTCGCCGGGGCCGCCGACGCGCCGGCGGCGGCCGCCGCCGGCGGGCGCGGCGCGGCGGCGGGTGGCGGCCGCGGCGGCGGCGGCGGCGGCGCCGGCGCGCCGCCGCCGGGCGGCGCGGTGCGCGTGCACGTGCACATGCTGGCGCTGGCGGCGGGTTGCCTGCTGGACCAGGAC
>VFQP010005882.1_pt1 | contig 10413 bp, 7 predicted proteins | sample 3512351 | NCBI WGS metagenome assembly VFQP01 (sample SAMN10412372, study PRJNA504923) | tailings metagenome | isolation source: Relicate 1 Philex TSF1 revegetated site | place: Philippines: Tuba, Benguet | collected 2017-08-29
ACCGCGAGGCGGATGGTGCGGTCCGGGAAGGCCTGCGCCTGGGCCGCCAGCGGGGCCAGCCCCAGCGCGGGCACCAGGGTGGAGGCGAGGGCGGCGGGCGTGGCAGCCAGCAAGCGGCGCCGGCTGATGGCGAGGCGGGGGCGTGTGGTCATGGTCTTGTCTCCGGTAAAGGTGTTGTCCTGGCCCGCAAACCCGGGCCACCGGAGCCGCAGTGTGACGAGTCCACCCCAGTGCCGCTGTCATCCCAGAGGACGACACGCGCGCACAGCCGGCCATTCGGTGTCTAGACTGCGGCGGACTTCACACCCTCACCCCACATGCCACCCCCATCCAGCCCGCCGTTCTCAGGCGTCCATGCCACCGAAGCGGGCGAACAGCTCGCTGCGGAAATGGATGCCCAGGCGCGCAAAAGCGCGCGCCCGGTAGGTCTTGACCGTGGTCGGGGACACCCCCAGGTCGCTGGCCACACCGTCGTGGCTCCAGCCGCGCAGCAGCCGCTCGCACACATCCAGCTCACGTTCCGTGAGGCCAGGCGCCGCCGCCTGCAAGGCCTGGCGCCGGCCGCCGGATGGCACCTGCCGACGCAGCGCGACGTGCCGCTTGACGGCGGTGTGCAGCAGCGGCGCCATCTCGTGGAAACGGCTGCGCTCCGCATCGCTGAACGGCCCCTGGGTCTCGTGGTGGTAGACGTTCACCGCCAGCAAACTGCCGTCGGCCTGCAGCGCGGCCACCGACAGGCGCTCCAGCACCTGGTGGGCGCGGTAGATGGCATCGCGGTGGTCGGGGTTGGGAGCGGCGTCGGCGTGCATGGCCGAGATCAGCGGCGGTGCGTCCGGGCGACGGCTGCGGGCGCGGTTGAAGCTGCTGTCGCGCAGGTACAGCCCACGCGCGTAGGCCGCAAAACAGGCCTGCGTCAGATCGGGCCCGCGGTGCGTAGCCGACAGGTGCAGCACCGGTGCCTCGTCACCCCGCAGCTCGTACACGCTCCACGAACCCACCCGCACGCTGCCCTGCAGCGCGTCCAACGCGCGCGAGGCAAACCCGGCGTGTCCGATCGCATCGACCACGCCGTTCAGACTGCCCAGCATGGCGGTGCTCATGCCGCCGTCTCCTGACCCCCGACAAACCCCATCACCTGTCTCCTCTGTTGGAACCCATGACCGCCCACACGCTACCCGCCCCGCCCGCCCTGCTGCCCCTGGCCCACATCGTGTGCGATGTTGGCACACTCGTTTCACTGGGCCAGGCGCCGCTGGGTGAGCGGCGCTATGTGCCGCTGCTGGGCGGCACCGTCACCGGCCCTGGTCTGCAGGGCCACATCCGCGAAGGTGGCATCGACTGGCAGATCGCCCGCGCAGACGGCGTGCTGGAGATCGACGCCCACTACGTCGTCGAGACCAACGATGGTGCTCTGATCGAAATTCGCAGTCAAGGGGTGCGCCACGGCCCGCCCGAGGTGATGGCACGGCTGGCGGCGGGCGAGGATGTGCCGCCTCAGGACTACTATTTCCGCACCGTGGTGCGGTTCACCACCGGCGCCGAAGCCTGGCGCCACCTGAACGGGCTGTTGGCCATCGCGAGCGGACAGCGCGAGGCGCAGCGGGTTTTGCTGGACCTGTACGCACTGGCCTGATCACTCCACCGTCACACTCTTGGCCAGGTTCCTCGGCTTGTCTACATCCGTCCCGCGCGCCAGCGCCGTGTGGTACGCCAGCAGCTGCAGCGGCACCACGTGCAGCAGGGGCGACAACACGCCGTAGTGCTCGGGCATGCGGACGACGTTGAGGCCTTCGCCGCTGGCGATGCGGGTGTCGCTGTCGGCCAGCACATAGAGCACACCGCCGCGCGCGCGCACTTCCTGCATGTTGCTCTTGAGCTTTTCCAGCAGCGCGTCGTTGGGAGCGACGGTGACCACCGGCATGTCGGCCGTGACCAGGGCCAGCGGGCCATGCTTGAGTTCACCGGCCGGGTAGGCCTCGGCGTGGATGTAACTGATTTCCTTGAGCTTGAGCGCGCCTTCAAGCGCGATGGGGTAGTGCGTGCCGCGTCCCAGGAACAGCGCGTTCTCCTTGCGCGCAAACTGCTCGGCCCACTGGATCAGCTGCGGCTCCAGCGCCAGCACGGCCTGCAAGGCCACGGGCAGGTGGCGCATGGCTTTCAGGTGACGCGCCTCGTCGTCCTCTGACAGCCGGCCTTTGGCTTGCGCCAGCGCCAGCGTGAGCAGGAACAGGCCCGCGAGCTGGGTGGTGAAGGCCTTGGTGCTGGCCACGCCGATCTCCACACCCGCGCGGGTGATGTAGCGCAGCTTGCATTCGCGCACCATGGCGCTGGTGGCCACGTTGCAGATGGTGAGCGTTTCGGTCAGGCCCAGGCCCTGCGCGTGGCGCAGCGCGGCCAGGGTGTCGGCGGTTTCGCCGCTCTGGCTGATGGTGACGACCAGGGTGCGCGGGTCGGGCACGCTGGTGCGGTAGCGGTATTCGCTGGCCACCTCCACCTGGGTGGGGATGCGGGCGATGTCTTCCAGCCAGTACTTGGCCACGCAGCCGCTGTAGTAGCTGGTGCCGCAGGCCAGTATCAGCACGCGGTCGATGTCCTTGAACACCCGCCAGGCGGCCTGGCCTTCGCCGTCAAACAGCTCGGGCGCAATGCCGGCCACGCCTTCGAGCGTGTCGGCAATGGCGCGCGGCTGCTCGAAGATTTCCTTTTGCATGTAGTGGCGATACGGGCCCAGCTCGGCCGCACCGCTGTGGGCATGCACGGTTTTCACGGGGCGCTGCGCCGCGTCGAGCGGGCGGCCGCCGGCATCGGTGATCCAGTAGCGGCCCAGCTGCAGGTCGGCCACGTCGCCCTCTTCCAGGTAGACGATCTGGTCGGTCACACCCACCAGGGCCATGGCGTCGCTGGCCAGGTAGTGGGCGCCGTCGGCCCCCACGCCCAGCACCAGCGGTGAGCCGGCGCGGGCGCCCACCACGCGCTGCGGCTCGTCCTTGTGGAACACGGCCACCGCGTAGGCGCCGTGCAGGCGGGCGATGGCAGAGTGCACGGCCTGGCCCAGATCGCCCTCGTACAGCGCATCCACCAGGTGGGCAATGACCTCGGTGTCGGTCTGGCTTTCAAACACGTAGCCCTTGGCCTGCAGCTCGGCGCGCAGGGCCTCGTGGTTCTCGATGATGCCGTTGTGCACCAGGGCCACACGCGCGGCGCGGTCAGCGGCTGGGCCGGGGCCGTGGCTGAAATGCGGGTGGGCGTTGTGCACCTCGGGCGCGCCGTGGGTGGCCCAGCGGGTGTGGGCGATGCCGGTGCCGGCGCTGACCCGGTCGTGGTCCACCTGCGTCTGCAGATCGGCCACGCGCGCCGTGCTGCGGCTGCGTTGCAGGCCGGTGCCGGTGTGCACGGCCACGCCACACGAGTCGTACCCGCGGTACTCCAGCCGCTGCAGCCCCTGCACCAGCACGGGGACGATGTTCTGGGCGGATACCGCCGCGACGATGCCACACATGTTTCAACTCCTGAAGGGTGATGCCAGATGCTATGCGGCCCAACAAGACAGTTTGTTTCTTTGTTTATCTGAATTTGTATTTTTTATTCACAATTTCATAGTTATGAATTTTTATTTCATTTTTTCTTCATTATCGAATCCGTATGGTTTGCAATTGATAAAACATTCGCCCTTGTGGGGTTGCCTTGCCTTCTCTTACATTTGATCATCGCCATTGATGAATATGGTCAATCGCCCGCTGCCAGCCGATATGCAAGCGCGTGATGGGTCAACCGGTGAACCGCCCCTTGTCTGTCGTCGGGTCACCCCACCGTGAACGGACAACACGATGCTCGCTGAGTGGAACCTGGGTCTGGTGTTGCTGTCGGTCCTTGTGGCCATGCTGGGGTCGTTCACGGCCCTCTCGCATGCCCGCCGCATGCGCGCCAGCGCCGGGCGCCCCCAGCTCTACTGGATGACCGCCGGCGGCGTCACGCTGGGGCTGGCCATCTGGGGCATGCACTTCATCGGCATGCTGGCCATGCACCTGCCGATCGATCTGCGCTACGACGCCGGCCTGACCCTGCTGTCCATCGTGCCGGCCATCGGTGCGGCGTTGCTGGGCTTTCATCTGCTGAAGATGCCACGCCTCAAGGCCCGCCCCATCCTGTTCGGCGGCGCGGCCATGGGTGCCGGCATATCGGCCATGCACTACATCGGCATGGCGGCCCTGCGCATGTCCCCGGCCATCGCCTACGATCCCTGGATCGTGGCCTTGTCGGTGCTGATCGCGGTGGGCGCGGCCATTGGCGCGATGCTGATCGTCTATGCCGGCGAACTCTCGGGGTTGCGCTCGCGCTGGGCGCAGATGGCCGGCGCGGTCATCATGGGCATCGCCATTGCAGGCATGCACTACACGGCCATGCACGGCATGCACATCGAAGCCGGCAGCGTCTGCCTGGTGCAGGGCACCCAGGTGGACCCGGGGCTGCTGGTGCTGATGATCACGGTGGGTGTGCTGCTGCTGTTCGGCGGCGGGCTGATCGCGACCCTGTTCGACGAGCGGCTGACCGACCAGAGCGCCCGCGCGCTCGCGCGGCTGCAGGCTCTGCTGGACTACAACCCGGACGGGCTGATCATCGTCGACCGCGAGGGGTGCATCACCTTCGTGAACCGGCAGGCCGAGCGCCTGTTCGACTACCGGCGCGAGGAGCTCATCGGCCAGAAGGTGGAACAGCTCATTCCGCCGAACGCCCGCGACGCGGCGCGCCAGTACCTGGAACAGTTCTTCAAAGACCCGGACAGCATGCGGGGGCGCGGCGGGCTGGACGCTGTCGGCCGGCTGCACGATGGCGAGACCATTGCGGTGGAGATCAACCTCAACCCCTTTGTCACCGACGAGGGCGAGCAGGTGATCGCATCGGTGCGCGACGCGACGGTGCGCAAGGCCGCCGAACGCCGGCTGCGCGATGCCGAGACCATGCTGCGCGAGATGTCGAACAACCTGCCGCTGGTGGTCTACGAGTACATCGCCATCAGTAACCAGCGCGGCCATTTCAACTTCGTCAGCGAACGGGTGCGCGATATCTTCGGCGTCGAGGCTGCCGCGCTCATGAAGGACCCGCGGCTGCTGTTTCGCCACATCGTGCCCGAGGACAGCCGCATCTTCCGCGATCGCATGGCCGAATGCCAGGAGCGCAACGAACCCTGGCAGATGGACTTCCGCGTGAACCACAGCGACGGCTCGGTGCACTGGGTTCGTGGCATGGCCCAGCTGCGGCAGGTCGAGTCCGACGGGGTGACGCTGTACGACGCCGTGATCTGGAGCGGCTACTGGATGGACGTGACGGCAGCCAAGGCCATGGAGCGTGAAGTGGCCGAGGCCAAGGAGGCCGCCGTGGCGGCCAGCCACGCCAAGAGCGAGTTCCTGGCCAACATGAGCCACGAGATCCGCACGCCCATGAACGCCATCCTGGGTCTGTCCTACCTGCTGCAGCAGGGTCAGCTCGACGACAAGCAGGGGCACTACATCGCGCGCATCCAGCAGGCCGGCCAGCACCTGCTGGGCATCATCAACGACATCCTGGACTTCTCCAAGGTTGAAGCCGGCAAGCTGCACATCGAGCAGATCGACATGGACCTGGAGAAGGTGCTGGACAACGTGGCGACGCTGATCGCCGAGAAGGCCCAGACCAAGGGGCTGGAGCTGATCTTCGACGTGGCACACGACGTGCCCCACGCGCTGGTGGGCGACCCGCTGCGCCTGGGCCAGATCCTGATCAACTACGCCAACAACGCGGTCAAGTTCACCGAACAGGGCGAGATCACCATCGCCGTGCGGGTGGAACAGGACACCGACGAGGACGCGCTGCTGCACTTCAGCGTGCGGGACACCGGCATCGGCCTGAGCGACGCCCAGATGGCCCGCCTGTTCCAGAGCTTCGAGCAGGCCGACACCTCCACCACGCGCCGCTACGGCGGGACCGGCCTGGGGCTGGCCATCAGCAAACGCCTGGCCGAGCTGATGGGAGGCGCCGTGGGCGTGCACAGCCAGCTCGGCAAGGGCTCGACCTTCTGGTTCACCGCCCGGCTGCAAAAACGCGAGGGCGCCGCCACGCCGGTGCGCCCCCACGTGGACATCCGCGGGCGCAAGCTGCTGATCGTGGACGACAACGGTCCGGCCCGCAAGGTGATGCGCGCCATGCTGGAAAACCTCAACTTCGAGGTCGAGACCGCCGCCTCGGGCGATGGCGCACTGGCCGCCATCCAGCTGGCCGACCGGCGCGACCAGGCCTTCGACGCCGTGCTGCTGGACTGGCAGATGCCGGGCATGGACGGGGTGGAGACGGCGCATGCCATCCGCGCGCTGCCGCTGCGCCGCGCGCCCCGGCTGATGATGGTGACCGGCCACGGGCGCGAGGAGGTGATGTCGCCGGCACGCCGCGCTGGCATCGAGCAGGTGCTGCTCAAGCCGGTCAACCAGTCGGTGCTGTTCGACAGCGTGATCCAGCTGCTGAGCAGCGAGGTGGCCCCAACCGACCTGCGCGTGCCCGAAACCGCCGTGTCCATCACCCCCAACCGCATTGCCCGGCTGCGGGGCCTGCGTGTGCTGCTGGTGGAAGACAACGAGATCAACCAGGAAGTGGCGGCCGGCCTGATGGCGGCCGTGGGACTGCAGGTGGACATCGCCTCCAACGGCGCCGAGGCGGTGGAACGGGTGCAGGCCCAGACCTACGACGCGGTGCTGATGGACATGCAGATGCCGGTGATGGATGGTGTCACGGCCACCCGGGCCATTCGCCAGATCGAACGGCTGGCGACGCTGCCCATCATCGCCATGACCGCCAACGCCATGCCCGCCGACCGCGAGCGCTGCCTGCAGGCCGGCATGGTGGATTTCGTGGCCAAACCCATAGACCCGGACGACCTGTGGCGCGCCCTGCTGCGCTGGACCTGGGCCAGCGAACCGACGCCGTCACCGCCGGATGCGGCGCCTGCCACCACCCGACCGGCCGAGCGCCCACGGCTGGTGGTGGACGGCCTGGACGTGGAACAGGGATTGCGCCGCGTGGCCGACCAGCAGGAGCTGTACCTCTCGCTGCTGCGCAAGTTCGTCACCGGCCAGCGCGACGTGGCCGAGCACATACACACCGCCCTGCAGGCGCAGGACCTCGAAACCGCCGAGCGGCTGGCGCACACCCTCAAGGGCGTGGCTGGCAACATCGGTGCCACCGCCCTGCACGGCATCGCCAGCGCGCTGGACACCGCGCTGCGCCACGCCCCCGAGCAGGCACAGGCGCCGCTGGAGGCCCTGCAGCAGGCCCTGCCACCACTGCTGGCCGGGCTGGAAGCCCACTTTGCGGCGCTGGACGGCGCCGCGGCCGGCGGCTCCGGCGCCGCGCCGCGCACCACCGAAGCCCCGGAACAGGCGCAGGAGGCGCTGGAGCGGCTGCGCGCCCTGGTGGCCGACGACGACCCGGCCGCCGGCCCGTGGCTGCAGCAACACGCCAGCGCCCTGCGCCCGCTGCTGGGTGCCCAACACCAGCGCGTGGCACGCGCGCTGGAAGACTTCGACTTCGAGACCGCACAGGCCGCACTGGCGGCCGCCTTGCCAGATACAACAACAGGAGGATGAAACCGTGAGCACCGTACCGCTGGTCAACAAACCCACCGTACTGGTGGTGGACGACACACCCGACAACCTGCACTTCATGGGCGGGATCCTGCAAAACGACTTCAAGGTCAAGGTGGCCAACAGTGGCGAGCGCGCCCTGCGCCTGGTGCACGGCGACCAGCCACCCGACATCATCCTGCTCGACGTCACCATGCCCGGCATGGACGGCTACCAGGTCTGCGAGAAACTCAAGGCCGACCCGGCAACGGCTGCCATACCGGTGATCTTCCTGACCGCCCGCAACGAGGTCGAGGATGAGACACGCGGCTTCGAATGTGGCGCGGTCGACTACATCACCAAACCTTTCGTGGCCGCCGTGGTGCTGGCCCGGGTGAAGGCACAGATCGAACTCAAGCGCATGGCCGACTTCCTGCGCGACCAGAAGGATTTTCTGGAACAGGAGGTGGCGCGGCGCACCCGCGAGCTGTCCGCCATCCAGGACGTGACCATCCTGGCCATGGCTTCGCTGGCCGAGACGCGCGACAACGACACCGGCAACCACATCCGGCGCACCCAGCACTATGTGCGCGCGCTGGCGCGCCACCTGCAGAAGAACCCGCGGTTCACCGACCAGCTCAGCGACCACACCATCGACATGCTGTTCAAGTCCGCGCCGCTGCACGACATCGGCAAGGTGGGCATACCCGACCGCATCCTGCTCAAACCCGACCGGCTCACCGCCGACGAGTTCGAGGTCATGAAAACCCACACCACGCTGGGGCGCGACGCCATACAACACGCCGAAGACACCCTGGGGCTGGAGGTGCAATTCCTGCGCCTGGCCAAGGACATCGCCTACTGCCACCAGGAAAAATGGGACGGCAGCGGCTACCCCAACGGTCTCAAGGGCGAGGAGATTCCGCTGTCGGCCCGCATGATGGCCGTGGCCGACGTCTACGACGCCCTGATCAGCACCCGCGTCTACAAGACCGGCCTGAGCCACGAGCAGGCGGTGCAGCTGATCGTGGACGGCCGGGGGCGGCACTTCGACCCGGATGTGGCCGATGCCTTCGTGGCCGTGGCGGGTGAATTCCAGGCCATTGCGCGGCGTTTTGCCGACGAGGACATGCCGGCGCAATGACCTCAGGTTTGTTCATGCGTTTCGCATGCATGAAATTTTCTTGCGGTGCTCACCTAGAATCGCCCCCTTTGATGGCCGAGGTGAGACATGGACGCCCTGGATCTCGATGACACCGATCTGAAGCTGCTGGACCTGTTGCAGCGTGACGCCTCGCGCAACAACAACGCGCTGGCGGAGCTGGTGCACGTGTCCCCCCCCACCAGCCTGCGCCGCGTCAAGCGGCTCAACGATCTGGGGCTGATCGAACGCCAGGTGGCCGTGCTCAGTGCCGACCGCCTGGCACCGGTTCTGGGCCATGGCCTCACGGCACTGGTGGAGGTCAGCCTGGACCGCCAGGGCCAGGAGGCGCTGGACGCCTTCGAGGCCCGCGCCGTGGCCGACGATGCCGTGCAGCAGTGCTACCGCGTCAGCCCCGGCCCCGACTTCATGCTGGTGGTGCACGTGGCCGACATGCCGGCCTACCACGCCCTGGCGCAGCGCCTGTTCACACAGGACGCCAACGTGCGCAACGTCAAGGCCTTCTTCAGCGTCAAGCGCGCCAAGTTCTCACCTGTCCTGCCCCTGCACCGTTCCGCCGCCTGATCCCATGCCTACCCTGTTCCCCCGCCACGTCGCCATCGGCCTGCTGATGGCCGTGGCCTGCGCCTTCGCCGCCAACCACGTCGCCGCCCGCTTCGCCTTTGACCACGGCACCGGCCTGCTGCTGGCCATACTGAGCCGCTCGGGCGTGACGCTGCTGGCTCTGCTGGGCCTGGTGGCCTGGCAACGCGAACCGCTGCGGCTGCCAACCGGCAAGACACGCTGGCAGCTGCTGCTGGGTCTGCTGATTGCGGTACAGAGCCTGTGCCTGTACTCGGCGGTGGCACGCATACCGGTGGCGCTGGCCCTGCTGATCTCCAACGTGTTCCCCATCCTGCTGGCCTTGATCACCTGGGGGCTGGGCGGGCCACGCCCCACGCACCGGGCCAGCGCCATCATGGGTGTGATCTTCATCGGCCTGATCCTGGTGCTGGACCTGCCCAGCCGGCTGGCCGGCGTGGACGGCAGCGACCCGCGCTGGTGGAGCGGCGTGGGCTTCGCACTCATGGCTGCCACCGCCTTCGCGTTTGGGCTGTGGATCACCGACCGCCATCTGTCGGGGGTGCGCGGCTCGGTGCGCAGCGTGTGGACGCTGGGCACCGTGTTCGTGTCCATGCTGGTGGCCGGCTCGGCGGGCCTGGTGCCGGGTGGCATGGCACTGCCGCAGGACACGCCGGGCTGGCTCGGGCTGGCGGGCCTGACGGTGCTCTATGGTGTGGCTTTCACCACGCTGTTCATTTCCCTGCCACGGCTGAACATGGCGCAGAACGCGCCCGTCATGAACATCGAACCGGTAGCGTCGCTGTTGCTGGGCTGGCTGATCCTGCAGCAGACGCTGGCCCCCATCCAGCTGATCGGCGGCCTGGTCGTGCTTTCGGGCATCGTCTGGCTGGCCCGGGGGCGCTGATCAGCTTTTCATCTTGGTGGGGCGCGCCCAGTTTGCGATGCTGACCTGCTTGCCCCGCGCCACGCTCAAGGCGCCGGGCGGCGTGTCCTTGGTGAGGGTGGAGCCACCGCCCACGGTGCCGCCCGCGCCCAGCGTGATGGGCGCCACCAGCACGCAGTTGCTGCCCACGTGCACGTCGGCCTCGATCACGGTGC
>VFQP010005883.1_pt1 | contig 10409 bp, 3 predicted proteins | sample 3512351 | NCBI WGS metagenome assembly VFQP01 (sample SAMN10412372, study PRJNA504923) | tailings metagenome | isolation source: Relicate 1 Philex TSF1 revegetated site | place: Philippines: Tuba, Benguet | collected 2017-08-29
GGTGGCTTCGGCCTTGCGCACGGCGTCGTTGAATGCCGCCGCGACCAGGTCTTCCAGCAGGTCCTTGTCGTCGGCCAGCAGGCTCGGATCGATGGTTACGCGCTTCACGTCGTTCTTGCAGGTCATCAGCACCTTCACGAGACCGGCGCCGGACTGGCCCTCGACCTCGATCTGCGCCAGCTGCTCCTGCATCTTCTTCATGTTGTCCTGCATCTGTTGGGCTTGCTTCATCAGCCCGGCCAGTTGACCTTTCATCATGGAATCACTCCTTGGATACGTGTAGGTGGATGGGCGGCGCTACCTGGGTGGCCGCCTCTGGAATTCAGGCGGCGCGCGGCTGGACAGAGCCCGGTACGATCTGCCCGCCGAACTCGCGCAGCAGACCCTGTACAAACGGGTCGCGGTCAATCTCGGCCTCGGCCTCGCGCTGACGTTCGGCGCGCGCCGCGGCATCGACAGCCGCCGCAGTGTGGGTCACGGCGCCAATCTCGCATTGCAAGCGGACCTCGACGCCAAATTTTTCAGCAAGCACGACCTGCAACCGCTCGACGACCTTGGTCTCTGCAATTGCGGCCATCGGCACGCGCAAATGCAGCGTACGGCCAACCACGCGATGCAGTTCGCTCTCCAGTGCCAGTTGTTGCGCCAGCCCCTTCAGCGGCAGCGCCGCGGCCAACGTGGGCCAGTCTTCGGTGAACACCGCTGGCGTGCCGTCATCGGCCGCGCTCGGTGCCACGGGCGGAATCGGAGGTGCCAGCGGCACGGCCGGTTCCGGCTCGGGTTCGGGCTTGCGCGCCTGCGCAGGCGCCGGTGCGGCGCGACGCGCATCACGCGGCGCTCGCTCGAAGCTTTCCGATTCGAAACCGTTGTCAAAACCGCCGAAGCCAGGGTCAAACCCGGGATCGCTATCATAGGGGCCGATCACGGGCAGGTCAGCCGGCAAGGCTTCCCATGGCGGCACATCACCACCGCCCGCGGCCTCCCAGGGAGGAACCTCGGAAGCGGCCGGCCGGGCTGCCGGGCTCGGACGCTCGCGCACCGGTTCCGCTGCGGGCGGTGCCTTCTGGACCGGCTGAACCGGCTGGGCCGGTGCGGCAAGCGTGGCCGTGGCCGGACGCGTGGCCGATGGCGGACGCAGCGGCTGGGCCGCCGGACGCTGGCTGGCCGCGGCAGCAGCCGTGGCACCGGCCATCGGCGGCGCACCGGCACTTGCGGGGCGCGTACCGCCCGCCTTGCCAGCCGAAGCCTGGCGTGCCGCCTCCAGTGCCGCGCGCGCCGGGGACATCGCGGCGCGGCTCGCGGCTGGCGCGGGCACGTCATTGGCAATCGCCGGTGCCTCGACTTCGGCAACGGGCTCGGCCTTGGGTTCGACCTTGGGCGCGGCGGCAGGCTCAGGCCTTGCCGGGGCGGCTGGAGCGACGGTTGCCGGGGCGACAGTTGCCGGGGCGACAGCCGCGGGAGCCGCCGCCATCGCACGCGGTGCCGGAGCGGTCGGGGCGTTCGCCGGGCGCGGCCGTGCAACCTGCTGGCTACCACCGCCCTGCCCGCCCACTGGCGCGGCCGGCGTCGCGGACGGCCGGAAAGCCAGCATGCGCAGCAGCGTCATCGTGAAGCCGGCGTACTCGTCGGGCGCCAGCGCAAGCTCGCTGCGGCCAAGGTTGGCAATCTGGTAGAACAGCTGGATTTCCTGGGCATCGAACGCTCCGGCCAGGCGCCGCACCTCCTCCGCCTCGGGCCATTCGTCCTGCACCGATGCCGGTACGGCTTGCGCCAGCGCAATCTTGTGCAGCAGCGAGCCTAGATCCTGCAGCGCGCCCGCGAACGACAGGCTGCGGTCGGCCATCGAATCGGCAATGCCGAGCATCGTGGCGCCATCCTCGGCGGCCAGCGCATCGAGCAGTTGCACGAGATAGCTCTGGTCGATCGCGCCAAGCATGCCGCGCACCGCTTCCTCGGATACCTGGCCGGCGCTATAGGCGATGGCCTGGTCGGTCAGCGAGAGCGCATCGCGCATCGAACCATGGGCGGCCTGCGCCAGCAGGCGCAGTGCGCTGCCGTCGTGGCCAATGCCTTCCTGGGCCAGGATATGGTCGAGGTGCGAAACGATATGCCCCGGCGGCATCTGCTTGAGGTTGAACTGCAGGCAGCGTGACAGAACCGTGACCGGAATCTTCTGCGGATCGGTCGTGGCCAGGATGAACTTGACGTGACCGGGCGGCTCCTCCAGCGTCTTCAGCATCGCGTTGAAGGCGTGGTTGGTCAGCATGTGCACTTCGTCGATCATGTAGACCTTGAAGCGTCCGATCGTCGGTGCATAGACCGCCTTGTCCAGCAACTGCGCCATTTCGTCGACACCGCGGTTCGACGCCGCGTCCATCTCGATATAGTCGACGAAGCGCCCGCTGTCGATTTCCTGGCAGGCCTTGCACTGGCCGCACGGCTGGGCCGTGATGCCGCCGTTGCCGTCAGCGCCGGTACAGTTGAGGGCCTTGGCCAGGATCCGGGACAACGTGGTCTTGCCCACGCCACGCGTGCCGGTGAACAGGTAGGCGTGATGCAACCGCTGCTGTTCCAGCGCGTGCGTGAGCGCGCGGACCACGTGCTCCTGGCCGACCAGCGTGGTGAAATCCCGTGGGCGCCATTTGCGCGCTAGAACTTGATAACTCATGGCGGCGATTGTAGCAAAAGGCGGCCACCAACTATCGCTGGCATCGGTGCCAATGGAAAAGCCCCGCGATGGGGCGGGGCTATGTCAATACTGCCGGTTCTGCGCCTCTCTCCCCCGGCCCTCTTCCATTACCTGGGCGAGGGGAGAAAAACATCGCAAAACTCAGTGAATCACCATCAGCGTGAACGGGTGCACATACGCCTGCAGCGTCACGAACAGGCCGACCAGGATGGCCAGCACGATCGAGTGGAAGAACACGTAGCGCAGGATCTCGCCCTCGTGGCCGTACCACTTGGTGGCTGTGGAGGCCACCACGATGGACTGCGCATCGATCATCTTGCCCATCACGCCACCCGAACTGTTGGCCGCCGCCATCAGCGTTGGCGACAGGCCAAGCTGTTCGGCCGTGGTCTTCTGCAGGCCACCGAACAGCACGTTCGACGCGGTATCCGAACCGGTCAACGCCACGCCGAGCCAGCCCAGCATGGTGCCGAACAACGGGTAGAACACGCCAGTCTGCGCAAACGCCAGGCCCAGCGTGGCATCGAGGCCCGAATAGCGGGTCAGGTAGCCAATGCCGAACATCGCGCAGATGGTCAGCAGCGAGTAGCGCACGAGCTTGATGGTTTCCCAGTATTCCTTGAACAGGCGCGGAATCGAGTAACCCATCAGCAGGCCGCCGACGATTGCCGATACCAGGATGCCGGTGCCGGCCATCGACAGCACGTTGAAGTTGAACACGGCGCCTTCGGCAATTTCCTTCGGCACCACGGGCGGGCCCTTGATGACCAGCTTGTCCAGGCCCGGGATCGGATATTTCCACAGCCAGATGCCATCCATGAACTTCTTGAACTCGGGGATGCCCCAGACAAACACGAACACGGTCAGGATCACCCACGGCATCCAGGCCTTGACCACCGAGAGGCCGACTGAAGCGGCAGCGGCCTTGGCGTCGGCTTCGAGCGCCTCGGGATGATCGACCTTCGAATCGTCGTGGCGACCAAGGATACGGGTCGAGGTCCAGATTTCCTTCGGACGCCAGACTTTCAGGAACATCGTCAGGCAGCCCATCGAGATCAGCGCCGAGATCACGTCCACAAGCCACGGGCCGTGGAAGTTCGAGACCAGGAACTGCGGCACCGCGAAGCTGACACCCGCCACCAGAATGGCCGGCCAGATCGCCAGCATGCCGCGGAAGCCCGCGAACGCCCAGATCAGCCAGAACGGTACCAGCACCGAGAAAAACGGCAGTTGGCGGCCGATCATCGCGGACAGTTGCACCTGGTCAATACCGGTCACCGACGACAGGCCAATGATCGGCGCACCAAGTGCACCGAACGCCACCGGTGCGGTATTGGCAATCAGCGCCAGACCCGACGCGGCCAGCGGCGAGAAGCCCAGGCCGATCAGGATGGCGCCGGTCACGGCCACCGGCGTGCCGAAGCCGGCCGCGCCTTCGAAAAATGCACCGAAGCTGAAGGCCACCAGCAGCAGTTGCAGGCGCCGATCCTCGGTCACGCCCGAGATCGAGTTCTGCAAGACCTTGAATGACCCATTCAAGGTAGTCAGCCGGTGCAGGAAGATGATGTTGAGGACAATCCAGCCAATCGGGAACAGGCCTGACACGATGCCCAGCCCTGCCGCCTTGCCGGCCATGGCCGCCGGCATGCCGAACACGAACGACGCGACGACGATACCGACTACCAGCGCCAGTCCGGCCGCCAGGTGGGCCTGCATGTGAAAGAACGCCAGTGCTGCAAGCAGCACGGCAACCGGAACCCCTGCGGCAATGGTGGACAGCGCCATACTGCCGAGCGGGTCATAGACTTGACTCCACACGATGAATCCTCCTCTGGTTGATACGGTTGCCTTCCTCTGACGGGCCTGGGCAACCGGACTGCAAGTGTCAGCACAAGCGCAGCAAACGCCGCGCGCGCCGGACAGAAAGGGGATTGTAAGGATGGGTTCCCGGCTCGCGACCCAAAATCCGGTCATCGATGTGATGAACCGGATTCACGGATCAGGGTTTGTTCGGGGGGCAGACTGGCGCACCTCACACCCTCGCGCGCAGCGTACTCCTTAAAACGATCGTTAGAAATAGGTCATGTGATGGGGGCGCGACCTTTGCTGGTGCACAAGTACCGCATCAGCCCCCGGATCACCGGATCGCCTAGCCGCATTCCCCGACGTAGCCGCAATTCGCACATTTGGCGCAGCCATCGACCTTATGCAGCGCATGCGCCCCGCACTCGGGGCACGGCTTGCCGGTGCCGATGCCGGCCAAGGCCTTGCCCGAGGGCGCCGGATCGCTCCGGGCGGCCAGCGCCACCGCGGCCTCGCCGCCTTCGCGACGGGCCAGCCGCGCGGACAGGGCCGCTACCGGCACCTGGCTGCCCTCATCGTCGAGGAAGCCGCGCTTGATCAGGATGCGCTGAATGGCATAACTCAACGCCGCCACTTCCGAATCGTGGAAGCGTGGCACTTCGGTGCCGTCCTGACGCACCAGCGAACCGTAGCGGACCGTGCCCTTGTCCCAGACCACATTGCGCATGTCGGCCAATGCCTTGGCAATCGGGCCGCCCGAACGCGCCACCATCGACAGCAGCCGCATTGTCGAAGTAATCCACTGCTGCCCTTCGGAACGCTGGCCGGCCGGCATGAAGAACTCGATCGGCCGTTCGATGGCTACCGGCTGGCCGTCGATGGTGCCCGCTACGCGCATGAAGTTCACGGTCAGATAGACCGTCTTGTGGCCTTCATAGGTCAGGTACTCGACCTTCGAGGTCACGCCCTCGAGATCGCCCAGCGGGCGGCTGCCGAACGGACGCACCAGCGGATCGTCATCGGTGGCCGCCGCCGCAGGTGCCTCGGGCGCCCCGGACCCCGCTGCCGGCGTGACCGACAACACCGCGCCAAGCACCTGGTTGGGACGATAGGTGGCCAGCCCCTTGAGCCCGGCCTTCCACGCCTCCAGGTACAGATTGCGGAACGCTTCGTACGGATAGTCTTCCGGCACGTTCACGGTCTTGCTGATACTGGTGTCGATATACGGCTGCACGGCTTCGAGCATGCGCATATGGTCGAGCGCGGACATCTGCAGCGCCGTGACGAAGCTGTCGGGCAACTGTTCCATGTCGCCACCAAGATGCCGATACAGGCGCCATGCATGGTCGGCCACCTCGAACGTGCGATAGCCGTCGTCCGGCATGCGCTTGCGCCGGTTATAGGTCCACGAGAACGCCGGCTCGATGCCATTCGACGCATTGTCGGCAAATGCCAGCGTGATGGTGCCCGTGGGCGCAATCGACAACAGGTGCGAATTGCGCAGGCCATGTTCGCGAATCGCGTCGCGCACCGCTTCGGGCAGGCGGGCGACAAAACCGCCCTTCAGGTACGCGTCGGCATCGAACAGCGGAAACCGGCCCTTCTCGTCGGCCAGTTCCACCGATGCCAGGTAGGCATGGTCGCGCATCGTTTCCGAAATGCGGCCGGCCAGCGCGCGCGCGGCGTCGGTGTCGTAGCGCAAGCCCAGCATCACCAGCGCACTGCCCAGCCCCAGGAACCCCAGGCCGATACGGCGCTTCGCCTGCGCTTCCGCCTGCTGCTCGGGCAGCGGCCAGAACGTGACGTCGAGCACATTGTCGAGCATGCGCGTAGACACGCGCACCACTTCGGCAAACGCCGCGAAGTCGAAACCGGCCTGTTCCGTGAACGCCTGGCGTACGAAGCGCGTCAGGTTGATCGATCCCAGGCAACAGCAGCCATACGACGGCAACGGTTGCTCCGCGCACGGATTGGTTGCCTCGATGGTTTCGCAGTAGTAAAGATTGTTGTCCGCGTTGATGCGCGACAGGAACAGGATGCCGGGCTCCGCGTGATCGTAGGTGGCCTGCATGACCTGGTCCCACAGCCGCCGCGCCGGCACGCGCCGGTAGACCCACTGGCCATCGTCACGCCGGTAGGCGCCGGCTTCGATCACGTCCATGCCCGGCTGGGCCTCGTGGATCAGTTCGATTTCTTCATCGGCTTCCACCGCGCGCATGAATGCGTCGGTAACGCCGATCGAGATATTGAAGTTGGTCAGTTCGCCGCGATCCTTGGCGTGGATAAAGCTCTCGATATCGGGATGGTCGCAGCGCAGCACGCCCATCTGCGCGCCACGCCGCGCGCCGGCCGATTCCACCGTGGCACACGATGCATCGAATACCTTCATGAACGACACCGGCCCAGAGGCCCGCGAATGCGTGGCACGCACCAGCGCGCCGCCGGGGCGGATCGACGAAAAATCATAGCCAACCCCACCGCCGCGCCGCATGGTCTCGGCGGCCTGGGCCACCGCGGCATAGATACTCGGCTTGCCGTCCCTGGCCTCGGAAACCGAATCGCCGACGGGCTGCACGAAGCAGTTGATCAGCGTGGCCTGGATGCCGGTGCCGGCTGCCGAATTGATGCGCCCGGCCGGCACGAAGCCGTTGTCGAGCGCCCAGAGAAACCGCGCCGCCCACGCTTCGCGCTGGGCGGCAGGCTCGACCTCCGCGAGCGCATGCGCCACGCGACGGCGCACATCGTCGATGCTGCGCTCCTCGCCCTTGGCGTACTTTTCCTGAAGGACTTCGATGGATATGTCTTGCGGCACGAGTGCGCCGCGGAGGATCTGGTCGTTTGCGTTCATGCCTCAACCTGTCTAGATGAGAACGTATTGGCTGAAATCTGCCGTCCGCCATGCTGCCAGCATGGACGCGCATCTCCGCGGTGTCAGATCAAATGCCGGTCGAACAACCCTAGTACAACAACTAAATTCTGACCGGCCTTCCAGGTTGGGTTACAATGCCGGTCGGACGGGCCTCCTCGCATGGTGGCGCGGTCAACCTGGTCAGGTCGGGAACGAAGCAGCCACAGCCGTTTTCTACCAGTGCCGAGGGTCAGGCTCGTCCCCCTTCTGCTTTATTCCTGCGGTCTTCTCCGCGGTATTCCCCTACAAGCCCCCTACAAGTTCGATGCATTCCTGCGTAACGCCAGGACGTTGACTTGCGTCCTGCGTTTATCGATTCCTGCTGGTTTGCTCCCCTCGCCCATGCAATGAGAGAGGGAAGCAAACCGGGCCGCAGCCTATTCTGCGCCGGTTGCCCGATCAGAACAACGACCCTTGTTGCGTCGTGGCGATTGGCTCGACCGGCCGGGGCGCGGAGCGCAGCAACTCTGCATCGATCCATTCGCCGGCCGCCGTGGCCACGCCGGCCTCGATCGGCTTGCCTGGGAACATTGGCCTGACCGCCGCCACATAGCGGGCCAGCTGCGCGCCATAGGACGCATGTTCCTGCGGCAACAGCCGCAGCTTGTAGTCGATGATCACCACACGGTCTTCGAATTCCACCAGCCGGTCGATTCGCAGCAGTCGGCCACGGCCATCGTAGAGTTCCACTTCGTTGCGTGCCGCCACCGCGGCGTGCGGGAACAGCAATGGCCGCAATGCCGGCGCCGCCAGCATCGTTTGCAGATCCGCCACGGCGGCCTCGGCCTGTTGCTGCCAGCGCTCGTGTGCCTGGGGTGCACCGGCGCCCGCGAGCGGGAACCAGCGCATTACCGTGGCAATGTCCGGCGCACCCGCATAGGTATCGGGATAGCGCGTGATCCGCTCCAGCAACGCGTGCACGAGTTCACCATGCGCGGCGGCAGCCGCATCGAAGACCATCGATTCCGCATCGTCCTCGAAAGCGTCGTCTGCTTGCGCAAGCTCGGCCGCGTCGCGGAAACGCAGGCGGAAATCGGCGTAGCGCACGCGTTCGCTGGCTGGTGTCAGGGTATCGACAGCAGCGCTCTCGGCCTCGGGATAGGCACTCACTTCATCGCCCACGCCCGCGGCCGCCAATCGCACGTACCAGCTACCGGCAATTTCGGCACCGGGCGCATCGTCGCTCTCCGACCTGGTGCTGCGCCCCTTGACGCCGCTGACCAGCAGGCCCTGCTGCGCGCGCGTCATCGCCACATAGAGCAGGTTCCAGTTCTCACGCTCGGCCAGCGCGGCTTCGGCCTCGAACATCGGCGCGCGCGCCAGGCCGCGCTCGCTGCGTTTGCCATACGCCGAGAAATGCCGCGGCACCGGCGACGCTGGCGGCCAGTCGACCAGGATGCCACCGCGGTCCGCTGCCGGCGCGCTGTGATTGGCATCGAGCAGCACCACGAACGGCGCCTCGAGCCCCTTGGCCGCATGCACGGTCAGGATATGCACGGCGTCCAGATGGCCATCGTCCGCATCGTCGGGCTCGGCCTCGGTGTCCTCCACGCCCTCGCCCATGCCGCCTTCGTCGGGACTTTCGTCCTCGTCGCCGCGCCGGATTTCCTGCAGTTCGTCGATAAACTTGGGCAGGCTCGGGTACCGGCCGCCGTCGAGGTCGAGCGACAGTTTCAGGAACGCATCGAGATTGGCCAGCACCTGCTCACGAATCGCCGACGGCGCGGCTTCCGCGTAGCGTCGCCTCACTTCTCCGCGATGGTAGATATGATCGATCAGGTCATGGACGGGCCGGTGCGGTGCCAGTGCGAGCCATGACTGCAACCGCGCCACACCGCTGCGCAATGCCTCGGACACCTGTTCCGGAAGCCCTGCCGCACCAATGCGCATCCACCAGCCGCCCTCGCCTTCCATCGTCGCGAGCAGCAGCAGGTCGTCGTCGGTGGCGCCAACCAGCGGGCTCTTGAGCACATGCGCCAGATCGAGATCCGATTCCGGCGTCATCAGGAAAGCCAGCAACGCCGAGATATCGAGCGCCTCGAGCGTGGTCAGCAAGCCGCCGCGACGCGGGCTCAGGCATGGAATGCCGGCCTCGCGCAATGCGCGTTCGTAGTCGGCAAGATAGGTCTTGCGGCGTACCAGCAGGTGCATGTCGCGCCAGGTGGCCGGACGCGACTGCTCACCCTCGCGCACCGGCACATGGTCGCGCAGATAGTGCAGCCACGCGGCCACGCGGCGACCTTCTTCCAAACGCAGCGAGTCGCCCTGTTGCACGCGTGGCTGGGTCAGCGTATCGCGATGTCCATCACCTGCCGATTCCGCTTCATTGGTTACGTCAGCGTTATCGGACGCATCCTCGGGCTCCACAAGTGGCAGCAGCCAGACCGGGCCACCCGGACCGACCAGTGCCGTCGTTTGCGTTTCATAGAGCGGATAGCGTCCTTCGGCACGGGCGTGGTCGAACACCGCGTTGACCCAGTCAAGCACCTCGGGCCGATTGCGGCGCGTACGGTTGGTGCGCAGCACGGTGGCGCGAAACTCGGCCTGCAACATGTCGCGCGCGGCGTCGAACAGCCGCGCATCGGCACGGCGGAAACGGTAGATCGACTGCTTCGGATCGCCCACCAGAAACACGGTCGGCTTGTCGCCAAGACCCTGGTAACCGGCCAGCCAGCCCTGCAGGATGCGCCACTGCAACGGGTTGGTATCCTGGAATTCATCGAGCAGCAGATGACGATAGCGCGCGTCGAGCCGCACCTGCAGATAGGTGGCCGTCTCCTCGTCGGCCATCAGCTTCGCGGCCAGCGATTCGAGATCGGCGAAATCCATCGCGCGCTGCTCGCCCTTGTAGCGCTGGTAGCGTTCCAGCAACGCATCGCCCAGCCGGTACAGCGCCAGGTTGATCGCAAGTACCGCGGCTTCGCAGCGCCGCGCGGCAATCTCGTCGAGGCGGCCGCAATGATCGGACATGCGCGCGACCAGTTCATCGGCAGCCCCTTCGGTGCCGCA
>VFQP010005884.1_pt1 | contig 10408 bp, 9 predicted proteins | sample 3512351 | NCBI WGS metagenome assembly VFQP01 (sample SAMN10412372, study PRJNA504923) | tailings metagenome | isolation source: Relicate 1 Philex TSF1 revegetated site | place: Philippines: Tuba, Benguet | collected 2017-08-29
TGCCCTACTGCGCAGCAGAGCGCGCACCCCCCTCCTTTCCACCTGGCCGCGTGGGCGGTGCGGGCTTCTGCACCGCCTTGCGGAACATGCATTGCGCCCATGATGGCCCACGCGCTGGCGGGGCACCGCTGCCCACCCTCACCCACCCGCGTGGCACGCCCCCGTCCGCCCCTGACGTGCGAGCCCTGCTGCGCCTGCTGCCACAGACATGCTCTGCCAAGGTGCCGGGCACGTCGCATCTCGTGTTGCAGGCGCGCAGCCTGCAGGTGGAAAAAAAACGCCGCTCCTCACCGCTCGTCCGACCCTCAAAGCCAAGCCAGGCAACAAGCCAGCGGTGCTCACGGTCCGTACGCCTCGGGAGGCGGGGGCAGCATCTCGCCGCCGCGCCAGTCCATGAGCACCACCAGCGCCAGGTAGGCCACGCCAAAGATGATGCTGATGGCGCCCGTCACGATGGCGGTGCCCTGCCCCTTCTGCAGGATGAGCGGCTTGTTCGCCTCCTGCTGCGCCGCTGCTGAAGGCGCCGCTGCTGGAGGTGGTGGCGGAGCGCTTGTGGTCGTGGCCGCTCCTTGAGCCTGCTCGCCCGAGTCGGGGCCCGCCGCCGCGCACACGAGCAGCGGCCGCCTCGACGTCTCCTCCGCCTGCTGCCGCTGCTGCTGGATGGGCGCAGCGGCGGGGTGCGAGGCCGGGCGCCCGAGGCCCAGCCGCACGCGTCGGCCAGGCTGCAGGGGCGCCGCCGTGAAGGGACGGGACACACAGCACGCGCGAGAAGCCATGGTGAGTGGCGGTAGGGGACGCAAGGGCGCCTGCGCCTGCGCTGGGCAGCATGGACAGGTGCAAGCCTCCACTGTGCCCCACGTCGTGCGCTGGACGCAGCAGGACGCGCCAGGACCTGCGCCAACACTTTCACGCCAGCGTGCCCACGCTTTCCCCGCTCTCGCTTTCTCGCTGGCCACAGCTGGAAGCCCCCCTTCTCCTGCTCGTCCAGCACAAGCTGCCAGCACAGAAGGGAGGCGGGCAATCTCCACGTCCGTGCTGCAGCGGCGTGGCGAGGAGCGCTGCAGGTGCGCGTGCGGATGCTCGGGGAGCCCCGCCTCGCGCGCGCAGGCGTTCCTGGGGTCGATTTCGGTAGACTCGGGCAGCGCCAGCGCAGTCTGCGGTGGTGTGGAGCGGCGAGCAGCAGCACCGGCACCAGCTCCTCGTGAGCTTGTGGCGGCGCAGGCGCAGCTCAGCAACAAGGGCTCCTCCCTCAACAGGGGGGTGAGAAGCTTCTCCCCGTGCGGCCACCTCTGAGAGCTCTGTGTGCTGTGCACACCTGCAGGGCTAGCGCGTGAGCTGAGAGAGCTTTGCCGGCGCCGGGATGGTCAAGCAGCGCAAGGGCGGCCGCGACGATGACTCCGGTGCGCTCCTCGGTGACGTACCTCAGCGCGTGGGCCAGCGCCGCCACCCTCCCTGGGTCACGAGACTCGGCCCGCACACACGCATTGTTCTCCCCCCCACATACACACGGTCCACGCCCGCTCGCGCAGGCCTCCAGGGCCTGGCCAGCAGCGGCCACTCGAGCGACGCCACGGCTCCCGGGCTGCAGCACAGAAAGGCCACAAAGGTGCAGGGCGCCACGCCCACCAACGGCCGCACCGACGAGGAGCTCATGATGATGGACCCCAAGAAAGTGCGCCGCATCCTCGCCAACCGCCAGGTGCGCCACGGCGCTCCCTCTTCTCCCTTGTCTCCCTCTCGCCAGGGCCCCCCCGCGCGCCTCCATCCACGGTGTCCTCATGCTGCGAACGCGCCCTCCGCAGAGCGCGGCCAAGAGCAAGGAGCGCAAGCAGCAGCTGATGCAGGAGCTGGAGACGCGCCTGGCGGCCGTCAAGGAGGAGGCCGACAAGCTCGACAGCCTGCAGAGCGCGCTGGCGCTCGACCTCGAGACGCTCGGCGCCTTCAACAAGACGCTCGGAGGCGAGGTGAGGGCGCACCCGCCCATGCCGCCGCTAGCTGCCTCACACCCGCCTTCTTTCCTCGCAGCCCGGCAGCAGGGCGGCGCCCCAAAAGAGCTCTGTCTCGCCGACCCGCGACCCACCAGCCCCAGCCTGCCTGACTGCGCGCAGGTGGAGGAGTTGATGACTCGGCTGCACGCGCTGCAGACCTCCCAGGCGGTGCTGGTCAAGGAGATGCAGCACGCGCAGCGCGTGCTGTCGCTGCCGCAGCCGCTGCCCGACCCGCCGGCGCCGCCCACGCCTGAGCCGCCGCTGCCGCCGCAGCTGGCGCTCCCGCGCGAGCTGCCGCCGGGCGCCGCCGCCGCGCCGCAGTGCCAGCAGGCGCTCAGGAACCCGCTCATCTCGGCAAAGGAGATGGCGCAGCACGGATTGGGAGCGCCCATGCCGCCGCTGCTGGGCGCCCTCAGCGAGCACGGCGGGTCACAGGTGCGCGCTCCCTCGCACCCGGTGTCTTTCCCTTCTCCCCTGCTCCTCTGCCACCGACCCCCCTGGCCTTTTCCCAGCAACGCCGTCCGCCGTCCATCGCTGGTCGTCGCGCCGCCGCGTCCACCGACCGCGCGAACGCTGCGTGTGCGCGCAGGCGAGCGGCGGGCACACGCGCAACAGCTCGTTCGACCTGGCCGCCGCCGGCGCCAGCCTCGGCATCAACGCCGCGCCAGGCAACGCCATGGCCCTGGGCCCCGCCGACGTGGCCGCCGCCGTCGCAGCGCGCGGCGCCGCGGCGGCGGCGCCGCCGCCGCAGCCTCCGCCGCCCGCCGCTGCGCCGCTGGTGGGCCGCCTCAGCGGCGGGGGCTGGTCTGTCGCGGGCCCGTCGGGCGGCGCCGCCGGCGCGCTGCTGGTGGGCGGGGGGCCCTCGACGGCGGCGGCGGCGGCGGCCGTGGCGCGCTCGCGCCTCGTGTCGACGGACGGCGGCTCTCTGGTGCGCCAGGTGGACGGCGCGCCGCCGCAGCCGCTGCCCAGCGCCTCCTCCTCCCTGCACCAAATGAGCGGCGGGCTGATGAGCGGCGTGCAGCAGCAGCAGCAGCAGCCGCCTGCGGGCGCGACGGCGGGCACGGGGCCGTCGCCCTTCCGCCTGCTATCTTCGAAGGCGCCGGGCGGCGGGGGCGCCTCGGCGGCGGCGGCGGGCGCCGGCACCACCTTTTTCGCGGCGGCGGGAGGCACCCGGTACACTGGCGGACAGCAGGGCGCTGCTGGGGCGGCGGCACCACGTTTCGGCGCCGGCGGGCTGCAGGGCGGCGGCAGCGTGTTCAACGGGCAGCTGCAGCAGGCGGCGGTGGCTGGCGTGCAGCGGTACAGCTTTGACGCCGTCACCCAGCAACAGCAGCAGCAGCAGCAGCTGTATGCGTTGGGCGATGCGGGCGGCGGCGCTGGCGTACCGCTGCAGGTGCAGGCGTACAACGGCGCGCTGCCGCAGCAGCAGCAGGGGGGCGTCTTCCTGCAGCAGCAGCACCCGGCGCTGTGGGGTGGTGGGCCGGCGGGCGACTTGGCGGCGCCTCCGCTGCACCCGGTGCTGCAGCAGGTGCACTTGCAGGCGGTGGGGGGCCTGCAGGGGGCTGGCGGCGGCGGCGGCGGCCTGGCGGGGCAGGGCTGGGGGGTGTGATGGTTGTGAGGGCACGCGTACAGGCCTGTACAGGCCCTAGGGACAGCGGTGGCGGGGCCCGGCAACCTGAACCGCTGGCTGCTCCCCGCCCGTAACCAGATGTGCATGGAGTGAAGGGTGCCTGTATTGAACCTGCCGCGGATGAGAAGAAGCTGCGCGATTGCCGTCGGCTGCTGCTCGTAAAGTGGTCAACTGCGCGGGCGTTTTGGGTGGCGCGCGCCGCCCCGTAGGGTTGGGGGAGGCGTGACATGCCAGTAATGAGCTCTGTGAGGTGCGCTGCTGAGGAGGATTGCCAAAGCTGTGCGGGAAGACGAGATGGTTGTGCGGCGTCGGAGCAAGGAATGAGCAAGAAGACCATGCGTCGTCCATGGGGGTGGAGGACGCTGCATGCCTTGCACCTAATTGCGGGGCGCGCGGCCCTGCTGCTCATCATTCGCCGCCGTGCACGCGGCTGGCGCCCTCACGCGCCCCGCCCAAACTTAAACGAGGCTTTTGCCGCTTCTGCCGCGTGACCTGATGCGCACATTCGCACGTGACGGCGGCGAGTGGTCTGCCTTGGACCTGCACTTCCTGCTGGTCATCAACGTCTTACAAGTGCAACAACGAAAAGGGCTACACAGGCCCGGCGGGCACGTTGTCCACCTGCAGCAGGTCCGGGCGGTCGACCCAGCACATGAGCGCCACGCCCAGCGCCACGTTGCACAGCGTGCTCAGCGCGCCAAACACGACCGTCGCCGTCAGCTGGCGCGTGTTGAAGGCGGTGCCCAGCGAGTCGCCGGAGAGCGCCTCGAGCAGCGGCCGGTAGCTGGCAAACTGCGAGCGCCATGGGCAGGCGGGGCGCCACTTTGGGTCAAGGTGTCTGTGCGCACGTGCAGAGTGCATCCCCCCCACGCGTCCGGTGGACGGCAGTGCCGCTCCACCCACCTGCAGCGCGATGTTTGCGATGTGCGCGGCGGTGAGCCACGACACAGCGATCAGAAAGGACTTGGACACGAAGCGGTGCGGCGGCGCGGAGGAGAGGCGCGCGCAGCAGAGCAGCAGGCTGCTGAGGACCTGCGTGCGGCGCGCGCGGCGTGGGACGCGCATGCAAGCAAGCGTGTGCCGTGCGTGCAGCTGGCACACGCCCCAGTTCTCCCCCCTTCTCCCCTCCTCACCAGCGACAGGACCGTCAGTCCGATGGCGAAGATGGCGGACGCCGCGGCGCCGTCAAAGAGGGTGCCCAGCGCCTCGGCCGGCAAGCGGGTGCAGGCGGGATCCGGCGGGGGCGGCGCCACGCCAATGTCCACGACCAGCTGCCGGAAGGCCTGCGCGGGGCGGCGGGTGCGCGTCATCAGCCTCTGGTATCCGGCACTTACATCCCTCCGCGCCCCAACAACCTCCACCTCCTCACTCACGAGATACTCTGCGGCCGTCAGCGCAGCGAAGACGATGGTGGTGACGGCGGACGCGGCAAACGCTGCGACCGCCCACTTCCTCCAGCTGGACACGTAGGGGTGCACCTCTGCGCGCGCGCAGCAGCGTGTGATCTGAGCTTCCATGCGCCCCGGCGTGCACGCTCGGGAGCGTGCCGCGGCGAGCGACTCCTGCGGCTCCGAACGCACGCGGGATCGTGGACACGACATGCGGGGGGCTGCTGCCCGGCTGCGAGCCACCGATGAGGCGCTGCATCGCGCGTTTCGTTCGTGCGTGTTGTGCTTCTGCTCCTCTCTCCTCACAGCCCAGGGTCCAGCCGGGCTGGAGCTCGATCCCGCACAAAAAGATGAAGCAGAAGATCGCGTTCACTGCGCAGCGGCCCACTGCTGGCCTTCTCCCGCTGCAGGGCCCTCCAGCCATCAAGGCGGGCGACGTGGTGCTGGTGCGCCACGCAACCGTGCTGCTCCCTCCCCCTGCGCCTGCCGCCCAGGGAGAAGATGCAGCGCCCAGTGGCACGGCGGAGGACGGCGCCACCGCAGAGCAGCAGCAGCAGCAGCAGCCGGAGCAGCAGGTGCTGGCTTGCTTCACGCAGGCCGGCGAGTGCGTCGGGGCCGTGCCGCCGACCGTCGCCAAGCAGCTTGCCGGGCCCTTGTTGCGCCTCCGAGTCGCTGCGGGAAGCGCGGACCAGCAGCCGAGCCTACAAGCCAGCGTGCGGTCCGTCAAGCGCGACGCGGAGGGCGCCCTGCAGGAGCTGCAGCTGCGGGTCGAGGTGGAGGCCGACGGAACGCCCGTGGCGCTGGCCAAGCCGCCAGCGCCAGCACCAGGTCAGAACGTGTACAGGCAGCACGTGCACTTGGCGCTGTCTCCAGGCCACTGGACGCTTTTGGGCGGGGCGCCACGCGGCATCATGCGTCGCGGCGCGCACGCAGAGAGCCAAGCCAGGCCAGACTACGTGCTGGACGACGACTACCAGCTACGACGCAGCCAGCTGGAGCAGCTCGGTGCGTGGTGAGGGCAGTGCGCCGCACCGCCCTTCATGATCGATCGCCGATTTGGCACCCGCGCACGATCCGTGGTGTGCGCAGTCCGGAGCCCAGACCTCATAGCGCAGCTGGCGGACGAGCGGCTGCAGCGGCTGCTGCTCAGCATCGACGGCAGCGCCAACCGGGAGCAGGCGCTGGTGCTGGCGCAGCAGCAGCAACCCGCCTTTGCGCACGTGGCCGAGCAGGCAAGAGAGCTGTTGGTGTGCAGAGGGGGACGGTGCGCAAACACCGCGAAGCCTCAGCTCATCCACAGCCACAACCTGCTGCGGTTGCGCTCTGCTCGCCATGCCGCAGATGTTGCAGCTATTGGACGCGGGGCTGCCGCCACGCGACGGCGCAGCGGCGGCCGCGCTGGCGCGGTGACCGTGACCAACACAAAGAGAGCAGCGCTGATGCGCGCACCAGGCATCATCTGTACGTTTGCGGAGCGTGGCCCCGACGTCATGCAAAGGAGGCAGGAGCGTGCAGGCGGTGCGTGTGTGTGCAAAGGAGGGCGAGTCTGAGCAGGAAGAGAGAGAGGCACCAACGCGTTCGTTTCTCAGTGCATTCACGACATGCAGTGCGAGCCAGGCGCGCGGCCCCCCTGCCTGCAAAAGCGCGTCACCCGCCGGCTGCCTGCGCGCTGCCCGCCGAGGAGAGCCGCCGGTGCTGCTGCACGTGCTGGTCCAGCGCGTCGCCGCCCCCCAGCACCGGCGTCTGCGTCTTTGTCCGCGAGGGCGGTCGCGCGTTGAGCAGCCCCACGCCCGCCACGGCCAGCGTCGCCTGGATGGCGCTCTGCGCCACGGCCGGCTTGCCGCCGTCCTCGCCCTCGCCGCCCGCGCCGCCCGCCGTGGTCGGCGCCGACCCCCCCGGCGGCCCCTGGCTGCCCGGGCCCTGCGGCGGCAGGTCCGTCATGACGCCGTCGCTCTCGGTCTTGCGCTGCCGCCCCGCCTTGATGCGCGCCAGGCGCTCGCCGAGCGGAGGCACCACGGGCGGCCGCGGCGCCGCCGCAGCCGACGGCTGCTCGCCCCAGGCGCGCATCACGCCGCCGCCGCCGCCGTCCTCGTCCTGCGCCCTGTACGAGGCGGGCCCGTCGGCGTTGGACACGTTGGAGAGGTCCAGCAGCGGCTCGTGCTGCTGCCCCACGCTGAGGCGCCCGCCCGCCGCCGGCTGCCCCGCTCTCCGTCCCGACTGCACCGTGTGCCCTTTGCTGTGGTAGGAACCCCCCGCGCCGCTCACGCGGCCCTCGGACGCCGCCGCCACCGCCTTGCTGAGCGCCGCCTGCCCCGCCGCCGCCTGGGCCGCGCCGCCGCCGCCGCCGCCACCGGCCCCACCGTTGGCCGCCGCGTTGCCGCCGCCGCGCCGCCGCCCGTTGGCCGGCGGGTGCAGGTGCGCCAAGTGCTCCACCCGTATCCCCGCGCCCTTGCGCCGGCCGCCGCCGCCGGCCCCCCCGCCGGCCGCCGCCGCGCCACCCGCCGGCCCCCCGCCGTCCTTGCCCCGGCCGTGCCCCGCGCCGCCACCGCCGCCGCCTCCACCGCCAGCGCCCGCGCCTCCGGGCTTGCCTCTCCGCCCGCTGGCCCTGGCCGCCTTGCTGGGGCTCGAGTCGCGGTCCTGCCCCACGTCGCGCTCGTCGCCAAAGGCGTAGTCCTCGCCCACGCCCTGCAGCTCGCTGGGGCCGTTGTACTGCGCCCAAAAGCGGTAGCGCATCTTGGCGCGGTTGCCCACCAGCGACGCGTTGGGCGTCGCCACCTGCACGGCGTCCTGCGCCGCGTAAAAGCCCGGCAGCGCGGGGTCGCCGCGGCCGTCGTGCACGCCTCCGACGCCGCCGTCGGCCGAGGCGGTGATGGGCCGCGGCTCCTCGAGCGGCGGCAGCGCGCCGTCCATGATGATGCCCTCCTGCTTGGCGATCTCGAGCACGCGGTGCTTGCCCATGCCCGACTTGTCGATGATGCGCCAGAGGTTGCTGATCACCTCGCGCTGCTCGCTGATGATCTGGTCGCGCACCGCCATCTGGAACTTGAGCTCCTGCACCCGAACCGCCTGGAGCCGGAACGTGCTCATCAGGTTGAGGAACGCCACGTTCTGGTTGCCGCTCTGCAGCCGGTCGATGCGCGACTGCAGGTCCTTGCGCGCCTCCTCGTTCGCGGCGATCTCGTTCTGCAGCAGCGTGTGGGTGGAGCGAGCAGGGCACAGGCGAGCCGAGCGGGGCCGCGTCAGGTCGGTCGCGCGCGGCGGCGCACTTTGTGAACCGATCCCTCGCAGACTGCCGGCCCCGCGACAGCCCCGGCGCTCCCGCAGGCTGCGGAAGAAGAGGTGGTGCCCACGCGAACGGGCCGCTCACCCTGAACTTGAGGAGCTCCTTGTCGTTGTCCTTGATGGCCGACGTGATGTCGGACTTGCGGTCGCGCGCCTCGGCCATGTCCTTGACGCTGCCCGTGCCTGCGCGGGGCGCAGTGGCATGCGCGCGCAACGCACGCGCGGCGTCAGGACGGTTGACGCCCAGTTCCACTCCCAAAGCTGAGCGCAGCATTCGCCCGGCGCCGCACCTGCGTCCAGGAACTCCTCCAGCTGCTTGAGCTCGTAGCGGTTGAACAGGTTGGCGTCCTCAATCTCAAACAGCGCCTTCTGCAGGTTGATGCGCTCCTCAATGTTCTCGTGCATGTCCTGAAGAGAAGCGCACCCGTGCAGCACAACGCATTCAGCCCACGCCATGACTGGGCCGTTGCGCAATGAAGCGCCCAGCGGCCTCGCTGCCGACCGCGGCGGGACCGGACGGCGCCTCCTTCCCCTTCCGTCTCCCCCCCTCCCCCCCGACTCCCTCACCTGCACCAGCGTGTCGATGTGCGTGAGCAGCTCGTCCTCGCTGCTGCGGTGCCCCGTGGCGGGCTGGCTGGGCGGCGGCGCCGCCTGCCGCTCGGCCAGCGCCACCTTGAGGTCCTGCACCTCCAACTGTATTGCCACCACGACGGCCACACACCACACACGCACGCACACAGTGAGTGAGCATACGGGCGGTGCAGCGCTTGCATGCGTCCACCCGTTTGTGTGACGGCGGCAGCTGCAGCTGCACATGCCCACGTGTCCGCTGGGGCTGCGTGCGTCCCAGCAGGTGGGGCAGCAGAAGGGGAGGCGCAGGCAGGAGGGACCAGGAGGTGGAGCAGGAGGAGGTGTTGCTGGGCGCGCACACACCTGCAGGTTGTCGATGATGCGCTGGTAGTCGGCAATGTGCGACTCGACCGTGCCCACGTTCTGCACCACGTGCGTCTTGATTTCCTTGGCCCGGTCCGCGTACCTGTCGCAAACGCACCACGCCGCCACGAGGCCACGTGCACGAAGCGTCAGGATTCCCGACGTCCTGCCGGCTTGGCGTGCCCACGGAAAGCAAGCCCTGGTTGAAGGGCAGAGCAGCAGCGCCTGGCCGCCTCTCACGCGAGCGCGACCCCCGCCCGCAGCAGCCCTCACTTGAGCGTGTTGATGGAGTGGTGGTACTGGTCGCTGGCGGCGGCCACCGTGGCAATCATGGCGGTGCGGCTGTTGCCACTGAGCCCGTCCTTGAGCAGCCGAGTGAGCTTGCTGTTGCGGTAGGGCACGTAGCTGGCGCCGCCCTTGGCGCCCGGCGCCGCCATCTTGCCCAGCGCGTTGATGCAGTTGGCCAGCGCCAGCAGGGACCTGCGCGTGGTTCCGCCAGCCACGCCATACAGACCCCTCTATCTCCGTCAGACGTGTGCGGTTCACGCTGACCCGCTGAGGCCAAGGCGGCTCAATGAGTGCGGGCAGCGGCGCAGAGGCGCAGCGGCGCACCTGTTGATGTTGGCTCCGTCCCTGAGCTTCTGCCCGGCGTTGTTGGTCTCTGCGGCGCGCTCGCTGCCGGCCAGGTCCACCAGCGCCAGCTTGGCGCGCAGCTGCTGCACGCGGTAGTGGTTGCGCGGCATGCGCTTGACCGTGATCTCCAGCACGGCGTGCGAGCGGCTGGACTGCGAGTTGGCGTCGGTGGCCTCGGTCTTGCGCCGCCGGTTGCCCTCCTCCAGCGCGCTCTGCGGCACGCGGTGCGCAGTGCGTGTGTGTGTGCTGGGGTGGAACAGTGGCGCGTGGCGTGGCGCGTGGCTGGTCCTCCTTTTCCCAGACGCGCACGCCTCGGCCACCCCTGCCGCGGCGCTCCTTGTGCTCCGCCGTGCCTGCCTGCCTTTGGCCTGCTCGCTGCGCAGCTGACGGGGTCCAGGCTGCCGCCGCCACAGCTGTGCCCTGCCCCAGTGTGTGGTGGGCCCCTGCTCCCTCCCGCCCCGGCGCGCACCAGGATGTCCTCTGCCGAGTGCACGGTGATGGCCTTGAGGCCCGCCACCTGCACGCCCTGCTCGGGGTCCTCACGCAGCTCCAGC
>VFQP010005885.1_pt1 | contig 10405 bp, 8 predicted proteins | sample 3512351 | NCBI WGS metagenome assembly VFQP01 (sample SAMN10412372, study PRJNA504923) | tailings metagenome | isolation source: Relicate 1 Philex TSF1 revegetated site | place: Philippines: Tuba, Benguet | collected 2017-08-29
CGATCGAGCGCATCATCAAGCTCAACAAGGTCCAGGTGAGCCGCCTGGATGGCGCCACGGCAGCGGGTGGTGACGCAGGGGCGTGGCAGTGAACGTGCACACTGGTCGCAGCAGGGCCACACCGGCAACACCGCCTGGTGCCCCCGCTGCCGCCGCGCCCCGTTGATGGCTGGCCCCTGCAGAAGATCAACCACTTCAACGGCATGCTGGAGATTTGCCGCAAAAAGTCCATGGCGCGCAACCTGAGCAAGATGGCCAAGCTCTTCCCCGAGCACTACGACTTCTTCCCGCGCTCCTTTGTGCTGCCCAATGACGTGCAGGTGCGCACGCCGCGCACGCAGCGCAGCAGTGTGTTCGACGCACGGCGGGCCCTCCTTTTTGAGGCGCGGTGGGCCCAGACCACACAGATGCAGTGGCTTGCGACCACGCCCGACCCTCTCCTCTGCCAGCAGCACCTGAGCTCCAGCCTCCCCCGCCCTCCAGCTCAGCGCACGCCGCCACGCCTGCCTCACCCTCTGCCCTCACGCTGTGCACACCGAAAAAAAACCCTCAGGAGCTGCTGGCGGACGTCAAGGCGCGCGGCAAGAAGCAGGTCTACATCTTCAAGCCCGACGCCGGGTGCCAGGGGCGCGGCATCCGGCTGTGCCAGGGCGGCAAGGAGGAGGCCGTGCTCAAGCTGCTGAAAGAGATGGAGCAGCCCAACGTGGTGGCGCAGCACTACCTGGCCAAGCCGCTGCTCGTCAACGGGTACAAGTTCGACATGCGCATCTACGCGCTGGTGTGTGCGGAGGGGGGGGGTGGGAGGGCGCAGGGCGCCAGCCAGCAGTGGATCCACTCCTCAGCTGGCAGCGCTGGGCGCCACTCTCACCACGGGCGCAGGGGCTGCATGCTGCTCACCGCCGGGGTGCTGCCGTGCTCACCGGGCATCCCGTAGGTGCTGTCGTGCGACCCGCTGCGCGTCTTCATCTTCCACGAGGGCCTGGCGCGCTTTTGCACGGAAAAATACGTCAAGCCCAAGGCGGAGAACCTGCACGTCTCCTTCATGCACCTGACCAACTACGCGGTGAGAGCTGCAGCCGCCTAGATGCGTACCCGCGTGGACCTCGTTGGACCATACGCCGCACGTCGCACGCGCAGCTCAGCCCCTCCTCCCCCTCCTCCTCTGCCGTTCCCGGCGCCGCAGCGCACCGCGGCGGCACTCTGCCTGCCACGTCAGCGTCAGGCGCGCGGCAGGCGGCTCACGGCACGCGTGCATGCGTGCGCACGTGCGCCGCGCGCAGGTCAACAAGCACAACGAGAACTTCGTCGCCAACCAGGGCAAGGACGACGACGACGCCAGCAAGTGGACGCTGGCACAGCTGCGCGACCACCTCGAGGGGCTGGGGCACGACTGGGTGCGCGTCTGGGAGCGCATCCAGCAGCTCATCGTCAAGAGCCTCGTCAGCATCCAGCCCGTGCTGCGCAACAACTACCGCTCGGTGCTGCCGCCCGACAACGACGGCTTCTCCTGCTTCGAGATCCTGGGGTGAGGCGCAGGGGGGCCATTGCGCGTGGTAGGGAGGCTGTCTGGAGGCGGCTGGTCAGGAAGACACGCCAGGATGGTTGAGGCGTGGTCCGTGGCGCGGGGCGCAGCATTTGAACGCAGCAGCGCACGTCCTAGTCCTTGAACGCTCTGCCCCTGACTCGTTCTCGGCCGCTTGGCTGCGCGTGCCCCCGGCAGGTACGACATCATGTTGGACTCGGAGCTGCAGCCCTGGCTCATCGAGGTGAACCACTCGCCCTCCTTCAACATCGACTCGCCCCTGGTGAGCCACGCGTACCGTAGCCAACCTGGCGCCTGCCTCGTCCTCCATGGGCTCGCACCACCGGAAAACAATGGGGCCCCGGCAAGCCGGGTTGCGCGCGCACCTGCGCACCCGTGGCTCAGCGCCCGCCACGCTGCGCGCGCTGCGCCCCGCCGCAGGACCTGGCCATCAAGGAGCAGCTCATCAGCGACACCATGGAGCTGGTGAGCCACACTAGGCCCCTCTTCCACCCTGCCCCTCGCTCTTGCCTTCACAGGCTCACCTCTCACCTGTCACGTGGCACCTCCCTTGGCCCTCCCTTGCCTCAGGTGCGCATCGACCCCAAGCTCATCGCCAAGGCCCGCAAGGCCGACAAGCGCGCCGCCGCCGGGCGCCTGCTCGAGCCGCTGCAGAAGAAAAAGGAGGCCGCAGGCGCCGCGGCCGGCGGCGGCAAGGCGCCCGGCGGCGGCGGCGGCAGCGCCGGGGGCGGCGCCGGGTCAGCGGGCGGGGTCGGCGCGTCTGCCGGCGGCGGGGGCGGCGCGGACAAGCTGCCGTCGGCGGGGGGCAGCGGCGCCTACGGCGCCGCGGACGACGCGCAGTCCGTCGCGAGCGTGGGCAAGCCCAAGACGCTCGAGGAGTACGAAGCTATGAGGTGCGTGCGCGAGCGAGGTGTCGTCGCCGGTGGTCGCCTGCGGCGCGGTGCGGAGCGGGTGCGTGGACAAGGCCCGACGCGCGTCCGGTGCGCTGTGCTCTGGCCGCGCAGGGCCGAGGTGCTGGCCAAGCGCGAAAAGTACGAGGCCAAGCACAGCGGCGGCTACACGCGCATCTACCCGACCTCGGACCGCACGCTGCAGGGGCTCTACGAGGAGCTGCTCCGCGGGGCCAACGAGCTCTACCAGTCCACCTTCCAGGTGCGTGCACCGAGCCCCGTCCAGCCCGCAAGGGGCTCTCGCCTGCGCGCGCACTCCGCGACGGTGCGTGTTGGCGAACGACGGCGCTCGCGTCCGCGCTCCTCGCAGGCCAAGGCGAAGAAGGCGCTGGACCAGCTCGGCGAGGAGCGCAGCAAGCGCGCGGCCGCCACCGCCTCCTCGTCCGCCTCCTCGCCCGCCAGCTTCACCACGCGCGACGCCGACGGCGACAGCGAGTCGGTCAAGGCCGAAAAGGCAAAGGCGCGCGCGCTCCGCGACCGGCTGGCGCAGCAGGCGGTCGAGCGGCGCATGCGCAAGGCCGCCGACAAGCTGCAGCTCGCGCAGCACCCTGGCGCGCCACACGCTCTGCAGCAAGCGCCAGGCGCCGACGGAAGCCCTGCCGGCAACCCCCTGGCCAACTACGTGGTGGGCCCCAACGGCATGATGTACCTGGTTCAGGGCGGCGGCGGCAGCCTCAGCGCCGCGCTGCTGCAGCAGCAGCAGCAGGCGCTGTACGGGCCGGCGCGCAGCGGGAGCGCCGCCAGCGGCGAGGCGGGCGGGTGGCTGGCGGCGGCCGTGGGCGGTGGCGTGCTGGCCGGCGGCTACCTGCCGCACCCGGGCGGCGTGGCGTACCCTGGCCAGTTCGGAGGGGGCGCGTGGGGCGGCGGCGTGGGCGGCGCGCACGGCGGCGGCGCGCAGCGGAGCGAGGTGTGGGGCGAGAGCGACGCCGGGTGCGGCAGCGCGGGCAGCAGCCTGCCGGGCAGCCGGCCCATCTCGGCGCGCTCGGTGACGGACGCCGGGAGGTCGGGCGCCAGCAGCCGCCTGGGCAGCGCGCTGCTGCTGCAGCAGCACTCGTCCTCGAGCGGCGTGGGCGGCGGCAACGCCGCCGCCGCCGCCGCCGCCGCCGGCGCGCTGACGGCGGCGGCAGCGGCGATGCTGCGCTCACAGCAGCAACAAACTCAACAAACAACAACAGGGGGGCTTCCCCCGCAGCCCTTTCGGGGGCACGTGCCCGGCCCCGGCCCCGGCCCTGGCCCTGGCGCCAGCGGCGCCGCCGGCGTTGGCGCTGCCCACCTCGCGTCTGCGCACGCCGCAGCTGCTGCAGGAGGCACCGTCGCCGGGGCTGTCGCCGCGGCAGCGGGAGCTGCACCGGGAAATCCTGCAGGCGCAGCTGGGCCAGCAAGCAGCGGGCAGCAAGGCGCCCCCGCTGCCGCCGCCGCCGCCGCCTCCTGCGCCGCTGACGACCAGCAGCGTGCGCCTGGTGGTGGCGGGGCGCTCGCCGGCGCACGCGGCCAGGCGCCAGGCGCCAGCCAAGGCACCCAGCGCGTCGCGCCTGCAGCCGCCACCGCCGCCGCCACCGCAGCAGCAGCAGGCGCCGGGGCAGCTGGGGAGGCAGGCGTCGCCCCGGCGGGCGCAGCCGCTGGCGGGCAAGGGGCTGCCGGGGGCGGCGGCGGCGGCGGCGGGGGGAACGGTGGGGCCGGCGCCAGTGGTGGTGCCTTGTGTGCTCGGGACCTGGCCCTCTGGGGGGCCGGCGCCGGCGGCAACGCAGCACCAGCAGCACCAGCAGCAGCAGCAGCAGCAGCAGGCGCCTGCGTACCACCCGGCGGGCTCCTCGTCCATGAGAGGGTACGATTGATGCATGTCTTGAACCTGAGCCTGTGGGCCTTGATGTGGGTGAGCTCTGATGGGCGCTGAGTTGTTGGTTGGCGTGCCCCTGTGTGCCTGGCGGGTCGGTGCGCAGGTCGACGCTGCCGCCGTCCTGGAGGCTCACGCGCAGCAGCAGCCACGGGCCCTCGGCGCCGCCGCCGCAGGGCGGGCCAGCGGCAGCGGCGGCGCCGCCGCCCTCACCCTCGCCGGCGCTGCAGCTGATGCCGCTGCAGCTGCCGACGCTGCCCTCGCCGCCGCACGCGCCAAGCCCCTCGCACCCGCCAGCGCAGCAGCAGCAGCAGCAGCAGCAGCAGCAGCAGCAGGCGGCGGGGGCACTGCAGCTGCTGCTGCGGACCCCCTCCCTCTCCAAGGGCCTATACCACCAGCCGCCACACCCACCGCCCTCCTAGACCCCACCAGTAGCGCCACCACCACCCCTGCCCCACAGCCCCAGCCCCCCTCGCGCCTCACCTGGACCGTCTTCTCCCCCGCCGCGCCGCCACCCGCCGCGCCCGGCGCCCTCCCGCCGGGGCCCGCATCGGCGCCCGCCGGCGCGGCCGGCGCGCTGCCGCCGCACCGCGCCGCCGGCGCCGCGCCCGCCGCCCCGCCGCCGCTCGCGCTGGGCGCGCTGTCCGCCGAGCCCAGCTCCGGCCCGCTCGCCGCCGCTCCGAGCTGCGCCGGCGCTCCGGCCTCGCCCACCGCCGCCTACCGCGCCGGCAGCCCCACCATTTGGCGGTCGGCTTCCACGCACGAGCGGGGCGGCGCCGCCTCCTCCCCCTCTGCTGCGCTGCTGCAGGGCTGGGGCGCAGGAGGAGGAGGCGGCAGCGGCGCGGGCCCGGCGTCCGCGCCGTCGCCCGGCCGCCGGGCGGGCGCCGGCACGCCGCCCTTTGGCACGCGGGGCGCTCACGCGCCCACGCCGTTTGGCGGCGTCGTCGCCACGGGGGTGGTGGACGAAGCGCCGCAGCGGCTGCCCTCGCCTGGCAGCCTCCCCGGCACGTGGGGCGCGTCGCTGCTGGACGGCGGCGCGGCGCACGTCACGCCCTCGCCATGCCCCAGGGCGCCGGCGCCGCACCCCGACGCGCGCGTTGGCGGCAACGTCGCCGCCTCCGACCCGCTTATGGCCACCAGCGCAGGGGCGCCGCCGCCCACGCCGGCGGGCGGCCGCGGCGCGCGCCTGCCCTCCCCCGCCGGCGTGCGCCTCCCCTCGCCCGCTGGCTCGCTGGCGCCGGCACACAACCTGCTGCGCTCGCCGTCGCCCGGAGGAGGCACGAGCATTTACATCAGCGGCCCGCCACCGCTCGGCGTGCCCGCCTCGCCGCTGCCGCTGCCGGTGGTGGCGTCGGGAGGCGGGAGCGGCGGCGGCGGCGCGGGGTCGCTGGGCAACCCGAACCTGTTTGGCGGGACGCTGCAGTACGCGGCAGAGGTGGGCGTCGGCAGCGCGTGCTGGCCGGCGGCTGGCGGCGGCGGCAGCATGGGCAACAGCGTGTTTGTCATTCGGCAGGTGCAGGTGTCGCAGCAAAAGTCGCAGCCGCGCGGCGGCTCGCTGTACACGTCGCTGCGGCCCGCGCCGGGCGGGAGCGGGCGGGTGGGCAGCGGTGGGGGGCTTGGGGGCGTCGGCAGCGTGTCTGGGCGGCTGCTGGGGTGCGGCCTGGGCCCCGGCAGCAAGGGCCTGCTGGCAGTGACGGGACAGAAGGTGGCGGGGCGCAGCACGGAGGCGGCGATGGAGTCCTCGTGACCCTCTCTTTAGCGTGGGGGCCCCCCAGGTGGCCTCGCTTCCCTGGACAGGCGTAGGTGATGGTTGGCCGTCTGCAGGATTCGTCTCGCAGAGTGACCCAGCGCAATGAGAATGCACGCTGAGCGGCGGTGGCTTTGCCATGACGAGGAGTGTCTGGACTGATGGGAGAGACCGTGCTGGGCGCGCCCGCGCGAGCAGGATTGTCCACTTGCAAGGAAGCCGCGACGCCGCGCGCGCGCTCGAGCGTCAGGCAGTCAGGGCGTGCTCCAGCCGGCTGTTGTAGTCGAGCACGGCCGCCTGCAGCGCCGCGTACTTGTCCAGCACGCCGCGCACGGCCGCCTCGTGCGCGTTGCTCGTCTCCTGGATGCGCTCGCGGATCGAGCGGATCTGCGGCCGCGCGCACCCAACGACACACGCCGCTGCGCGCTCGGCGTCCGCCTCCCCAAGCGCGATCGAGATGCGGCCGCGCGCATCGGCCAGGGCCAGCGCGGAGTAGCAAGCAGAGGGTGGGGGCGCGCGAGAGAGAGGAGGGGAGGCACACCACGGCCTGGTCCTCGGCGGCGCGAGCGGCGGCGGCGGCGTTGTTGGCCTCGACCACCTCCTTGTCCTTGAGCGCCGCGTCCATGGCCGAGACGGCCGCCTCCACCTTGAGTTGCGACTGCGCGCGATCGCCGGTGCCACCGTGGCGGCCTCTTTGCGGCGACCGGCCCGCCGGTCGCAGCTGCCCTCGACGCTCCCTCGACGCGCGCGCACCTGCGTCTCGAGGCGCTGGAACTTGTCGAGCACGGTGGCCTGGTGGCGCTCCAGCGTCGAGCGCATGTTGGTGGCGTCGGTGAGCGCGCGCTCGTTGCTGGCGATGCTCTCACGCATGTCCTTGACCTGCAGTGCGCGAGCCGCCACGCCCGCACCGCACGCAACAGGTCGCCAGTCCGCCCCATGGTGACGCTGAGCCCGTGCTGTTCCCCAAGCACGCTGCCGGTGCACCGCCCGCTCCTCCCGCCACCTGCCGCCGCACCTGCAGCGACACCTCCTTCTTCTTGGCGATGACGCCGTCGAGCTCCTCCAGCAGCCGGAAGCACCGCGTCAGCTCCTTCTCAAACTGCGCACGCGCACACCACGACGTGTGTGCTGATGCCGCCACCCCTCGCTCAGCCTGTTTGAGCGCAGCCCAGAGGCCACACGGTCAGTACTGCAGTGGGCTTGTCTCTCCAACCCCTCTCCAACCCCTAGGGACCCTACAAACGGTCAGGAGCGCCTCACCTTGGCCACCATTTCGAGCTGCCGGTCCTTCTCGATGGACTGGCTGCCCAGCTGCGCGCTGTACACGCGCTTGGCCTCGGCCGCCGACATGAGCTCGGCAATGGCCGCGCGGTGCTTCTCCGGGCTCTGCGCGGGCGGCGCGCAGCAGCGTCAGAAGGCAGGTGCCGGCGGCGGACCCTGAGAATCCTGCCTTGTGGCGACCGGGGGCACGGGGGACGCTTCGCGTGCCTATGCAGTGTGAAGGCGCGCTGGTGGAGGAGGTGAGTGGGGGGGGCCAGCCACCTGGAAACGTCCTCCTTGTGTGCGCACCTGCACGACTTGGTCCTGCAGCGCCTCGGTGTCCTGCTTGGCTGCCGACAGGTCCAGGCGCGCCTGGGTCAGTGCGTCGCTCAGCGTGTTGGCCTGCAGCTTGAGCTGGCGCGCCTGCACGCGGGCCGGCAGGCGGGCGGGCAGGCGCGCACACACACGGCAGTTGGGCTTCGGCCCCGCCGAGGGTGTCCAATCAGATGCCGAATCCAGCCTGCACACAGAGCACGCCCTGGAGCGCGACGGCGGCGTTTGCGACCGCGCGCGATGGCCATCACGCAACACAACTGGTCCAGAGGCATGGCGCCGCCGCTCGTGGTGCTGCGTGCCGCAGGGCTGCTTGTGGCGTGGCAGAGGGAGGGGGGAAGGGAGGAGGCGCACCTCTGCCTGCAGTGCGCTGGCCTGCTTGTTGAGCGCGGCGTTGTGCGCCGTGACCGAGGCCTCCTGCGCCTCGACGGCCGACACGTGGGAGACCTGCTCGCTGGCCAGCGCCTGCAGGCGCCGCAGCTCTGCCACCTGCACACAGCGCACGCACGCACGCACGCACGCACGCACGCACAGTGGCAGCAGCGGCCCGCGCTGTGTCGGAGCAGCGGCCTCGCGGCAGAGGCGAGCGGGCGCCCCACCAGAGGAGCGCTGCGTGCCGCGTGCGGCGGCCCCGTCTCACGTTGAGCCGGTGCTGCTCCTCCAGCCCCGCCGTCGCCTCCACGCGCGCGTCCAGCCGGGCCTGCGTGTGTCACCAAATGAGGCACGGCGAGCACCACAGCGTGGCAGCGCCACCGGCCCCGGTCGGTCCCGTCAGGCGCATGCATGCCGTGCAGAGTCAGTCCAGGAGTGTCGTGTCTGCCGACGTGCCATTCCCCCGTTGCGGGGCATGTTCAGCATGGGGTGCCCTGTTCACCTGCAGCTCCTGGAAGCTGAGCGCCTTGTCCTCCCTGAACTTGGCAAAGTTGACAATGGCGCTCAGGTGGCGCTTGAGCCTGGGCGGCTCGGGCTTGAACACGTCCTGGAGCGCAGCGGCAGGTCATGGCGGCAAGGGAGAGGGCGGGCGAGAGGCACTGTCCCTGGGGTGGCTGAGGCACAGGCACAGGTGCGGCAGGCAGGTGCCCTTGCACCGTGCAACAAGGGGGCTGCAGCTGGCTCACCCGCCAGCTGAAGTCCCGGACGCCGCACGCCACCATGAGCTTGGAGAGCTGGCGGAAAAAGTTGTTGGTGCAGATGGACTCGTCGTGCAGCTCCGGGTACTCGAACACGTCCATGTGCGTGAAGACGGGCTGTGTGAGCTCCTCCCTGCCAGGCGCGGACGACGACGGCGTGCGTCGCCGTCGCTCATGTCATTGCAGGGCCAAGCAGGCCCGAGCTCCCCAGGCATGGCAGGCACACCCCTTTTACCTGGTGATGCCCGTGAGCAGGATGACGATGTGCTCGAGCACGGGCCGCACGCACTCGTACGTCGGCTTGGCCAGCTGGTTGCCGTCGATGCGCACCTCCATCTCGTCCAGGCACTGCAGCAGCTCATCGTTCTCCAGCACCGGGAAGCTGAACTGCTGCTGCTGCGACATGCCGCTTGCTCCCGCTGCTCCTGCTCCTCGTGCTTGTTGTTGCTCGCCTCGACAGCTGGGCGAGAGCGATTCGGGGGCGGGGCGAGCTGCAGGCGCGGGAGAGACTGTTGGGCGAGTGCTTTGCGTTTGAGCCGAGCTCTGGGTCGAGCTCTGGGCCGAGCTCTGGGTCGTGTGTGATGCTTGAACCAGCAACAGCTCGATGAAGGAGCCTTTAAAGCGGCTGCAATTGCGTCACTGTCTCGTTGTGCCTGCTTGTTCCAAGCCCGGTGTGCACACAGGTGCACAGCTTGGCACGGGGCCCCGCGCACGCACGGCGTCGCCATCGATGCCGCTGCCGGCCGCCGCAATGGCCAATCCTCCCAGGCAGAGCGCACTGTCTGCTCGTGATCTGCGCTTCCCTCGCAGCCCCTCTGCCCCTCTGCTGCGCGCTCTGCTCGCAGGCGTGCCGCCCCAGATGCAGGTGCAGATCAGCGCCCCTGGGATCCATCCATCCCCGCCGCCCCCGCGGGCCCGGGCGCACTGCGCGCGACCGGCCAATCGCGCGCGTCCTGGCAGCCAGCATCCATCCGCGCGGATCGCCCGCTGTGCCGTACCAAAACCGTCCGGGCAGCTCTCCAGGGCGTGCCCCAGACTCCCCGCACACACACGCACGCTTGCGCCATCACCGCACGGCAATGCGATGGCGGTGTTTGGCGCGGGCAGGCCCCTGAGCTAACGCAGCCAGCAGCAGCAGGAGCAGCAGCAGAGCGCCCCACTCCCATCAGCGACACGCGCGCCCCCGGCCACACACCATGTTCAAGTCCATGAAGCAGAAGCTTCAGGGGGCCACGGGCGGCAGCAAGAGCAAGGACTCTGGCTCCAGCAAGCAGTCTGGCGCCAGCGGCGGCCGGGAGGAGCAGCAGGGCGCGAGCAAGGCGCCCGCAGCGGGAGGAGGAGGCTCCGTCTCCATCGGCAGCAGCAGCAGCAGCTCGGCGCGAGCGGGGTCCGGCAGCGTGCGCGAGAAGCCACCGCTGCCGACCATCAGCGACGCGACGCTGGCGCAGTTCTACGCGGAGCCCCTGCCCCTGTTCAGCGCCGTGCCAGCGTCCGAGAAGCAGCATCTCTTCGTGCAGAAGCTACACCTGTGCGCCTTCACGTTCGACTTCAGCGACAGCACCAAGCACGTCCGCGAGAAGGAGATGAAGCGCCAGACGCTGCTGGAGC
>VFQP010005886.1_pt1 | contig 10402 bp, 11 predicted proteins | sample 3512351 | NCBI WGS metagenome assembly VFQP01 (sample SAMN10412372, study PRJNA504923) | tailings metagenome | isolation source: Relicate 1 Philex TSF1 revegetated site | place: Philippines: Tuba, Benguet | collected 2017-08-29
ACACACTGGACGCAAGACCGCACACCGCTCGCACCACCCCGAAAATGATGGACGGGCGACGAGCGTGACACGCTGCTGCCCGCCCACGACCATGACCCATTGAGGGGAGACAAAGGCGCGCATGCACACACCGTGACGCATGCCGATCCTGCGTGGGGCCCTAACAGTGGCGTGGCGCACCGCACGCGCGCGCACGCGTCCGCACACCATCCTGCCCTCAGCCAACGACGGCGTCCAACCCCGCGAACACCACACGGTGGCAAGGTCGACGTCGTCAGAGTCCTGCAGAACGACCTGCTTAAATGAACCAGATGCCGGCCGGGGGCATGGGTCCGGGCGGAGGGGCGGGGCAACCACGGCCGCCGCACCGCTAGTGTACAGAAGTGGCGCCCGCAGCAGCTGCGGATGGCGCACTGGCAGCGTCAATGCTGCTGCTGCTGCTGCCCCCGCTTGCCCTTGCTGCGCTGCGCCGCTTGCTGCTGCTGGGCCGCCGCCTCCTGCTGTGCGGCGAGTGCGCTGGACGGATCCCAGTCAAAGGTCAGCTCGCCGGTGAACTGCTTGCTGGGCTTGGTGATGGGCGAGACCAGGCTGATGTTGCCCAGCTCCCCACTGCACGCGCGCAAGCGGGGACAGCATATGCATATGTTGGTGTCGCCCATCACGACGGCGTGCGCCGCACCACGCGCCACCCCCTCGAGCGGCGTGCGGGCTCAACGTCGTCGCGCGAGCTTGCTGCCTAGCCTCGCTCCTGCCGCTGCTTGCCGGGCAGAATCCACCTCGGCGCTCGCGTGGTGCCAACATTCCACTCGCTCGAGCCGGATTCCGCACTCGCCTGTCCACGCGCCGCAGCCGGAAGCGCCCACAGTTGCCTGTCCGTGGCTGCAGCTGCTGCGCCGAGCCTTGGGAGATGGAGGCGAAGAGCGTGGAGTGGACGAGGTCGATGGCCGGGGGTGGCAGGCCCGGGAGCAGCACCTGCAGCACGCGCCGGGTGTCCCGCATCGCCTGCGTCGAGGGCGCGCTGCCGGACGAGCTGCCGTCCATGCTGTCCGAGCCGCTGCTGTGCTCCTCCTCGGCCGCGCGGGGGGTTGTCCTGAAGACCTCCTCCGCGGCGCTCTGCCCAGGCGAGGGGAGGGCTCGGCTGCTTGTGCGGCTGGGGCCGGGGGTCTCCGTGTTGCGTTTGTGTGCTGCGGCACGCGCTGCGTGGGGGCAAGTTGTGCTCGCAAACGTGTCCTTGGCCCACCAAAGGGGGTGGTTGGTGTGTGTGGGTCGCACGCGCTGGGCGATACGCGGTGCTGACGCGTGCTTCCGGTGTGTGATTGCAAGTCCAAGGCGTGCTGCTACTGCTGTTCTGTTGTCGATGTGCTGTGTCTTCCTGTCTGACTCTCACTCTTGCGAACGGTGGTCGTGGATTTGCAGGGAAGCCGCAGGCCGCCATCGCACCAGCCCCGAGGGGAGCCGCAGGCCCACGCAGCCATGGCAACCAAGCCTTGCTCAGGGCGCCTCAGGCTGCCCATGAGCCAGCTCAGGCTGCGACGTTCGACGTCTGTTCCCCCACGCTGCCCACGCTGGGACGGGACGTGGAGCAGAGTGCGCTCGCACCTGACCATGCCCCAGCGCCCTTCTGCCCAGCCTGCTGCCCGAAGCGGGTGCGTGTGAGGTGCTGTCCACGCACATGGGCGGTGGCGTATTGCCTCGCTGCAGGGGAGAGGAGCATTCGAGAGCTCTTCTGTTCGCCCATGCCTCCACCGGCCGCAGCCACCCACGATTTTGCTGAACTGGAGATGCGTAGACAGGCACTGCATGCTGGGCTGAAAGCGGAAGGCGTGTGGCAATCACCACCGCTGCTCACGGGCCGTTGAGATGCTCACGGACGACAGGCCAGCTTCGAAACGCAGTCAAGCCTGGTTTCTCGTCCGCGTCACACTCGTCCCACCCTGGACCGCAGAACATAACAGACCCCGCCTGCGTTGGCACGAGCGCCCGCTGGCTGTGGCTGGGGAGGAGCTGCAGATCGGCGCCGCGCCGCAGGCCCGACACCCAGCACGGCCACCATCGCGCTCCAGGTGCAAGCGTATCCACTTTGCGGACGAGGCTCGGCTCCTGCCCTGGCTGCAGCATTCTTGGCGGCGGCGGGTCCCGCTGCTGTGGCCGCCGCACCCGTTGCGCCGGCCGCGCCGCCTGCTGTGCCCGCTGCACCGGCGCCACCCGTGGCAGCACCTCCCATGCCGGACATGTTTGAGGCCATCCGCGCGACCCGGCATTCCTGAAACGCTCCTGGCGGGTGCGAGACCAGGCACGGCAACACTGCCAGCCTTGGAAGCCACGCTGTGACAGACTGGCACGTGTGAGTTGAATGGGCACCAAGGGCGTGGATTTACGCGTGCAGGAGCTCCACAAGCTACCAAGCGCTAGCCGTCACGTGCCTCAAACGGCGGGCGTCTTGCAACGGCAAGAGATGCCAGAGGGTTCCTCCTTCCCTTCGCATGCGCAGGGGTAAGCCCTGACCTGATCATCCCAGTTGGCAGGGTGGTTCCCCGGCCAGAGAGCTCCAACAGCAGCTCGTCTGAGCACAAGCAAGCAGCCTTACAGCAGCCTCTGAGCACGATGCCCAGGACGGACAAACAGAACGCGAGGTATGCGAGCCGAAAGGCCGCAGGCCTCTGCACGCAGTGCGCGCAGCCGGCGATGCAGAAGCAGCTCAAGGGCGGAGGCTTCAAGACCTTGATCAGCTGCGCCAGCTGCCGCAGCAAGATGGACGCCAACATGGCGGCGCTGCGCGGCAAGCGGAGGATGGATGGCGGCTGCGCCGACTGCGGGGGCATGCGCGCGCAGAACGCAGCCGGCCACGAGCTGTCGCGGTGCGCGGAGCACCACGAGCGCCGGCTGAAGAGCCAGCGCGAGATCGCCGACAAGCTGCGCGCGGCGCTGCAGCGCGCTGTCCTGGAGCGCCTGCCGGCGAGCAGGCTCTCCCTCCTCCCGACAAGCGACCAGCTGGAGCAGCTCGTGGCCTTCGTGCCCGGGCTAGAGGGGCTGCAAGCGGCCTACGTGTGGGAGGTGAGAACGCGCGTGGCAGGGCATTGATGCCTCCGTGGGCGTGGGCGTTGTGCGTGGGCCGGCGATGATCGCCATCAGCGCACATCGCGCGCGCAGGGCATCGAGTCCGGCATGGAGGCGCTCTTCAACGCCATCAAGAGCGGCAGCTCTGGGCTCGCCGACATGTTCCGGTCGACCGATCGCTTTGAGCCCCTCACGCAGCTCTTCCTCCACGGCGACGCCATCCTCCGCTACCCCGACGGCGCGCGCGTCGCGCGCAAGGACCTCGCCGACGCCGTGCTGGCCGGCCACATCACCTTCTTCACGGTTCACCAGGCGCACGGCGACATGGCCAAGGCCGAGGGGCTGGTCGTCGAGACGCGCATGATCAAGGCGCTGTGGGGAGCTCTGCCCAACGGCGTCTTCAACGTCAACACCATCAACGAGCTCCTGGTCAGGTGAGGGCCGGTGTGGCACTGTGGACGTGCGTGCCATGCGCGCGCTCAGTGCGGCCGGCAAGATGATGCACGCATCATCCTGCCTGCGCGTTGCAGGTGCCGGCCCGGCGTGCACAACCACTGCCGCGTGGGCATCACGTTCCTGTCGCTGGCGTGGATTGAGGCGATGGGTCTGCGTGTCTTCGGCGGCCCGCGGCGCATGTCGACGCCCATCGCGATGGCCATCAACAGCTAAACCTGTTGGCCAACCACGGTTCTGCATCATGCTTCGTGCTTGGCGGCGTTGCATGGACGAGAGCATCCACGTGCTGCTTCTGTTCATGAAGGTGAAACGTTGACGGAGCATTGCAGAGCCACACAGCGGCGACACGGTCAGCTTCCCTACTGTGCCATCACCCACGCGCGCCAGCCATGAACGCGCGCTGCGCCCATCGAGCTGCCGCACCGTCTTGCCCTAGGGTTGGGCGCCGGGGGCGCGACGCCCACCGAAGCACTCAGTAGTGAGGCCAGTGGTGCACACAGTGTGTGACAGTGGCTCCACCGGTGGCTGAGCAAGCAGCGCGTGCGAGCAGACGTGCCCACGTGCCCACCACCGCACGGACGCCCACCCATGGCCAGCGCCGCAGGAGCGCCACAGGAGCAGCAGCAGCAGCAGCGATCACCAACAGGCGCAGTGATTGGCTCGCTCTTCGCGCTGCCTGTGGACTGGGTGGCTCTGGCCAGCGTCGCCGCGGGATCCGGCGGCCCTGGCGAAGGAGCCGAGGACGAGCAAGCGCAGACAGAGGCGCTCCTGTGAGTGGAGCAACGCTGGCGCTCGCCGCGGGAGTTCCCTGGCCCGCTGGAGCGACCATCGCGTTGCTGTGTCCACTATGTGGCCGCAGGGCGTCGTCTCTGGAGCGGCTCCGGACCACTGAGCAGCAGCAGCAGCAGCAGCAGCAGCAGAGCGGGGAGGGCGCCGGCAGCACGTGCCTGGCCTGCGGGATCGGCGTGGGCACGCCCGGCTTCAGCGTCGCCGAGGAGCAGCGCCAGCACTTCAAGACGGACTGGCACCGCTACAACGTAAAGCGCAGGCTGGCCAAGCAGCCGCCAGTGTCGGAGGAGCAGTTTGAGGGCATGCTGGACGGGCAGGGCTCCGAGGTGGGCGCGCAACCCGCCAGCGCTCGCGCTGCCGCACCGCCCAGAGCGGCCTGGAACAACGCACTGTGCCTGCGCTGGGGCCCTGGCCTCCCGCAGGTCTCCAGCATATCTGGCTCCTCCAGCGACGACGACGATGACGACGGCGGCGGCGCCGACGGCGCGGGCGGCTCGCACACAGGGCGGCGGCGAGGCGCGCAGGCCACGCTGCCTCCTCGCGCCATGTTCCTCTCGCAGGGTGAGGCCGGTGGGCACAGTGACCACGGGTACGCACAAGCACGAGGATGGCCGCAGGCCACCAAGGTGTCGCCCCTTGGCGGTGTGGCGGCTGCGCAGGCGGGCAGCCGTTTTGCGTGTGGAAGTGCCTGCTGGAGCGGGACCACATCAAGGGCGGCCACGCCGAGCCCCTGACTCCCGCCCAGCAGCTGGCCGAGCTGCAGCGCCTGCGCAGCAACCCCGGGCTCTTTGTCGTGCTGCTGCTGCGCGGCGGGCACTTTGCCGCCGCCGTGTTCCGCGCCAAGCAGCAGCGGCAGCAGCCGCAGCAGCCAGCGCCCGGCGGCAAGCAGCGTCAGGACGGCGTGCCGCCCGCCGGCGCTGGCAGCAGCAGCGGCAGCGCAGCGACGGCGGCACCGGCGGCGCTCTTGCGGCCGCCCACCGCCGCTGCGGCAGACCTGTTCGAGGTGGTGGCGCACAAGACGTTCCACCGCTACGTGGTCAGGCGAGTCAATGCACGCCCGCGCCCAACACGCGCCCAGGTGCCCAGGTGGACTCACAGCTCACACAGGGACTGTGCGCCGCAGGGCCAAGGCGGGCGGCAAGCAGTCGGCCAAGGATGCCTCGGGCAAGTACGCGCGCTCGGCAGGCGCCGCGCTGCGCCGATACAACGAGGCCGCGCTCGACCGCGACATCGCCGAGCTGCTGGCCTCGTGGCGCGAGCACCTCGACGCCGCCAGCCTCATCTTTGTGCAGGCGCCCGCCTCCAACGCCAACTCCATCTTCGCCTCCTCGGCGGCGGCGGCGGACGTGGCGGCGGCGGCGGCGGCGGCGGCGCGCGGCGTGTCGCTGGCGGCGGCGGGCGCGGCGTCTGCGCACGCGCTCATCAGCCCGCAGGACCCTCGGGTGCGGCGCATCCCGTTCGTGACGCAGCGGCCCACGTTCACCGAGGCGCGCCGCGTGGTGGGGCTGCTGCTGGCCGTGTTTGAGCCCACGGCGGCGGCGCTGGCGGCGCAGCAGGCGGCCGACGAGGCGCAGCGCGCGGCGGCCGAGCAAAAGGCGCAGGCGCGGCTGCTGCGCAGGCAGCAGAAACAGCACAAGCAGCAGCAGCAAGCAGGCGGTAGCCCCGCGCGTGACGGCGGCGCGCAACAGGAGGAGGAGGAGCCGGGCGAAGAGGACGGGGACGAGGCAGGCGAGGGAGCGCGCCACGCCCCGCAGCTGCAGGTGCGCGCATGCACTCTTTGTTCGTCCACCAACCTGCCCCGCACGGAGACCTGCTTCTTTAGTTGCAAGCATTCAAGTGCCGTCGGAGAACTCTCTCCTGCGCCCGCAGGAGACGCCGCTGCACGCGGCGGCGCGGCAGGGCGACGCCGACGAGGTGCTCCGGCTGCTGCTCGAGGGCGCTGACCCGTGCGCGCGCGACAGCCGCGGCCGCACCGCCTACGCCGTGGCGTCGGACAAGGCGGCGCGCGACGCGTTCCGGCGCTACATGGGCCAGGCGCCAGAGCAGTGGGACTGGACGGCGGCGGGCGTGCCCAGCGCGCTGACCGACGACCTGGTGGCGGCGCAGGCGGCCAAAAAGGTGCGCCCTGACCTCACAGTGCGATTGCTGTGCCTGCCTTGAGTGGTTTGCGTGTGAACGTGCCGGGCCGAACGGGCGAGCACGCTGCGGCGGGCGTTGCTGCAGGCGGAGAAGCGGGCGCGGCAAAAGGCCAAGGAGAAGGAGCGCAAGCAGGGGCAGACGGAGGAGGCCAAGCAGGCGGCGGCGGCGGCGGCCAAGGCGGCCATGGAGGAGGAGGTTGCCCGGGCGGCGGCCGAGGCGGCGGCGCTGGCTGCCAAGTGCGTGTTTTTGGCGCTTGATGTTTCGAGGGGGGGCAGGTTTAACCGACGCGAGCACACACGGAGGCATGCGGTACGGTGTGCCCGGCTGCAGGCTGAACAAGCCAGCAGGCAAGCAACAGGTAGGTGGCCGTGGCGCTGCTGGAGGGAAGCCGGGGCGCGCGGCGGCAGAGGTGCAGCCGACGCCAGAGCAGGTGGCGCAGCGGCGCGAGATGATGGCTGCTGCGGCCGAGGCGCGCATGAAGGCCATCCAGCAGGCCGCGCAGCAGCAGCGGCTGCACTGACGCGCCCCCGGGGCGGTGAAGCCTGGCGGCACACCTGCGCCTGCGGCTGCAGGCGAGAGGCGGGGCGCGAGGCGGGCAGCCGCTGCACCAGGCGGTTGTGCGGTGGTGGCCCCTGCTGCTTGCTGGCGCGTTCCTCGTTGCTGGGGCAAGGAGATCGAGGTGAACGCTTTGGCGCCATGGCGGGCGATGACCTCCGGCGGGCCATGCCACACGCACACGCCGCCAATGTCGCAGCGCAAGGCAGGCTCACAGCGCCCCGCCCAGCATCAGCAGCAGCAGCAGCAGCAGCGTGAAGATGCAGGTGCCGCGAGGCAGCGCCAGGCACGCCAGGCGGGATCTGCGGTGCAAGCGGTGCACAGGATGGCGCTGGTGCAGGCGCTCATGTCGCGATCATACATGCGGGAGTCGGAGTGCAAGAGCTTGCTGCGGCGGATGTGCGACTGCGACGGTGCGCCGCGTCCTCGAGCACTGAGCGTTCGAGCGCCCAGAGGCCGGGAACACGGTGTGCTCGCTCTTGCGCGCCTCTTGCAGACGCGGCATACACCGAGACAATCACCGCCATCTCCATGGAGCTGCAGTTTGCCCACCTGGCCGTGCTCAGCGTCCTCAGCCCGGTGCGCGGGGCGCTGCTGCGCACGCTGGCAGCTGTCGCGCTCCGCTGTGAGGCCACGCACGCCGAGCAGCTCACGCTGAGAGTGAGGGTGCCTGCCCGCAGGTTGACAACGTCAAGTACGTCGGGCTGGTGAACCAGGTCCGCCCAGGCCTGCACGCGGCGCCTGCGTTTGCTCACACAGCCTGCCAGGAGAGTCTTGCTGCTCACACGCAGCGTGCTCACTCACGCTGTGGTGTGCAGTTAGCGGACGACTCGGCCAAGGTGGCCACGCAATACAGCATCCCGCAGCGCGACTACTTCCGCGCCGTGGTGCGCCACCTCCCCTCTTGCACCTCCCTGAGAGAGCCTTGACAGGGCCGTCCTCATCGTCCGGCGTGCCCTCTCTCCTGAACGATGCGCAGATGGAGGCCATCGCCGTGGCGCCCGACGACCTGCCCCGCGGCGACGGCGCGCCCTGCCTGTCCGAGATGGAGCTGCTCAACCTGGACCCAGCGCCAGGGCCAGCGGCGTCGCAGCCGCAAGCGTCGCAGGCGGCAGGCGGCGGCGGCGGCGGCGCGGCGGCGGCGAGCAAAAAGCTAAAGATGCACGAGAAGCAGGACGTGCTGCACCGGCTGGTGGCCGACGGGTGGCTCGAGTCGCCGCAGGAGCCGCCAGGGCACTACAGCCTCGGGGTGAGCTGCAGGAGCTCCCGCAGTGCTGGCTCATGCCGCGGAAGCGTTGCGCCGGGACGACGTGATGTTGATGCTGCTTGGTTCATGGTGTGTGGTGGCCGCAGCCGCGCACCTTCCTGGAGCTCAAGGAGCACCTCAAGAGCCTCGAGCTGCCTGACCGCACGCGGGACGCCTGGAGCGAGGTCATTTAACGGCACCATTGACTCACGGTCGCGCGCAACCATTTTGCACGTGGCGGCGATGGAACCAGACGAATGAATAAGAAAAGAGCTCTTCCATCCAGCGGCGACGGCAGCCACGTGGATGCGGAACAAACAGCGGCAGCAGCGTCACGCAGTGTGCCTCTCTCTCGTCTTTCTCGTCCCTTGTCTGACGGGTCAAGCACACCAACCAGCACGTGGCCGCAGGCGCCACAGTGAGCTCTCTCTCGCTCACACAAGGGGCCCTCAGCAGCCACCTCCCGTTCACTTCTTGCCCTTGGCGTCGGCGCTGCTCTCCCTCTCGCGGCGCTCCTTGTTGCGCTTGAGGATGAGCCGCTCGAGCGCGCGCTTGGCCTCGCCCGGCGGGAAGTTCTGCAGGTCGTAGTAGTGCTCGGCAATGTCCAGCAGCCAGTCGCCCTTGATGTCGGTGCACGTGCGGATGTAGTTCTTGCTGGTCAGCACAAACTCCTGGTACAGCACCCTGCACGCACACGCACACAATGCAACACCACCCAAACAGCGCGCATGCCGATGATGAGCCGTGTGAGTCGCGCCGCCACCAAAAGCACACCCCAAGCGGGAAGCCGGCCATGTCGCACCCCAGCCCTGGCGTGTGTGCTCACCACTCGGGCTTGTTGCCCAGGCAGGTGGAGGGGTGCAGGTGCACCTGCTGGTTGTCCTTGACCGTCAGGTACGTGCCCTGCTGCTGCAGGTAGGCCACCTGCGGCACGCGTGCAGCGTGGCAAAGGCCCGCCGCGCTGGATCCCCTTGCTTGCTCGCTGCGCGCGCAGCGTGCTGCGCGCGTGAGGAGCGCAGTGCCGCGTGCCAAACGAGGAGGAGGAGGAGGAGGAGGAGGAGGAGGGGAGGTGTGTGCCCAGCACTCGCCTGCATGAAGAAGCCGGCGACGAGCGCCTTGCGGATGTTGACGTAGTAGCTGCGGTCGTCAAAGGGCGTGCTGACCAGCCGCACGCTGAGCCGCGTGCAGATGCGCGCCTGCGCGTCGCACACGCGCACGTACGCACGCACCACCACCACGTCCCCATCCTCAAGTCCATCGCACACGCGAGCAGCGGCCTGCAAGCCTTGCGCCCCCGCCCAGGCCCCGCACGCCGCGGCGCCGACGCGCACCAGCTGCGTGCGCACGCTGTCTGCGCTCTTGAGCGCGCGCGAGTTGAGGAAGTGGTCGTAGCACCACTTGTTGTCCTCGTTGTTGCTCTTGAAGGCGTGGTACACGTTGAGCAGCGTCAGGTGGTCGCCGTCCACGTGCGTGAAGCGCGCCTTGGCCTCGTCCGCCGCCTTGGCCGCCTCGCGCGGCCGCATGAACACGTTGGGCACCGACAGCATCGCCGCGATGGACAGGATCTCGTTGGAGCACCTGTGACGAGGTGAGAGTAGCGCAGATCACCAGGGGCAAAGCGTGGAGCGCCGCGTCGTGGGCTGGAGCAGGAGCGGGGCGAGGTGACTGCGTGAGGGCGTGCTCACTTGAACTCTGGCGCCGCCACGAGCATCTTGGCCAGCTGGGGGTCCAGCGGGAACTCTGACATGACGTTGCCAGTCTGTTTAGGGGTCAGGGGCCGGGTCGGGGATGGTGGGGGAGGGGGAGGTCGGGGGAGGGGAGCGGAGGGAGGGGGACGCAAAGGGGTGTCCACACGCGCGGCGCGACACACCACCGAGAGGGGGCGGCGGCGGCACGAGGGCGCGTTCGCAATGGGGGATTGCATTGCGGGCAACGGTGAGTAAGCGCGTCGGGGGCGCGGCGTTGTGTGTGGCGTTTGGGCGGGATGAGAGGCTGGTGCCTGGCGCGCACGCACTCTGCCTGGCGTGCGTGCGTGCTTGCGTGTGGGTGCGAGTTGACATTTCGACGACGGCCGTGGCGGCGGCGGCTGGAGCGACGGTGGCCGCGACAGCTGACGGCAGCCTGCTCACGAGGCCGAGGGAGAGGCTCGCGGGCGGGGCG
>VFQP010005887.1_pt1 | contig 10399 bp, 11 predicted proteins | sample 3512351 | NCBI WGS metagenome assembly VFQP01 (sample SAMN10412372, study PRJNA504923) | tailings metagenome | isolation source: Relicate 1 Philex TSF1 revegetated site | place: Philippines: Tuba, Benguet | collected 2017-08-29
CATGATTAACTTTGAAGTGAGACTGCAGCGAACGCCATGCAACGACGACGACGACCCCTGATCCAGGCCGTGCGCTGGTGGCCAACTAGTAGGCCCGCGCCTGAGGCCCGCCCCACGTGCGTCAACAACACCAGGAGCGTGTGCCGCAGCCCATCCCACCCCACAAGACGCGCAAAGCTTTGCGCACCTGAGCCACCGACTCGAGCGCGCTGCTGCCGCTGCTGCTGTCGTGCGAGCCCGCGGCAAGGGCCTGGCGGGCCAGAGACGAGTACTGCTCCTCTTGCGGCTGCGGCCGCTCCTCCTCCTCCTCCTCAGGGGCAAGCGCGCTGCCCGCCTGAGCGAGGGGCGCGTAAGGGCTGCCGTCCCCGCCACCCCCACCGTCGCCCCCACCGCTGCTGCCCACCCAGTCGCGCAGGATGCCGTGCACGATGGAGCCGCCCACCGCGCCCGCGGCGGCCGAGGGCGGCAGCGACTCGAGCGGGCGCAGCATGGCCGGCAGCGAGGCGGCGGTGGAGGCGGCCGCCGAGCTGACGGTGGCGCCCGACAGAGCAGAGGGCGAGCGCTGAGCGGTGAGGGTGGAGAGGAGGACGGGGGAGGCGGCCCAGGCGTCGGTCGTCGGGGGCACGGGAAAGCTGCTGGGCGAGAGCTGTGAGGTGGGAGGCGGCAGGCCGGCCCAGGCGTCGGCCGCGGCGGCGGCCTGCAAGTCCACCGTCCCGCGCCGCGCCGCGCGCGTCTCCATGATGTTGGTGTTGTTGTTGTTGTTGTGGGGGTCGAGGGAGGAGGGCAAGGGCGTGCGCACGTAGCTGGCGCTGCTGCCGCTGCTGTTGTTGTGGTCGTCCGCAGCTGCCGCCACCACCATGGCCGCGCTGCTGGTGGGGGAGAGGCGCACGGCGGCGCTGTGCTGCTGCTGCTGCTTCTGCTGGTGCGAGTGGCGCGTGGGCGTGGAGGGGGCGCTGGTGCCGCCCCAGGGCCAGCTGCTGGTGGGGCGCGAGCGCGCCTGCTGTTGGTGCTCAGGGGAGGACAAGGAGGAGGAGGGGCTGCTGCGGGTAGGCGGCGAGGAGGAGGAGGCGTCCGCCAGCGGCAGGGGTAGGGGCGGCGCCGGGCTGATCTCCCACGAGTCGTGCCAGGTGGAGTGGCCGCCGTGAAGGGAGGGGGAAGTGCCGCCGCGCTCCAGGGACGGCCGGGCGGCGGGGATGAGGTACGAGGCGTTGTCAGGTGGGGAGGAGGGCAAGGAGGAGAGTGAGCTTGCCGCCCGAGTGTGGGTGGTCGTGGGGGAGGCAAAGGCAAAGGACTGGCGGGCGGGCGGGTTGTGGTTGGGGGTGAGGCTGGTGCGCACGGGCGGAGGCGCGGACAGGCGCGGGAGCGGCTGCAGGCCAGCTGCCCCTCCTCCTCCTCCTTGAGCTGGGGAGCTGGCCAGGGAGGTCATGGACACGCGCCCGGCGGGGTCCGCCAGCTCCGAGGGGTGGTGGTGGTGGTGGTGGAGATGCGGGTTGGTGCTGGGCGCGCGCGCCTCCTCACGAGAGGAGGAGAAGGAAGGGCTCATGATGAGGGCGTGGCCGTCAAAAGCGGGCGTGCCGTCCGGCAAAAAGGCAGCGGACTGCACGCTCCTCGCCAAGCTGGCTCCAGGGTAGGCCTTGCCGCCAGCGGAGGAGAGGAAGGATGAGGAAGCTCCCTTGGTCATGGAGGCGGCCGAGAAGGAGTAGGCGGGCGAGGGAGCCGCTGCCGCCATCATGTGGTGGTACTGCTGCTGCTGCTCGGTGGCGGCCCATGAGGAAGAGTAGGGGTCCGCGACAGGCGCCCTGCGGCCAGCAGCAGCAGGCACGCGTGCGCGGGGGTGGGTGGGTCATGTGAGAGTTTGTGTGTGTGTGCGCCCCACCTGAGCATTCGCGCGCACGCGTCCACACGCACGCACGCAGCCCTCGATGCCCTGCCCCTGTGCTGCTGCTGCGTGCTGTGAACTCGAGTGCCCCGCTGATCCGCTTCAACCGCTCACCCCTCCCCCCCCCACCCCACCCCCGCGCGTCCCTGACCATCCCGCGAGAACGGAAAACGCCGGCACGCAGAGAGGGAAGGGTGGGCGGCGCCCCGCATGTCTTGGGAGGGTGAGAGAGGAGGCGTGGGGCGAAACTAAGCAACGGGCCTACCGCGGGACAAACTGCGTGCGTAGGCTTGTGGTTGGTGGGCGAGCGTGTGTCCCGCGGGACCAAAGCACGTGCACGTGCGTGCGAGCGTGCTCGCGGGACCGGTGGGCTTGTTGTTGGTGGGCGCGCGTGTGTGTGGGACGGCCCCCCAAACCAACCCACCCTCGGCAGGCTGGGCGCGCTCGAGCTGGTGTGTTGCGCTGCGGGAGCGCGCAGGCTGCCCACGACTAGCCAAGCCCACACGCAGCCCTCTCTACAGGGTGCTCCCCGCCCCGTTTGGGCTGCGCGTTGGCCGGGGCGTGCGGGAAGCACTGCCCGCAGGGCACGCAAAAGTTGTGCTGCGTTCCTGGGAGTCCTGCCGCCGGGTTGCGCAGACGCCAGCCCGCTGGTGCGCCGCGCACACGTGTCGAGCGACCCCCCACCGGCCGCCAGCGCCCACGCCTCCCCTCCCACCACCGCAACCCAAGGGAGCACCTCACCCTGCAGGAGCCGCCGTCCAGGCGCTGCCCGCCGCCGACTCGGAGTGAAAAAAGGCGGGGTGCCCTTTGGTCAGCAGCGCGGGGCGGGGCACGGCCGCCTGCTGCAGCGCCTGCACCCACAGCTCCTGCGGGCGTGCGTGGTGTTGGATCGGGCGTTGTTGAATTTGCATCCGTTTGCACAACACAGGCCGGGCCGGGCGCATCAGGCGTCTCGCGGCGAGCGCAAACACGTGCACGCGGTGTGCACCCCACAGGTGCTGAACCGCAAGAGTGCAGACCGCGAGAGTGAGGTTGGGTGCAGACTGCTGCTGCGCGCGCCGAGTGTCGCGTCAAGGTGCCACAGCTGCGCCCCCACCCACCTGCAGCTCTGGCGTGCTGGCGGCCACCACCAGCTCGCTGCGGCCGCCCGGCGCCAGCGCGTAAGCGTCGTCCAGCAGCAGCACGATGCCGTACAGCGCCGGCAGGCCCGCTGCACAGGGTGCAAGTGTGTGGGGCAAGAGCGCGCGTCTCAACCCTCGCACCCGTGCTGTTGTTTGCGTGCGCCCAACCGCTGCAACCGGCGCCACCGCAACCAGCACACTGACCCGTGCCCTGGTCCACCAGCTTTTGGCTGTAGATGCTGAGCGCCGGCGGCCGCACCGGGTGCACCGAGGCGCCCTCGAGCGGCACAAAGGCGCGCGGCTTCTTGGCCGTGGGGCCGGCGAACCAAAACAGGTGGCTGCCCTGCGTGTCGTGTGGTGTGTGGTGTGTGCAGGCAGGTGCAGATTCTGGTGATGCGCTTGCTGGCTGCTCCTCGCCCGTGCTTCAAGCACACACGCCCACTCTCCAGTGCGCACCTTGAGCACAAAGTAGCGCGGCTTCCAGCCTCCGTGCTTGCGCGCTGCAGGTGCAAGCGTGTGCGCAGTTCTCATGAGGGGCTACATCTCAGGGAGCGCGGCAGTAGCAGCAAGATGCTGCTGGCGATTGGGCGCGCCCCACGCTCCTCACCCTGCTTCTCCAGCACGCCGCACAGGTCGGGCGGGTGCCACAGCGAGTTGGCCTGCGCGCGCGCACGCACAAGGGCGCAATCGCGAATCGAGTTGGGGCGCCGAGATGCTCGCGCGGCTGTGCCGACGGTTCGTCTTCTCCGCCATCATCACGGCCATCAGAGAGGCGGGCGCGGAGAAAAAGCGCGCGCTTGCCTGGCGAGCACTGCCAGCGGCTGCAGCGCCGCCCCCGTCCAGCATCCTGGCCAGCATTTCGGCCTCCTGCGCTCTCCGCTGCGCGGCTCCGCCGGGGCGCAAAAAGGACTACGGCTGTCCGTGCGGCAGAGCGCTCGACAGGTCCTGTGCGTAGCTGCTAGCACGCGCGCTTGTGAGTAGAACGGAGTGTGCTTCTGTTCGCTTGTGTGCGCGCCGCGAGCGCTCCTGCGCAAGCACAGCCCAGGCATGGGCGCACCGGGTCTGGAGGTCAGCCAGCGGGAAGAGCCAGCACCAGCGCGCCGCCAAGGGAAGCACGTCATGAAGGGGCAGCTCTGCATCCCCGCAATCATGGGTGGGGCCGGATGGATGGCACGGGTGCAGGGTCAGCGCGCCTGCAGCGCGCCTCCGCGGCCTCCACAGGCTCTCACCTGGGCGCGCGGCAGCGCCTTGAGTCTCAATGTCCTGCACGCCCTCAGTTCTGATTCTGATAGCGAACGCTGCCCGCCGCAGCGCCGCCCGCCGCCCACCGCCCATTCTCTCCTCCTTCGCCGCCTCCTCAGCCCCTACAATGGAGCCCACCGCTGCCTCCACTGACCATCGAGCAGCAGCTGCTGCAGAGGTCGCTGCTGACAGTGCAGAGCTGCGCGGCAGATGATGCGGGTGGTGCGGGTGCGTGTGCGCTCCTGGCGCACAGGTGCATCGTGGATCCCATAGGGAAGATGCGTCCACCACTGCAGCACCGACATCAGGTAGGTGCACACCCCGTGCTGCTCTCCCCGCACGCAAGCGCAAAGCCCTTGGCCATTCACACCACACAGAGACCGCTCGGCACGCGCTCGAGGACTGCGGAGATGGCGCACGGCACGCTGCTCGGCCGCCAGCAGGTCGGCAGGCTTCCAGCAGCATGTCCAGGTCCTGCGCGTTCCAGGATGGCCGCCTCGATTGGCACCAGCGGCCGCTGGGGCCACAGCGCAGCACCAACACGGGGAGAGGAGCACGCAGCGTGCCGATGCCGGTGTAGATCCACCATCGGCGCCATTGGCCGCATCGCTGCGCCAGATGGCTGCTCGCTTTCGCCAAGCACAAGCAGCAGCTCCTGGGGCGCAGTGCTGACTGGGCACGCCTGGGCCCAGCCTGGGCGAGGCGTGCTGAGGAGAGGAGCCAGCGCAACTGCAGCTGCAGCGCTGCCGTCCTCCTCCTCCGGCGGCAGCAGCGGGGGAGCAGGCGGGCCACTCCGGAGCCTGTTCCCGGCCGGCGCCACGCAGGCGCGCGTGGTGCTGCCAGCCATCGTGCTGCAGGTGGGCGCGGGCGAGCTGCTCAGCGGCAGCACCGGCGGCCGGGTGGTGGAGCAGCTGGGCGGCGCGCTGCGCGCCGGCGCCACGGCCGTGGCGCTGCGTGAGGACGCGGCGGGTCTGGGCGCCTCTGGTCTGTACGAGGCGGCGGTGCGGCTCAAGGAGCTGGTGGCCAGCCGCGCGGCGCTGCTGGTGGTGGACCGCGTGGACATTGCGCAGGCCGTGGAGGCCGACGGCGTGCTGCTCACCGACGCAGGTGTGCGGACTTGGGGGTGGGTGGGGGGCGGGCGGGGCGGGGTGTGCGTGTCGGGCGTGTGGCACCGGTGGTCACGCCCACAGAGCATCACCCTAGGTGTGCGCGAGACCGCAAGTGCCGGGCGGGCATCATGCACGCGTCCTGCACAGCACGCCCACCTTGGGGGCACGCCAGCGGCACTGCGCACGCACTGGTCACGGGTGGTTGGGTGTGCGCACGTGCTCAATGTGTGTGTGAGGCGTGGGGTCAGAGGCCTGTGTTCACGGCACCAGAAGCATGTCCGGTGGCCTGCGCGCCTGTGGAGAGCACGCGAGAGATCCAGCGCGCGCGGTGGCTCAGGGCGTGCATCAGGGCTCAGGGCACGTTTCCTGACGCACACGCGCACCACACACCTTGTGGGTTCGGGACGGGCGCATGCAGCTCTGAGGTGCGCAGAGTTCGGGGCGTGCATCAGAGTCGCCAGCAGCAAGCAGTGCGCCCAGGCGCTGCGCTCAGGGGTGGCTCCGGGCACGTGTGCGCGTTTGGGTTCGCGGGTCGCACGCCTGGGGTGCGGGGAGGCCCTGTGGAGTGGGGGCGCTAGACCAGCGACTTCTCACTGCCTTCACAACACCCCCCCAGCTGCACTGTTGGCCCACTGTTGGTCGCCTTTTCGCCCTCAACCACACCATCACGCACTGTCACTGGCGTGTGCGTGCGGTCGCTCATCACACTGCCGAGCCCAGCCCACAACACCTCACACGGACCTTCTCCACCACAACAACGCCCCTCTGCTTGCTGCCGCGCAGGCATGCCGACCGTGGTGGCGAGACGCATGCTGGCGGCGGGGGGCGGCGGCCTGATTGGGCGCGTGACGAGCAGCGTGCAGGCGGCCGTGCAGGCGGCGGCCGACGGAGCCAACCTGGTGCTGCTGCAGGTGTGAGGGGGACAGAGAAGGTGCTGGTGGTGCTGGTGCGCATGCTGATGCAGCGGCGCGCAGAGGCGCCACACAGCGCCTGCCCCCGTCCCAACGCTTGTTGACCACCCCCCAACAACAACAACAACAACGCGCAGGGCGCGGACGGCGGGCCGCCCTCCTCGGCCGACCTGGCGGCGGCGCGCACGCAGCAGCGCAGCGGCAACAGCATCCCCGTGCTGCTCACCTCCACCTCGCCCTCCTCCTCATCCGGCCTGCTCTCGCGCCTGGCCGAGGCCTGGGCGGGCGCCCAGCAGCAGTTGCCCGCCAGCAGCAGGGGCGGGGGCGTGCCGGCCGAGGGCGTGGCGCTGGACCTGGCGGCGCTGCCCCTGGCGGCGGCGGCGCTGTCGGGCGCCGGCGAGGCGGGCGCATGGCTGCCGCTGGACGAGGCCGTCGCCACCCTGGCCACCGCGCTCAAGGGGGGCTTTGCCGCGCCGCCCTCGGCATCCACGTCCGGGCCGGCGGCGGCGGCGGCGGCGGCAGGCAGCTCGGGCACCAACGGCAGCGGCAGCAGCAAGGCCAGCAGCACCAGCGGCAGCAGCCGCTCCTCTTCCTCCTCCCGCCCGGCGTCATCATCATCCTCGCTGGTGGTGGAGCGCAGCAGCACCAGCACCAGCAGCACCTCTGCCCCCAGCACCAGCGCCACCACCACCTGGGCGCGGCGGCTGCTGGCGGGCAGCGCCAGCGAGCAGCTGCTGACGGACGAGCACCAGGCGCTGGGGCAGGTCATGGCCTTTTTGGAAGAGGTGGTGCCAGAGCTCTCAGAGGTGAGCCCAGCAGCTGCGGGGGCGTGCTTTGGGGTTTGGGGGCTGGGGTTGCGTGCGCCCCACCCAGGGCCATGACATGGTGTACGTGTGCCCCCCCCTCACGTGCCTTGTGTGCGCGCAGCTGTCGCTGCTGCGGGACGCCATGCGGCAGCTGGACGAGCCCTTTCTGGTGGTGGTGGTGGGCGAGTTCAACAGCGGCAAGAGCAGCGTGATCAACGCGCTGCTGGGGCGCAAGTTCCTGGCCGAGGGCATCCTGCCCACCACCAACGAAATCTCGGTGCTCAGGTCAGGACGGGACATGCAGGGCGTTGCTCCACTCCCGCCGCCCCGTTCGTCCATCCCTGGTCCGAACTACAGCCTGCTGCCCTTGCCCTTGCCCTGGTGGTGGCGGGCGCAGGTTCAGCGACGAGCCGGGCGCCGAGCGCAAGCTGCAGCAGCAGGCGGACGGCCTGTACGTGCGCTACCTGCCCGCGCGCCTGCTGCAGGTGCGGCTCGGGCGCAAAGGGGGGGGGGGGGTGAGGCGCGCGCCCGCAGGTTGCGGGCTGGGCTCGCGCCTGAACTCATTTGGTTTCTGTCGTCCGGCGGCTTTTTGTCTGTTGAGATGCGCCCCTGTGGCTCCCAGGAGGATGCACCTGTTGTCCCGCAAGCGAGGGCGCGTTTGCATCTCTTTGGACACACTGCGCGGGGCTGGGGAGCCCAATTGCCGCTGCCGGCCACGGTATCAAGCGCCCCACAGCGCAAAGGCACACAAGTGTGTGGTGTGTGCACGTGCTCCTCCTCCTCCAACGTGTGTGCGAGCCGCGCGCAGGAGATGCAGATTGTGGACACGCCGGGCACCAACGTGATTCTGGAGCGCCAGCAGCGGCTCACCGAGGAGTACGTGCCGCGCGCCGACCTGGTGCTCTTTGTCATGAGCGCCGACCGGCCCTTCAGCGAGAGCGAGGTGAGTGTGAGGCCACGCCTCAGGGAGGTGAGGAGAGGTGGAGCGATCCTGGTCCGGCGCTCGGCCTCACCCCTGAGGCACGCGCTCGTGCCCCCCCCCCCACACACACACACACGCACACACAACCGCACAGGTGCGGTTCCTCGAGTACATCCGGCAGTGGCGCAAAAAGGTGGTGTTTGTGGTGAACAAGGCCGACATGCTCGAGACGTACGACGAGGTGGAGCAGGTCAAGAGGTGATGAGAGGGCTGGGGTGCTTTCTTCAAAGGGCCACGCATGCGCGGTGCGCGCGGTGCGCACCAAGTTGATGCCGCGCCGTGACTCTTGTGGCGCAGCTTTGTGGCGGACAACGCGCGGCGGCTGCTGCGGCTGGACGACCCGCCCGTCATCGCCGTCTCCTCGCGCGCGGCCATCCGCGCCAAGATGGCGGCCGCCATGAGCAACCCGCAGGCGCGAGGTGCGCGCCGGGTGGTGGGGGCCGGCTTGGCACGAAAAAGCGCAGGAGAAAAAGGCGCGCGCCACTTGTGTTCCACTTCTGCGCGTGCCCACACCACTGTGCGTGCAGTGGTGGGCGACTTTGAGGCGTCGGCACTGGCGCGCAGCCCCGAGTGGCAGGCCTCTGGCTTTGGCACCTTTGAGCAGCTCATCTACGCCTTTTTGGTCGGCACCAACCAGCAGGCCACAGGTGAGAGGGGTTTGCGGGGTCCTTCTCCTGACACCTGCTGCCCCTGCCCTGTGTGTGCACGCCCACACCTCGGCTCGCCACATTCCTTGACACACCACCTCTTGGCGCAGTGTCTGGCGCGGGCGAGGGCGTGCGGCTCAAGCTGCAGACGCCCCTGTTTGTGGCGGACGCGCTGGTGGGCGCCGCGGGCAAGAAGCTGAGCGCCGAGCTGGCCGCCGCAGAGGTGCGCTTGCGTTTCAAGGGAGAGGGCGGTGGGAAAGGGGGGGACTGTGCGGAATGGCTGTGCCGACCCTGCTGTCGTGCTGCAGGCGGAGCTGGCGTCGGCGCGCTCCATCAAGGCCCAGCTGGCGCGCTTCCGCGGGGACATGGAGAAGGACGCCTCGGCCCAGCGCGACGCCCTGCTCAAGGTGAGGGGGAGGGCGTGTGTGGGGGACAGGGAGTGGGCGCACCAACTGTGCGCACCCGGCCGCCCTCCCTCACCTCTCCACACGCGCGCCCCCAGCGCAGGTGCTGGGTTCGGTGACTGGGCGCATGGACGCCTACATTGACCGCACGCTGGCGCTCAGCAACGCGCTCTCCCTGCTCGAGTACATCACGGGGCCCAAGGCCTCGGCCGCAGCGGGCACGCAGCAGCTGAGCGGTGCTAGCCTGGTGAGGAGGCGAAGGGGGTGGTGCAGGGTGAGCAGTGCGAGGAGTGTGTGGGGAGTTTGCGCGGACACGGGTGTGGAGGCGTCCAAGGGCCGCCCTCACCCCTTGCGTTGTGCATGCGCGTGCTCATTCAGGCCAAGTTTGAGGCCGAGGCGGTGGGCGGGTCGTTTGACCGCGTGCGTGACGCGGTGGCCGAGCACAGCAGCTGGCTGCAGGCCAACTGCGAGGCGCAGCGCGCCTACTACCGCTCCTTTGTGGAGCAGCGCATCGAGGAGGCCAGGGCGCAGGACCGCGACATGAGGGAGGTGGAGCTGGCGCTGGCAGGTGAGAGTGGTGGTGGTTGCTGTTCGTGGGGGTGGGCGGCTGCCCGAACGGACGGGGGGCTGAACGCAACCCGCACTGGTCCCTGGGGTGCTTTGGGCGGTGGGTGGTGCTGGTGCTGTGGAGGGTGAGGCTGCGTTGCGTGGGCAGGAGCAGTTTCCAGGGGTCCTCCCTGCGCACGTGGGCACAGCGTGCCTTGGCCAGTCCATCACGAGCTGCCGGGGGCGCCTCCGCACACTCACGTGCGCACACTCTCGCTCCCGTCTCTTGTTGCGCAGGCATGCCGGGCGCCCAGGGGGGCGCGCTGGCCACCACCCCCGCGTCCACCTCCTCCGAGGTGTCGCTGGCCAGCGCCGACTTTGACATCACCTCGGCCAGCAACCTGCTCGAGGCAGAGATGCGCGAGGCGGTGGTGGGCACCGCCACGGCCGCCGTCGGTGAGGAGCAGGATGTCTTTGGGGCGTGCGCTTGTGGTGGGGTGCACAGGCCACGGTCTTGTGAGCGACCCTGGCAACCGCTCCCACCCTTGGTGCAGGCGCGCCCGCGCTGGGTCTGGTGGTGACAAGCATCATTGACAACGCGTTTGAGGACCTGCTGGTGCTGGGCGCGGCGGGCGCGGCTGCCTACGCCTCGGTGCTCAACTTGCCGCTCAGGTGTGTATGTGTGTGTGTGGGGGGGGGGGGGCTGGGCCAGGCAGGCGTGCAAGGGCCAGCGGCAACGGCGACCCCGCACC
>VFQP010005888.1_pt1 | contig 10390 bp, 9 predicted proteins | sample 3512351 | NCBI WGS metagenome assembly VFQP01 (sample SAMN10412372, study PRJNA504923) | tailings metagenome | isolation source: Relicate 1 Philex TSF1 revegetated site | place: Philippines: Tuba, Benguet | collected 2017-08-29
CGGCGGCGCTTACATGTGCGTCTACGGCATGGAAGGCCCCGGCGGCTATCAGTTCGTAGGCCGCACCATCCAGATGTGGAACACCTATCGCGTGACGAAGGAATTCACCGAAGGCTCGCCCTGGCTGCTGCGCTTCTTTGACCGAATCCGCTTTTTCCCGGTCACCGCGAAGGAATTGCTGGAAATGCGCGAAGCCTTCCCGCAAGGCCGCTACTCCGTGCGCATTGAGGACGGCGTATTTGATCTGGACGAGTACCAGCGCTTCCTTGCCTCAATCGGCGATTCCGCAGCCGCATTCAAGAGAAAGCAGCAAGCGGCCTTCGAAGCCGAACGCGCCCGCTGGGCCGCCATCGGTGCCGACAAAGTCGCCGATGAAGACGACAAGCCAGTGGAAGCCGCCGCGGAGATCGCGATCCCTCCCGGCCACAAAGCCCTCCGCGCCGCCACCGCCGGCAGCGTCTGGAGCTTGGAAGCTCAGGAAGGCGACCAACTGCGCGCCGGGCAGCGCGTGCTCCTGCTCGAAGCGATGAAGATGGAAGTCGCCGTCGCTACGCGCAGTGCAGGCCACCTCGCCGCTCTGTACGCCAAGCCCGGCCAAGCCGTGCAACCCGGCCAGATTCTGGCCCTAATAAGGACTGCATAAGCATGAAACCCACCGCCGCCGTCGCTGCCGCCTACGCCAAGATCCGCGAGAACGAATCGGGGCCCAAGCAACCCATCTGGATATCGCTCGTGCCGGAAGCGCAAGCGATGAGCAAGGCCGCCGCTCTCGAAGCCCACCCCGAAGCGGCCAATCTCCCGCTCTATGGCCTCACCTTCGCGGTCAAGGACAACATCGACGTCGTCGGCATGGAAACCACCGCGGCCTGTCCCAAGTACGCCTACACCGCGCAGAAGACCGCACCCACCGTGGCGCTGCTCGAAAGCGCGGGCGCGATTCTGATCGGCAAGACGAACATGGATCAGTTCGCCACCGGCTTGGTCGGCACGCGCAGCCCCTACGGCGCCTGTTCCAGCATTTTCAACAAAGACTACATCTCCGGCGGTTCTTCCAGCGGCAGCGCCGTGGCCGTCGCGCTCGAGCAAGTCGATTTCTCTCTCGGCACGGACACCGCGGGTAGCGGCCGCGTTCCCGCCGCCTTCAACAACATCTTTGGCCTCAAGCCCACGCGTGGTCTCTTGAGCGCCACGGGCGTAGTGCCCGCCTGCAAGACCCTCGATTGCATCTCGATCTTTGCCCGCGATGCCGCCACTGCGCAACGCGCCTTTGCAGTCGCCGCGAAGCCCGACCCCAGCGACTTCCTCTCGCGGCCTTACACGCCCGGGAAGGGAAGTGCCTGGAACCCGGCGCAAGTCCGCTTGGGCATTCCGAAGCAATTGGAATTCTTCGGAGACACTGAAGCCGAAAAACTTTACAAAGCCGCCCTCGTCGATTACCAGAAGCGCGGGGCGCAGTTAGTCGAGTTCGATCTTACGCCCTTCCGCGAAGCGGCCAACCTGCTCTACAGCGGACCCTGGGTCGCCGAGCGCCTTGCCGCCATTGAAGACTTCGCCGGCAAACATGAAGCCGACATGAACAGCGTTGTCGCCAAGATCATCACCGGCGCGCGCAAGTACACTGCGGTGGACACCTTCCGCGCGCAATACCGTTTGGCCGAGTTGCAGAAGTCGACGCTGCCCGCCTGGGATCATTTCGACTGCATGCTTTTGCCCACCACCGGGACGATCTTCACGCATGCCCAAGTCGCCGAGTTCCCAATTGAACGGAACACCCAACTCGGCTACTACACCAACTTCGTCAACCTGCTCGACCTTAGCGCCCTCGCCATTCCCGCGGGCTTCCGCCCTAACGGCCTTCCCTTTGGTGTGACATTGGTCGCTCCCGCTATGGCCGAGGCCAGCCTGACCGCAACCGCGCAAGCACTGGCGGGCAAACCCGCCGCGCCCCAACTCCATGGCTACGTCGAAGTCGCCGTTCTGGGAGCCCACCTGAGCGGCCAACCTCTGAACAGCCAACTGACCTCCCGCAAAGCCTTCCTCAAAGAAACAACGAAGACCGCCGCCGACTACCGCTTCTACGCGTTGGCGAATTCGCAGCCAGCCAAGCCCGGCCTGATTCGCGAAACCGGCTTCCAAGGCCCCGGCATCGAAGTAGAAATCTGGGCCGTGCCCGCGGAAGAATTTGGCAGCTTTGTCGCGCTTATCCCCGCGCCCTTGGGCATTGGCACCGTTAACTTATCCGATGGCCGCGCAGTGAAGTGCTTTCTCGCGGAAAAGTACGCGCTCGAGGGTGCGAAGGAAATCACGCATCTCGGCGGCTGGCGGAATTACCTGGCGCAGGGTGTATAAGCGAGCTTAGGCGTTCGCCATTTGCGCCGAAGCCGGCGCCGCATCCCAGTAACGAGCCCAGTCTTTTGTTAGATAGACGCTCAAGCGAGTACCATCGATTGCCGTCATTTCAATCATGTTCAGGAAGATCCCGCGCACCGGATCGTCCAGTCGCTTCAATTGGATCTCTTTGCGACTGAAAGCGCCATCCAGTCGTAACACGCCACCCGCGCCCTCCCGCGTCAAATAAGCCGGTCGCAACTTTCCCAGACTCTTTCCGCTGCGCACAAAACACAACACCGGCCTTCCACTCTGCTCCCGCACCCATTCCGGAATCTCGCCGGCCACATCCGGATCGGCGAAACTTCCCAAGCGTCCGCCGAGAGTCCGCAGCAGAAAACGCAAAATGCGAAGTAAATACGGAATCGCAATCGCAATGCCTACCACCGCCGTTAAGGCGATGGGCAAGGCGATCCAGGGATAGTTATAAGCGAGCAGTAACAGACCAACCACGCTGAAGTCTTCGGCCACGCTCACCGCCGAATGCGTCACCGGGTCCGGCACCGCATGTGCCGCCAACCTTGTCCCCATCTTGGTGGCATGCGCTCCCAGAGCCACGCTGCCACCCACCAGCACCGCCACCGCCTGCACCATCGGGTCCAGCTTCGCTGTTGCGCCGAAAGCCAACAGCGCCCCACCGATTGGTCGGATAAATGTATGAATTCCATCCCAGATCGGCGTAAAGCCCGGGATCTTGTCGGCCACGAATTCGGCGATGTACATCACCCCGGCCACGGCCAGCACCCCCGGATGCGATAGTACCTCCAAGCCGGATGGCAAACTCGTCAACCAGCCCATCCGCGACGCCAAGCCAACCGTCAACACCGCCGCGTACAAATTGATACCCGACGCCAACCCGAGCCCCAAGAGGCTCGACAATCCTTGCGCGAAATCCATTGTTACTTCAGGCCGCCTTAGTCTTCATCATCCTGTATGCCCACAACAGAATCAGCGCACCCAGGATCGACATAATCCACCCTGCCGCCTCTCCTTCGCCGTACCATCCCAATGTTCTTCCTAGGAATCCCGCCACTACACTGCCGCCGATGCCCAGTAAACAAGTTATTACCCACCCACCGGGATCCTTGCCTGGCATCAGTAACTTCGCCAGCGCACCTACGATCAACCCGGAGATGATCATCCCGATCAACCCAAACATCGCAAATCCCTCCTTATGAACGAACTACCCCGATTGAAGCGAATCCTTATGTGAGTGTCAAGCCCCTATAATCTCAGGCGCTTCTCTAGGAGTGCTCTAAGGCGAATTGCTCATTGTTTGGCGAGAAACGCGCCCGTACACTGCCAATAGGATCTAGTACTAACGGGCTGTGATGACCATCTCGGATTCAGCTCAGCCCAGAAGAAGGACCGGAGAGGGAGTAGTCGGAGCCAAAAAAAATGGGATTCGAACTCGGAACTACCATCGGTGACTACAAATTCATCGACGTCCTCGAGAGCAGTCGCGAGGAAACCACATACAAGGTACGCAATCTGCCGGCGCAGCGCTTCGAATTATTGCGGGTGCTCGGCGAAAGCGTTCAGTCCGATCCTCTGCGGACGGAGCGCTTCCAGCGCGAAGCCAAGATCCTCTCGCGACTAAAGCATCCACACATCGTCTCCTATCGTTCCAGCGCAAACCTCAATGGCCGCTTTGTTTTGGCAACGGAACTGGTGGAGGGTACGACGCTCGCCGAGCGCCTCGAGATCGGCCGGCTTAGTCTTCCGGATGCCGTCCGTGTAATCTGGCAAACTTTGGAGGCACTCGAATGCGCCCACGCGGAAGGCGTAGTGCATCGAGACATCTCCCCGCAACGGATCTTCCTGACCCCGGAAGGCGAAGTGAAACTCGGCGGCTTTTTCCTGGCCCGCAGCACCGCCGACCCCAAGCTTACCCAAGCCGGCGCCACCGTGGGGACCGCGCACTATATGTCCCCCGAGCAAGTGCAGGCTACCGGCGATCTGGACCCGCGCTCGGACATCTATTCCCTCGGCGTCGTCTTCTACGAACTGGTCACCGGCCAAAAGCCCTTTTATGGCGCTAGCCAGTTCGATGTCATGCTCGCCCAAGTGGAAGCCGAACCAGCCCTTCCGAGTTCTATTGACCGGGGTATTGGCGAAGAACTGGATGCCGTCATCCTCAAGGCCTTGGCCAAGAAGCCGGCGGACCGCTTTCAAAGCGCTGCAGAGTTCCGTGAAGCCCTCATGGGCGTGCATATCGGAAGTGCCCGCGAGCCGCAAACCGATTTGGAATCCGCCCTGGAGCGCAAACGGCGCGAAGTGAAGCAGGAACAAGATCTCGCTTCCAAACGCAATGAAGCCATGCGCCGCGTGGCCAGCCCTGAGATGATATCCGCCCTGTCGGGAGATCCACTGCCCACTCCCGCCGCACCTATTGTAAAGGGACCAATGAGAGCCCTCTTCTTGTTTGCCATCACCGCTGCTGCCTGCGTGATCTATTTCTGGATGTTTGCCATTCGCTAGGTCATCAAGCCTGGAGGAGTGGCAATGCTGAGGTCATATGAGTTTCGCTATTGGTGAATCGGTTGGACATTACGAAATCGTGGAAGAGTTGGGCGCCGGCGCGACAGGCCGCGTGCTCAAGGTCCAGCACCTTATTACGCGCCGCCGCGAGGCGATGAAGATCCTCGTCGACAACAAGCCCGACAGTCCCGAACAAGCGCAACGTTTCTTACGCGAGATTCGCCTCCAAGCCAGCCTCGATCACCCCAATATTGCCGCCGTCCATAATGCTTTTTGGTTGGAAGACGATCTGATCATGATCATGGAATTGATCGATGGTCATACGCTCGCCGCCCTCCTGGAGAACCGCCGCTTCTCGATGGAGCAAAGCCTCACGATCATCCGGCAGGTCTTGCAGGCCCTCACCTTCGCTCACAAAAACGGCGTGATCCATCGCGACGTTTCGCCCGCCAATATTGTTGTAAGCCCCAACGGAAAGGTGAAACTCACGGATTTCGGTCTGGCCAAGGGATCCTCGGATCCCAGCATCACGGAAATGGGCGGCATGTACGGTTCGCCATTCTATGTTTCGCCGGAGCAAGTGCGCGGCGCCGCCAGCGTGGATCTCCGCAGTGATATCTACTCGACGGCCGTCGTTCTTTACGAACTCCTCACCGGCACCCGGCCCTTTATCGCCGCTTCCAGTTTCTTGCTGATGCAGGCCCATGTCCAACAGGTTCCCGAGCCCCCCATCTATCGCAACAACGCCATCCCGCAGTATCTGAACGCGGCGATCCTCAAGGCTATGGCCAAGAACCCCGATGACCGCTTCCAGTCGGCGGCCGAGTTCCTGGCCGCCATCGATGGGCCTCAAGCCTCGCCCGTCGTCATTTCCAAGGTGGAAGCCACTCCCAAACCACTGCCCCCAGCGGCGCCCATCTTCGAATCGCCCAAGCCGCCTGCGCCGGAGTTCTCCCATTCCTTCGCCGAACCGATGCCCTTTGAGCCGATCGAGTTCGAGTCGCGCTTCGACCGGTCCGACAAGAAACCCGCGCCCAAACCCATCGTGAAGGTCGCCGCGCCGGAAGCCAACAGTCCTTTAAAGTCTCCCGTCGTTGCCGCCAGCCTTGGCATTGGCATGGTGCTGTGTGTCATGGTTCCCATGATTGTTTTGAACTTGCGCTCCGAGGAACCACGCCGCAGCGCGGCGCCAGTTGAGGACGTTGCTCTGCCGGAGACCAGCACACCAATTTCTGCCGCTCCCTCACTGGAGCCCGCGCCTTCGCTTACCCCTGGCCCCAAGGAAATCCTTCCCCCAACCGCTCCTGTTTACGGCAAGCGCGCCGCCAACCGGCCCAGCGCCAAAACCGTTGCCGCTCCGCCTCCCGCCGTTGTCAAGGTCTGGGGCGCAGCCACGGCCGCTTCGTCCAATCCCAATCCAGCGCCAGTTTCCGCGCCGCCCGCCGAGCCCGTCGCTCCTCCTCCCGCACCTGCGGCCAAAGCCAGGCTGGAAGAACCTCCGGCGCTCGCCCCGGCGAAATCCGATATCGCCATCAAGCCCGCGATCCAACAAATCGATCAAGCTCCGCTCCCGGAAAAAAGAGGATTCTTCCGCCGCCTCGCGCGCGGGGTCAAGAACTTGAACCCCGTCAAGAAAGACAACGCTACCGCGCCGGCTTCCGCCGCACAAACTTCTGGATCCGGCCGCCGTCCTTAACGTCTCCCACATAGAGCGCCCCGTCCGGCCCGAGCGCCATATCGTGCGCCCAGATAAACTGCCCAGGCCCTTTCCCATAGCTCCCCCAACTCGCCAGGATCTTGCCCTTGCCATCGACGTGCATCACCTTACTGCGCGCCTCGCCCTTCGCATCGGCTTCGTCGCCACCATCTGCCACAAAGTAGGTTCCATCCGCCGCCGCCACGATCGCCCACGGCCTGCCTAACTCTTTACTCTTCCATTCGCGCAAGTACTTCCCGGAAGCGTCGAAGATCTGAACCCGGCTGTTCCCCCGGTCCGCCACATAGACTAGGCCCTTCTTGTCCACCGCCAAGCCATGCGGAATCAGAAACTCCCCTGGCCCCGAACCCTTCTTGCCCCATTCCCCCAAGTATTCGCCCTTTAAGCCGAACCGCGCCACGCGGCTGTTCCCATATCCATCGCCAATGTAGACCGTCCCTTTCCCATCGAAGGCCGCCATTGTCGGCAGGTTGAAGTGCTTCGCATCCCAACCCGGTTTGCCCTTCTCGCCCCAACGCTGCAGGATCTCGCCTTGTGGCGACATCACCAGCACTTGATGGAAATTCAAATCCGTCAGATAGAGGTTGCCATCGGGCCCGATCGAAAGCCCGTGGGCGTTTTCGATCACTCCATCGCCGCCGAAGCTCCTGAGTAGTTCTCCGGACTTCCCGTCGATGCAGAGTATGGGTTTCTCCTTGTGCCGGTGGAAGACCCAAACGCGATTGTCGCGATCCACGCCCACTCCCGTAACGGGTCCTAATTGCAGGTCCGCAGGCAACTTCGGCCAGCCGGCCGCCAATTCATAAGGCGGCTCCACCCCAAAACACAATGCAGCAAGCGCACCCGCAAGGGCTAAGTCTAGAAATCGCATTCCCTTACTCTACAAAAGCTACAGTGGAAGAACCCGGCATGTTGCATTCCACCATTCCCGTACTCCCCACACTCTCCTTGGACGAGACCACCGCCTTCTACGCCAAGCTCGGCTTCCGCGTCATCAGCCGCTACGAGCATGAAGGCTATCTCCTTATCCAACGGGAAGGCCACGAGCTCCACTTCTTTCTGAAGGGAGACCATGACCCCAAGACCAGTTTCTTCGGAACCTACTGGCGCGTCACCGACGCCGAAACCCTCCATGCCGAATACGCCGCCGCGCAAGTAGAAAACTTACATCCCGTGGAAGCCAAGCCTTGGGGCATGCTGGAATTCGCCGTCATCGATCCCCACGGCAACCTCATCCGCATCGGCGAGCGGCTGCAATAAACAACTAACGCCCGAAGCGCTCGGCCATTTGCTTCCGGTGCCGCTCCATGTGCGCCGCGCAAAACAGCAACCACTGCGATCCCGTCATCGGCCCCAAAGCCGGATGCGGCGCCACCCATTGATCGAGCCCCGCCTCCAAAGCCAACGCCAACGTCGTCCGGCGTGCTTCTTGCAACGCCTCCAGCGCCCCCGGCCAGTCGCCATACTTGCCCACGGGCCGCGTCATCTCGGGCGCTTCCACTCGCGATGTGCCCACCGCCACCCGCCCCAGGATTACTTCCGTCTTGCCTTGCGTCGCGGCCAATTGTTCTTCGCTAGCCTTGTCGCCCCCCAATCCCCGCTTCAGCAAAATGCCTATGCCACGCTCCGCCGTCGCCAGATGCTCTGCAAATTCCGCCGCGCTCCAAGCGCCTTCCGGCCCCGCACGCAAAATCTCTTCCTCGCTCAAGGACGCGTAGAGTGACAAAAACGCCTCCAGCGTCTCTTCCAGATACTGCTTTGGATCCATCTCTAAGATTCTAGGCTGAGCCGTCCTGTAGCATCGCCGAAGTTTGCACTCTCCAGTCCCGAACGGTTCAGCAGTTCCACAAAGAGATTCGCCACGGGCGTCTTCTCCGGCGCGTCCACGATCCTGCCGCCCTTTAGGCCCCCGCTATGTCCAGCTACGACGAGCGGCAAATTCACATACGAATGCGAATTCCCATCGGAGATCGCCCCGCCGTAAAGAATCAACGTATCCTCCAGCAGCTTGGCCTTCTTCAAACTCTCCAGCCAGTAAGCGAACAACTGCACATGATACGTGTTAATCCGCGTCACCTTCTCGATGAAATCCGGATGCCCGCGATGGTGCGTCAACGGATGGTGCGGATCGGGCACGCCAATTTCGGGATACACCCGCACGCTGCCCTCGCGTCCCAGCATCATCGTTGAAACCCTCGTCAAATCGGCCTCAAACGCGATCGTCTTCAAATCGAACATCAACTTCACGTAGTCGACAAACTGGAAAGGAATCCCCGACGGCTTCTCCACCGGCGGCGCTGTTTCGTCTTTCTCGGCCAACTGAATCCGCTGCTCCACTTCACGAATGCCCGTCAAATACTCGTCGATCTTGCGCTGGTCGGCCTTGCCCAGGTTCCGCGCCAATTCCTGTGACGCCCCTCGCGCATCGTCCAAAATGCTGCGGCGGTACATTGCCCGTCGCGCCCGCGTCTCCTTCGAAAGGCTGTAATCCACCGTCCCGAAAAGCCGCTCAAAAACCGAACGCGGATTCGTCTCCACCGTCAACGGCTTGTCCGGATCCTTCCACGAAACTGTATTCGTGTACGCGCAACTGGAACCCGTGTCGCAATTGCCCACCATGCGCGAATCTTCGCAGCCTAGCTGCAAGGAAGACACTCGCGTCTCGGCCGCCCACTTCTGCGCCGCCCATTGATCGAAAGTCGTCCCGGCGTGAACGTCCGCCCCCGCCGTGTACTTCGGCGGCGCACCGCTCAGGAAGCTTCCCGACGCCTTGGCATGCCCGCCTCCCTTGGTCTTGGTGCCCGCAAAATTCGTCAGCCCCGTCACAATCGTCACGTCCTGCTTGTGCGGCTCCAGCGGCTGCATGATGCGCGCAAATTCAAACCCGCTGTCGCTACGCTTCGGCGACCATGCATCCATGATGATTCCGTTCGGGACATACACCACCGCCAAACGCTTCGGCGCGGCTTTGCCGGCCGCCAGCGCCGGGCGCATCGCGTCCAACATCGGCAGCCCGATCGCCACGCCCGCGCCGCGCAACATAGTCCTGCGCGAAAGATGCTTCTTAGCGATCACGTTAGGAAATGGAGTCATGTCTTCTTCACCGGCCTTCTGTTCTGAAATGCGTAGCTCTTCACGATGGCCACGGCCAAATCGCCAAATCGATAATCCTTCTGCGCCAACTCCGCGGCGATCTCATTCGCCACTCGCCTGTCGTAGCGTTCCAACCCGCGCCCCAACGCGTACGTCATCAACTTCTGCGTCAGCCCGCGCACGAATGCCTCGCGATCCTCACGCAACAACTTCTTCAGCGCCACGGGTCCTTGGAAGCTCTGCCCATTCGGCAAGGTCCCGGAAGAATCCACCGGAAACTTCCCATCCAGATCGCGCCACGCGCCGATCGCATCCAGATTCTCCAAGCCGAAGCCCAAGGGATCCATCCGCGCATGGCAACTCGCGCACGCCGGATTCTTTCGATGCGCCTCCATCTGTTCTCGCAACGAAGCGGACTCGCCAATCTTCGTATCGTCCAACGCGGGCACGCCCGGTGGCGGCTCCGGCGGTGGCGCGTTCAGCAGGTTTTCCAGGATCCACTTGCCGCGCAACACCGGCGAAGTGCGCGTCGAATACGAAGACACCGTCAACACGCTCGCATGCGCCAGCACGCCGCCACCGCGCTTTGTTCCGGTCATGTCCACCTTGCGGAACTCCGGCCCGCTTATCCCGGGCACTCCATAAAACCGCGCCAGCCGTTCATCGAGAAACGAATAATCCGCGTCCAGCAGTTCCAACACGCTCCGGTTC
>VFQP010005889.1_pt1 | contig 10390 bp, 11 predicted proteins | sample 3512351 | NCBI WGS metagenome assembly VFQP01 (sample SAMN10412372, study PRJNA504923) | tailings metagenome | isolation source: Relicate 1 Philex TSF1 revegetated site | place: Philippines: Tuba, Benguet | collected 2017-08-29
GGACGTCGATCTTTCCCTGCCGGGATTGATGGCCGGCATTTTCGGCACCAGGGCATGGATGGCGCGCTTGGCAGGCCGATCGACATCTCCCGCCAAGGCTGCCGCCGCCCGGGCCAATGGGGCCAAGGGCGGGCGCCCTCGCAAATCCGCAAGCCAGTAGCGACGTCTCGCCGACCGTACGCCTTGCGGCCTACTCCGCGGCGTTCGCCTGCACCTCGCCGGTGCGGCGGAGCTTCTCGATCTCTTCCCAGCTCTTGTACACGGTGAAGTGCTCGTCGTCGTAAAACAGGATCGGGCCGTTGCAGATGAACAGGTATTCGGTGTCCTCGAGCGCTTCCGTCGCGCCGTGCAGCACGCCGTTGGGTTCGTAGACATAGTCGCCCGCGTTCAACACGCCGTCGCGCACCTTCAGCTTGCCCTTCAGGATGAAGGTATGCGAGGCGCTGAGATGCTTGTGCTGCGGGGCCACGTACCCTTTCAGCCAGCGGTACAACACCGCCCAGGTACCGGTTTCGGCGCCGGTGTACAGCACCTTGGTGAAGGACAGCGGCGTGGTCTGGATCCACGGCGTCTTCGACGCCTCGACCAGCGTGTCCTGGATATTGCCGTTGATCGGCTGGATGTCCTGCATGGGCATGGTTCAGTCTCCCCGTTTCAAAGAGGCTAGCGCAGACGGGCCGCGATCCAAAGAAAAAGGGAGCCGGCGAGCCAGCTCCCCCCGTCCTCGTCAGAGGTAACTCTTACTGGCGGCCTTCGCGGTTGTTCTTGTTCTCGCGGATCAGGTCGGTCACGCCGTCCCATTCCTCGTGCTGGGTCTGCCAGCCATCGAACAGCTGGCAGATGACCGGCGCGTCGCCGTGCAGTTCGACGAAGCAGCCGAGATCCTTGCGGCAATCCATGTAGGCGACGTAATCGCCGCCCCACAGTTCGCAGGCCACTTCATAGCCGGCTTCCTGGAACCGGCGAACTTCCTCCTGCACGTTCGGCACGAGCACGCCGACGTGGTGGAAGCCATTCTCGCCCTTCTTGTACATGTCGCGGTAGATCGACGGCGTGTCGTCATGCTGCGCGATGAACTGGATGTGGGCCGGGCCGGCCTGGCCGAAGGCATAGGACACATCGGCCTCGATGTGCTTGCCGCGGTAGAGGAAGCCTTCGCCGATGTGGTGGCGCACCACGTGGAACGGGCCGGCGCCGAAGAACTTGTTCCACTTGTGGCAGGCCTCGTCGATGTCGTCGACGAACCAGGCATACTGGCGGATCGGATGGCGGATCAGGCCGCGGGCATTGATGCGATTGGTCGGAATCTGGAAGCTGAGGTCATTCATTGTCGGTTCTCCCCGGGGACATTCACGCGTGCATGATAACAGGGTCGATGGCGGTGGCAACCGCCATCGACGGGATTATTCCGCCGCCTGATCCTTGATGTCGGGGCGCTTGTTGGCGGCCAGCGCCTCGCGCATGGCGGGCGGGAATTCCGTGGAGCGGCGCTTGTCGAGGTCGAAGGCGAGGCCGAACTGCAGGCCGAGGCTGATGGGCTCGCCGGTCTCCTCGTTGTAGCTCCAGTGCTGGAACACCACCGTCTTTGCGGTTACGTCAGCATGGCGGGTCTCGCTGACGACCTTCTCGCCCAGGCGCGGCACCCGGAACATGAGGTGCCGGCTTTCCATGGTGGCGATGGCGACGCGGTGGGCGACGGCCGGATCGAACACCCGGTGCTTCATCTCGATCTTGATCGGCATGCGCGCCAGGGCAATGGTCTTCGCGTCCGAAATATCCATGAAGCCATAGCCGTCGCACTCGCCCGCCGCGACGGTATAAGACGGGAACCGGACGAAGCTGCCTTCCTGCTGGGCCGCAGACCGGGTGATCGGCGTCACCGCCTCGATAGGCAGGCTTCGGGGCTGGCCATTGCCGGGCCAGTCGATGCCGGCCGCGGCAGCCGCGTCGAGCACATCGGCGGGAATCGGCAGCGCGGCGCGGGTTGCGCCATCATAGAGGCCGAAACCGTGGTTGAACGTGGCGGCGATGTCCCCGGTGTCGCGGTTGAACATCTCCATATAGCTGTCGATGCGGTCCACGCTGGCCTGGCGCACGCCGCCGCGCACCCCGAGCGGCGCGCCTTCGAGCTGTTCGCGGTAGAACCGGGTGTGGACATCGCGGATCTCGACCACCGCCTTCATGTCGCGCAGCCGGTCGAAACCCAGGCCAAGATAGGTGGCCATGTTGAGCGTGCCCCGCGCCGCCTTGCGCGCGTAGACCCGGACGTTCATGTGGCCGAGATTGTCGATTTCCGCCGGTTCGACCCGGCTTTCCGAATAGAGACGCATGGTATTCCTGACCGTGGCGCTGGCGCATAGCGCCCAAGCACGAATGACTTTTCCGGTTCTATTGAGCATGGCTTGCGCGCACGATCAAGGGGGTTGGACGCCGCATCGCCCGTAAATGAAAGGTCGGCCCAATGGCCGCGCCGATGACCGGCGTTGCGGTTGCCATCAGAAACGGAACCGCACACCACCGTTGATGATGCGGCGGGTGTAATCGCCTCCGAGCTCGCCGCTGTAGTCGATGAACAGCGACCAGCCGTCGCTGATGACCCAGTTCACGCCGAGGTCGAAATCGATATCCAGGCTGATGTCGCATCCATGACCATAACGTTCTGATTTGTCGCGCGGAACGCCTGCCGTTTCGGGTAGGCTCGTGGAATGCGAAACATCGGACATGTCGATCTGTTGGCGCTGATCCAGTCGGGCGCCGCGCTGGTCGTCGAGGTGCTCGACCGGCCCTATTACCGGAAATTTCATCTTCCCGGCGCCGTCAACATCCCGGTCAGCGGGGATTTCGAGGCCGGAATCCGCGAACATGCGCCGGACCTCGATCACACGATCGTCGTATACTGCCTCGACCAGGCGTGCGACGCCTCGCGCAGGGCCGCCGAACGGTTGCAGGCCATGGGTTATACCCGCGTCTACGATTACGAAGGCGGCAAGATGGACTGGAAAGCCGCCGGGCTGCCAACCGAACGCTGAACTTCCCGGCGCATGTCACAAGGCCGCGTCCCATATCGTCAGGCGGACGAGTGATCGACGATGACGGGTCCGGCAACGGCCGCGGGGAGAGTTGCATGCAGATGGGGCACGACCAAAGCGCCGCCCAGTTCGAGCCGCACCGGCGGCGGCTGATGGGCATAGCCTACCGCATGCTGGGCTCTCTCGCCGAAGCCGAGGACATCGTGCAGGACGCCTGGCTGCGCTGGCATGGCACGGACCGCTCGGGCCTCCGCGAGCCCGGCGCGTGGTTGTCGCGGGTGGTCACGCGGCTGTGCCTCGACCAGATGAAATCCGCCCGCAGCCGGCGCGAGACCTATGTGGGTCCCTGGCTGCCTGAGCCGGTACTGGACGAGGCCGCGGTGGCCGCCGATGCCGCCATCGAACGCGCCGAGGATATTTCGGTGGCATTCCTGCTGGCGCTTGAGCGCCTGTCGCCGCTCGAGCGCGCCGCGTTCCTGCTCCACGACGTCTTCGACATGGACTTCGCCGAAGTCGCGCAATCGCTCGAGCGCGAGGAAGCGGCCTGCCGGCAGCTCGCGGCGCGGGCCCGCGCCCATCTGAAGGACACGCGGCCCCGGTTCCCGGTACCACCTCGCGAAGGCGAGCGTCTGGTCCAGGCGTTCATCGATGCTTCGGCCAGCGGCGACACCGCGGCGTTCGCGAAGCTGCTGGCGGCGGACGCCCTGGTGCAGACGGATGGCGGCGGCAAGCGGACAGCCGCCCGAAACGTCGTGTCGGGACGAGACCGGGTGGCAAGGTTCTTCGGCGGCGCGTCGCGCAAATATGGCTGGGGGGCATGGCAAATGCGCCGGCAGCAGATCAACGGCATGCCGGGGCTGGTGATGACCGAGCCGGACGGCTGGGTCCAGACCGTCGCCTTCCAGATTTCCGGCGGCGCGATCGATGCCATCTACATCGTCCGAAATCCCGAAAAGCTGCAGCACGTATCCTGACGGATCAGTTGCCGCCTTTGCGCATCAGAATGCCCTCGCCGGCGACGACCTCGCCGACGACCAACCCGCGAAACGCCTGGAGGTCGCCGCCGCTGGCGGCCGCGGCCTGGCGGGCGGCCTCCAGAACCGCGAGGCGCTGGCCCTCGTCGGCGTAGACCATCTCGTCGCGCGGAGATTCGGAGATGTCCAGATAGAGCCAGCCGCCGGGCCGCACCAGACGGACCGCGTTCTCGAGGCAGCGATGGCGAAACCATCCGTCGACGATGCACAGATCGACGCTGGCATCGGCGAAGTCGGCGGTGTCGGTGTAATCTTCGAGTTCCCGCTGCAATACCTGCACCGTAGCGCCGCAGGTCTCCGACTTCTTGGCGACGAACGCGGCCCACACCGGACTGCTCTCGATGGTGATGACCTCGGCGCAGCGGTCGGCCAGCCAGAGCGTCGACCAGCCGGAGCCGAATTCGAGCACGCGCCAATCCGGCTGCAACAGGGTTTCGATCGCCCGCATGGCGGGGTATGGCCAGGCCGGCAGCCGCTGATGAGTGCCCAGCAGGCGGTTGGCCATCTTGATCCCCAGCGAGATGGGGAGATGCCGGAACTGCGCCATGCCCATGAACCTGTTGTCGACGGCATGGAACCGGCTTGCACGGTCCTCGCCGCGTCCCAAAACACGCTGTACGAAATTATTCATCCTCGGTCGTACTCCTTACCGATCTTGGCCAACCGTACTCCCGCGGCAGCCGATGCCTCTCCTTGCCGATGGCGAGACTCACAATCTCCAAATTAATCTCAATTCGTAACAAAATTATCTTCATTCGACTTCATCCGCCGACCGGCTCAACCATCCTTTCGACATCGATCAGCTAATAGAGCGAATATGGCGCTTTCCGGGCTACTTTCGGGACCAAAATCTGTTCTATCTCGCGGGTGCAAAATAATATTGACCTAAGGTTGTATATCATACCAATCTACACAACCGCAGGGTCATCCTCTTGATGAGGTGGGGCCATGGCGAACGGGGCGTTGGGCCGCCCCGTCCGGCATGTGGCGCTGCGGATTATGCCGAGGCCGATAGTTGTCCTGTCCGATATTCGCGGAGGCGTAACTTGTTGTTGAACTGGGCCGGGTCAGGCGTCGGAATCGGCGCTGTCGACGTCACCACATTGGGCATGGCTGCCGGATCCTGTCTGGCTTTGGTCACCGCCATCTGGGCGCGGCCGATCGGCATGGCGCTCGGCGTCATGGACAAGCCGGACGGCGCCCGCAAGCTGCACGCCGCGCCGACGCCGCTGGTCGGCGGCATCGGGCTGGCTCTGGCCCTCGCCGCAGGCGTTGCGCTGTCCGCGGCGATCTTCGACGGGCTGACGCCTGCCGTGTCCGCCATCGCCACGCTGTCGGCGGTATTTTTCCTGCTGGGCTTCGCCGACGACCGCAAGCACATCAACCCCTGGCTGCGCCTCGTCGTCGGCATCCTCGGCGCCGGCATCGCCGCCATCGCGGTACCCGGCCTGCGGGTTTCGGAACTATGGTTCACCGATCTCGGCTACGGCATGATGCTCGGCTTCGGCACCGTTCCGTTTACCGTGTTCTGCGTCCTCTGCCTGAAGCACGGCGCCAATCTGGCGGATGGCCTGAACGGCCTGCTGCTGGGAATGGGCGTCATCTGGCTGATGCTTCTGGCCCCCTGGATGACGCCGGCCACCAGCGTGATGCTGATCCCGATCGCTGGCGCCCTCACGGTGCTGCTGATCGCCAATCTGAATGGCCGCCTGTTCACCGGCGATTCCGGCGCCTACATGATGTCCTCGCTGATCGGCTTCGCCGCCATCGAGGCCTATGTCAGCCAGCGCGGCGCCATGCCGGCGCTCTATCTGGGCTCGGTGTTCCTGATCCCGGTTCTGGACATGGGCCGGGTCATGGCGGTTCGTATCCGGCGGGGCACGGGCGCCTTCACGCCGGGCCGCGACCATCTGCACCACTATCTCAAGGATTGGACCGGCAGCTCGAACCGCGCGGTGGCGATCTACCTGCTGCCGTGCGCGGTTCCCGCGCTGCACGCCTATCTGGGCCTGCCGACGCTGGCGGTGATGCTGCTGCAGATCGGCGCCTATGCCGGGCTGCTGTGGCTGGCGCGGAACATGCCCGCGGCGGCTCCCGCGGCGCCGGTGCGCATCGAGCAGCCGCAGCAGGTCTATGGCGGCGGCAGCTTCAAGCGCGCGCCCAAGCCGCTCCGGAACCGCGAGTAGCCATGGGCCGGATCGTCGCGGTCAATCGCTATTACTGGCCCGATCATTCGGCCACCAGCCAGCTGCTGACCGATCTGCTGGAGCACCTGGCGGCCAATGGCCGCGAGGTGCTGGCCGTCACCAGCCGGCAGCGCTACGACCAGCCGGGCGCCGCCCTGCCGGAGACCGGTGCTCATGGCGGCGTCGCGATCCTGCGGCTGTGGAGCACCCGGTTCGGCCGCGCCGGCCTTGCCGGCCGCGCGCTCGATTATCTCAGCTTCTACGCGTCGGCGTTCTTCACGCTGCTGTTCAAGGTTCGCCGGGGAGACACGATCCTGGCCCTGACCGATCCGCCGTTGCTGTCCGTCTTGGCGGGGCTGGTCGCGGCCGTGAAACGGGCACGGCTCGTCAACTGGTGCCAGGATCTGTTTCCGGAGATCGCCGAGCGCCTCGAGGTGCCGATGGTGAAGGGCGCCGTGGCGCGCGCGCTGCAGGCGGCCCGCAACGCCTCGTTCCGCGCAGCCCACGCCAACGTGGTCCTGTGCGACAACATGGCCAGCCATCTGCGCGGCCAGAAAGTACCCGACGATCGCATGGTGATCGTCCACAACTGGGCCGACGGCGACATTCGGCCGGTCGGCCGCGAGGCCAATCCGCTGCGGTGGGAATGGGACCTCGGCGAACGGTTCGTGGTCGGCTATTCGGGCAATCTGGGCCGTGCCCACGACCACGAGGCGCTGCTCGACCTGATGCAGCGCCTGCGCGGCCACGAGGATGTGACCTTCCTGTTCATCGGCGGCGGCGCCGGGCTCGATCGGCTGAAGCGGATGTCGGAGGACGCGGCGCTGCCCAACGTTCAGTTCCGCGCCTACCAGCCGCGCGAGCGCCTGTCGGAGAGCCTGTCGGCGCCCGACGTCCATCTGGTGAGCCTGCGCTCGGAGATGGAAGGACTGATCATGCCCAGCAAGATCTACGGCATCCTCGCGGCAGGCCGCCCGACCCTTTTCCTCGGCGCCGCCGATGGCGGCATCCAGCGCATCGTCGACAGTTTTGGCGCCGGGGCGCCCGCGCTGGGCACGGACGTTGCCTCGGCGGCTGACTGGATCGTCCGCCACAAGCGCGACCACGCGACCCTGGCGCGGATGGGCCATGGCGCTCGCCAGGCCTACGAAACCGAATACAACCGGGCGATCAGCCTTGGATTGCTCGAGCGGGTGCTCGCCGCGGCATAGGCGAAAACCCTAAGCCGCCTCGCCCCGAAGCGCGCCCTGCTGGCCGAGAAACCACTGGTAGGTCGCCCGCATGCCATCCTCGAGCGGGATCGCCGCTTTCCAGCCCATCCTCGACAGCCTCGATACGTCGAGCAGCTTGCGCGGCGTCCCGTCAGGCTTGGAGGGATCGAACACGATCCGGCCCTTGAAGCCGGTGATCCGCGCGAGCAGGCTGGCAAGATCGGCGATGCTGACATCCTCGCCGGTGCCGACATTGATATGCGACAGCATGGGCTGCGTCTCGGCTCGCCAGGCGGCCTCGGGCAGGTCGAGTACGAACAGCGAGGCCTCGGCCATGTCGTCGACATGGAGGAACTCCCGGTACGGCTTGCCGCTGCCCCAGATCGCCACCTCGGCGGCGCCTGACCGCGCCGCCTCGTGGAAACGGCGCATCAGCGCCGGGACCACGTGGGAATTGTCCGGGTGGAAGTTGTCGCCGGGACCATAGAGATTGGTCGGCATCACGCTGCGATAGTCGGTGCCGTGCTGACGGTTGTAGCTTTCACAAAGCTTGATGCCGGCGATCTTGGCGATGGCGTAGGGCTCGTTGGTCGGCTCGAGCCCGCCGCCGAGCAGCGCGTCTTCCGCCATGGGCTGCGCGGCATGCTTCGGGTAGATGCACGAGCTGCCCAGAAGCAGCAGCCGCCGGACACCGGCCTTGAAGGCCTGGTGGATGACGTTGCACTCGATCATCAGGTTTTCGTAGATGAAGTCGGCGGGGTAGGTATCGTTGGCATGGATGCCGCCGACCTTTGCCGCCGCGAGGATCACCGCGTCGATGCGTTCCGCCGCGAAGAAGCGCGCCACCGCCGACTGGTCGGCGAGGTCGAGCTCGGCGTGGGTGCGGGTGACCAGACGCTCACGCGGATGTCCTTCAGCCAGCAGGCGCCGCAGGATCGCCGCGCCCACCATGCCGCCATGCCCGGCGACGAATATCCGCTGACCGTCTAGGCTGCTCGTGGTCCTGTCCATCAGGCTGCCTTGCCACTGGCGATCAGGTTGCGGAAATAGTCGATCGTCCAGCCCAGGCCCTGGTCGAGCATGATGTTGGGCTGCCAGTCGAGCGTCTTCTTTGCCAGAGTGATGTCCGGGCAGCGCTGTTTCGGATCGTCCTGCGGGATTTCGTGGTAGACGATCTGGCTCGCCGATCCGGTCTGCGCCACCACCTTCTCGGCCAGTTCGCGGATGGTGAACTCGCCCGGATTGCCCAGATTGACCGGTCCGGTGACGTCGTCTCCGGTCGCCATCAGGCGGATGAAGCCTTCGACCATGTCCTCGACGAAACAGAACGAGCGGGTCTGGCTGCCGTCGCCATAGATGGTGATCGGCTCGCCCTGCAGCGCCTGCATGATGAAGTTGGAAACAACGCGGCCATCGGCCGGATGCATGCGTGGGCCATAGGTGTTGAAGATGCGCGCCACCTTGATCTGCAGGCCGTGCTGGCGGTGATAGTCGAAGAACAGCGTCTCGGCGCAGCGTTTTCCCTCGTCGTAGCACGACCGGAAGCCGATGGGATTGACGTTGCCCCAGTAGCTCTCGGTCTGCGGATGCACGACCGGGTCGCCATAGACCTCGCTGGTCGAGGCCTGGAAGATCTTGCACTTCAGCCGCTTGGCGAGGCCGAGCATGTTGATGGCGCCGTGGACCGAAGTCTTGGTCGTCTGCACCGGATCGTACTGGTAATGCACCGGCGAGGCCGGGCAAGCCAGGTTGTAGATCTCGTCGACCTCGACATAGAGCGGAAACGTCACGTCGTGCCGCAGGAACTCGAAACGCGGGTGATTGTGCAGGTGATCCACGTTGCGCTTGGTGCCGGTGAACAGGTTGTCGGCGCAGAGCACCTCGTGCCCGAGCTGCAGCAGCCGGTCGATCAGGTGCGAGCCGATGAAGCCGGCGCCGCCGGTTACCAGGATGCGCTTACGGCTGTCGTAGAGTCGGGCCAAGAGAAGTCCTTTCGGCGAAGAGAGCGGTCACGGCTTGGGGCTGGATTCGAGGATCAGCAGCCGGATGGTCTGAAAGTACCACGCCTTGTAGAAGGCATAATGAAACCCTGGCGCGCCATCGAGAAAGCCGCCTTTCACCCCGTAAGTGTACGCAAAGTAGAACCACGGATACCACCATTTGGCGAGGTTCCGGTACTTGAAGGTCTGGCGATCGGTGAAGGCTTCCCACGCCGCCGGATTCCCCTGCAGCGCCTTGTATCTGTGGGCCTCCCACAGCGCGTAGTCGCGGTGCTTCTCGATATATTTGCCCAGCCCCTTGTAGTCCTGGTGGTCGATCGGCGCGGCGATCTCGCCGACCTTGCCCTCGACGAGGGGATGCTCGTGGATCTCCATGTCGAGGGGGCTCCACGCCTGCTCCTCGATCCGCTCGTAGAGGGCGCTGCCGGTGCGGAACAGGGCCAGCTTACGCTGCGGCACGCCATGGCCCAGCGGCTTGCCCAGGAAATAGTTCGTATAGCCGAGCCAGTATCCGTTGATGGCCGGGTCCTCGATGGCGGCCGCCACCGCGTCGCAGAACCGGTCGTCGACGAACTCGTCGGCATCGACGAAGAAGACCCAAGGCTGGGTCGGCGGCTCGTTCATCAGGAACCAGTTGCGCTTCTTCGGAAAGCGCCCGTCCCACTTGAAGGTGACGACGCGGGCGCCGTAAGCGCGGGCGATGTCGGCGGTATCGTCGGTCGAGCCGCTGTCGATGACGACCACCTCGGCGAACCGGACCAGCCGCTCGAGGCAGCGCGCCAGATTGGCGCCCTCGTTCTTAACCGGAACCGCCGCCGTCACCGGCAACTTCCCCAGGCTGATCACTTCCTGTCGCATCCGGAATTTCCTGTGTGAGAGCCAAGGGTCATTGGGCCGCCTGTTCCAGCTGACTACGCGTGCGGAGCACCC
>VFQP010005890.1_pt1 | contig 10389 bp, 7 predicted proteins | sample 3512351 | NCBI WGS metagenome assembly VFQP01 (sample SAMN10412372, study PRJNA504923) | tailings metagenome | isolation source: Relicate 1 Philex TSF1 revegetated site | place: Philippines: Tuba, Benguet | collected 2017-08-29
CGCCCTCGCCAAAGCGCACCTACAGCGCCCAGGCGCCGCACATCATGGAGCCGCCCCAGCGCATGAACGCGCCGCTGCAGCGCCGCTCCGCCTCGGCGCCCCGCGGCGGGCGCGCCGCCTCCTCAGCGGTGGGCCCCCACCCCGAGCTGTACGAGGCGCCCGCCGCCGCCGCTCACGAGGAGCCGGCCTGGGGCGCTTCCGAGCACCCCCCGCCGCAGCAGCAGCGCCCGTCGGCGGCGCGCCGGGCGGCGCCCCCGGCCCCCTCGGCGCGCGCCAGCTCTGCGCACCACCGCGCCGAGCTGGCCGAGCTGGGCGTGGTGGACGAGGGCGACGACGAGGAGCTCTTTGCCGCCGAGGAGGAGCAGCAGCAGCAGCAGCAGCGGGACCACGTCCGCCGCCCCGCCAGCGCAACTCGCCCGGGCTCAGCGGCCCTGGCCCATGGGCCGCGCCCCTCCAGCGCCTCGAAAACCACGGGCCCCGCCTGGGGCACGACGGCTCAGGCTGAGGAGCGCCCTGGGTCGGCGCACAGCGTGCGGTCCCACCGCAGCAGCGCGTCGCAGCAGCAGCAGCCGCCCAACAAGGCAGTGGCCGACCTGTCGCCCTACCTGCAGCCCATGGGCGGAAGCGGTGGCAGCAGCAGGCCGGGCTCCAGGCCCTCGTCGGCGCGCTTTGGGGGCGTGGCGGCCCTGGCGTCTGCGGCGCCGGGGTCGCGGCCGCTGAGCAGGCGGGCCAGCAGCATTGCCAGCAGCAAGGCCGCAGAGGAGCCGCAGGAGGCGGCGGAGCCCGAGGTGCAAGAGGCGCAGCCGGCCTGGGAGCCCTCGGCGGGCGGCGCCAAGTCCGAGCATGAGGAGGAGAAGGACGAACGGGAGGCGGCGGAGGCCGGGCAGCAGGAGGGGCAGCAGGACCAAGAAGAAGAAGGAGAGGCCAAGGGCGAAAAGTCCTGGGCGTCTTCCGCGGCGGCAAGCGCCTCGGCGGCCCCAGCCGCCGCCGCCGAGCCGGAGCCCGAGCCTGAGGCTGAAGAAGCTGACGGCGAGGGGGACGCGGCGGCGGAGGAGCCGCAAGCTGAGGAGCAGGCGGCGGATGAGGAGGACCTGGGCGGCATCGGCATCCCTCTCTCGGAGAGCGGGGCGGAGGAGCAGCAGCAGCAGGAGGGCGGCGATGAGGGGGGTGAGGAGGAGCAGCAGCCTGACGCTGAGGAGGAGGAGGAAGAAGAGCCGTCGGGCGGCGATGCGGAGGCCGCCGAGGCCGAGGCGGACGAGGCGCAGCAGCAAGACGCAGCGGAGGAGGAGCCTGAGCAGCACGAACAGGAGCAGCGGGAGGAGGGCCACAACAACAGCGGCGGTGGCGACAGCATGGGCGACCTGGACGCGGCGGCGGCGCGCCTGCGGGACGAGCAGGGCAGCCTGGCCCCTCAGGGTCCGGCGCAGGGCGGCGGGGATGCCGAGGGCGTGCAGCAGGAGGACGAGGACGGCGATGAGGGGGGGGACGCGGCGGATCAGGAAGAGGAGCAGGACGGCGGCGCCGAAGCGGCGGAGCAGGAAGAGGGCGAGCCGCCTGGAGAGGAGGAGGGGGAGGACGAAGATGAGGAGGACCTGCCGGCCGACCTGCCCCAGTCAGAGGTGGCGGCATCATCGGCGGCGCCGGAAGACGGCGAGCCGGAGGAGGAGGAGGAGGAGGAGGAGGCGTAGCCCTGCTTGCGCTTCCGCCCACACACACACGCACCAGTGCACCCGCTGACCACACACTGCCGTAGCACTGCACCTTGATTTGCTGCTGTTGATGATGTCGCGTCTTCTGCTGGTGGCTCACGCGTTTGTGAGTCGCGGCCCCCCCGCCGAACGGCCCAAGCGCGCTGCGTGTGTGAGGCCTTGCCGGTGTGCAGAGCGCCTGTGGGGGCCATGCTGCAAGTGCCAAAGGTGCAGCAGACGCTGCGCCGTGAGGCCCCGGGTGGGCTGCGCACGCTTTGCACGCTGGCCGGTGCGCGTCTGCCCACCCAACCCCCCGCGCTCCGCAGTGCCTCCAAACCGTGCAGCACACAGGCCGCACGGAGCGCTCATCAGAGCCAAGCTCACGCAGAGCGCACCTGAGGCCCGCTCCTCCTGCGCCATGCCGCCGAAGGGGCCGGTAGGGCCTTCGCAGGCGCCCGCGCAGAAAGCGAAGCAGCAGCAGCAGCAACAGCAGCAGCCGAAGCGCCCATCGGCTCAGTCCGCGGCGGCGCGGCCTGGGCAGCGCAGGCCGAACGGGCCAAGCTCTGGCAGCAACGCCGTGCGGGCCACCGCCCTGGAGCAGCCGCTACAGCAGCGGGTCCTGCGATGGCAGCTGGGGGTACACACGATGGCGGAGGAGACGCAGCGCCTGGAGGCTCAGGTGCTTGCGCGTTGAGCGCCCACCGATCCAGCACGCATGCGCTGCAGCAGATGGCTGAACGCACGCCGCTCACCACCACCGCTGCTTGCATCGCGTGCATTGCACCTGCTGCGCAGGCCCAGCGCCTGCACAAGGACACGTACGACCCGCCGGGCGGCGCGGCCGCTATCGCCGAGTTCGCCTCTGCAGCGCTCAGCCTGGTGACGCTCGAGGTGCGCGCGCTGTGTTGCTGGTGCGATGAGGCTTTGGGATTTGGGAGGGCATTTTGGGGGGCGGCGTGCGCCTGCTCACCAGCCGACCTTTTCCCTGCGCGTGCTGTCTGCCTGCCGTCTGACAGGTGTGCGCTGAGCTGGAGCAGGTAGTGGCCGCCAGCGAGGAGCTCGAGTGGGAGCCGGTCAGCGTGGCCGTGGAGCAGCAGCCGCGCATGTCGTCGGCGCCCTTTGGTGGGTCGCAGCAGCGCCAGCCCCCGCAGCAGCCGGGCCGGGGCAGGGGCGGGCCCCTCAGGATGCTGCAGGGCGCCTTGCTGGCGGCGGGGGCAGGCCGCGGCGGCCGCGGCCCTGCCGGCGCGCCCCCCTCGGCAATGGGCCCCGGTGGGCACGGCGGCCCTGCCGGGCGCCGGCCTCCCTTCCTCAAGCTCATGATCAAGAGCGCGCGGGGGCGGGAGGCCGGCATGCGCGCGGCGGACGCGGTGGACGCGGCGGCGGGCGTCCTGCCCCCCTCCCAGGCGGGGGGCCCCCGCGGCGGCGACCCTCCGGCGCCCGGCGGCGGCCACCCCAACAACAGCGCGGCGCTGGCGGCGGCCGCCCTGCTGGAGGACGAGGCGCTGGCCACGCTGGACCTGCGCGCCATGCGTCCCGGGCTCATCAACGCCAAGGGCCCGCTGGGGTGCAAGCCCACCGACTGGGTGGCGCTCAGCACTGAGCCCATAAGCACCGCCGCCATGTGGGGGGGCGGAGGAGGCGCCGGCGGGGTGGTGCACGCGCTGGGCCTGGTGACGGGGCTCACGGCCACGGGCCCCCACACCTCGGACGCCGAGGTGGAGGTGGCCTGGCCAGAGCCCGGCTCCGACCTGCACCGCCTGCTCTTCCCCCAAGCGGCGGCGGTGCAGGCGGCTGAGGCGGAGGGGGAGGGCGAGGGCGCGGAGGGGGCGGAGGATGGGCAGCGCAGCGGCAGCAGCAGCTCAGAAGACGCAGAGGAGGAGGAGGACTTGGACGAGGACGCGCGTGCCCCACCCTCGGCGGCGGCGGGGGCCGTGCCGCTGGCGCAGCAGCGCTGGTTCTTCAGCGTCATTGGCACGGGCGCCAGCAGCCTGCGCACCTTTACGGCGCTCAGGGGCGCCAAGGACCGCGCAGCCAGGCAGCAGCGCGAGGCCGCCGCCGCCGCCGTCACGGCCATGCAGCACCGGCAGGCCCTGTCCTCCTCTGGCGGGGCCGCCGCCAACGGCGCGGGCGGCAGGGGCGCCCGCATCAGCGCGCCCGGCGGCAGGAGCGAGGCGCCCCCGGCCGCACCCCCCGCCCCTCCCCCTCCTCCCACGCTGCTGCAGAGCGTGCTGTGCCCGGGCCCGCGGGTGCTGCACGGGCTGGACCTGGGCGCGCTGGCGCAGGCCTTCCCGCACATGCAGCAGTGGCTGGGCAGCGTGGAGGAGCACTGCACGCGCGTGGGCCGGCTGAACCCCTCGCAGGTGCGGGTTGCGCATGATGGGGTGGTGGGGTAGCATGGGGCATGCGCGCACAGGACGCAGCCTCCGCTCAGCTGCTCCTCATCAGCTTGCAGCTGCGTGCCCTGACCGACTAAGCCCCCCTCCCCCCTCACACACACACCCGCCCGTGTGGGGCGCAGGTGCGGGCGGTGCAGCAGGTGCTGGCGGCGGGGTCGGTGGCGCTGACGGAGCGGGAGCAGGGGCACGCCACGGGCCACCAGGTGCTGCTGGTGCAGGGCCCGCCGGGCACGGGCAAGACCTCCACCATTGCGTGCCTGCTGGGCCTGCTGGTGTCGGGCGGCGGCGCGCTCTCCTCGCTGCTGGTGGCGCCCACCAACACGGCAGTGCAAGAGGTGCGGCGTGCAGTGGTGTTGATTTGGACTCTGCTGCCGCTGCTGCTGGTGTGGGGCCCGCGAGTCGCGTGCCACACTGGCTGAGGTCGCGTCCACCGTCCTTGGAGTCGCAGGTGGCGCACCGCTTCCTGGGCAACCTGCACGCGCAGCGCGGCGCCACCCTGCCGCTGCAGCAGGAGGGGGCGGGAGGGGTGGTGCGCCTGCGTGACCTGGCGCTGCTGGCCAAGGACGAGGTGGTGCGCGCAAAGGTGGGCGCCACGCACGCCCTCGCCCTCGCGCAGCAGCAGCAGCCCACTGCCCCCTCTGTGCCCCCGCCCCAGCAGCAGCACCTGGCGGCGCCGCGCCCCCCAAGCATTGGCTACTCGTTGCTCGAGGTGTGCAGCGAGACGCGGGCGGCGCGCCTGTACACGGCGCTGCTGGACCCGCGCGACAGCGTGTGGGAGGCGGCGGCGCGCCTGGTGTGGGCCTTTGAGGGCGGGCCTGGCCCTGGGGCGGGTGGGGAGGGCAGCAGGGGGGTGGGGCGGCAGGTGGGGCAGGTGCGGCGGTGCCTGCGGCTGCTGCGCGCCCAGGCGCTGCTGCTGTGGGAGCACCTGCCCCTGGCGCTGGTGCCGCGCGCCCTGCAGCAGCAGCAGCAGCAGCAGCAGCAGCAGGCGCAGGTCCCTCCCCCCGCCCCAGCACCGCCAGCAGCGCTGCGCCCGTGCCTGGACGAGGTGCTGCTGCGCCTGGCGCACGCGTGCGGGGAGGCCGAGGGGCGCCTGGAGCGCGCGCTGGCGGCGCGCACGGCGGCGGCGGCAGCGGCGGCGCCACCGCTGAGCGCCAAGCAGCGCGACGCGCTGGACTTTATGGCGGTGCTGACGGAGGGGGATGGCGGGGAGGGCTTTGCGGCGGTGTGGCGCGCGGCCGAGGCGGCGCAGGCGCTGCGCGGCACCTGGCCCGAGTGGGAGCGGGGGGAGGTGGTGCGCGAGTGCGGCGTCAAGCGGCCCGACGAGGCGGTGGGATGGCTGGAGAAGCAGGTGCGCGTGCGTTGGGCGTCGGCTGCGGGACTTGCATCTGTTTGGACCCCTCGGCGGGGCCGGAGCCCAGCTACCGTGCGTATCAAATGTCTCGCAGCGCAAAGGCATGCACCACAGAGCACATCAAAACAACCCGGCTGGTGTGTATCCACGCGCGTGCGTTTGGTGGGGGCGGAGTTGTTGGGTGGAATTGTGGGGAGGGGAGGGACGCAAGGCAGAGCGCGCAGGCGTGCGGCTGGCAAAGCGCCGTGTGCGCGTGGGATGGCTCCGTGGAGACGGGCTTGCGTGTGCGTGTGCACGTGCGGTGCGGTTGGGAGGGCGATTTAGGGGTGCGGGGCGGGAGTGGGCTGGCTGGCTGAAGGAGCGGCGCTTTGGTCAGGCTGGCAGAGAAGAGCGTGGCTGCTTGACCGCACGACTCGCGCGGCGCATGCCACTCTGTCGATGCGCAGAAGGGTGGGCTCTGGCCTTCTCCTGTGGCGCCCTGCGCGCGGCGGCAGTCAGGCGTCAGCTCCCCGCAGGTCCCACGCCGCCCACGCACGGGTGGCAGCCTAGCAGTGCTTGCCGTTTGCTCTGCGGGTGCGCCGCGTGTGGGCAGCTGCTCGGAGAGCTTGTCAGGCGCTGCGCAACGCCCCCGCAGCGCGCAGGCGCCGTGTGGGGCGTGCGCGGCGCCTCGAGCGAGCCCCACAGGGCAGCTGCCGCCCACGTGCGCATCTGCAGAGGCAAACGCCAGCCACCGCAGGGGCCGGCGCCCTTGCCTTGGGGCCCTTGGCTGACGGGTCTGCGGGGAGACGGGCGTCACGCTCCCGCCGCGCGCGCAGCGAGCGCACAAGGGGCACGCCAGAGCCTTGACCCGTCACGCAAAGACGCCACCGCGTGACGCTTCGCGGAATCGCAGTGCCGCCCTGCTCCTGGGTTTGGCTAGCGTAGTGATTGTTCTGCCTTGCGTGCCTGTCGCCGCGCACAGGCGCAGGGCGTCCCGCTCACGCTCTGCCTTGCACTACCAAGCAGAGTCCCACCGGCCCCCGCGTGTTGCCGCTGCTCGCTGCTCCCCCTGACCCTCTCCCCTCTGCGCAGGTGCTGGCGCATGTGCGCCTGGTGTTTTGCACCGTGTCCATGTGCGGCCGCAAGCTGCTGCACCAGGCGCGCCAGCTGCAGCCCAGGGCGCCCGGCGGGGGCGGCGGCGCGCGCCGCCCGGGCTTTGACGTGTGCATCGTGGACGAGGCGTCGCAGCTGGCCGAGCCGCAGACCTCCATCATCCTAGAGGTGCGTGTGCGCGGCTGTGCTCTTGTGGGCACGCCCGCGCAGCGCCGCCGGCACCTGTGTGCCGCTTGACCCCACCAACCTCACGCTGCGTGCGCGTGCCCTCAACCCCTTGCAGGCGTTCCCCGACCTGCCTGTGCTGGCTCTGGTGGGCGACCCCAACCAGCTGCCCAGCACGGTCAAGAGCCCCACCGCGCTCAAGCTGGGCCTGGGACGCAGCCTCATGGACCGCCTGTGCAAGCTGGGCATGGCCATGCACATGCTCAACACGCAGTACCGCATGCACCCGCACATTTCGCTCTGGCCCTCGCGCGCCTTTTACAACGCCCAGGTGAGGCTGATCGAGGTGGGGCGCAGGGGCCGCAGCAAGCGAGAGGGAGAGACGTTTGCCCCCCCCCCAAAGGCGCTCGCCGCGCGCCCGCTTCCATGCCCGCAGCTGCTGGACAGCGACCGAGTGCTGGAGCCCATGCGGTGCGGGCACCTGGCCTTCCTGCCGCTCTTCCAGGCGCTGGGCGCCTACAGGGTGGTGCACGTGGGCGGCGGCGCCGGCGAGGAGATGACGGCTTCTTCCTCCTCCTCCACGGGCGCCGCCACCACTGGCGGGGGCGGCGCCAGGAGCGGCACGCGCGTGAACCGCGCCGAGGCCGAGCTGGTGGCGCGCGCCGTGCGGGCGCTGGTGGCGCAGTTCCAGAGCCGCCGCCTGCCCCTGCCCTGGCAGCACCTTGGCGCGCAGCACCTCGGCCCGCAGCAGGGAGAGCCGCCCTTCACCATCGGCGTCATCTCGCCGTACAACGGGCAGGTGCGCGAGCTCTGGCGTGCTGGTGTGCTTGCGTGCGTGCGTGTTTGGGGGGATTCGCGTCTGTTTTTTTTTTTGGACGCCTCGGCAAGGGCCGCAGGCCAGCTAGAGCTGGGCGCGTCAGAGGTGGGTCCCAGCGTGAACGGCCATGCGTGAGCCAGAAGCACACGCATGGGTGCACCAGCACGTGTGCGCGTGTGTGGGGGGTGGGGTGAGGGCGCGGCGCAGCGCACGTCCCGCAAGCGAGCTGTGCCCCTCTGTCTCTCTCTGCGCTCAGGTGCGTCTCATGTCGGAGCTGCTGGCGGACCTGCTGGCCCAGTGCGGCCGCGGCAGCAGCAAGCACGCCAAGGCCGCGCAGCCCCAGCAGCCGCAGCAGCCCGCTACCCTCCTGCCCGGCCCTGCCGCCGTGCCCGCCAGCCGCCCGCAGCAGCCGCAGGCGTCGTGCGGCTTCAGCCTGGAGGTCCGGTCGGTGGACGGCTTCCAGGGGCGCGAGATGGACGTGGTGCTGGTGTCCACGGTGCGCAGCAACACGAGCGGCGCGCTGGGCTTCCTCAGCGTGAGTGTTGCAGCTGCTGGTGCTGCTAGCGCTCCTTGCGGCTGCTGCACACGTCTCTTGTCTAGCGGTGCTCACTCGCTCGCCTCTGCCACCACACGCTCACGCAGGACGAGCGGCGCCTGAACGTGGCCATCACGCGGGGGCGGCACGCCGTGTGGCTCTTTGGCGACACGCACACGCTGCGGCAGGGGGACCAGGTACAAAGGTGCTCGAGGGACGCGTTGACTCGCAAGATGGCGAGGCAGGCTCTTGCCGTTGGCCCCGAGAGGTGTGTGCGCGCGCGCACCCACCCCTGTAGGTGTGGCACCGTCTGGTGGAGGACGCGTGGGCGCGCAAGGCGCTGGTGGACGGCAAGGCGGTGGAGCAGCTGCTGCCGCCCCTGACGGCCGCACCTGCCACTGCAGCAGCGCAGCCGCTGGTGCCGCAGCAGCACCCGCAGCAGCAGCAGCGGGGCGCGTTCGTGGTGCCCGTGGTGAGCGCCTCGTTCGGCGGCATCGGCAACGGCTTCTTCTCGTCGGGCGCCGCTGCCGGTGGTGGCGTTGGTGGGGTTGGCGGCGCGCGGGCGGCGCAGCAGCAGCAGCAGCAGCAGCAGCCGCAGGAGGCGCCTCAAGAGGAGCCCGCCGCCGCCCCGCTCGCGTCGATGCGGCGCGCCGCCACGGTGGGCGAGCGGGCGGTGGGCGGGGAGGGCGGTGGGGAGGCGGCGGCGGCGCAGCGCGGTGAGGAAGGGGAGGGGGCGCAGCAGCAGCAGGAGCCGGAGGAGGAGCTGGAGAGCATGGCCGAGTATGTGCGGTCGCTGGCGCTGTCGGACCGGGGCGGCTCGTCCGCCTCTGCGTCGGACCTGAGGCTGCGGTAGTGGGCAGGTGCTTCAGGCAGGCGTGTTTGCGCGTGGGTCGTTTGCAGACCAGGGTGTTTGCGTGTGGCGAGAGCCGTGGCAGATGGAAGTGCAATGTCATTGACGGACGCTGAGGGCAACGCGCGTGCCGAGCTCTTGAGCGCTTCCAGAGAGCCGGTGACCAAAAAGGCGCGCTGCGGGCACCGGCCTGCGGCGAACGCTGAGCAGAGCGCTGGCCAGCGGTGCGCCAGCTGCGCCCACGCTTCATGTGAGGCCGTGTGTCTGTGGTGGGCTGCACTGGCGGGCAGCGGCGGGCAGCCCTCTCCCGCCCTGCTGTCTGGCCCAGGTGCGCACGGCAGATACTCATGGGTGGAGCGTCCCGCGGCGCGCGCTCCCCGGCAGGCTGCGTGCGGGCTCCTGAGAAGACTCGCATGGGCTTTTCGGGCTTGCGGTGGCGCGCCCACGCTCACCGCTGGGCGCACAGGGACGCGGTGAGCTGACGCAGATAGGCAATCAAAGCACTCAGCTGCGCATCCGCGCTGCCGCACGCGAGATCGGGCCTGGCGCGGGCCACCTTCAGGCGCCCTACTGCGCAGGTGAGGGTGGGGATGGCCCCCAGAGCGCGAGACGGGCCCGTCCAGCGGCTACACTGCTTTGAGGATAGGCTGTACATCGCGCATCGCGGGTCTCTGGCCTCCGCGGGCGCGCGCGCAGCGCCAGCCAGAGTTTCGGGATCGGCTGTTGCGCGGGGCGGTTGCGCTCCGCTGTGGTGCAGCAGCGCCTTCGCGCGCGCCGCGCAGAGGGTTGCGTGAGCGTGCCAATCACCGTCGTGCGCTCCCTTTTGCTTTCGTGTGCGCAGGCCGCCAGAGCCATCCACACTTTTTGCTGCAGCTGTACACCCAAGGCCAGCTCTCCAAGCAGCGGCCAACGCGCGCCAGTCGCCGCTGGAGGTGCTCAGGTGAGCGTGAGGGCGCTGGCCATCGCTGCTTTGGCGTCCCGTCCGCCGGGGATGGTGGGCCTGCCTTGGGTGGTGGGCTTCTTCTGCGCCTCGCTGGCGGGGCGGCGGCAGCAGCAGCGGTTTGGGCAGCGCTGGAGCAGCTCAGCGCGCGGGCGCTGCAGTTGCTGGCAGCTGATAGCGCCGGAAGGAGGCTTGCCAACGTGATGCGCTGTGCACGTGATTGCTCCCCGCAGCGCACAGCCTCAAGCTCGTCAGCCTCCGCCCTACGCTCCTGCTACCAATTACCTCCCTGCATCCTCTCTACCTGCTCATCCCCAAGACTTTACTGGTCGCTCACCTCCCAGCGAGCGGCGGCGCGCAAACTTGGGCGCGGCCAGCGCACGTTCGCGTGCGGGCGGGGCCAGCCTGCCGCCGCCTGTGGCTGCCCTTGACGCCGGGGGCGCTCGCGCCGCCCGTGTGTACCGAGGGCGGCCGCAGGCGGCGCAGGCGGCCTGCATTGTCGCCTGTGGCTGCCCTTGACGCCGGGGGCGCTCGCGCCGCCCGTGTGTACCGAGG
>VFQP010005891.1_pt1 | contig 10386 bp, 4 predicted proteins | sample 3512351 | NCBI WGS metagenome assembly VFQP01 (sample SAMN10412372, study PRJNA504923) | tailings metagenome | isolation source: Relicate 1 Philex TSF1 revegetated site | place: Philippines: Tuba, Benguet | collected 2017-08-29
CAACCGGAATGTTACGGCCTACACTGACCGGTGCTCGGAAGGTGATCACCGTGTGATTACGAGTCAGCACATCCGAAGCGAGAACCGGAGCGCCATTAAACAGAACGATCTGAGCCGGATTGAGATTCGGAGCACCGAATGAACGACCGACGATTGTGATGATCGGTTGACCGCTGGTGGGCAGATCGACGTTCGGTTGGACGCGTTCAACGCTCGGAGCTTCATACTGGAACGGATAAGTGTTCGACAGTTGAGTGCCCACCGTCACTTGCGCCACGACCGAATCCACACCAGCCGGTAAACGACACACAATTTGCGATGGAGCTACTGACAGAACCGGACAATCAACTAAACCGAACGTGACGGACGTGGGGCGTGAGCCGTCGCCAAAGTAATTGCCCGTCAGCGTAACATTCGAAGCCGGACCGGTCGGCAGAGTGGATGGACTGATACCACTAATCGACGGCGAACTCAAACCAACCGTATAGCCACCTGACGGCAGACCGGCGTATGTGACGACGATCGGTGCAGTGGACGACTGCGGAGTTGATCCTAACGTGAAGATGAGGTACGTCGCATTTAGGAAAGTGATGATATTTCCACCCAAACCACCGACCGTCACACTCGCCAAAAAGATCTTTGAACCAAAGTTTGTACCCGTCACCGTAAGCACTTGACCGGTTGTGGTAAGTGTCGGCGGGAATACATCCAAAATGATCGGACTCGTATAAGTGAGACCAAACGGTGCACTCACGCGACCGGCGACACTCGTCGCTACGACAGGGTTGTTTGAACCACCGCCATTCGGTAACTGACAAACGATTTGACCGAGCGAATTCGACCACGACTGAATCGGACAGTTCGTACCGTTAACAGTAACAGAACCGTACGAATCGACGGATGTACCAGAGATTGTGATGAACACACCTCCGAGCGTCGGGAATGACGTGGCGGTGATCGGACCAATCGTCGGCGCGTTATAAGTAAAGGCCGAAATGAAACCACTCGCTCCACCGTTCTGGAATACAGTAACTCGCAATGAAGTACCGTTACCGGCCGGAGTGATACACGATATACTCGAATCTGACCAACCCGCAACCGTACAGTTCACAGTCTGGCCGTTTCCTAAAGTGATCTGAACCGATCCCGATCCCTGCGCGTTACCGAAATTTGCACCAGCAATCAGGAGCGTCTGACCACCAGCGGTTGACACACCGCTCGGGTGCTGCGGACTGAGTGAATTCACGATCGGAGCGAGATACGTCACTGAGACCGGATCACTCTGCTGTCCGGCTGTGATGACCGACACCTGAACAGTACCCGAACCGGCAGGGAACGTGCACGTAATCAATCCGTTTGCCCATGAGCCAGCAGTGGCTGAGCAGGTGAAACCATTCGACAACTGAACAACTCCCAACGGACCGAAATTCGCACCAGAAATAGTTGCTGTGACCGAACCCGCAGGAGCCGGACCGGCCGCTGCACCCCAAGTGATACCGGAAATGCTCGGTCGCGTGTAGTTGACCGCGATTTCACCACTCGTGAGACCACCGACCGTGACGACAACCGGTATCCAAACACCGGCCGGATTAGTGCTCGGTGCAGTGAAGTTAATGGACGTCGCACTTACGAGGGTTGGAACCAAATCCACACCATTAAATCGAACGCGCGTGTCCGGACCGGCCAGGTTCGAACCACGGATTTCGACGTTTTCGCCACCCGCTGTGTTGAGGATATTCGGACGGATCGTATCCAGTGACGGCACAACCCAATTCAGAGGGAACAGACTGGTGGGTTGACCCGCCACGGTAACAGTCGTCGGATTGGGCGGTCCGGACTGGCGCACACCACGCGTACACGTCAGATACGTATCGTTTCGGAACGTGACAGTACACGGAGTACTCAAAGCGTTGATCACGAGCGAAGTGGTGGACGGACCGAACTGCACACCGAACAGTGTCAGTTCCGTCGCGAGAACCGGCACCGGATTCGGTAGGATTTGGAAGAGCTGCGGTCCAGAATACGTGAATGTCTGAGGAGTACCGACTGAGGGCTGGCCGCCAGCAGTGACGGAAATCGGGAGATCCTGACCTGCGCCGGGCGGAGTCAAACACACAATCACGGTATGATTCGATACGGGATTGGTACACGGTTTGTTGTCGATCAGAACTGTGAGAGCCGCAATCGAAGCGTTTCGACCGAAGTTAAAGCCCTGAATTGTGACCGGATTTCCACCGGCCGTTGCGGTATTGGCACAGACCGGCGGTCGGGCCAGTTGCGGCGCGTCATACGCATAGTTTTTGGTGTTTGTGGCCGGATTAGTACCAGCATAAACCTGAATGGTATTAACCGTTCCCTCACCCGGTGGGGTCAAACAAATCATTTGCGTCGGTAAACGGGTGATGACCGAGCACGACTGACCACCAACAAAGATTGTAATACTCAAACCGTCACCGAAATTTGTACCCGTCACTGTGAGACTTGCATTACCCGAAGTCGGTGCAACCGTCCACGTCGGAGTACCAAGCGTTGGCGGATCATATGAATAGGTCTGAATGAACGGCGCACTCACACGGGTGTAGAGCGTAACCACAACTTGTTTGTTCGCGCCTGAACCGGGCGGTACGACGCACACGATACGACCCGAAGCGTCGTAATTAACAGCCAGACACGACACACCTCCGACCGTCACACTACCCTGAACCGGTGCCGGCGCTACGACCGGCTCACCCGTTCCAGGAGAGAGTGTAATAGTGATGAGGTTACTGCCTCCGGGCGGTCCGTTCAACGGACTGACGTTTTGGATGACCGGAGTGGTCGGTTGGGCCAAAGCAGTGATCGAATACGACGCAAGCGTCGAGAACGTCACAGCATCCGAAAATGCGTACACACAAAACAGCACGCGTGAATCGGACGGTGGCGCAACCACAAACGAACTGTAAACGGGCGGATTCGATCCAGTGATCGGATTAGTCGCCGCCGGGGTTGAACCGAAATACGATCCCGCGTCCTGACGTACCGCGGCACTCAGAGCCGGTGCAATCGCAGAATCTGAGGTTAAATACGTGTTGAAAGGATTCGGTACTGCAGTGTTAAGCGTTGCACGAAACTCCAATCCCGGTAGCTTTTGCGTACTCGTCGGATAAGTCGTGAAAAACGCCCAGCCATTACGCAAAACGTTCGCATTCGCAGTACCGAACAGAGTGATGTTCGTTGGTACATACACACAAATGTCGAAACGAATTTGGAAAGCGCGAACTCCCGCCACTGCCGGAGCAGTAAACGTTACGTAATACGTTTTCGGGTTCGGATTACCCACCGCGTTCGTAAACACAATCGTGGCGTGACTCGAATTATCAAATCCACTCACTTGCGAGCTCTGAGACAGGAAACCTGAACCCAATGAACCGCCGATATTTGGTAAAGCCGAACCGCCTCCGACCCAGAATGGTGGTGCGCGGACGGCGGAGGAAGTGTTTGCAGATGCGGCGACGTTTAACACTTCACCACCCGGCAAAGTGGTATCAATTGCAAACGACTGGAATTCGTTCGTGTTTACATCAAACGATCGAGACACGCACGACGACGGCGGTACACTCATCGCCGGTACAGCCACGACCGGTGGAGGCGGACGGCGTACGGTCACGGTGTAGGTACGATCATTCGCCGAATTTGTGTTTTGTGCCTGCACTCGGATTGAAAGCACGGTGAATGCATCGGTTGTGAGCGATGGAGTGAGTGTGACGATCGGCGAAGCGGTGGCGGTGGCAAGCGGTGAGGAGGTGAAACCCGGAGCAGTCAAATCCATTCGCTGGTACTGACCGCCATCCGTCAGAACCGCTGCGATTGTAATACCCGCCGTCCACGAAGCAACAGACGCGGTGTACGCAAAAGTACCGGACGAAAACGTTTGTTCGAGCGATACGGCATAACCCAAATCCGTTCGAAGCGTGATCGAATCGAGTGTTGCGACGGTGGAGGTCGGGCGGGTAATATACAGCTGATACGGTTTCTCCGGAGTGCCGGCCTCGGCTTTTACTATGATCGTATACACCGTGTTTATACCAAACGGAATGCCCGCTATAACAGTGGCCGATTGACCGACCGTATACGGACCGCCATTTATTCGGACTTGTGAAAACTGCCATAAAGCAATGGCAGTGATTGTGACCGAACTGGCAGTGGGTAAAACTGTAACGAAATAATCGGGTGTTGTATTGTTCGTTACCGTCAAACCGTCTGATGCTGATACGGAACGTAAATTCGTATCAGTCAGAGGAGCGGACGAAATCGAAATGGTATAAACCGTAAAGTTCTTTGGGTTTTCTGCTGATACGTTGAACGTACAGAGAGTGGTACCGGTCGGAATCGGCACGTTCGATGCAACGAAGTTCGGGCCGGCCGGTCCATACACCACACCACCCGCGAGCATACGAACGACAGCGCTTGAGAATGATGTGGTGGCGAGAATCGTCACTGACGGAGTACCGGACGTCACCTGCAGAGAGTATGCGCGTCGACTCTCTACGAATACACCTCCCGGTTCGTTAAACGTAAAGCCCTGTACCTGTAAGTTGGTGAGACGCGAATCTGTCGACGGCAAACGCGTGACCGTAACTCGATACGTCACTTCCGCGATCGTATCCGGAGCGATAACATTTACATAAACGAAAGTCGTTTGTGCAGAGATATAAATCGCCGGTGACTGAGTGGTTGATCCGACCGCATCCAAATTTGCCAGACTCGTACCAACTCCAATGGACTGAGCTGCTACGGCGGAAGTCGGAGTGAGGGTAAACGCCGTACCGGCTTCCACGCTTATCGCGTATTCGAAAATATTGTTTCTGAAGAGAGGAGTTAATGCGCCACTGTTTGATATGAGGTTGGTCAAATTAGGATTGGAAGAGAGAGCCGCCGGACTGGCCATAATAAGCGGCTGATCAATACGATAAACCTGACGACCCGGATATGGCGGTACGGTCTGAGTAAGAAACCATAAATCGTGCATCTGACCAGTCAGTGTACCGACGGCATTAAAGTAATTGATACCATCACCTTTGTCAAAGCCGACTTGCGCTGGTTTCTGACCACTGGCAGTACCCCACAGCCACTGCTGTGCCTTATAACCATAATTGAAGATCGCATACGTTTGAACGGTATCAGTAACCAAAGTACCCTGAAATGTATTGAGGAAATCAACGCCAGATCCGAAGTAACCGACCGAATCCCACGTAACACAAATGGCCAGTGACGGACTGAATCGGTTCGTGCCCAAAAACGAAGTTTGGACGACACTCTGAAACAGACCGAGTGATGGTAAATCAGTGACTGCTCGCTGCCAGACAAGACCGAGAACTGGACTCCACGTAACGACATCAGCCCAAAACACTGCGATCATACGAATACCCAAATTCGTAGGCATGGACTGAGGTGTGTACTGCACGACGCCCGTAACGAAACTGAAAGCTCCGTTATTGGCAATAAACACTCGATTGTATGAAGTGCCGTAATACGGTAAGGTGTAATCTTTTCCTCCGTTGTTTAAATTATTAAGACTGATCGACCACGCATTATCGTCGTCGCGTGAACCCTGCACGATATCACCCGCAGTCGGACCGTACGGAAACATCGGACTGGTCTTATTATTAGGATACATATTCAACGGGTACGGATCGGTCATAACCGGGAAACAGGACTGAAGCTCTCCGTTCAGGTATGGACCACCACAGCACGTGGAATAATCAACGCGATTCGGATAGTTCATATACGTACGATCAACACCAGCGAACGGCCCTGCGGTCGTCACAGTGGGTTGAGTGTTCGGACTCTGCGGATTTTGTCCGGTCCACGAGTATGAACCGGTGCAGTACGCATCGACTGCGCTGATACCGCATAACAACACGGCACAAACAGCAGCCAACGCGTATGCACGCGACGACTCTGCCGATGCAGTTCGGTTGACACCGCCTCTTCTTATCATACGGAGGAGATGACCTGAGACACAGACAAACACAATACGGCACACAAACAGGAGAGGCAGAACACAATCAGCACCGTGCGACAGACGTGAACGCGGCCGGAGGTAGTGACAATGAAAGGCAGTTTACGAGGAACGAGAGAAAACGAGAGAGAAAGAGAGTGAGAAAAAACAAACGCGCGACATAAAAATTTGTGGCAGGTTTTTTCCTCTCTTTTTGTTTTGGTGTTTTTTTTGTGTTGTTTTTCGGTTTGGCGTGTCGTATCGTCGCGTCGCATCGCGTCACGCCGCGTCTCACGCGTAACGCGTAACGGAACGAAACGGAACGGAAACAGACCGCAAACGGAAACGAAAACGAACGGAATGGAAAATCGGACCGGAACGAAAAGAGTTGTTTTGTTTGAAGTGAGAGAGAGAAAGAGAGAACGAACGAACGAACGACCAAACGACCAAACGACCAAACGATGGATCGATCACAGTGAACGAGTGAGTCAGTGAAAAATGACTGACCGACTGACACAGAGATAGACAGAGAGACAGACAGACAGAACAGGCTGACTGCATCGAATCGAATGATCGAACGAACGAGAACGAGAAAGAGAGAAAGAGAGAAAGAGAGAGAGAAAGAGCGAGCGAGCGAGGAGCGAACGAACCGAACGAACGAACTGACGAACTGAAATGAAAGCAAATTGAAAGTGAGAATGAGACAAATGAGAGGGCGAGAGAGAGTGAGAGAGAGTGGGAGTGTGCGTTTGTGGTCGTAAAATGAGAAAATGATCAAATGAGAAAATGAGTGAAAGTGAAATGAAATGACATGAAATGAGTGAAAGTGAAATGAGTGAAAGTGAAGAGACGCAGAGATCATGTGATTGAGACGAGAGAGAACGGCAGAAACGACCGAACGAACGACCGAACGAACGACCGAATGAAACACCGAACGAGCAAGCAGTGAGACAGATCGACCGATCCAGACAGATCGACAGATTCGACAGAACGTGACAGAACGTGACAGAACGAGACAGAACGACAGAGCGAGAGCGACAGAAAAAAATCAAACAAACAGCAAAAAACGAACGAAAAAACGAGAGAGAGCGAGAAAACGTGGCGTGAGACAAAATGAGATGAAATGAGATGAAATGAGATGAAATGAGATGAAATGAGATGAAATGAGAGGAAATGAGAGGAAATGAAAAAAATGAGATGAAATGGAATGATCAAATCAATTCGATAACAGACAAACACACACTCCAACACATACCGACCGACCGAGCGAACACCCCGCGAAAAACACACTCACAGACACACATAGCGACAGGCGAGAAAGACAGGACGCGACGTGACATGACGTGACATGACGTGACGCGACGTGCCAGGTAGTGGGTGTGGGTGTGGTGTGGGTCGGTATGCGATTAGAAACGACGATTGAACGTGTCATGAGATCAGGACATGACATGACATGTCATGACATGATATGAGCATAACATAACATAACATGAAACGAAAAGAAACGAATAACATGAAATGAGATCAAATTAGATTCAGATTCAGATTCAGATCAAATCAAATCATCAGATTAGAACACATCAGAACATCACATCAGAACATCACATCGCATCAAATGACGTCATGTGAGGAACAACAAACGTAAAGTGATGAAGTGATGAAGTACGATCGAACCAGACAGACAGACAGAGAGACAGACAGACAGACAGCCAAACAGAGAGTGAGTCGGAGAGTGGAGAGTGGAGAGTGGGCGTGTGTGTGAGATCAAGAGAGAAAGAGAGTGAAAAAGAACGGACGGAACAAATCGATCGATCTGCGATTGAGAGAGAGAAAGAAAGAGAGAAAGAGAGAAAGAGAGAGAGCGAGCACGCACGCAGTGACTAACCCACAAATTCACAAAACAAAAAAAACTTTTCTTTTTTTGTCGTCGCAAAACGCAAATCATCGCAAATCGCAAATCGAAACAACACGCCAAAATCGAAACAAAAACGCAAACGTCCACCAAACCCGATACACACACAAATCGCTCATACACGATACACGCATCATCACATCAAATCGAATCGCGTCACACTCACATCACATCACATCATATCACATCACATCACTTCTTATCACCTCCCGATCACATCCGCTCATACAAATCGCTCGATTCCACCGCACCGCCCCACCACTCATTCCAACACAATCGCACACGCACAAATCACAGACACACACACACAAAACCCGCCGCACCCCAACGAACACACACCGCACACACACATACACCACTCACACAAACCCGCCACAATCGCAAAACACACACACAAAACTGCACGCACTGATTCGGCTCAGTGACATGCGGTGTGGTTTTATAGACCTGACGCGACGGGATGTGTGGGCGTGTGGAGTGTGGAGGTGTGGAGAGGGCGGGGAAATGCGATGTGCTGTGTTGTGAGGTGCTGTGCTGTGAGGGTGGGGTCATGCGGTGTTCAGAGAGAGCGGAAGTGCGAAGAGCGCGGAGTGGGAGGCAGTGAGTGTGGAGTGTGGAGTGTGGACTGTGGACTGTGAATGTGAGTGTGAGTGTGTGAAAGCGAGTGAGTGCGGTGCAGTGCAAAAACGCGGGTGGTCGGTTCGGTGGGGTGAAAACTGGTGGCAGCAACCGACAGAGTCCGTAAACTCTGTGGTTGCGAGGTGGTGAGTACAGGCTTACAAGAGTTGGCATTAGATTATATGCCGTTTACTGCGCGTTTGGGTTGGTCGGAGACGGAGCCAGTTCCGGCAGAGCTGACAATTCCGGTAAAGGAGCGACCGTCGGGACGGGCGCAATGGACGGTACATCCGCAACAGCCGAGACCGGTGCAGGTGCTGCAGACGGTGCAGACGGTGCATCCGCTACGATCGGAGTGAATACCGGTACCGGTACCGGTGCAACCACCGGGGCTACAAACGGTGGCGGGACGGTCGAAGGCACGTCAGAAACCGCGGACGGTACAGGCAGTGGGTCGAGAGTCGGCAGTGCATTGAGTGACGGTAAAGGCGCGACGTCAACCGGTGAGAGCGGTGCAGTCGTAACCGGTTGCAATTCAATTGCGGCCGGTGCACCCGCGGGGGTTGTGCCCAGAGCGGGTTGGGCCAATAAATCAGCCGCGCTCGAACGCGGTGCTTCGACCGGTGCTGGTGCTGGAGCCGGAGCCGGTGCCGGTGCCGCTGAGTCAGCGACTGGTGCGTTGCTGTATACCAATTCCTGCTGCGGCTGATGTTTCAATTGCAAGTTAGCGAGTTCTACCGCGGTTGTACCGGCTGGTAAGTCCTCACCCAATTTGTGCGCCAACAGCGTACGACGTGGACTCAACACACCGGTCGTTGCGGTGGACGCATGCGGTGACGGAGCGACCTGATTCATCGGAGTAACTGCGGTAGTGACGACCGGTGTACCATCGGAGTTGACAGCAGGCTGTGAAACGTTTGTGGCTTTCGCGAGCTCTGCATCACCCCAAGCGGCATTTCGAACCATCGCGACGTTTTCGTCCTCGGCCGCACCACGGGCTGTGGCGACACGTCCGTGCTGTCGCAGCGTGTGACGATCAATACGATACGTTCGTTTCATCTCACCCATAATCGAATCGTCTTTCTTTTTCTTTTTCTTTTTCTTATCAGCCGGTGTAGCCGGTGCGATACTGCCATCAGAAGTTTTGACCGAGTACTGACGATCCTCGTCCTTTCCTCGAATGCATGCAAATCGCTGACCGCACGACGTGTGTCGTAACCACTTCCAGAACACACTCGCAGCAGAGAATAAGAAGTATAAACCAACGCCCAAAACGACGACGATTAACACAACAGAGAGTAATCCGTCCATGAGTGAATCGGGTCCAGACATCGTCAGGAATACATAACCTGCCAATATCAGAAGCATAACCTCACACTGAACGAACAGGTGGAGGATATCATCTCCCTTTCGAATGTACGGTTTACCGAGCAGTATAACCATCAGATACGCAACGACTAACATCATCGCAGCACGCAATTGCCACGCGGATGGCACAAATGCGACGAGTGATGTGATGCACAGTTTATGGAGCATATCAACCAGTTCGAATTGGTAGAATGAACGTTCATATCCGTCGTATAAAAATCCGAGTTCCGCGCGTACACCGGACTGGTCCAATCGTTTACGGTATCGGAACAGCATAAAAAAGAAGAACGCCGGAATCATAATCGGGTACAGAAGCACCAAAATCAGATTGTAATACGCTGCAGTTCGCCACTGATCGGTGTCACATGAAGTGGTCAAATCAGCCAGTAACCAGCGATTGCCATCCACTTCAACACACACGTATAATCGTAAAACGGTGGCTGATACGGTCGGATATACTAAGAATAAAAGGAAGAGCCATAATTTCCAGAAGTTACGGCGTACGCGT